>WUUC01096133.1_pt1 | contig 14267 bp, 12 predicted proteins | sample 6278441 | NCBI WGS metagenome assembly WUUC01 (sample SAMN13675441, study PRJNA597444) | soil metagenome | isolation source: soil | place: USA: Washington | collected 2017-10
GGCTCTCCTCATCGCCTACTCCGTGGCCGCTGACGACCCCTTGACGGATTCGCGGAGCGACATCGCGCAGGTCATCGTGCAGAAGAGAATTGATGCTCGCCAGACCAGAGAAGAGAAGAAGGCGCAAAAGAACGTGTCCGGCCGTCCCTACGGCCCGCGCGGATTGTTGCACCCGTCGGCCGCCTATCTCTTCTTTAACAAGGGTTCCGTCGAGAAGTTTCTGACCCGCAGCGAAGGAGATAAAAAGTAATGAAAAAGATACTGCTGGTCATTTCGCTCTCTCTCATGGGTCTCCTCCAAGGCTGCTACTATAGCGGCTCTGTGCCATGCCCATTCACCGGCCCCCCTAACGTGCGATACTTCGTCAGATATCCTGATGCGACCACGGCAACCGGTAACACTGGACCGACGGGCTCCTTTACGGTTCGGTCGGGAGGAGTGAGCTGTTCTAGCCTGAGGATATTCTACGGCACCGACTTCGGGCTCGCCCTCACGGCCAGCCCGGCGTCTGTGTACCTGCCGAGTCCGCCCGCGACGGCGACGATCACCGGCCAGAGCTTCGACGCTACTTACGGTATGCCACGGGTTGATTACTTCGACAGCAACGGCTATCTGATCGGGTCGGCCGCGGTGACCTCCGTGTCGAGCGATGGAACGTCGTTGCAGGTAAACACGCCCGACCTGTCTTACGCATACTCGGGTAACTATCAGGTAAAAGTCGTCAACAAGACTTACGACGGCTACTACCTGAACATAGTCGGTTCCGCACCCATGACCGCGTGGGGAAGAGACCGGCCTGACAGCGACGGCGACGGGTGGTATGACGACCAGGACTGTGATCCTTACGACCCGTACTACACCAATAACTGCAATATGGAGACCTGTGGCGGTTATGGCACCACTCCCTGGTATATCTGCGACGGCATGGTCTACTGATGTTCGTCGCAGCAACTCTTCAGACAACTCACGGGCGATTTCAGGGTTGCGACGCGCAATCCCAAACGCCCTGATCAACTGAAGGCAGGGTACGCCCGGGCGGAAGTGAGCAACTCGCATTGAGTTGCTCACTTCCGTCTGCGGAGCAGGGCATAACTCACATGATAGTTCACATCAAGACGATGGAATTCATGGGACAGGGGGAATGATTTTCAAGCGTACACTGTTAATCGTGTTGACCTTTGTTACCGGAGGGCGCAAGTTCAGCACGCCATGCCACAGGGCATTTATCAGCTTGCTGCTCACGCCTCTCCTCAGCGTCAGTTGCGCCCGCCCGACTAAGACAGTAAGCAATCGCGCCACGCCGCTTGTTTACGTGGCGGTGGGAGACTCGACCGGCGTAGGCTTAGGCGCGCGAAATGGCGGCGGGTACGTTGACCGCCTCTTTGCACGAATAGAGCAGAAGCATCCGGGTTCCACTCTGATCAACCTCTCCGCAGCGGGGGCTACGACAGCCGATGCGCTCGATAAACAGATCACTCGGCTGGATGGCACACGGGCGACACTCATCACCATCTGCATAGGCTTGAACGACCTCCTACGTGGACTCAATGCGAAACAGTTCGCCGAGAATTATGAGGCGGTTGTCGCAAAGCTAAAGCAGCCCGGCAGGCTGTTAGTCGCAGCGAATCTCCCTGACGTGGCCTCCACTCCGGCGATGAAGGGGATGGCTGACGAGTCGTTCCGATTACGGCTAGGGCAATTCAACAAAGCCATAGAGGAGATTGCCAGACGGCATGGAGTGCCCGTGGTTGATCTCTATAAGTTGAGCGGCGAGACGATCCGGTCGCGTCCAGAGTTTTTTTCCTCGGATGGTCTGCACCCATCTGACTTAGGATACGCTCATTGGGCCGAAGCGATGTGGGCGGTGATAAAGCAAGCTCTTGATGAGTAGTCGCAACACGTAAGGGGCATATGAAATCCGGCGAGCAGTCGTACGATACTTTAAGTTGGCTAGCTTAGACTGAGGAGTTTTAAGCGTTCTGTAAGAGGGATCGAACTAAGTTCCAGAAGACAGCCTGCTTCATAGATGTGTAAGTGGCAATAATCAACTGTTCAATATCACAAGGAGATTCGATTATGCCACCGATTCGACCCGAACTGCTCGACGAACTACTGAAAGACTACCAGAAGCCCGAAGACTTGCTCGGTCAAGACGGCCTCCTTCAGCAACTCACTAAAGCCCTTGTTGAGCGCGCTCTCGACGGCGAGTTGACTCACCACCTCGGCTATGAGAAGCATGATTCCGCTGGCGATAACTCTGGCAACTCGCGCAACGGCACGATGCCTAAGACCATGCGCGGCAAGCGCGGTCAAGTGCAGATTGACGTGCCGCGTGACCGTACCTCAGACTTCGAGCCGCAACTCGTCAAGAAAGGGCAGACCCGCTTCGACGGGTTAGACGAGAAGATCATCTCACTTTACTCGCGCGGCATGACGCAGCGCGAGATACAGGGGCACCTCGAAGAGATTTACGGGGTGGAGATCTCGCCGAGTTTAATCTCGACGGTAACGGATGCCGTCCTCGATGAGGTCCGCACCTGGCAGGCGCGTCCCGCGGTAGGGGCTGACGGCGGCGCAGCCGCCGCCGTGTCGGACAATTTCGGAGGCGACGAAGCCGATGCGCCGGATGTTCGTGTCGCGGTCTTCCTTGCTGAAGCCGAGCCCCTTCGATAGGTGCACCCGCACCACGTCGCCGTCGAGCACCGTGACCTGCCGGCCGTGTTCGAGCAGCTTCGTGACCAGACGCTCAGCGGTCGTTGACTTGCCCACGCCCGACAGTCCCGTGAACCAGACGCAGAAGCCCTGACGGTGGCGCGGCGGGTGCGCGTGGCCGAGAATCGGCCCCACTTCGGGGCGCGTGAACCAGCGCGGCAGGGGGCGGCTGGGCAGAAGGTACTCCGCGCGCACCTCCGTCCCCAAAAGCGAGAGCGTGCGACGGCCCGCGGCCACGTTTCGTTGTTCCTCGTATCGGTCTTCTTCGGGGAGCTAAACCAGTTCGGCGAACGGTAGAGGACGCACGCCCGTCTCGTCGCTGTGCCGGGCGACGAGGTGTTGCGCCTCGTACGAGTCATAGAAGGGACGGTCCGACGAGTCCACGCCGGGGCTCGCGTGGTCGCGGCCGACGATGAGGTGGTCGGCCCCGAAGTTGCGCCGGATGAGCGCGTGCCAGAGCGCCTCGCGCGGGCCGGCCATACGCATCGCCAGAGGCTGCAGCGCGAGCAGCGTGCGGCGCGCGTCGTAGTAACGCGCCGCGAGAACTTTGTAAGAACGGACGCGCGTGAAGTGGTCAATGTCGCCGGGCTTCGTCATGCCGACGGCCGGGTGCAGCAGCAGCGTGCCCTCGACCGCGTCGGCGGCCCTTTGGTCAATTCCTCGTGCGCGCGGTGCAGAGGGCTTCTGGTCTGGAAGGCGACGACATGGGGGCGCCCGAGCGCCGCGAGGCGGGCGCGAGTCGCAGGTCGCGGAAGTCGTGGTAACGCGGGAGCGCGAGGACACACATTCGGCCCGAGACGTAGAGTGCGCCCCACGAGTTCATCTCGGCGACGAGCGGGTAACGGCCGTCTTCCGTGCCGCATGAAAGGCGCGCTTCCCTCCGCCTGTCCCACTCGTAAATCTCCTCGAAGCGCATGACGGCGAGCAGGTTGTTGTGCTGGTCTGCGAGCGCCACCTCCGAGTCGAGCTTGAGCCCGGCGTCTCGCGTGGCGTGGAGCGTGACCGGGAGCGGAAAGAGCGTGCCGTCCGCCGTGCGCATCTCTTCGAGCACGCGCTCGTAATCGTCGCGCCCCATGAAGCATTCGAGCGGCGAGAAGCCGCCGACCGAGAGCAGTTCGAGGGCGCAGACGTTGCGGGTCGTCAGTTGCAGGCGGGGGAGGCCGGCGGCGCGCGCCAGCAATACCTCGCGCTCCTGCGCGGGCACTAGCAGGTTGACGAGCCTTCCGCCGTAAGGCTCGATTAAAGTGTTCTGGTTCTCCTGCATGTCTCTGTAAACCCTCCTGATGTTAAGGTTGATTCACCGAAGCTCACGCGCCGACGCGCCGAGTTGTCACGTGAAATACTTGAAGTCTTGGACGAGCCGCTTAGTCAGACCCGGCGTGCCACACGCGGCGGAGGCCACGCCTCAGTAAGCCCCCCGCGTCGTACCTGAGCAGCGTCAAGAGTCCGCCGACCGCCCGCGGACGCTCGCGCCGGGTGGCGAACTGTTGGGCCATCTGGTCGAACAGCAGCCCGCCCCAAAATTCTTTCTTGTGCTTAATGCCCCGCTGGTAGGCCGCCTCGTAGCGTTCGTTGCCGCTAACGTACTCCCTCTGCGCTCGGAGGGTGGTCAGGGCCGCCCGCATCACCATGCCCGGGTCGCCGGAGACGTTCGTCCCGTAGGCGTCGTATTGACGGTATTCGGACACCACCTCGCCGTGGCAGAAAATGGGGAACCGCCGGGCGATACGCAAGTAGAGGTCGTAATCCTCCGCGCCCTTGACGCTCAGCGACGGGTTATAACCCCCGACGGCTTCCAGACACTCGCGCCGATGCAGCACGGTCGAGCCGGCCCACACGTAGTTGCGGTAAAGGAGCGCGGCGTAGTGCTCGCTCTCGACCAGTGGCTGCGGCGGCGTCGGCATAGGGGAGCCGTCGGCGGTGATGTAGCGACAGTGGCCGGAGACGAAAGCACACTCGCGGCGCTCGGCCAGATAGCGCAGCCCGGTTTCGAGCGCGGCCGGCAGGAGCCGGTCGTCGGCGTCGAGGAAGGTGAGGTATCGGCCCGTGCTCACGCGCAGGCCCGCGTTGCGCGCCGCGGCTGGCCCCTGATTCTCCTGCCGGCGGAAAAGCACGCCCGGATACCGATGTGCCGCTGCCGAAGGGTCGTCGGTTGAGCCGTCGTCTATCAATACTACTTCCGTGCGCGGGTGGGTCTGCGCGAGCACGCTCTCGACGGCCTCGCCCAAAAAACGCGCTTGGTTGTAACAGGGTATGACGACCGAGATAAGGGGGGTTGAGGTGGTCATTGAAACCCGAGCCTCCGTGACCGACTCTCTAGCGCCGTCCCATGAATAGAAAACCCTTCGCTGCGCCGAAAGGCTTATGGACGGCCCTCAAATGGTCTGCGTGTTCCCGGCAAAAACGCCGGAGCCCTTCAGCGCGCGGGTGGCCGTACTGATGGAAAACCACGATGGTCTTGCCGGGTATGAAGGAGGGCGAGAACTCGTCCCAGATTTGCCGCACCAGGTGATAGTCGTTAGTCAAATCCTGAACGAACAACTCGACGGGCTGCCCCTGCCACGCGAGCGGCGGGAGGGTGCCGGCCTCGCCTTCCCGGTAGAGATAACAGACGTGCGGCTCGATAACGCTCCTGAACGCTGAGCAGAGCTCAAGAAACAGTTCAAGGTTGCTGTCTCCGGGTCGCAGGGCGCACAGCGCGGCGGCAGCTTCCGGGGTGAACTCCTGACGGTGGGTGGCGGAGTGCCGGGCCAGCGAGTCGTCCCACGTAAACTTGTCGAAGACGTGCAGCCGTCGCTGCCCGAACGAAGGGTTCGCTATCAGCCCCCCGGCCAGCGAGGCCGTGGAGCGGCCCATCCAGCAGCCGATCTCGACGGCGTCGCCCGCGCCGGATGCTCTCTTGCCGAGCCACTTATAATAACGCATGGCGTCCGGCGTAATCATGCCGGGAATCCCGAGTACCTGTGAGCCGAGCCTCTGGTCGCGCCACGCCGAACGTTCGAGCGGCGACTCTCCTCGCAGAAAATCGAGGTGGCTGGCCGACTCCTGAAGGTAACTGAAAAAGTCCGGGTGCGCGGCCGAGAAGTCGTCGAAGTGTTCGAGCAGCTCCCGCACGCGGTCGAGCAGGGGCAGCAGCAGCCCGGCCTCCTCCGTCTTGAAGAAGACTTGCAGGTCGTAGGTTAAGACGACGACCCTGAGGAGGCAGAGCGACTCGCTGAACGGGCCGAAGACGATTTCGCGGCCGAAGAGCGTGCGCGCCAGCCGCTCGATGTCGGAGGCCGCTGCTGAAGGTTCCATGCTGTGAGCCTCACGTCAGGTCGCGCTTCGCCGCGACCGTTCCGGCGATGCGGCCTCAGAAAGTGAAACGCACCTGCGCTTCGACGCGGCGGTTGGCCGCCGCCGCGCTCCCGCCGCCGCCCGCGCCGAGCCCCCCGTTGATGCCGAGCGCCCGACCGAAAAAAGGTGAACTGAGGTTGCCGACGGGCGTGGCCTCGTTAGTGCGGTTGAAAAGGTTCTGAATTTGTAAGGAGAACGAAAGGCTGTAACGCTTATCGGGCGCGGCGGGCGCGGGCCTGTTGGCCGCGGCGGGGGCGGGCCTGTTGGCCGCGGCGGGGCGCGCGGCCTGCTGCCCGGCCGGCGCGGGGCGGCTGGCTGGCGCGGCGGGCGCGTCGCTCGGGATGACGCCGAAGGAGAAGACCTTACTGACCCGCAGGTTGGTCGTGAAGAAGGCCGGGGCTGTGCCGAAGTTGCGCGGAATTATCTGCTGCCCCGGCGCGGGATTGGGGTCGAAGGCCCCGAAGGGCGTAACGATGACGCCGGGCCGCGACAGGTCGGTGGCGAGGGCCGGGCGCTCGGCGAAGACCGCGTCGCCGTTGGTGTCGCGCCCCGTCGTGATGTTGAAGGGGCGGCTTGAGAAGGCGACGATGAAGGGGTTGAAGCTAATGTCTCCGGGGGCGCGGATGGTTCCGCCGAGCGTGAAGCGGTGGCGGATGTCTAAGGCCGAGCGGCCGTATTCGCCCGTCAGGTCGTAAGAGTTGGCGGGGAAGATCGTGTGGTCGATGGCGTCGTTCTCGACCTTGCCTAGCGCGTAGGTAGCGAAGACCGACAGACTCTGCCGGAGGCGGCCGTTGAAGTTGACGATAAGTTGCTGCTGATTGAGCCGGGCCGAGGACTCCACCTCGAAGACGTTGCCGATGTCGCCGAACGGGCGGACACCGCTCGCGGGGTCGTCAACGGAGAACGTCCCCGGCAGCGGAGCGTTGATGTTGCGCGACCGCATGCCGTGGAGGCGTCGGGTTTTAATGTAGGTCGTCGTCAGCACGAAGCCGCGCGGCAACTGGCGCTCGACGCCGATGGCGAACTGCATCAGGTAGGGCGTCCGTAGGAGGTCAGCCAAGGGCCGTGTGGTCCGCGTCGTGCGTGAAGCGGCGAGCGATTCGAGCGGGGGAATGAAAGGGAAGAAGTCCGGGTTGTTGACGATGAAGTTCTGCTGCCGGAGGCCGTCGTAGCGCCTCGCGCGCAACGTCAAATCCGCGCTCACGCGCTCGTAAAAGAGGCCGAAGCCGCCGCGGACGACCGTGAGCGGCTGGCGTCGGCTGCCCTGACGCGGAGCCCACGCGAAGGAGAGGCGCGGCGCGAAGTTGAGTTTGCTGTCGATGTTCGTCTGCGTCTCGTAGCGCAGCCCGGCCGAGAGCGTCAGGTTGGGCCGCACGCGCCAGTCGTCTTGGATGAAGAGTCCGAGGTCGAACTGGCTGACGGTCGCCTCGGGGTCACCCGCGGAAATGGAGAACTGCGTCGCGCCGCCGCCGAGGGCGCGTATCTCTTGGGGTGTGCGGTTCAACTGCCGGAAGAGGAGCGTGCGGCGGTAACGCTCGATGCTGGTGATGGGCACGAGAACGGGATGGCCCGAGGCGTCGATGACGGGCTGGTTGTTGGCGTCGAGTTGCGGTTCGAGCCCGCCGCCGAAGGTGAAAGTGCCGCCGAAGTTCGACGGCGACGAATCCCCCTGCGATTCGTGGCGAAGACGTGCCCCGATTTTGACGGTGTGGTTGCCGACCGCCCAGACTACATAGTCTTGCAGTTCCCAGCGATCTTCGTGGCTGAAAGCCTGCCCCACCTGCGAACTGCCGCCCGTGAACGCGTCGAGCACGACCAGTCCGGGGTCGGCGAGGTCACCCTCCAACTGGAGGCGCTGGCGCGTGAACTGAAGCCGGGCCACGTTGACCACGCTGGCGCTCAGCACGCCGGTCTCCGACAGTTGTAGCACGTGCTCGGAGTTCGTCCGGCCGAAGGCGCGCGACGGGAGTGTGAAGTCGCCGACGCCGGCGTTCTCGGCGCGCACGCGCGCGTGGCTGTAGCGGGCCGTGAGGCTATGGTCTTTATTAATCCGGTGGTCGGCGCGGAACGAGAAAGAATGACGCCGGTTCGGCGTGAGCACCGACAAGTTAAGCGGCAGCAGGTTCAGGGCGTCGTCGAGGACGGTGGCGTTGATGACGGCGTTATCGTCCGTCTCGCGCCGCTCGAAGTCGAGGAAGAACGAGGTGCGGTTGCGCACCAGCGGGCCGTTCAAAGCGCCGCCGTAGGAGCGCACCTGAAAGGGCGCGCGGCGTTCCGCGAACGGGTTTCTCGAATTGAGGCTCTCATCGCCGAAGTTAAAGAAGCCCTGTCCGTGAAACTGATTCGAGCCGGCCCGCGTGAAGATGTCAATGCGCCCGAAGCCGAGGCGGTCGTACTCGCCCGAGAAGGGGTTCTGGTTGATGCGGACTTCGCGAATAGACTGCTTCGACGGCGGGGCGGAGGCGCTGAAGCCGTCAACGTAAAACTGCGCCCCGCCCGGCCCGGCCGACGGCCCGGCCATCGCCTGCAAAGCTCTGGTAAGGTCTTCCGGGTCGTCGGGCAGCGCGTCGAGGTCGTCGCCGCGGATGACGATTGCGCCCGCGTTGTCCTCGGGGGCCGTGCTCAGCTTGTCTTCTACCTCGACCCAGACGGGCTCTTCCAGCGTCACGCGCAACGTCATCTTGAGCGTCGTGGCGCGCCCGGCGACGATCTCCACGGAGTCCACCACGCCGGGGTTGAAGCCGGGCACGGCGATGGTCAGCGAGTACTTGCCCGGCGGGAGGCCCGACACCTCGTAGCGACCCTCGCCCCTGTGTGTCGCCGTCCGCGTCACGCCGTCGGCCCCCACACAGTTGACGGCCGCGTTCACGAGCGTCCCCCCCAGTTCGTCCACGGCTTCGACGTGCAGAGAGCCGGACCCGCCCTGCGCGCGCGCCGCGCCGCCCGCGAGAAGCAGGGCGGCGAGCGCGTAAACGGCCAACGCTAACGCGACTGCTTTGCGTGTTTCATGCATGTCGTTTTGCTCCGCTGGCGTGTGCGCGCCGCCCGCCTCATTTAAGGCACGATCACGCCGTCGAAAAGTCCTGCGGGCAGCCCGAGCGAGGGGCCGGGCGGGTTGCGGCCGGCCTGCTGTGCCGGCCTCTGCGCCGGCCTGATGACGACTTCCGCGCCCGCCGCGAGGATGATGGCCGTGGCGCGCGACGGGTCGGGGCCGGCCGTGCTCGACGCGAGAATCGTGTCGCCCACCTTGAGTTCTGTCAGGGAGATGGTCGGCAGGCGCTCGACTATCTCCTGCACGTCGCGGCGGGCGGCTCGGCCCGGCGGCTCGGCCGCGTTCTGCCCTCCGGCGGGACGCCGCGCCAGCAGCGTCGGGGCGTTATCCGGTTGAATGCGGCGGAGCAGCGAATCCGGGGTGATGGTTATCTTCACCGGCCGGTTCGTCTGAAGGTCGCTGACGGTCACTTCGCCTTTGGCGGCGTCCACGCCGGTGACGCGCCCGCCGACCATGCGGAAAGCGCCGGAGACCGCCTCCTCAGCCATGTAGCGCGTGCCGTCGGCGCTCCTCTCGCCGAGCGCGTGGACAACGTCGCCCACTTTCAACTCGGCGAAAGAACTCGGCGGCGCGGCGCTGAACTTGACCGTGTCGGGCGCATAGCGCCGCTGCCTCGCGCCGTCGGGGATGCTCAGTGTGAGCGCGTTTTCGCCTTCGCGCGAACGCACGGCGAGTGTCACCTCTCTGGCCGACGCGTTGACGGCCGTGACGCGTCCGGAAATGCCGCGCCGCAGCCACTCCTCGCGCTTGAGCGCCAAATCCTCTTTCTTCATCACCACGACGACGCGCGCCGGAACCGTCTTCTGCTCGGCCGCCACCCGGCCCCGCGCCATCACCCGGTCGCCGAGGCTAACGTCGGCCGCCGTGATGGCCTTGCCCTTCTCGATACTCGTCTCGCCGGGCGTCAGTCTCACGTACTTGGTCGCGGCGGTAAGCTGCACGACGAACTCACCCGCCGCCGTCGAGAGTTTGAGCCACGCGCGGGCCGCGTCAATCTCCTTCACGTCGCCGACCACGTAAGTGGCCGTAACGTCGCCCGCGGGGGAGTTGGCCGGCGGGGTCTGTGCGGCTGCGGCCCGGCTGAAAAGGGGGCAAGATAAAAACAGTACGACGGTCAGCAGGTTTCTCATAAGACACGTTTTTTATGAGGCAGTTGGGTCGGAATGTGCTCGGTTAAGGGAGCGAGCGAATCGGGAAATAACAGTTGGAAAACGGGCGTCATTATTGCACACCGACCACCCTCGCGCAAGAGTATTAAACCTGACGCTCGACGGGGCGAAGCCCTCACCCCGCGCCCACCGGCGGGGCCGCTTCGTGCGACGAAGCGGCGGCGGAGGGCGGTAACTCTTCGCGCGCTTCGGGCGTAATGCGCTGAAGTGTATGGAACCGCCAGTAGATGCCTTGCGCGGCCAACAAGCGGTCGTGAGAGCCCTGCTCCCGCATCTCGCCCCGATGCATGACGACGATGTGGTCGGCGCGCTGGACGTTCGACAGGCGGTGCGCAATAACAATCGTCGTGCGCCCGCCGAGAGGGCGCTCGATGGCCTGCTGGATAGCGTTCTCCGTCTCGGGGTCAACCGAACTGGTCGCCTCGTCGAGTACGAAAATGGTCGGGGAGACGGCCAGCGCGCGCGCCAGCGCGATGAGTTGCTTCTGGCCGGCCGAAAGCTGCACGGTGGCGCTGTTGACAACCGTCCGGTAACCGTTGGGCAGGCGCTCGATGAAGTGGTCGGCTTGGGCCTCGCGCGCCGCCCGGGCGACGCTATCCTTGCTGATGCCGGAGCGGCCGGCGCGGATGTTCTGCATGATGGTTCCGCTGAAGAGGAACACGTCCTGAAGCACGACGCCGAAGTTCCCGCGCAGCGCGCGCAAGTCCCACTCGCGCACGTCCACGCCGTCCACGAGGACGCGCCCTCGCTGCGGGTCGTGGAAGCGCATGAGGAGGTTGGTCAGCGTCGTCTTCCCGGCTCCCGTGCGCCCCACGAGCGCTAGCGTCTGCCCCGGCTCGACCGTGAAGGACACGTCCTTGAGCACCCAGTCTTCGCCATGGTAGGCGAACCAGACGTGCTCGAACTCGACGCGACCGAGCGCGCGCCCGGTCTTGCGCGGCCGGCTCGGGCTGACGACCGTGACGGGCTCGTCCAGCGTCTTGAAGATACGCCGCGCGGCGGCCATCGCCGCCTGAAAGATGTTGTAGTTGTTGCCGATGTCGCGCATCGGTTGTAACAACTGGTGCGCGTACAGGACGAAGGCTATAAACTCCCCGATGCTGACGGTCGCGCCCCCCGTCGCGCCCAACATGACCCGCCAGCCGCCATACCAGATGGCGAACGTCACACTCAGCGCGCCGATGGTGTCAACCATGAAGATGAAGACGGAGTAGTTGAGCCCGGTGAAGTTCGCGGCGCGGCTGAAGCCGGAGTTGAGTTCGTGCAGCCGCCCAAGCGCCTTCGCCTCGCGGTTGAAAAGCTGGACGGTCAGCGCCCCGGCGAGGTGTTCCTGCAAGAAGGCGTTGAGCGCGGCCATCTTGACGCCCATGCTGTCGTACCCGCGCGCGGCGCGGCGGCGGAACCACCTCGTCATGAGCACGAGCAGCGGCATCGTCGCCAGTGTGACGAGCGTGAGCCGCCAGTCCATCCAAAGCATGATGACAACCGTCGAGGCCATGATGACGAGGTCGCCGAGACCCTCTCGGGTGCAAGAGGTGAACAACTCGCCCATCGCGTCGAGGTCGGAGGTCAGGCGCGTCAAGACGCTGCCGACCGGGGTGCGGTCGAAGTAGGAGAGGTCGAGCCGCTGGAGCTTGTCAAAGAGCGCGAGGCGCAGGTCGGCCAGTACCCGCTGGCCGAAGCCGTTAAGCAGCACACACTGTAGATAAAAGAGCGCGAAGATGAGGACGCGCGCGAGTAGAAAGCAGACGGCGAGGGCGGTCAAGCCCTCTACCTGCCCCGGCGCGATGTACCAATCAACGGCGTACCGCGTGAACAGCGGCTGCGTGCTGCGCAGGGCGTTTAAAACTAGCGTGATGACGAGCCCCAACAGCAGTTTCCTGACGTGTGGGCGCACGTAAGAGAGGAGCCGCGCCGCGCCTCCGGCCGCCCCGTGCGTGCCCTCATGTCTGAACCGCCGCGTGAATCTCATCCCCGACGCCCCATCCAGTCCGCGCGCCGCCCAGCCCGGCCGGGCGGCTAAGTGGCGGCCAGTTCCTCCTCCAACAATTCGCGGTAATAAAAGGCGGCGTACTCGCCGCCCGCGGCGAGCAGTTCGTCGTGTGTGCCGCGCTCGACCACGCGCCCGCCGTCGAGCACGAAGATGATGTCGGCGTCGCGCACGGCTGCGACCCGGTGCGCGATGAAGAGCGTCGTCTTGCCCGCCCTAACCTCGCACAGCCGCTTGAGTATCTGCGCGGCGGTGAAAGAGTCAACGGCGGAAAGCGCATCGTCTAAAATCAAGATCGCGGGCTGGCGCAGCAGCGCACGCGCCAGTGCGACCCTCTGCTTCTGGCCGCCGGAGAGCGTCACGCCGCGCTCGCCGACGAACGTCTCGAAGCCGAGCGGGAAGCCGCGCACGTCGGGCGTCAGGCCGGCGATGTCGGCCGCGCACGCGATGTCTGCGGCGCTCGCCCCCTCGACGCCGAAGGCGATGTTCTCCGCCAAGCTGTCGCTGAACAAGACGGGCTCCTGCTGCGCGTAGCCGATGGCCCCGCGCAACTGCGCGAGCGGGTAGTCGGAGACGGGCACGGAGTCGACAAGCACAGCCCCCTCCGGCGCTTCGAGCAGCCGCGGGAGCAGGTTCATTAGCGTCGTCTTCCCGCTGCCGGTGCGCCCGACGAAGGCGACGGTGCGGCCCGCCGGGATACTCAGGTCAACGTCGCGGAGCACGGGCGGGCCAGCCTCGCCGTCGGCCCCGTAGGCGAACGTGAGCCGGCGAAATTCTATCCGGCCGCGAATCGGCGGCCGCTCGTGTACGCCCAGTCGGTCGGCCACCGCCGGCTCGGTATCGAGCACGGCGTTGACGCGTTGCAGGCCGAGCAGCCCTTGATGGTAGAGCCGGAGGGTCTGTCCGAAGGCCGTCAGCGGCCAGATGAGCCGCATCAGGTAGGTGTTGAACTCGATAAACTGGCCGAGCGTGATGTGGCCGCGCACGGCGAGGAGGCTGGCGTACCAGAAGTTGACGACGAAACTGAGCCCGATGAGGAGTTGCAGCAGCGGGGCCATGAGGGCGTTGACCCGCAGCAGACGGCCGGAGTGCACGACGTGCTTGCCGATAAGTTCCGTGAGAGCCGCGATTTCCGACTCCTCACGCGAGTACGCGCGCACCACGCGCACGCCCTTCAGGTTCTCCTCGACGCGGTGAAGAATCTGCCCCAGATAGCCCTGCGCCTTCTTGGTGTGCTGAAGCGCCCTCTTGTTGCAGTAGTGGACGGCGCAGAACGCCAGCGGCACGGTCGTAAACAGCAGCAGTGTAAGCCGCTGGCTGATGCGCAGCATGAGCGGCACGAGCAGGATGAGGGTGAAGACGGTTTGGAGCATAAACAGCACGACCTGCCCGGCCGCCGCGCGCAGCCCTTCGAGTTCGCTCGTGGCGCGCGCCATCAACTCGGCCGCCCGCTGCTTCTGAAAAAAGTAGAACGACTGCTTCTGGACGTGCTCGTAGAAGGCGAGGCGGATGTCGCCGACGACGCGCCAAGAGACGAGATTCGTAAGGTAGCGCGAGAGGAGATAGAACAGGCTGCTGATGCAGGTCAGGCCGAGGATCATCAGGGCGTAGCCCGTCAGGCTGACCCACGACAGCCGGCCCCGCAGGCCGTCAATAGCGCGGCTCAGGAGGGCCGGGCTGAGCAGGCCGACCACGACCGAGGCGAAGATGCAGAGCGTGCTCACGCTGAGCAGTCTTTTGTACGGCCGGAAGTAAGGAAGTAATCTCCGCATAGGCCATGCCCACCGACGCCCTCAGACAGCCCCGGCGTCTTGCCAAGCCGCGACGCGCCCGCGCGCCCTCGCCCGCCCGGAGCCGCCGCCGAACCACACGGCGTAGGGCGTGCGAGCGAAGTGGGCTTTGAGTTCGCCGTAGTTGCTCACCTGCTGCGCCGGCCCGCGCCGCGCCTGCTTCTCCAACATCTTGCGGGCGCGCCGCCGCGGCACGCCGAGGAAGTCCTGCACCCGGT
>WUUC01227064.1_pt1 | contig 14267 bp, 7 predicted proteins | sample 6278441 | NCBI WGS metagenome assembly WUUC01 (sample SAMN13675441, study PRJNA597444) | soil metagenome | isolation source: soil | place: USA: Washington | collected 2017-10
TGGGGCGGCCAGACGGCGCTGATCTGGGCGGCGGCGCAAAGCCAGCCGCAGATGGTGCGCCTGCTCGTGAACGAAGGGGCGGATGTGGACGCCCGCGCTGTGGTTCGCAACTGGCAGCGCAAGGTCGTCAAAGAGCCGCGGCCGAAGGACATGAACCGAGGCGGGCTGACTCCCTTGCTGTATGCGGCGCGGGAGGGGTGTCTCGAATGCGCGCGACATTTGCTCGAAGGTGGCGCAGACGTTGATCTTGCGGATCCCGAGAACGTCACCGCGCTCAGCCTTGCGCTCGCGAATCTGCACTTCGACTTGGCGGCGTACTTGATCGGCGCCGGCGCCGACGTCCACCGCTGGGACTTGTTCGGCCGTGCGCCGCTCTACCTCGCAGTCGACGTGAGCACTTTGCCCGTCAATGGGGCGGGCGGCATGGAGTACCTACCGAGCGCGGACGCGCACACGGCGCTCGACATCGCGAAGCTGCTGCTCGAGCGAGGCGCCAACCCGAACGTGCAGCTGAAGCGCAGGCCGCCGTATCTCAACGTAGGGCAAGATCGCGGCGCCGACATGATCTTCTCGCAAGGCGCGACGCCGCTACTGCGAGCCGCGCGCGCCGGCGACGCCGAGGCGGTGAGATTGCTGCTCGAGTACGGCGCGATAGCGGATCTGCCGATGGCCTACGGTGTCACGCCGCTGATGGCCGCGGCGGGGCTCGAGTACAGCTTGCGTATCACTCGCGGCCGTTACCGGACGGAAGAGAGCGTGCTTGCCACGCTCGAGATGCTGGTCGCTGCCGGTGCCGATGTCGATGCGCGCATGCTGACCGAGCCCTTCAGCGGCCTCGACTACGCAGGGCAAGTGAGCCAACCCGACTTCCGGTATGCAAGCCGCGGCCGCCAGGTTCCCGGCGTGGGCGCAAAGCTGCATCGAACCGCACTGCACGGTGCCGCAATGAGGGGCTTCACATTCATCGTGGAGTTTTTGGCTGCGCATGGCGCAGAGCTCGAGGTCGAGGATGCGGACGGTAAGACGGCGCTCGACCTGGCTTCAGGAGAGTACACGGAGTACTTCTTGCGCCAGAAAGCCCAGCCGCACGCCGAAACCGTGGCGTTGCTCGAAGGGCTGCTTGAAGCAAAGAAGAAGAACTAACGAGCCGTCGGCGCGTTCGAGCCGTGGCTGCGGCTACCACTGCAGCGGGTAAGCGCCTGCCGGGCTCGGTGGCTTGTCCCAGCGCGGCGGCGTCGCGGAGTAGCGCACGATCGGCCGTGCATACTCCATCTCGCCGTACGGCGATTGCATGACGGCGAGATCCTCGGGTGCCGGCGTCGGCAACTTGGCGACGCCGCGCGGGCCGCCGGGCCAGCAGGTCTCCGGCAGCTTGCCGAGCTCCTGTAGCCACATCGAGCATCCCGTCAGCGACACTTTTACCGCATAGCTGCCGCCGCTGCGGGCGCGGCGCAACACGGCGCCGGCGACTCCCGCCGCGGCAAGGTAGCCGGCGAGATAGTCATTGAGCGTGAAAGTTGAAGCGAGCGCCGGCTCGGCGATCGATCCTTCTCCGACGGCGAGGCCGCTGACGACTTGGCCGAGCGGGTCGTAGCCCGCGCGCAGCCCCCACGGCCCGTCCGAGCCATAGCAGCTCACTGCCGTATAGATCAGCCCCGGGCGAAGCTGCGCGAGCTCCTCGGCGGAAAATCCGTACTGATCGAGGACGCCCGTGCGCCAGGAATGCACGAACACATCCGCTTCTGCGATCACTCGCTTCAAGCGCTCACGATCGGCGGCGACTCGCAGGTCTGCGAATGCGGTGCGCTTGCCAAAGCCGGTATCGACGACGACGTGGTTCGGATCCGGAATGTGCGGAGCAGACACGTGCAGAACGTCCGCGCCTTGCTCCGCGAGAACACGCGAAACGACGGGGCCGGCGAGCACGTGGCCCATGTCGACGACGCGCAGTCCTGCGAGCGGGCGAGGCGCGGGCTGCAGCGGCTCGGCATCGCTTGCTGCGATGGCTTCGATCTCGACAGGAATGCGGTTTTTGAGGTGGAGACCTTGCGGATGAGCGAGCCATTCTTCCCGCGTGCGCGCGAGCGCGCCCATCGCTTTTGACTCTGCAAGCGCGTCCTCCAGCTCGAGCGCATCGCGTTTGGCGACGGCCTTCGCGATCGAGTCCGTTGCGGAGGAGCAGTCGAGGCACTCCAAGAAGCGGCTGAAGTGCTCGTGATAGAACGCGTGGCGCAGCAAATACATTTGCCGTCCGTCGCGCGTCTCGAAAAAGACGCGGCGCTCGGCGTCCGGACGCAGCAGCTGCAGCGAGTGTCCGTCGCGTTTGACGTAGGCCAAGGTCCGCAAGCCCGGAACGGCCGCTTTGGCGAGATCGACCTCGATCGACTGCTCGCCGCCGCCGCGTTGCCGCCAGATCTCGGCAACACCGATCGCCTGCGCGGCCAAAGCCGCGGCGCTCGCCAACCCTGCTCGGTAGCGGCTCGGCACGATGGGGTCAGACCCGATGAGGCGCGTCCGCGCAAGCCAGTCGTCCGGTAAGCCGAGGGTGTCTAACAGTCTCGCGAGGGCGGCTGTCGCGGCCGACGAATCAGTGGACCCTTCATGCATCTCCGTGGATGGGACGGTGGTGCGCCTCGCAGTCATATTTCTCCAGATGCCGAGGTTTGACGGGAAGAACGAGTCGTTGCATTATCGTTTTGCGGAATGTATTCCGCAATACGGAATCTGCGGCGCGCGGTGACTTCGCATAGTCCCCGGGCTTCCGATTGGAGCGGCGAAAGGCGTTTCGGCGGCGGAGGGTTCGTAGAAAGCACATAACCGCAAGAACGGGGGGAATAATGGTTGCTCGGCGTTACGTTTCTGGATCGTCCTTGGTCGGCGCTTCGCCGAGGTGCTTCAAGGTCAAGGCACTATACGCAGGAATTTGTGCGTGCATCGGCCTCGGGAGCGCGGTAGAAGCGCAAGACTCGAACCTCGAGGAAGTCGTTGTGACGGGCTCGCGCATCGTGCGTCGCGACCTGAACGCACCTAGCCCCATTCTCACCGTCGGCGCCGACGTGTTCGAGCAAAGTAGCAGCGTGGCGCTCGAGACAGTTCTCAATCAATACCCCCAGTTCAACCCGGGCGCTACCCAGTTCACGACCGGCGAGCTCCAGCCGACGGCATCGACGTCGCCAGGCGCTTCGACCCTGAACATGCGGGGCTTGGGAGCTAACCGTAGCTTGGTGCTGCTCGACGGCCGGCGTGCCCAGCCCGTCAATGCGGCTATGTCCGTCGACATCAACACGATTCCGTCCTCCGCGATTGCGGACGTCGAAGTCATCACGGGCGGTGCGGCCGCGACGTACGGCCCGGACGCGATGGCCGGCGTCGTCAACTTCAAGCTTCGACGCGACTTCGAAGGCGTCGACCTGAACTACCAGACGGGCACGACTAGCGCCGGCGACGGCGACGAGACCCGTATGGACGTGTTGATCGGTAACAACTTCAGCGACGGCCGCGGCAACGCGATGTTTGCGATCGGTTACGCGGATCGCGAGCCGGCCTGGGAACAGAACCGGCAGTTTTTCGTTGATGGCTTCAACGACCCCGGCACGCCTGCCAACTACCCGCGCATCGACTATCCCGCTTTCACGCCGGCGGCCAACAATCTGCCGGCTCAAGCGACCGTCAATCAGCTCCTCGGCATGACCGCGAGCCAATCGCGGACGACCGACTTCTACATCAACCCGCTCGACGGCACGGTCTTCCGCCCGCAGGGCTCCGTCGGCTACACGGGTCCGACGACGTTTCCGTACAAGGTCCGCTCGCACAACAACAGCTTGGAGCAGACGAACCCGCGCGGGTACGTCTCGACGCCGCTCACGCGCTACTCGGCGTTCGGCCGCGTCATCTACGATTTGACCGACAGCATCTCGATGTTCGCTCAAGGCTCGTTCGTGATGAGCGACGTCAAGACGCTCGGTCCGCCGACGCCGCTGTTGAACGCGATGGTGCCGCGTCAGCCCGGCATCGAGCCGGACGAGCTGCGAGTCCTGCTCGACTCGCGCCCGCAACCGAACGAGCCGTGGTCCATGAGCCGCGTCTCCTACTGGTTCCCGAATCGCGCGACGTTGAACGAAACAGAGCTGAACGAATTCATCGTCGGCCTCGAAGGCGGCTTCGGCGACAGCGACTGGACGTGGGAGGCCTACAGCTCCTATGGCCGCACGACGTTGCTCACGCACATGCAAAACCTCGTGTATCAACAGCCGTATCGCTTCTTCGTCGGCCAGCCGAACTTCGGCAGCTCGGCGAGCCTCGTCATGGAGTCGGGCAACGGCTTCAGCTCGCAGACATTCACCTGCAGCAGCGGCGTGCCGATCTTCGAACCCTGGATGTTGGGCGCTGACGGTCAGATCACCTATCCCAACGGCTTCGAGCTGTCGGCCGACTGCGCCGACGCGCTGGAAGTGCGCATGACGCAGCGTAACGTCGTCGAGCAACGCGTCACTGAAGCGAACTTCCAAGGTAAGCTCGCCGACGTGCGGGCCGGAGAGCTGCGCGCCGCGTTCGGTCTCTCGATTCGCGAGAACAGCAGCCTGTTCGAGCCCGATCAGCTGTTTCTCGCTACCGTGCCCGCCGGCGGCACGACGGACGTAAGCGAGCTGTATGGCGAGATCCTCTATCCGGTATTCGGCGGCTTGGAGCTCGAGTTCGGTGCGCGCTTGTCGGACTTCGAGACGGGCGGTTTCACGCAGGACGCCAAGTCGTACAAAGCGTTGTTCAACTGGTCGGCCACCGACTCGTTGCGCTTCCGCGGTGGTTGGCAGCGTGCGAATCGCACGCCGAACGTCGCCGAGCTCTACGCAGGTCCGACGCGCCAGACGACGACGTGGGCGGCAGGCGACGTCTGCCGCGCCGACACGACGAACGTGTGGGGCAACGTCGCAGCGAACCCGAATCGTGCGCAGGTGCAGCAGCTATGCGCGGATTTGATTTACAGGGTTGGCGGCATTCCAGGCTCGAACGGCTTCGATGCGGATCGGAACAACTTCCCGGCGGGCGGCGGTGCCTCAGCGAACGTCTATGGCTTGATCACGGTCGGCAACCCGCGGCTGCGTGCGGAGTCGGCCGATACATATACGATCGGCGCGATCTGGCAGGCGCAAGAGCGCGACGTCACGCTGTCCGTGGACTGGTACGAGATCGAGATCAGCGACGTCGTCGGCAGCTTGGGCTTCATCACGGCCTATCAGCAGTGCTTCAACGTGAACGGCGTCAGCAATCCGACGTACTCGGCCGATAACGAGTACTGCCAGACGATTTTCCGCAACCCGACGACGGGCGATGCGGACTACGTCGAGGGCGGCAACTTCAATTTGAGCAGCCGCTACACGAGCGGCATCGACATCAACGTCGATTGGCGTAAGGAAATGCTGGGTGGCGAGTTCGGGATTCGCGCGGCGATGAACAAGCTCAATTCGTGGAAGCAACCGGCAACGAGCGATCCGGATGCGCCGCTGCTGCAGTTCGCGGGCTTCGGCACCGACTACGAATACCAAGTGTTCACGACGTTCTCGTACGCCACGAGCCAGATGAACGTCGGCTTGAATTGGCGCTACCTGCCGGAGACGGACGCGGGCGGCCTCGTGCAAACACCGACGCTGACGACGTTGCCGACCGACGACTACAGCGTGTTCAACTTGAACGGCTCATGGCGGTTCAACGAGCGCTTCCGCTTGCGCGGCGGCATCGACAACGTGTTCGACACGGAGCCTGTGATCGTCGGGGCGAATCCCGGCAATTTGAACAACCCGACTAACGCGTTGGGCAGCACCAGTGCCGGCAACTACGACGTGCTCGGCCGCAGGTACTTCGTGGGTCTTGCCATCAATTTCTAAGAGAGGCTGACGAATGGCCTTGCTGTCCCCCTCGAACAAGATGCAGGCGCCGCATGCGTCACGCAGAGAGGTGCTGCAGGCCGCAGTTGCTATGGCCCTCGGTGTGCCTGCGTTGTTGCGCATCCCCCCCGCGCTCGCGCAGGCCGCCGAGCCAGCCATCGGCACGCAGCGGTTGGCCGACGGCTTACAGATTCTCACTGTCGGTGGCACGAACGTAGTCGCCTCGATCGGCGTCGGGGGCACCATCCTCGTGGATGGCGCGTCCGCCGCGAGCTCAGACGCGCTGCTTCGCAGCGTCGCCGCTCTGCCCGGCGCCGAGCCCGTTCATACGATCTTCAACACGCATTGGCATCGCGAACAGACGGGATCGAACGAGCGTCTCCGTCGCGAGGGCGCGGCGATCATCGCGCACGAAAATACCCGGCTCTGGCTCACGGCAGAGGTCACCTGGCCCTGGGACGGCAGCCATTTCGACCCGTTACCCGAGGCGGCCCGGCCGAACCAGACTTTCTTCCACGATCGCAACGAGCTGACCGTTGGTTCACGCTCGGTCGAATACGGTTATCTGCGTCACGCCGCCCACACGGACGGCGACCTCTACGTGTACTTCCGCGACGCGAACGTGCTGGCCGTCGGGGACGCCGTGACGGGGCAGGGCTGGCAAGTCATGGACTGGTGGACGGGTGGTTGGATCGGGGGCGTCGTCGGCGGGCTCGAGCTGTTGTTGTCGCTGGCGAACGCGCAGACACGGATCGTGCCGGCGCGAGGGCCGGTGCTCACGCGCGCCGATCTGGAAGTGCAGTACGCCATGTACGACACGCTTTGCGAGCGGATTTTCCGGGCGCTGTACACCGGTTTGAGCCCCGACGAAGCGGTCGCGGCGAAGTTCACGACGGAGTACGACGCCAAGATGGGCAATTCGGATGAGTTCGTTCGGCGCGCGTTCGAGAGCACATGGGCTTATCTGTCGCCGGATGCGTGAGCGCAGCACGAGGTCGAGGCATTGCATGACACATCGAGCTTTTGACGTCTGTTTGATCGCAGTCGCCGCGCTGACGGTGGCCGCGTGCGGTAGGGACGCCGGCGATTCGCCCGAGGCTGTGGCAGAGCGCTGGCAGATGATCGACCGGTACTGCACGGAGTGCCATAACGACGCGGAAGCCGCCGGCAATCTCGATCTCGAACGGCTTCGCCCCGACACCGTCGTCGAGCACGCGGACGTTTGGGAGAAGGCGGTGCGCAAGCTGCGCGGCCGCTTGATGCCGCCGCCGAACCAACCTCAACCCAGCGAGCAGCAGCTGTTCTCGTTCGTCTCGTGGGTCGAGCGCACGCTCGATCGTGCGCCGGGCGTGCAGGCGGCACCGCAGGTCGGTCTGCAACGTCTCAACCGCCGCGAGTACGCCAACGCCGTCCGCGACCTCCTCGACCTGAACGTCGACTCAACGGAGCTGCTGCCGCAGGACGACAAGATCGAAGGCTTCGACAACATCGCCGCGGCGTTGCAGGTGTCGCCGTCGTTTATCGAGCAGTACGTGATCGCCGCGCGGGCCGTCGCCGTCGCGGCCGTCGGTCAGCCTGCCGCGAGAGCGGGCAGCAAGAGCTACAGCGCGGGCCCTGGGACGCAGTTGTCGCATGTCACGGGGCTGCCGCTCGGCACGCGCGGCGGCATGGTGGTGGAGCACTATTTCCCATCGGACGGCGAGTACCGAATCGACATCGCAGACATGGCGACGTCGATCTGGGGCACGCAGATGGAGTTCGAGAACACCCTGCTCGTGACGCTCGACGGCACGCTCGTCTACGAGACGGTCGTCGGCGGCGACGCGGACATGAAACTTTACGACCAGGTAAACGACGGAGGTCTCGACGCGGTCAACATCCGCTTGAAGGACATCCGCTTCAACGCCACGGCCGGGCCGCATAAGATCGGCGTCGCCTTCCGCCACCGCACGTTTGCCGAATCCGAGGACCGCCGGCAGATGTCCGTCCCGGGCGGTGGCCAAGATCGCGTGTTCCGCGTCGGCAGCTTTCAGGTCAGTGGCCCCTTCAGCCCGTCGGGGTTGAGCGCGACGCCGAGCCGCGAACGGATCTTCGCGTGCCATCCGTCCCGCGGCGCGGAGCAGGAGCTCTGCGCGGAAGAAATCGTCTCGACGCTCGCGGCGCGCGCGTATCGCAGGCCGCTCTCCGAGACCGACATGTCGGAGCTGCTGCAGTACTACCGCGACGGTGACCAACTCGGCGGGTTCGAGGAAGGAATTCGCGCCGCGATCACGGGCATTCTGGCGAGTCCGTTTTTCCTCTATCGCGGCGAGCACGTGCCGAGCGGCGTTGCCGCCGGAGAGACGTACCGCGTGGCGGATCTCGAACTCGCGTCGAAGCTTTCGTTCTTCCTGTGGAATTCGATCCCCGACGACGAGTTGCGCGAGACGGCGGCACGCGGCGAGCTTCACGATCCGAACGTGCTACGCGCGCAGGTTGCCCGCATGCTGGCGGACCCTCGCGCGGAGTCGCTCGGCAGTAACTTCGTGTATCAGTGGTTGCATCTCGACCGATTGGAAGAGATCTCCCCGGATCGGTCGATCTTTCCATACGCGTCCGGTAGCGGCGACTTGCGCGAGGATTTCGTCCGGGAGATCGAGCTGTTCGCGAACAGCATCTTTGCCGAAGACCGCAGCGTGACGGAGCTCCTCACGGCGAAGCACACCTTCGTCAACCAGCGGGTCGCATTGCACTACGGTATTCAGAACGTGCGAGGCGACCAGTTCCAGCGTGTGACTCTCGAGCACTCCCCGCGTTGGGGGTTGCTCGGCAAAGGCGCGGTCTTGATGGCGGCGGCGTATCCGAACCGCACGTCGCCGGTGCTGCGCGGCGCCTTCATCTTGGAGCACATCTCTGGGACGCCGCCGGCGGCACCGCCGCCGAACGTAGAGGCGTTGCTGGAAGACGACGTCACGAGCAGGAACTTTCGCACGGTGCGCGAGCTGATGATGGCGCACAGCACGGATCCGAACTGCTTCTCGTGCCATGGGGTCATGGACCCGCTCGGGTTTGCGTTAGAGAACTTCGACGCTGTCGGCGCGTGGCGCGAGCGGGATCGCTTCGCGGCGACTGCGCTCGACACGACGGGTCGTTTGCCGGACGGCACCGAGATTCGCGGGCCCGACGACTTGCGCGAAGCGTTGCTCAAACGGCCGGAGCAGTTCGTGCAGACGTTCACGGAGCGGCTGTTGACGTACGCGCTCGGCCGAACGCTCGAGTACGCTGACATGCCGACCGTGCGCAGGATCGTGAGGGAGGCTAAGGAGGAGAACTACCGTTTCTCGAGCGTAGTCCGGTCCATCGTCGAGAGTGAGCAGTTTCAGGTGCGCCGGATGCCGGACGCGGCGCCGGCCGTCACGGCGCAGGCGCCGGCACGTTAAGCAAGCCTCGCGCGGCAGCCAAACGGGCGCCGCACGAGTCTGGTGTGTTGAAGACGCGCGCGAGCGCACTTCGGAGGGAGAGAGCGATGTTCATCACGAAGAAGCATCTTTCGCGTCGCACGGTGTTACGGGGATTAGGGGCGACCGTTGCGCTGCCGCTCCTCGATGCGATGAATCCTGCGGCGACGGCGTGGGCGCAGACGGCCGCGGGTTCGACGCCGCAGCGGCTGGCGTTCGTAGGGTTCCCGCATGGTGCGGTGATGAAGAAATGGGCACCGGAGGCGACGGGCCGGGACTACGTGATGTCGCCGATCTTGCAGCCCCTGGAGCGCTTCCGGGAGCACCTCACGATTGTGTCGGGGCTGCGTAACAAGCCGGCCGAGAGCGCCGATCCGCACGGTCAGATCGAGCGAACCTGGCTGACGTGCACGGCCCCGTCGCAGGTTGGAGTCGCGAGCGCGGATGCCGGAGTGTCGGCGGATCAGCTGGCGGCGCGGCACATCGGCCAGGAGACGCGGCTGCCGTCCCTCGAGCTCGTGACGGCGCTGCGAGGAGCAGCGGTGGCGTGGCGCACGCCGAAGCAGTCGTTGCCGCAGGAGCCGAATCCGCGCGCCGTGTTCTATCGGCTTTTCGGCCAAGGCGACACGGACGGGGAGCGCAAGTCGATCGTCACCGAGACGGGCAGCATCTTGGACCGCGTCATGGGGCAGGCGAACCGGCTGACCGGAACGCTAGGCGGCGAGGACCGCGCGACGGTCGGCGTGTACCTGGACTCGGTGCGCGAGATCGAGCGGCGGGTGCAGATGGCGCAAGCGCAGGACCTCTCGACGCTGGACATTCCAGAGGCGCCCGTCGGTGTGCCGGGGGACATGGGCACGCATATGAGCCTGATGTTCGATCTGATGGCGCTCGCGTTTCAGGCGGACCTGACGCGCGTCGTCACGATCACGCTCGATCGAGAGGCGAGCATGCGGACATACTCGAACCTAGGAATCGCCGAGGCATTTCACCCGCTGTCGCACCACGGGAACGACCCCGGCAAGCAGGAGAAGCTCGCGCAGATTCAGCAATTTTATGCGCAGACGTTCGCCCGATTCGTCGATAAGCTGACGAAGGCGAAGGAGGGTGAGGGGACGGTGCTCGATCACTCGACGATTCTGTTCGGCAGCAACATGAGCGACAGCAACCGGCACAACAACGATCCGCTGCCGGCGGTGCTCGTAGGGCACGCGCACGGGAGGATCAAAGGCGGCCAGCACTTGCGGTATCCGCAGGATTCGCGGTTCGCGGACCTGCTGGTGACGATGTTCGACCGCGCCAACATCCCCGTCGAGTCGCTCGGCGACAGCGGTGGCGTGTTGTCGGAGGTGTGAAGGTGAAGGCGGCGGAGTTGGTCGCGGTGCTCGCGGCGACGGTCGTCGCGTTCGGTACGCGGGCGGAGTTGCTCGAGACGGTGGAAGCTGGCGATCGCGCGTCGGCGCTGAAGCTGCTCGCCGCGGGTAGCGACGTAAACGCGCGCGGCCCGGACGGTACGACGGCGCTCATGTGGGCGGCGTATCACGGCGACGTCGAGCTCGTGCAGCGCCTCTTGAAAGCCGGCGCGGACGTCGAAGCACGCAATCGATACGGCGCCTCGGCGTTGTCCGAAGCGGCGACGATCGGCTCCGCGCAAATCATCGAGGCGCTGCTGCAAGTCGGCGCCGCGGCGGACACTCCGAATCCCGAAGGCGAGACGCCGCTGATGGTGGTCGCGCGCACGGGCAATGTCGAGGCGGCGGGCCTCTTGCTGAACGCAGGCGCAAACGTCAATGCGAAAGAAGCCTGGGCGGCTCAAACGGCGCTCATCTGGGCGGCGGCGCAGAGCCAGCCGCAGATGGTGCGGTTGCTCGTGAGCAAGGGCGCCGACGTCGACGCGCGCTCCGTCGTCCGCAACTGGGAGCGCAAGGTCATCAAGGAGCCGCGACCGAAAGACATGAACCGCGGCGGCCTGACGCCGCTTCTGTACGCGGCGCGCGAAGGTTGCCTCGAATGCGCGAGGCATCTGCTCGAAGGCGGCGCCGATCCCAATCTCGCCGATCCCGAGAACATCACCGCACTCAGTCTCGCGATTCAGAATCTTCACTTCGACTTAGCGGCGTATCTGATCGGCATGGGCGCCGACGTCAACAAGTGGGATTTGTTCGGACGCGCGCCGCTCTACATGGCCGTCGACGTCAGCACGCTACCCGCCGACGGCGGCGGTGGAATGGCGTACATTCCGGCGACTGACGAGCATACGGCGCTCGAGGTCGGCAAAATGCTGCTCGAGAAGGGCGCGAACCCCAACCTCCAGATCAAGCGCAGGCCGCCGCACCTCAGCGTCGGTCAGGACCGCGGCGGCGACCTGGTGCTGACGCAGGGCGCAACGCCGCTCCTGCGCGCTGCGCGTGCGGGCGACGCCGAGTTCGTGAAGTTGCTGCTCGCGCATGGCGCATTGGCCGATTTATCGACCGCGTACGGTGTGACGCCGTTGATGGCGGCAGCCGGAGTCGAGTACGGATTGCGCGTGACTCGCGGCCGGCACCGGACTCAGGAGGGCGTGCTCGCTACGCTGGAGCTGCTCGTCGATGCGGGCGCCGACGTGAATGCGCGCATGCTATTCGAGACCAACACGGGCCTCGTCTATCACATCCCGGGGGCCGAGCAGCGCGACTTTCGCTACGACACGCGCGGCCGGCAAGTGCCCGGCGCCGCTGCAGTGCTCCACAAAACTGCGGTACACGGGGCAGCGCAACGCGGCTTTGCTTTCGTGATTGAGTTTCTGGCCGCGCACGGTGCGAAGCTCGACGTCAAGGACGCCGAGGGCAAGACGCCGCTCGACCTTGCGATGGGCCGCTACACCGAGACCTTCCTACGGCAGAAGGCCGAGCCTCACGTCGAGACGGTCGCGCTGCTCGAGAAACTGCTGGCCGAGCGTCACTAGCCCGCGGGCGGCGGTCCGATGACCCCGTCGCGACGCAGTCGCGCGATGTCGTCGCTGCTGTAGCCGAGATCGGCGAGCACGCTATCGTTGTGCTCACCGAAGCGCGGCGGTGGTGAGTCGATGTGCGCACCGCCATGCGCGAGCTTGAATGCCGCCACGGGGACGCCGAAGGCGCCCTCGATGCCCGGCGCCCCCTCGAACCGATGCAGCAGATCGCGGGTCGCGAGCTGCGCGTGCGCGAGTGTCTCTGCGAGCCGCCAGACGCGCGCTGCGGGGACGTGGCTCCCTTGGAGGAAGTCCTCCCACTCCTGTGCGGTTCGCGTCTTCATGATCTCCGCGAGCGTTTGCACTTCGCGCGCGTAGTCGGCGCGGCGTTCCTCGTTCGTGTTCTTGGCCATGTCCGGGCGGCCGAGCACGTTCCAAAGGCGCTTCTGCTGCCGCAGGTTGCTGGCCGCGAGCAGGATGGGGCCGTCCTTCGTGTCGTACATACAGTTCGTGGACACCTCGTGATGGTTGCCGACGGGCTTCGGCTGCCAGCCGTTGCGCAAATTCGCTGCGACGTGCGTGCCCATGAGCAGCAGCGCCACGTCGAGCATCGACATGTCGATGTACTGGCCGCGGCCCGTGCGTTCACGCTGAAACAGCGCGGCGGCGAGCGCGAACGCGCCCATGGTGCCGCTCGCGTAATCGACGGCGGAGGTACCCATACGCAGCGGCGCCGTCTCCGGGGTGCCGGTCGCCGCCATGAGGCCCGAAGTCGCCTGGATCGTCGGGTCGTAACCGGTGTGTGTGCCGCGCGGCCCGTCTTGCCCGAATGCCGACATCGAGGCATAGATGAGGCGCGGGTTGATCTTCGCCATGTCGTCGTAGCCGAGCCCGAGCGCCTTCATCGCGCCGGGGCGATAGTTCTCGACCATGATGTCGGCCGTTGCGACGAGCTTACGGAGGATGTCGCGGCCCGATTCCGTCTTGAGATCGACCGTCATCGAGCGCTTGTTCGAGCCCTGCGGCAAGAAGAAGGTGCCCATCTTGCCGCGCGACAGCTCCTTGTCGGCGCCTAGCAAGCGCGTCTGGTCGGGATCATGAGGCATCTCGATCTTGACGACGTCGGCGCCGAACACGGCGAGTTGGTACGTCGCGAACGGTCCGGCGATTACGTGCGTGAGATCGACGACTTTGATGCCTTCAAAGGGACGCATCCTCTACTCCTTGTGTGCTTGGGCGCGCGAGAACGCCGCCCCGTTCATGCTTGCCGATAACGCGCGACGACGGCTGCGTCGACGTCGATTCCGAGGCCCGGGCCTTGTGGAACGTCGAACGTGCCAACCTTCGGCGCGATGCCGCACGGGTTCGCATCGAGCTTGCAGCAGTACCACTCGCAGCTCGAGTCGAAAGCGGCGCAGAAATGAATCGTCGCCGCTAGCCCGGGACCGAAATAGGCGGAGTGCGGCGCGATGCGGAGGCCGCGCTGCTGAGCTAGCACTGCGGCGCCGATCAACGCGGTCAGCCCGCCCAGCTTCGCAGCGCTCGGCTGCAGCACGGTGACGCCAGCATCCGCGAGCCGGGCGAGCGCAGAGAGTGAGCCTGCATTTTCGCCGGCCGCGATTGGTATACCGCTCGCGGTTGCGATGCGTTTCGTCGTGGCTGGATCCGGCGGCCACGACGGCTCCTCGAGCCACTCGAGCGCATACGGCTCGAGGGCGAGCGCGAGCGCAACCGCCTCGTCGGGTGACCAGCGGCCGTTGACGTCGAGCATAAGGCCGATTTCAGGCCCCGCCGCGGCGCGTGCGGCCGCAACGGTCTCGACGGCGGCCTCGTGCAGCTTGATGCGACGGAAGCCGCGGGCCGCGGCATCGCATGCAGCCAGCGCTACCGAGTCTGCATTCCCGTACCGCAGCAGACTTGCGTAGGCCGGCACGCTGGAGCGTTCCCCGTTGCTGCCGAGCAGCCGATGTACGGGCACACCGGCCGCTTTGCCTCGGATGTCCCAAAGCGCGATGTCGA
>WUUC01117212.1_pt1 | contig 14266 bp, 10 predicted proteins | sample 6278441 | NCBI WGS metagenome assembly WUUC01 (sample SAMN13675441, study PRJNA597444) | soil metagenome | isolation source: soil | place: USA: Washington | collected 2017-10
CAGGTCCAAAGGGAGAAGAAATTGCTCCAAAAGTACGATCTGATGCAGAACATTTCAAATTCCTACAAGAAATGGCATCTAGAGTAAAGCCCACCACCTAAGATCAAGGGGTCAGGCGAGGATCCCTTGATCCTCGCTTGATTCTCTTTCTATATAAATGAAAACTTTCTATAATTAATTATAGAAATTCAAATATAGTTAGGTGGTTGCGATGAATATACATGATCAAAACCATACAAATTTAAATTACACTGAACTTTCTAAATCCTCTTTAGAGACCCTGTCTTCCAAAACGGCTAAAAATCACGTAATAACGAAAACAACTAGCAGTGAATCCGACAAGCTTTTTGCTTCCGAAAAGACAATTGGAATCCTTGCAAAACAAACCTTGATTTCTCAAAATCCGGCCCCCTCTACCACCCTTACTCCTTCCAGTTTAACTGTGACCTCTCTTTCTTTTAGGAAAGAATTGACTCTCGATGCTCAGCAAGAATTACTAGATCATTTTGAGCAAGGAGAAATCAATCACATGGACTTTAAGGTGATTGAAGAAGAAACAGACGATGTCATTGTCATCCGTTCTTTCCAAAATCAAGAAGAATTAGATACATTTAGATCAAATGTATCTCCAGAAGACTTCCTTAAAAAAGTAGTCGTCGCTAAAGACAATTACCCCATTATTTCAGCAAATTTAAAAGATAAAAGAATTGTGCAAAAAGATGAAAACGGAGAGTTGGAATCTATTCATTATTTCGTTGCTCCTCAAGAATTTATTCATCAATTAAACCAACGTATGGCTCAGTTTGCTCAACAATCTGCCACTCGTTCTCAGATTTCTCTCCAACAAGATGAAGAGCAATCTACTAAACCAACAACCTCTATTGAAGTCAAATTTCCTCCTAAAGGACCCCTTGAATTTAAAAATCGACTAGCTCCAGCAATAGAGACCGCTCCTTCCTTTATACCTGATTTAACCAAGACTTCCATGTCATCAAAGATGCAGGCAAGATGTAAGTTAAGTGTCTTACAAGCTATTGTCAATTTAGATAGTAGTGAGAGAAAACAGGAAAAAATAAAAAAGGATAAAAGACAACAAATTGAAGATAAACAAGAGCAAAGAGAAATAGATCGAGAAGCAATTAAAAAAAGGAGATCTCATCAAACAAGCACTCGACAAGATATTCAAGAAAAACAATTAGACAAAGGGATTGACCATCGAGAAATCAAGGAAAATCGTTTTGAACAACGTTTAGAAGAAAACCAAGACATTTACCAGAGCCTTAAAGACTCAAAAACAGGGGACCCTCCACCGGTTAGTCCACTCCCTCCATCTTAAGTAGAATTTTATCTGCGCCACATATTCTGGCAATTGTATACACCTGAATTCCTTGAGTGAACAACGTGACACTAGGGATGAGTTGACTGACAAATCGATTCCATTTGAATAGAGGCTTTTCAGATACATAAATTGTATCGCCAGGGATGAGCAATAAATCTTTTGGATTGGCAGAATATAAGTCTTGCCAACGAATGACATAAATTTTTGGACATGGAAGATTTCCTCTTATCACTTGAATGCAGCGACGGCTCCCTGCACGAGTCAATCCACCTGACTCACCAAGAGCCTGAGATAAAGAAAGAGTGCCTTGACGAAGAGGAACAATTTGTGGCAAATGGACCTCTCCCATCACAGTCATATTGACCTCGTCAATCGGAGCTAAAAAGAGACGATCACCTCCTCGCATTACAATATTTTGGGTCTTATCTCCTTCTAACACTAGACGACTAAAGTCAATGGCAATTTTCTGATCATCTCGCACTAAATAGCTTTTAAATAAATTGATTTGATCTGTTACTTTTGCTTTAGATAATACTTCATAAAGACGCATTTTACCATCAACTGGAATCATTGGCTCTCCTAATCCTCCAATAATTTCCACTTTATTTCGTAAACGAAATCGATAATCAACCTTTACTTCAATCTCTTTAATTTGCTCTTGATAGGCTTGTTGGATTTTCTGTTGTGCCTCAGCTAAGGTCAATCCCGCTACTGCTAAAGGAGAAAGAGCCGGAAGTTGTGTCCATCCATCCATCACAGGAAATCCCATTTGTTGATTAATAGAATCAACCGCTTCCATTAAATCTATTCGTTTAGAATGATAAATGCAAATATTCAGAATATCATCGTTTTCGATTTCATCCCGATAATCTTCTAAGTATTCACAAGGCAATTCAGGAATCTCTGCTCCTTGCATTTCAAGAATGGCAAATTTCCCCTGGGAGATTTGCTTAGAATCTGCAATCAACTCTCCAATTCCTACCACTGCATAATCCTTTTCAAGTTGAGAATTCGTGCAAGAAATTAAAAAGATTGCAGAAAGATTCAGCAAGAAAGATTGCTTAAGCCAATAAAAAGCCATTAATACCAATCTGGAAATAGAGTAGTTTCAAAAGTTGAAAACCCCACTACAAAGTTAGTGGGGTTGAATGAACAGCTTTCTTAACCTCCAACAGTTAAGAAATGACTCATGTCTGATTCAAAGTCAAAGATCAATTTTTTATCAGTTTCATTGACAATTTTGATCCGTTCAGGGTTAAAGCCCGTTCCACCAGGAATAATATGTCCCATGATGACGTTCTCTTTAAAGCCCAATAAATGGTCTGTTTTACCTGCACAAGCCGCTTCTGTTAAGACACGTGTCGTGTCTTGGAAGGAGGCAGCCGAGATAAAAGATTCTGTACTAAGCGATGCCTTAGTGATTCCTAATAAGATAGGAGCTGCTTGAGCTGCCTTGCCCCCTTCTTTAGTCACTTTAAGGTTCTCTTGCTCGAACTCTTTTTTATCGACCTCTTCTCCATAAAGCAAGCTCGTATCACCTGGATCAATCACTCGAACTTTCTTCAACATCTGACGAACAATGATTTCAATATGTTTATCATTGATGTCTACACCTTGCAGTCTATACACTTCTTGAACTTGATTAACAAGGTACTTTTGAAGTTCGCGAACACCGCAAATATCTAAGATTTCGTGTGGAATGACCAAACCATCTGTTAACTGCTGCCCTTTGACCACATGGTCACCTCGTTGAACAATTAAGTGCTTGGTATGAGGCACTAAATGCTCTTCTTCCATTCCAGTCATTTCATCTCGAACAATGACAAGCCGATTTCTCTTCTGAACACCTTTGAAGTCTACCTCTCCATCCATCTTCGCAATTTCAGCTGAATCTTTAGGTTTACGGGCTTCAAAAAGCTCGGCAACACGAGGTAGCCCTCCTGTGATATCCTTTGTTTTAATTGCACTGCGAGGCAAACGAGCCAACATCTTGCCAGCACTTGCATAATCTCCTTCTTCAACAGAAATAATCGCACCTGCTGGTAAAGGATAGGTTCCGACAAGTTCTTTTCCATCTTCATCTCCGTAAATCGCAATCTGTGGATGCAATTCTCCTCGATGTTGCTTCACGATTAATTCAGTTTGACCTGTTTGTTTATTGGTATCTCGCTCTGTTGACAAGCCCTCAACCAAGTCTTCGTAACGGACATAACCTGGTCGATCGCAAATGATAGGAATACTATGTTGCTCCCATTGTGCAACACGGACACCAAGCTTGACTTTGGCTCCATCTTCTAGAAGAATCTTAGTTCCTAATTCAATTGTAAAAGACTGAAGCGGCTCAATGGAGCGAGTACTTAGCAATTTCTTATAATCTTCTAAGGAGCGTCCTTCATCTCGAACAATATTGAGACGTCCATTTTTGTTAAGAACGACCCAGTACCCTTCTTCTGCTTTGACAATTCTGAGATCAGAATACACTAAAATTCCCTCTCCATCGGCAACAATTTCTGGACTCACACCAGCAGATGCAATTCCACCTGAGTGGAAAGTACGCATTGTTAACTGTGTTCCAGGCTCTCCAATGGACTGAGCTGCAATAATTCCTACAGCCTCACCTTGACTGACTGGACGACCATTTGCTAAATTCACTCCGTAACACTTCGCACAAGCTCCGCGTCGGGTTTCACATGTTAAAACAGAACGAATCTTAATGCTCTCAATTCCTGAGTCATCAATCGCTTCAGCTTGAATGACTGTCAGGGTATCTCCTGCCTTTGCCAATAATTTCGTTTGGTCACCAGGTTGATAAATGTCTTCGCAAACAGTTCGACCAAAGATTCGATCTTTAAGAGGCAAAAGCTCTTCCTGACCCTGCTTAATCGCTGAAACATCAATTCCGTTCAGTGTGCCACAATCTTCTTCGGTAATGATCACATCTTGCGCAACATCGACTAAACGTCGAGTCAAGTAACCAGAATCAGCAGTTTTTAAAGCTGTATCTGCTAATCCCTTACGAGCTCCGTGAGAAGAAATAGAAAATTCGATTACCGATAATCCCTCTCTAAAATTAGAGGTAATGGGAGATTCAATAATATCTCCTGACGGTTTTGCCATCAAACCACGCAAAGCGCCTAACTGCCGGATCTGCGATTTATTTCCTCGAGCACCCGAATCCATCATTAAATAGAGAGGATTCATCGCACTGTTTTTAATTTCGCTGATTAGCTTGAAAAGCTCTTCAGATAATACATCTGACACTTCAGTCCAAATACTAATTGTCTTAGAACGGCGCTCTCCTTCCGTAATAATTCCATCTTCATACTGCTTTCTTACAATACTCACTCGATGATGAGCATCTTTTAAAATCTTTTCCTTAATAGGAGGAATCTTAACATCTTTTACACCCATAGAAAGAGCAGATTTTGTCGCTTCCGCAAACCCTAAACTTTTAAGGTTGTCTAAAAAGCGAACTGTCGCTTCTAATCCAACTTTCTTATAGCACAGCATGACCAGTTCACCCATTTTCTTCTTGGGCAAACTATAATTTTGGAAACCAAGTTCTTTTGGAACAATTGTATTAAAAATGACACGACCCGGAGTCGTTTCAATGATTCCATTTTCTGTTCTTAACTTAATTTTTTCATGAATGCGTAAGCCGCGAGAGTAATAATAAGGATCATCTTGTGATTCTTCAGTGGGTTCTTCATACCAATTATAGCTTCCACTGCCATGTAGAGCCATCTGCACCTCGCCACTATCACGAAATGCACGTGTTTTTTGTCCGTGCTGTTCACGAATATAGAGAGGATCCAACATCAGGTAATACAAGCCTAAAGTCATATCTTGTGAAGGGACAGCAACAGGTTTACCAGAAGAAGGGAGGAAAATATTGTCGGGTGCCATCATGAGCAACTTAGCTTCCAACTGTGCTTCAATCGATAAAGGCACATAAACCGCCATTTGGTCACCATCAAAGTCTGCATTAAACGCCGAGCAAACTAATGGATGAATTCGAATCGCTTTTCCTTCAATTAGAACCGGCTCAAAAGCTTGAATTCCTAAACGGTGCAACGTAGGTGCTCGGTTGAGTAAAACAGGATGTCCTCTAATAATATCTTCTAAAACATCCCAAACCTCAGGAGCATGACGTTGAATCATTTTTTTAGCAGAACGAATCGTATAGACATAGCCCAAATCTTTTAAACGCTTCACGATAAAGGGTTCAAATAATTCGAGAGCCATCAATTTTGGCAATCCACATTGATTAAATTTCAGTTCAGGGCCCACAATAATTACAGAGCGACCTGAGTAATCTACCCGTTTTCCTAATAGATTTTGACGAAAACGTCCCTGTTTACCTTTCAAGCCTTCTGATAAAGACTTCAATGGGCGATTACCTGCTCCTGTCACAGGATGATTATGACGGCCATTATCGAACAGGGCGTCGACAGACTCTTGAAGCATGCGTTGTTCATTACGAACAATGACTTCTGGAGTTTTAAGCTTCAAAATCGCTTTTAAACGGTTATTACGGTTGATCACACGTCGATATAGATCGTTCAAGTCTGATGTGGCAAAACGTCCACCATCTAATGGGACAAGCGGCCGTAATTCTGGTGGAATAACAGGAATACAAGACATAACCATCCACTCAGGCTTGTTTCCAGATGAAACAAAGCTTTCGATGATTTTTAGCCGTTTAGCCAATTTCATTCGTGCTTGCTGAGACTTTGTTTTACGCAGTTTTTCTTTTAATTCTACTAACTGAGTTTGCAAATCTTCTGTCATTAATAAGTCACGAATGGCCTCTCCACCCATTTTAGCTACAAAGGCATCTCGACCCCATTTTTCTTGAGCTTCACGAAGCTCGCTATCGTTGAGCAATTGTTTTTTCTCCAAATCTGTTTGACCTGGATCAATGACCACATATTCTTCGTAATAGATGATCCGTTCCAAATCGCTAGCCGTCATCCCTAAGACATTCCCAATTCTTGATGGCATTGTCTTAAAAAACCAAATATGGACAACGGGAACAGCTAATTCGATATGAGCCATCCTTTCTCGACGCACTTTAGACAAGGTGACTTCAACCCCACAGCGGTCACAAACAATCCCTTTATGCTTAATTTTCTTATATTTACCGCAAGCACATTCCCAATCACGGGTAGGTCCAAAGATTTTTTCGCAGAAAAGACCCCCTTTTTCAGGCTTAAATGTGCGGTAATTAATTGTTTCTGGTTTCTTAATTTCTCCGCAGGACCATTCGTTGCGTATGACATCATCAGAGGCAATTTTGATGATCAGCTTATCAAACTGCCCCTCTTGCTGATTATTTTCAGACATGTATGTCTCCTAAAATAGTTTAAATTTTTAAGCCGTTTCGGCGGCAGTTTCTGTATAAACGTTAAGTCCCAGCCCCTGCATTTCCTTAATCAAAACGTTAAAGGATTCAGGTGTTCCTGACTTGAGCAAGTTTTCCCCTTTTACAATAGATTCATAGATACGAGTACGACCTGCAACGTCATCTGACTTGACTGTCAGTAATTCTTGAAGAAGGTGTGCAGCCCCATAAGCTTCTGCTGCCCATACCTCCATCTCTCCAAAACGCTGTCCTCCCATTTGTGCTTTACCCCCTAATGGCTGTTGTGTCACAAGCGAGTATGGACCAACAGCTCGAGCATGGATCTTGTCTGCTACTAAGTGGCTTAATTTCAACATGTAAATGTAGCCTACAACCACGCTGTTATCGAAACGTTCGCCTGTACAACCATCATAGAGGAAAAATTTACCATCTTCTGGTAGACCTGCTTTCTTCATCATTTCCCAAATTTTTTCTTCAGGAAATCCTTCAAAGACAGGGCTCTTGACAAAGATTCCAACTTTACTCGCTGCAATTCCTAAATGCGTTTCAAAAAGCTGACCCATGTTCATACGAGAGGGAACACCAAGAGGATTTAAAATAATTTCAATCGGTTGACCATTCGGCAAGAAAGGCATATCAGCTTCCGGAACGATTTTTGAAACAACCCCTTTGTTTCCGTGTCGTCCTGCCATCTTATCTCCAACTTGTAGCTTACGCTTAGAAGCCACATAGACTTTAACTTGACGAATCACGCCAGGTTCTAAGTCTGTGTCCCCTTTACGCATAAATTCAAGTTGAGTTCGATATTGTGTTTCAACTGTTTGCATTTCAATGTCATAGTCATGTAAGGTTTGCTTCAAAGCATCATAAATTTCATTACTTGGCATTAAGAGATCTTCTACATTTTCTTTTTCAAGCAATTCAATTAAATCTTGAGTGATCAGCAAGCCTTCTTCGATTAGGACTTCTGCGGTCCGTCGATGAACAATCGAACCTGGCGCTATTTCATTCAGTAAAAGAGCTCCGACTCGTTCATGTTTTTCAGTTTTTAGTTCTGCTTGCTTTGCTTTATACTCTTTTTGAATATCTTTTAATTTAGAAGCCTCTTCCACCAACTCATCATCTGTTTTGGATAGACGATCTCGTCGACTAAATACCTTGATATCCATCACATCCCCTTCTGTACCAGGAGGAGCTACTAAGGAAGCATCTTTCACATCGGAGGCTTTATCGCCAAAAATCGCCCGCAATAGACGTTCTTCTGGAGCTAATTCTGTTTCAGATTTCGGTGTAATTTTTCCAACTAAAATATCCCCTGGCTTTACTTTAGCGCCAATGCGAATAATTCCATCATCTCCTAAATTACGCAGTGCCTCTTCCGAAATATTGGGAATATCTCGAGTAATCTCTTCCTTTCCCAGTTTCGTGTCTCGAGCCGTTAATTCAAATTCTTCAATATAAAGTGACGTGTAGTAGTCTTCACGAAGAAGTTTTTCAGAAATAATGATCGCATCTTCGTAATTATAGCCAAACCAGGGCATGAAGGCGACCAACACATTACGACCCAAAGCCACTTCTCCTTTATCGGTCGCAGGTCCATCTGCTAAAACATCACCGGCCTTGATCTTGTCCCCTACATTACAAAGAGGACGTTGATTAATACAGGTCCCAGCATTTGAACGGATGAATTTCTTAAGATAATACGTCTTCTTATCTAGACGGTTATCATCTGGAGAAATCACAATCTTTAATCCATCGACATATTCCACAACCCCATCTTCTTGAGCAATTAAAACAGCTCCGGAATCTCGAGCAGCACGGGCTTCTAATCCCGTTCCGACAATTGGAGCTTCTGGTTTTAAAAGAGGAACACCTTGACGTTGCATGTTAGAACCCATCAAGGCACGGTTCGCATCATCATGCTCCAAGAATGGAATTAATCCTGTCACAATAGACACCAGCTGTTTAGGTGATACATCCATGTGAGTTACTTTAGAAGAGTCAATTTCTAAGTGCTCTCCTTTGTATCGAGCCCAACAAATCGACTCTTGGAACATATTAGATTCATCGAGAGGAGCGGAAGCCTGAGCAATGATGCAATGCTCTTCCTGATCCGCCGTCATGTATTCGATTTCATCTGTAACAATCTGTTCCCGTACAATGCGGTAAGGAGTTTCAATAAAACCAAATTCATTAATCTTGGCAAAAGAGGATAAAGAAGAGATCAAACCGATATTTGGTCCTTCTGGTGTTTCAATCGGACAAATCCGTCCATAATGGCTAGGATGAACATCACGTACTTCAAATCCTGCACGGTCGCGATTCAAGCCACCAGGTCCAAGAGAAGAAAGACGACGTTTATGTGTCAATTCGGCAATTGGATTTGTTTGATCCATAAATTGGGATAATTGAGAACGTCCAAAGAAGTCTTTCAAAACACCCGCTAATCCTTTAGCAGATACGATTTTACCAGGAGTTAATGTATCAGAAGAGAAATCAAATAAATTCATTCGCTCACGAATGATTTTCTCCATTCGAGCTAATCCGATACGACATTGATTTTGAATAAGTTCTCCTACGGAACGGACACGACGATTTCCTAAATGGTCAATATCATCAACAGAAGCTTCTTCACTACCATTGCGAAGTTGGATTAAATACTTAAGGGCTCCAATTACATCTTCTTTATTCAATGTCACACTCTGCAATCTCTCATCATTAATCTCAAATCGAAGCTTGCTATTTAATTTATAGCGACCGACTCGTCCCAAATTATATCGCTTGGGATCAAAAAATAGACGCATCATTGCCGAACGAGCGTTTGAGATTGTAGCAGGTTCACCTGGACGAATTTTGCGATAGAAATCTTTTAAAGCTGACTCATAAGAATCAGTTGGATCTTTTGCCAACATTTTGATAATCGGACTTGTTTCATCCGCATCTTCTGCTATCCGAACCGTCTCAATCCCTGCATCCACAATCCGTTTTAACATGGCAGTCGTCAATTTCTCCCCTGCACGACCAAAAACCAAGCCCGATTCTTCATCAAGAACATCTTGAGCTAAAATTTTACCGACTAACTTGGCAAATTCTTTTTCATTTTTAATTTTATATTTACGGGTGCTAAAAAATTCCTCAATAATATCGCTATTTGTTGAATAACCCAACGCACGAATAAAGGTGGTCGCTAAAATCTTGCGACGACGTTTTTTCCGATCGATATAAATATGAATTAAATCACTTGTATCGAATGCTCCTTCTAACCAACTTCCTCGATAAGGAATAATTCGAAATGAATAAATCATTTGACCGCGAGCATGTCGTTCTTGTTCAAAACAAATGCCTGGAGAGCGATGAAGCTGAGAAACGACAACACGTTCCGCTCCATTAATGATAAATGTCCCATTATGAGTCATGACAGGAATGGTCCCCATATAGACCTCTTCTTCTTTAATTCCCGTTTCGTCTGTTAAACGAAATTTCACTTTTAAAGTGACATTATAAGTGATTCCCCGTCTAATGCACTCTTCTGGACTGTATTTGGGAACCCCTAAGTTATAAGACAGAAATTCTAAAATCGTTTTTTCATCATAAGATTTAATAGGAAAAATTTCTGTGAAAACTTCTTGCAATCCGAGATTTTCCCGTTCGTCAAGAAACTGATCCGCTTGCAAAAACTGCTCATAGGATTTCACTTGAATTTCTATTAATTTGGGAAGATCAATAATGTCTTCCTTGTCAACAAAACTAACGCGATGGGGTGGCCTTTTCAACATGCTGAAGGACTCCTAACTATAACTTTACTTGAAATGAATAGATAAAATAGACTCGATATTTTTTAAGCGGATGTGTAACCTTTCTCATCAAATACCGACGGTATGTAAATGGCCAAAACTGATACCATTTACGATTCATAAAACTTTCATTTTGAAAATTGAGAGCCAATCAATCTGGATTCAATGGCTTTCAAAAACCAAAATCTAATACAATTAAATTAGATTCATCTTTTGTTATTCTTAATAAAAAATTTAGGAAAATAAATGATTGATTGATAAGCGTAATCTTTGGGCTCTAGTCGTTATTATACTTCTCATTTAGCAAAAAATCAAGTAAAAAAATAATAGGAATAACCACAGAGAGAACCGAGCACACGAAATTTTTTCTCTGTGTGCTTAGAACTCTCTGTGGATAAATAATCCCATTTTTATCGCGCTAGCTTATAGTCCCTTTAAAGTGACTTTTCCACCAGCTTCTTCAATCTTTTTCTTGATCGACTCAGCTTCAGCCTTGGGGGAGCTCGCTTTGAGCTCTTTTGGTGCCGCTTCAACCAAATCTTTTGCTTCTTTTAAGCCAAGACCTGTAATTTCTCGAACAACTTTAATGATTCCGATTTTTTTATCAGCTGGAGATTCTGTTAAAGTAACTTGAAAATCAGTGGATTCCACAGCAGCAGGAGCAGCAGCACCCGCAGCAGGAGCCGCAGCAATCGCAACTGGAGCTGCCGCTTTAACGCCCCATTTTTCTTCCAATTTTGTTTTTAATTCAGCCATTTCTAAAACAGTCAATTCGCTTAATGCGTTGACTAAATCATCTGTTGATTTCTTACTCACAGTATTACCTCTTTCATTTAACTTTGTTTATTTTTTTGACATTAGCTTGCGCTTGCTGCATCTGCCTGTTCTTGTTTCGTTTTATTATCGATGCAATAGACGACGCTAGACAATAGCGCATCCATGACAGCCAGTGTTTGAGCCATTGGAGCCTCAAAGACGCTAAGGAGCTGAGCCCGCATTTCATTTTTGCTAGGTAATTGCGATAACTTCTCAACTTCTTCTCCATCATATAGTTGGCCTTCGAAACGACCTCCTCGAACCTTAATCACTCCATCACGGCCTTGACTGAATTTAAAGACCGTTTTAGTAGTTTCAAGAGGATCTGGACCTAAGAAGACTAAACCAATATGTCCATCTAAAAATGGATCTTCAAGGGACAACCCAATCTCTTGAGCGGCTTTGACAAACACTCGCTTGCGAACAATCTCGATGTCTCCTCCCATCTTGCCAATTTCTCGTCGAAATTCATTAGCTGCATTGGCGTTTAAACCAGCGTAATGCATGATGACAAAGGATCCATGTTGACCTATCTTTTCTTTAATCTCATTTTTAAGGAGCTGTTTTTCTTCTCTCATAATCTCGACTCCTTATTAAAATTCTGATTCGCGCAAGTTAATTTTCAAACCTGGACCCATCGTGGAAGACACGACTAAGGATTCCATGTAATGGCCTTTAGCAGAAGCTGGCTTGGCGCGTTGAATGGCTGTCAAAAAAGCCTGAATATTTTGCAACAACTTATCGGTTGGGAAAGAGAGCTTTCCTATTCCACTATTGATGACACCATGTCGGTCTAGCTTAAATTCGATTTTTCCTCCTCTAAGCTCTTGGATCGTTTTGGCAATCTCTGTTGTGACAGTGCCTGCTTTAGGATTGGGCATTAAATTGCGTGGCCCCAATACTTTACCCAACTTTCCAACAAAACGCATCATGTCAGGTGTTGCAATGACAGCATCAAAATCTATCCAACCTCCACTGACCTTTTCTACTAATTCTTCGTGACCTGCATAATCGGCACCTGCATCTAGAGCCTCTTGGACTTTATCTCCTTTGGCAAAGACGAGGATTCTCATCGACTTACCTGTCCCATTCGGTAATGAAACAGTTCCGCGGACATTTTGATCCGATCTGCGAGGGTCAACACCTAGTTTTAAAGAGACTTCCAACGATTGATCAAATTTGATTGGAGGACAGCTCTTTAATGTATCGATTGCACTTGTCAAGTTATACACTTTGGATGTATCGACTTGATTAGCAATCTCCCGAGTTCTTTTACTTGGACGACCCATAATACCTATTCTCTTTTTTTGTTTTCTATCCTTCGACGAGATCAATTCCCATCGAGCGAGCGGTCCCTATCACAATGTTCGCTGCCATATCCAAGTCAACAGCATTTAAGTCTTGCATTTTCTCTTTTGCAATCTTTCTTGCTTGTTCACGAGTGATCTTGCCAACTTTATCCCGATTGGGAACTCCGGATCCTTTTTCAATTCCCAACTCCTTTTTCAGAAATTCTGCAACTGGAGGTTGTTTTGTGAAAAATGTAAAGGATTTATCTACATAAACAGTAATCACTGTTGGCAAAATAGTATTACCAAGTGCTTGTGTTTTTGCATTAAACTCTTTACAAAAGTCCATGATTTTTACCCCTGCCGCACCTAAAGCTGGACCAATAGGAGGCGCTGGATTTGCTTTTCCGGCTGGGATTTGTAATTTAATAATTTTAAGAACTTTTTTAGCCATTTAATTCTTCTACTGCTCCTTCAACAGTTTTCTAACCTAGTTTAATGATCCTACAGTCTGATAGAGGCAATCGCAGTAGGTTCGAGCCAGGCTTATACATAAACAGTGCTGCCGTTAACTAGTTTCGGCATCATCTGTAATTTCTTCGACTTGCATAAATTCTAGATCGTCTACTCGTGTATCTCGACCAAAAATCGAAACTAACACGCTTAAGCGACCTTTCTCATGAAAGACCTCAGTCACTGTTCCAATGAAGTTAATAAACACTCCATCCACAATTTTAACTCGATCTCCCACCTCAAATTTGTGCTTTTGAGTCACTTTTTGTTTTTTATCTTCTAAATCTTTTAAAATTGAATCTACATCTGTTAAGGGGGTCGGTTTATCCCCACCTAAAAAGCCAATGACTCCATTTGTGTTTTTTACATACTGCCAGGATTCATCATTCAGATGCATTTTAACTAATAAATATCCAGGCCAAAGCCGCTTTTCTACAATATGTTGCTGCCCTTTTTTCACTTCAGAGACATTTTCTGTCGGTAGCAAAATTTGTTCGATTTGATCAGTCATTCCTTTGAGCTCTAAGTGCTCCTCAAGAGCCTTTTTGACTTTTTTCTCGTGCGTAGACAGCACTTGTACAACATACCATTTAGCAGTCATGTTTTTCCTTCGTTTAGGGTCTTAACCACTAATAAAACGGACTATTTGACTTAATCCATTCAACGTCAATTGAATCATTACATCCAAAAAATAAATGGCCATGCCAAATGCAAGTGTCGCAATCACGACAATTTTGGTATAAACAATCAACTCTTCGCGATTTGTCCAATTAATCTTACGGATCTCAGCCTTTATGTCGGCCACAAAGTCTTGGACCTTTCTAGAGTCTAAGGCCTTTTCCGAGACAGACGCTTGCTGACTTGTTTTTTTTAGTTCCATGGACTTTACTTCTGCACCCACGTTTGTATCCTCTTTTGTGACGTCTTACAAAAACTTAATCGAGTGCGGAGGGATTCGAACCCCCGACCGACGGCTTTGGAGACCGTTGCTCTACCAACTGAGCTACACACCCACGAACAAAAAAGGCTGATAAGAAGTTGAGAAAGGAAACGCCCTTCACTTTCTCAACTTAGATCGGTCCTTTTATTCTAGGAGTTAAAGGTTTACTTAATGATTTCGGAAACCGTTCCGGCACCAATCGTACGGCCA
>WUUC01085540.1_pt1 | contig 14263 bp, 13 predicted proteins | sample 6278441 | NCBI WGS metagenome assembly WUUC01 (sample SAMN13675441, study PRJNA597444) | soil metagenome | isolation source: soil | place: USA: Washington | collected 2017-10
GTCGTGTCCGTCGGATCGGTCAGCTCCACGGTCCCCCCTCGGCGGCCCGCCGGGAACCTACGGCGCGAGCCCTACACATGCGCCGCTCCCTCCGGCAGGGCCGCGACCTCCTCGTCGGCCAGCACCGCCGCCCACTCCATGACCCCGAAGCCCCGGGCTCCACCCATCGCCACTCGTGAGACGGCGTTGTTGTCGTAGCGGCCGGGACCGGAGTGGGGGAGCAGGATCGGCACGTGCCGCACCGTCTCGGCCGTGAGCACGGCGTCGACGCCGGCGCCGAAGCGGACGGCGGTGCGGTCGTAGCTGCCGATGCCCGCCGCCGGGGAGAAGGTCGCGCCGACGTCGCTCGTGAAGCGCACACCGTCCGGGCCGGCCACCGCGCCGATGCCGACGACGCCATCGGACCGCGGGATGCCGATGGCGTTGGCGAACACGCGCCCCCCGTCGAGGCACGACGCCGTCCAGAACGCGGTGAAGTCGTTGTGCTCGTGACGGATGCCCCAGGAGTGGTCCCGCACGAACAGCCCACGGCCCCGCACCTCGTGTTCGCCCATGCGCAGCACGCCCTCCCAGGTGCCACCCTGCTCGTAGTGCTCCTGGCGGCCCATCTGCGGACCGCTGCGGTCCGCCTGCATGGCGCCCACCACCGCGTCGAGAGCGTCGGCGAAGTCGACGACCGGGAGCTCGCTGCGCAACGTGGCCTCGACGTGGACCTCGGTGGCGCCCGGGCCGTGCATCGCCAGCAGGCCCAGTGGGCCTCGTCCGCCGTTGAGCGCGGCGTCGACGAGGACGTGCCACTCGGTGAACGGCACGGCGGCCTCGAACCGGAGCCCGGGAAGGAGGGCCGGGCCGTACGCGCCCGCGAGCGTGGCGGAGGCCACCTCGCCCTCCACCACGAGCACCACCCGCGCTTCCTGGAAGTCGCGAGCGGGGACGCGCTGGAGGTGCACGAGCAGCCCGCTGTCGGCACCGTTCGGCGCGTCGTCCCACAGGATGAAGAAGAGGTTCTCCTGCCACCGGTCGGGCAGGTCCTCGGGCGGCACCTGGAGGCGCTCGGCGTCGGGAGGGAGGACCAACGGCGGCCGGGCGGTCAGCTGCTCAGCTCGATGCGGAACAGCGCGCGGGCGTTGTCGGCCACGACCCGAGCGGCGTCGTCCTCGGACAGGTGCGCGGTGTACTCCTCGGCCACCGCCCGGCAGTCGGGCCACGACGAGTCGGTGTGGGGGATGTCCGTCTCGTAGAGGACGCGATCCACGCCGAGTCGGTCCAGCAGCTCGAGGCCGACAGGATCGCGGAAGAAGGTCACCCACACGTTCCGGCCGAAGTAGGCGCTGGGGGGCTCGGTCATCGTCGACCGGTCCACGCCCGTGAACCCGCCGCCGGACATCTCGCCCCACACGAAGTCCGCCCGGGACAGCACGTAGGGGATCCACCCCAGCTGCGACTCCGCCAAGCACACCTTCAGGTTGGGGAAGCGCACGAACACGCCCGAGAAGAGGAGGTCGGTGAGCGAGTAGCCCGCGTTGAAGCTGGCCATCACGTTGGGCACGGCGACCGGCGCGTCCGGGGCGAGCATGGCGAAGCCGCCGGTGCCGATGTGCATCGAGATCACGACCTCGGCCTCCGCACACGCTGCGAAGAGCGGATCCCAGTACCCGGAGTGGATCGAGGGGAGGCCCAGGAGGTGGGGGCCCTCCGAGAAGCTGATCGAGCGGAAGCCCCGCGCCGCCAGCCGATCGACCTCGGCCACCGCCAACGCCACGTCCCACAGCGGCACGATCCCCATCGGCACGAGCCGGCCACCGGAGCCGGCGCACCACTCCTCCACGACGTAGTCGTTGTAGGCCCGGATGCACGCCAGTCCGAGGTCCTTGTCCTCACCCAGGGAGAACGTCTGCCCGCAGAAGCGCACGAACATGTTGGGGTAGCAGAGCGAGGCCTCGATGCCGGCCGTGTCCATGTCGGCCAGCCGGGCCTGCGGGTCGTAGCAGCCCTTGTGGAGCTCGTCGAAGGTGACGGGCTGGGCGTCGATCTGATCCCGCTCGAACCCGATGGCCGCGGCGATCCGCACGATCGGCACGCGCCGTCCGTCGTAGCACCACACGTCGCCGACCGTGCCGTCGTCGGCCTCCTCGAACCCGAGGTTGCCTCCGTTCACGGCCACCCGGCCCTTCAGGCGCTCGACCCTCGGCCCGCGCTGCTGCAGCCTGGCGGGAAGCCGCGACTGCCACAGGTGGGGTGGCTCCTGGATGTGGTCGTCCGGCGAGATGATCCTCGGGATGCGTGCCACGGGACCCCCCACTCGTCGCGCGATGCTCGTGCCAACTTCTGACACAAAGCGTATTGTGTCAGACACCCGAGGTCAACGGGCGGGGTTCGCAGGTTGACGCCATGCGCTGTACTAACGTACTCTCATTAAATCAGCCCTCGGGGTCTGACGAGCACTCCATACGCGCCGTGTCGTGCGGTGCCAGGATCTCCAGGGGGAAGCCGGTGCGCCGACCACGAGCCATCCGCGCCGCTGCAGTGGCGCTCGCGCTGATCGCGATCACGGCGGGGTGCGGATCGCAGCACTCCACCGAGGACTTCGCCGCGGTCTACGCGGCCGACGCCTCGTCCTCCGAGAACACCGAGAACGCCGACAACGCGTCGAGCCGCGCCGGGGACGACACGACCGCGGATCCTGACGCGCTCACCGAGGTCGGCACCGACACCGGCGCGGTCGTCACCTCCGACGGCGGCACGACCGGCGGCGGGTCGACCGGCGGGGCCACCGCCACCGGTGGCGGCAGCACCGGTGGGGGAGCGGCGGGGCCCGCGGCCCGGGGCGCCCCGATCAAGATCGGCAGCGTAGGGACCCTGTCGGGCCCGGTCGGCTCCGCGATCGGGAACGGCGCCCCCGGCGTGCAGGCGTGGGTCGCCTCCATCAACGCCAAGGGGGGCATCAAGGGGCACCCGGTCCAGCTGTTCGTCGCCGACGACGGCGGCGACCCGGCCCGGCACCGCGCCCTCGTGCAGGACATGGTCGAACGCAAGGGGGTCGTGGCCTTCGTGCAGAACGCCGCCGCCTTGTCCGGCCAGTCGGTCGTCTCCTACCTCGAGGACAAGAAGATCCCCGTCGTCGGCAGCGAGGCCGGGAGCCCGTGGTTCAACTCGAGCCCGATGATGTTCCCGCAGCAGGCCTCCGACGCCCGCCTGGCCCAGTCGTTCGCGGCCGGCTACGCCCAGGTGGCGAAGGAGCTCGGCTTCACGAGGATCGCGCTCATCAGCTGCGCGGAGATCTCGGGTTGCCAGACGTCCACCCAGGGCGGCCCCTTCCGGGCTGCCGGGCTCGACGTGGTCTACGAGGCCAGGGCGTCGCTGGCCCAACCCAGCTACACGTCGCAGTGCCTCACCGCCCGTGACAAGGGGGCCCAGATCGTCCTCGTCGGTCTCGATGCCCAGTCCGCGCAGCGCATCGCCGACAACTGCGCCAGCGTCAACTTCCGGCCCCGGTGGGGCATCGTGCCCCAGGCCGTCACCTCGGTGCTCCTCAAGCGACCGAGCATGGAGGGAGGGCTCGTGATCCTCCAGACCGCTCCCTGGTTCCAGAGCTCGATCCCCGCGGTCGCGGAGTTCCAGCAGGCGATGCGCCAGTTCGCGCCTGCGGTGGAGCAGAACGGCTCGTCGATCCAGGGGTGGACCTCGGCCAAGATGTTCGAGTCCGCGGCGAACAAGGGCGGTGACCCGACCACCTCGGCCGGGATCCTCGAGGGCCTCTACGCGCTGAACGGCGACGACCTCGGCGGCCTCACCTACCCGCTGCGGTTCACCAAGGGCGCGCCCAACAACGCCGGTGCCAGCCAACCGTGCTGGTGGGACGTGCGCATGATCGGCGGCAAGTTCGTGAGCCCGGACAACGGCGCGAGGCACTGCCCATGACCCGCCGCCGCACGGTCCGCTCCGTCGCCTTCGTGGTCGTCGGGTCGGGCCTGCTGGTGGCCGGGCTGGCGTCGCCGTCGAGGGCGGCGCTGGGCTTCAGCGCGACCGCCAGCGCCTACGGCTCCCGCATGCAGCTCACCGTCACCCAGGCGCCGTTGGTGCCCGAGCTCATCGACGCGGGTGGGCCGACGGCCGACGTGGCGCTCGACTCCCTGGGCACCTCTCGGTCGCTCGCCGCCTACCCGTACCCGGGCAAGCTGCTGCTCTCGCTCCCTGGCCTGGTCGCCGGCATCGGGCCGCAGGCCGCCACGCTCCTGTCCGGGCTTCCGGAGGTGGTGCTCGGCGCCACGCCCATCCCCATCCCGTCGGAGCTCACCGCGCTCCTCAACCAGATCGACATCCCCTACGACCAGCTGACGCCGTACTTCGAGATGGCGCCGCCGCTTCCTCCGTATCCGTTCGCGGCGCAGGCCGACAGCACCACGCCGCACCACCGGGTCGACCTCGGCATCGGCTCGCTCGAGGCCGTGGCCGACCCCGACGCCGCCACGGCGGTCGCGTCAGCCGAGCCCGGCGCCGGCGGCGTCAGCGCGGTGCCCGTGCGCGCGACGTCCTCGGTGAAGGTCGACGGTGACGCCGTGGTGGCCGAGGCCCGCAGCGTCGTCGGCGGGCTCCGCCTGGGCCCGGTGCAGCTGGGGTCGATCGAGTCCTCGGCGCGCATGGAGATGGCACCCGACGGCACGGTCACCCCGACGTCGGAGTTCGTGGTCCGGGGCCTGCAGATCGGCGCCCTCACGGTCGACCTCACCGCGGAGGGCTTCAGCGTCGGCGGGGTGCCCGTGCCCGCGCCGATCGCCGCCACGCTCAAGCAGGCCCTGGCGGGCGCCGGGCTGCAGCTGCACGTCCTCCGCGAGGAGACCACGGACACGGGCGTGGTCAGCGGCGCCCTGCAGCTCACGTACCCCATCTCCTTCGCCGGCCTCCCCGCCGAGATCCAAGGCCTCGGAGAGGGCGTCCTGACCGTCACCCTCGGGCAGTCGATCGCCACGCTCACGGGCTCGCCCATCCCCGACCTGCCCACCGACATCGGGACGGGGCTCACCGGGGACGCGGGCGCCTTCGTCGATCCGGGCGCCGGGGACTTCGCCACCGGCCCGCTCGACGGCGGCCTGTCATCGCCGCCGGCGCCCCGACTGCCGGTCGCCGGGGTCCCGGTAGCCGCCGGCGGCCGGCTTCCCGTGGAGCTGTTCGACGCCGAGGGGATCTACCTCGCCATCATCGGAGCCGGCTTCATCCTGTCGGGGTCCGGCGGGTTGCTCCACGCCTTCGGCTTCCGCACGCGCACGCGCCCGAGCTCGACCGCACGACCTGGGGGACACCTCTGATGGACATGAAGCGCTGGATCACGAGCCAGGCCGACCGGGTGGGGGCGGTCCTCGCTCTCGTCGTCGGCGCGCTCGCCCTCTGGGGCGGCTATCGGGGCATCAGCGATGCGATCTACCCGGGCCAGCAGCTGCCCTACATCATCTCGGGCGGCCTGGTGGGCCTCTTCCTGATCGGGCTGGCCGCCGCGCTCTGGCTCTCGGCGGACCTCCGGGACGAGTGGCGCAAGCTCGACGAGGTCAACACGAACCTCGAGGAGCTCCTCGAGCTCGCCCGACGATCCGACGCCAACGCGACGCCGGCGGCATCCACGGTGGACCAGGAGCTCGACGAGGACACCACCCCGGCGGCCAACGGTCGCAAGCCCGCTCGCCGTCGAACGGTGCGGGCGCGGTGACCACGACGACCGCGCCGCTGTTCACGACGCGCGACGTCGTCGCGGCGGTGGGCCGTGCCGCGACGGGTGCCGCCATGGTGGGCGTCGGCTGGTACGAGGCGTCGGACCACTACCGGCTCGACGACCAGGCGCCGTGGCTCGCACTCGCCATCGGCGGCTTGCTGGTGGCGGCCGCCGGCGGGATCGGCTGGATCCTCGCGCTGCGCCGGTCCGTGGCCGACGGCCTGCGGGCGATGCACGAGTCGATGGCCGCGCTGCCGCGCCCCCCGGGGGGCGACACGGCGGGCACCTCGGAGGTGGTGGTCCTGCGCACCGGCGCGCCGCGGTTGTTCCACCTGTCCGGCTGCCCGCTCGTCCGAGACCGGGCCGTGCGCCGCACCACCCCCGCCGCCGAGCTCGCGGCCGGCCGTGAGGCCTGCGAGGCCTGCGATGTCTGACTACCTCCCGTTCCTCATCACCGGCGCCGTCACCGGCTCGCTGTTCGGGCTGGCCGGCATCGGCCTGGTCCTGACGTTCAAGACCACCGGCGTCTTCAACTTCGCCCACGGCGGCATCGCCGCCGTCGCGGCCTACGCCTTCTACGACCTCCGCTCCGAGGTCGGCCTGCCCTGGCCGATCGCGCTGCTGGTGGCGGTCCTCGGGGTGGGCATCGTGTCGGGCCTCGTGATCGAGCGCCTGGCCCGCTCGCTCGCCCAGGTGCGCATGGTCCTGAGCATCGTGGCGACCGTCGGCCTCCTGCTCGTGCTCCAGGGCGGCCTCACCGTGCGCTACGGCTCGGCCACCTTGGCCTACCCGCCGTTCCTGCCGCAGAGGTCCGTCGAGATCGGCGGCGTCGACGTCACCTACGAGCAGATGATCGTGGGTGTCGTCGGCCTGGTGATGGCCGTCGCCCTCCTCGTCTTCTTCCGGCGCAGCCGGCTCGGCATGGCGATGCGGGCCGTGGTCGACGACCCGTCGCTGCTGTCTCTCGCTGCCATCCCGCCGACGCGGGTCCGGACCTCGGCCTGGGTGATCGGCTGCACGTTCGCCGCCCTGTCGGGCGTGCTCCTGGCCTCGTTCCTCGGTCGCGATCCGATCCTCCTCACGCTGCTCGTCGTGCAGGCCTTCGGGGCTGCGGCCGTCGGCAGCTTCACGAGCCTCCCCCTCACCTACGTCGGCGGCCTCGTGGTCGGGATCACCTCGTCGGTGGCCACCAAGCTGGTGGAGGGGCACTCGTCGCTCATCGGCCTGCCCACCACGGTGCCGTTCCTGGTGCTGATCATCGCGCTGCTGGTCGCCCCCCACCGCTTGCCCCTCGGCGCGGCCCGCACCCGACCTCGCGCGGTGCGGGTGCCCGTGCGGTGGAGCGCGGGCCGGCGCGTCGTCTCGCTGGCGGGCGCAGCGGTCGCGCTGCTCGCCGTCCCGGAGCTCGTCGGCACCGACCTCCCCGTGTACGTGAACGCCGCCGTGCTCACCCCCATGTTCCTGTCGCTCGCCCTGCTCGTGTGGGTGTCGGGCCAGCTGTCCCTGGGCCACGCCGCGTTCGTGGCCTTCGGGGCGACGACGTTCAGCCACCTCTCGTCGGCCGGCATCCCCTGGCTTCCCGCGGTGGTGCTCGCCGGCGTCGCCGTGATCCCGGTCGGCGCGTTGGTCGCCATCCCCGCGCTCCGGCTGTCGGGCATCTACCTCGCGCTGGCCACGTTCGGCTTCGGGATCCTGATGCAGCGGATGGTGTACTCCACCGGCCTGATGTTCGGGCACACCCTCTTCCGGGATGCGCCCCGGCCCGACCTGTGGTTCATCCACGGTGCCAACGACCGCGACTTCTTCCTCGTGGCCGCCGCGATCGCGGTGGCCTGCATGCTGTTGGCGGCCGCGGTGCAGCGGAGTCGTCTCGGCCGGATCCTCCGGGCCCTCGGTGACAGCCCGGTCGCACTCTCCTCGCTCGGCGCGGACGCCAACCTCGCCCGGCTCCTCGTGTTCTGCATCGCCGGCTTCTTCGCCGGGATCAGCGGCGCCCTGTCGATCTCGGCCACGAGCAGCGTGAGCGTGGACACCTACGGCCTGCAGCAGTCACTCCTCTGGCTCACGGTCCTCGGCATCTGCGGTTCGAACCTGCTCATCTCCCCGGCGCTCGCGGCCCTGCTGTTCGCCGTGAGCCCGACGTACCTGCCCGAGTCGCTCATCGAGTGGCAACCCGTGTTCTTCGGCGTGGCGGCGATCTGCGCCGGCATCGCGGTCGACCGGACCTACCGCGTCGGTCCCCGCAGCCGGGGCCGCGGGGAGCGAACCCCCATCACCGATCGTCTTCGATCCCAGCGGGCGCCGGCGGCGGGGGTGCCCGCGTGACCACCCCCGCCCTCCGCGTGGAGGACCTCCGCGTCACGTTCGGGGGGATCCGGGCCGTCGACGGGTTCTCCCTCGAAGCCCACCTCGGGCAGATCACCGGCCTCATCGGTCCCAACGGGGCTGGCAAGACCACCACGTTCAACGCGTGCAGCGGCACGATCCGCCCGGCCGCCGGTCGGATCGAGCTGCTCGGCCACGACGTCACGCGTCGCAGCCCGTCGCGGCGTGCCCGCCTCGGATTGGGGCGCACGTTCCAGCGGATGGAGCTGTTCACGTCGATGAGCGTCCGCGACAACGTGGCCATGGGCCCGGACGCCCGTCTCGGGGGGAACCGGCCCTGGAGCCAGCTGCGGGGCTCGGCCTCCGAGAAGACCCAGGTGGCCGACCAGACCGACGAGGCGCTCGCGCTGTGCGGCATCGACCACCTCGCAGGGCGGGGCGTGGCGGAGCTGTCCACCGGCCAGCGTCGCCTCGTGGAGCTGGCGCGGGTGATCGCCGGTGGCTTCGAGGTCCTGTTGCTCGACGAGCCGTGCTCCGGCCTCGACCGCACCGAGAGCGACGACCTCGCCCGGCTGCTGGTCCGCCTGGTCGACGAACGGGACCTGGCCGTCCTGCTGGTCGAGCACGACATGGACGTGGCCCTGCGGATCTGCCGCCAGCTGTTCGTCCTCGACTTCGGCAAGCCGCTGTTCGCGGGCACCCCGAAGCAGGTGCGGGACAGCGAGCTCGTCCGCAGGGCGTACCTCGGCGACGAGCTGGGCGAGGCGGTGGGGGCATGACCCTCCGGTTCGAGCGGGTCAGCGCCGGCTACGCGGGCACCAAGGTGCTGCGGGAGGTCGATCTCGTGGTCCCCTCGGGCAAGGTCGTGGCCCTGCTCGGCCCCAACGGCGCCGGCAAGACCACGCTCCTGCGCGTCGGCAGCGGGCTCCTCGAGCCGACGGCGGGCGGGGTCGTGCTCGACGGGAGCGATCTCGTCGGCGCCACGTCGGACCGGTTCGCCGCGGCGGGCATCACCTTGATCCCCGAGGGGCGCGGGGTGTTCCCCAACCTCACCGTTCGGGAGAACCTCCTGCTCTTCGCCCCCGCCGACCGGCGCGACGCCATCGACCTGGCGATCGCGGCCTTCCCACCGCTCGGCCGGCGCCTCGACCAGGCCGCAGGGACGATGAGCGGGGGCGAGCAGCAGATGCTCGCGCTGTCACGGGCCTACGTGCGCGACGCGAGCACGGTCCTCCTCGACGAGGTCTCCATGGGGCTCGCGCCGAAGATCGTCGACGAGATCTACGACGCGCTGCGCGGGCTCGCCGCGGCGGGGCGGGCGCTCCTGCTCGTGGAGCAGTTCGCGGCGAAGGCGCTGGCCATGGCCGACGCCGTCTACGTCCTCGCCGGCGGCCGCACCTCCTTCGCCGGCGAACCCGGAGAGGTCGACGACGAGCTCCTCGCCGCCAGCTACTTCGGTGGCACCTGAACCCCACCCCGAACCCAAGGACCCACGATGGCCATCACCGAGCCTTTCGCCCCACCAGGCCTCGACGTCCCCGACGGCCTCCCGCCGGCGCTCGAGCTGGGTCGCATCGCGAACGCCGACGCAGCGGTGGACCGGTTCGGGCGCGAGTACGTGACCCATCTCGTGGCGCACTGCCTCACGGCCGACGAGCCGGCCTACCTGGCCTTCCGGGGGTTCCGGGACAAGGAGCAGAACAGCGGTTGGCGCATGTTCGAGCAGGCGCTCGAGCACGGGATCGACAGCGTCCAGGACCCGGCGGACTCGCTGGTGCAGCTGTTCGCCGAGCTCGACCGGGTCCCGGAGTGGGTCGACCCCGACCAGCTGCATCGGGGAGCGGTCGCGTTCTGGCGCGCCGGCGCGCTCGTGCCGATGGTGCTGGCCTACTCCGTGATCGGCGTCGGCTTCACGGACTACGCGGCGAGTCGGCCGGTGCTCTTCAGCGGGCGCATGACCAGTCGCGATCAGGTCGGCCAGCGCCTCCTCGAGAGCTTCCGCTACATCGCCCGGGCCTACGCACCGGGTGGCATGGCACGGGACGCCGAGGGCTTCAAGCACACCGCCCGGGTGCGGATGATCCACGCCACCGTGCGCCACACCCTGAGCCGCTCACCCGACTGGGACTGGGTCGACTGGGGCATCCCGATCAACAACTTCGACGCGATGGACACCCAGGCCGGCAAGTTCGGCGTCGAGGTCATCGACTCCCTCGACCGGTCCGGCGTGCGGCTCAGCGATCGCGAGCGCACCGACATCTTCGCGCTGGCCCGCTACGTGGGCTACGTGATCGGCGTGCCCGAGGAGATCCTCCACACCGACGAGGAGGACGCCCGCCGCAAGCACGAGCTCCACAAGCTGCTCGAGCCCCCGGGCGACGAGGGGTGCGCCCAGATCGTCCGGTCGATCATCGACTACAGCTGCGAGGAGTCCCTCGGTGGGTACGACGTGCTCCCGCGGTGGCTGGCCCGGGTGATGACCCCCGACCGGCGCAAGAAGCTGTCCTACGGGTTGCTCCAGGCCTGGCAGCCGCGCTCGATCACCGACCAGATCGGGGTGCAGCCCGACGCCTGGCGCTTCGTGCTGCCGGCCGCCCGGCCGTTCATCCGCCTCGGCGATCGCATCGGTCGACGCCACCCAGAGCGAGATGAGGCCCGCGCCGCAAAGGTGCTCGCCGAGTTCGACCAGGCCATCGCCATGCGCGAGGACGAGGAGCACGCGCTGGCCGAGCCCGAGGCCCTGGCCGAGGACGTGGCCGCCGGGGGCGCGCACGTGACCCGGACCTACCGAGCCCGATGACCGGCGCGACCGGCGCGACCGTGCGCAGCTTCGTCGGAGGACGGTGGGTCGCCTCCGGTGGTGAGCTCATCGACGTCATCTCCCCCCACACCGAGGAGGTGATCGCACAGATCGCCGATGCAGACGCCGACGCCATCGGTGCGGCCGTCGCCGCGGCTCGCACCGCCTTCGACACCGGCCCCTGGCCTCGTCTCACCGTGGCCGAGCGCGTCGCGTGGATCCGCCGGCTGGGCGACGCGTACCTCGGCAGGATCGACGAGCTCGCTGCCGCGGTCACCCAGGAGATGGGAGCGCCCGTCGCGTACGCCACAGCCGTCCAGGCCCGCTCGCCGGCGCTGGTGCTCTCCACCGCGTGCAAGCTCGCCGAGGCCTTCCCCTGGCAGGAGCAGCGGCGGGGACCCGCGGCCGGCGACGTCGTGGTGCAACGGCTGCCGGTCGGCGTGGTGGCCGCGATCACCCCGTGGAACGCGCCCCTCCTGACCCTCGTGCAGAAGGTGGTGCCGGCCCTGCTCGCCGGTTGCACGGTCATCGTCAAGCCGGCGCTCGAGGCTCCGCTCTCGTCGCTGCTGTTCGCGGAGCTCGTGGAGGAGGTGGGTCTGCCGCCCGGCGCGTTCAACCTGGTCACGGGCGGCGCCGCGGCCGGCGCCGACATCGTCACCCATCCGGGCGTCGACCTCGTGACCTTCACCGGCTCGACCGCCGCCGGGCGGCGCGTCGGGGCGCTCTGTGGAGAGCACCTCAAGCGCGCCAAGCTGGAGCTCGGCGGCAAGTCCGCAGCGATCGTCCTCGACGACGCGGACACGAACGACGTCGTGGCTGGGCTCCGCGACCTGATCTTCGGCAACTCGGGCCAGATCTGCATCGCCCACTCCCGCGTGCTCGTGCCGAGGGGCCGCCAGGCCGAGCTCGCCGACGCGTTCGCGGCGGTGGCGGAGGCCCTCGTCGTGGGAGACCCGACGAAGGAGGACACCGACCTCGGACCGCTCGTGACGCGCGTCCAGCGGGAGCGGGTGCGCGACCACATCGGCTCGGCGGTGGACGAGGGCGCCCGCCTCGTCACCGGCGGGGCAGCGGCGCCCGACGAGCTCGACCGCGGCTGGTACGTGCGACCGACGGTGTTCACCGACGTCACCTCGTCGATGCGCATCGCGCGCGAGGAGGTGTTCGGCCCGGTCGCGACGCTGATCCCGTACGACGACGTGGACGAGGCCGTCCGCATCGCCAACGACACGGAGTACGGCCTCGCCGGGTCGGTGTTCGGGGCCGACGTGGCGCGAGCCACCGGGGTGGCCACGCAGCTGCGGGCCGGCACGGTCGGCGTCAACCGCTACACGCTCGACTTCACGGTCCCGTTCGGCGGCTTCAAGGCCAGCGGCATCGGGCGCGAGTACGGCATGGAGGGGCTCGAGGCCTTCACCGAGACGCGGGCGCTGCTCGGGGTGGCCGAGGTGCCGATCGCCCTGCCCGCCGTGGTCTGAGCCTCAGAGGAGGCCCCAACCTGCCTTGGCCCCGTGACAGAGGTCGTAGGCAGCGGGGTCGATCGGCTGGAACACGCCGACGACGGTCTCGCCGTCGCAGGTGATCCGGCACTGGTGCTCGTCGAGGCCGGCGAGCCGCGAGCGGGCGAACGGATCGGTGACGTCGTCGACCGCGCCCTCCACGACGTCCTCCCCGGGGTACACGCCCTGGTAGCGCCCGTCGGGTGACCCGCCGTACATGCCGCAGCGCAGGTAGGCGGTCTGGAACCCGAGGCGCTCGACGTGCAGCTGGCGGGTGGACCCGTCACCGAGCTCGTAGTCGAGCACCGCCTCGCAGAAGATCCGTGTGTCGTGCTCGAACCGCAGGCGTCGATGGACCGAGACGACGTGCCCGGCCCCCGGCCGTTCGTCGCCGAAGGGGTAGAACACGCGGTCGCCCCAGATCCCGAACCGCGCGAAGTTCACGAACGCGTTGCCCGACTGGCCACCGGGCACGGGCTTGCCGAGCTGGAAGGCGGGCCCGCCGACGCCACGGCCGGTGCCCCAGTGGCGGTCGCGCGAGCCGCGCGCGGTGTCGCGGGAGAGGGTGACCGCCCGGTCGCCGACCGACACCCGGCCCTCGACCACCCCGAAGCCCTCGAAGCCCGCCGTCACCTGGCCCTGGCGACCCGGGAGCGACCGTGACGCGGAGACCATCGGCGTCCGCAGGACCTGGCGCGTGGTGTCGAAGAAGTCGACGTCGATGCGCACATCCCACTCGTTGTCGGCCACCTCGTAGTGCCAGTGGCGCAGGCCCGCGACGACGGTGGGGTGGATCGGGCCGACACGCATGTCGGTGCGGTCCGCTCCCAGTCGGCGGAACGCCCGGACGAACCCGTGCCGCCCGTCGACGTTGACGATGGCGTAGGCCTCGGCGGCGTCGAGGTTCGGGTAGAAGCTCACGCCGACGGCGACCATCGCGTGGCCGTCGTCGTCGTGGCACACCATCCAGAATCGCTCGTAGGCCTGGAGGTCGCTGGTCCACACCGTGCGGATCGGGTCCGGCGTCTGGTGGATCATCAGGTCGTCGGCGGGGCTGAGCGGGAACTGCTCGGCCAGGTGCGGGTCCGTCATCGCGGTTGGCTCGCGGTGCGGTTCGTCATCGGGTCCCGAGCGAGCCGCTCGCGGAAGTAGCCGAGCACCGCCGACCAGGCCTCGGGCGCCCGTGCCGGCGGCGGGAGGTGGGGGAGCGCGGCGGCCAGCGTCGCACGCAGGTGCTCCTGCCAGTCCGCCTCCTCCGGCGGCGAACCGGCGTGGTCCAACGTGTCCGCCGGGAGGAGCGGGGCGAGCTGCGTGAGGAGCCGCATCAGCGCCGCCGCGTCCCACGCGTCGAACACCTCGGCGGCATCCCAGCACGTGCTGAGCTTGCGGAGGTCGGCCGCGATGCGGCGCACCAGGTCGGCGGCATGGTCCGACTCCACCGCCGGGAGCACGCGCTCGAGGAGCAGCCGCTGGGTCTGCCGAAGCTGGTCGTCGACCGAGGGCTTCACACATCTAATGCTATGCCATTAGTATGTCCCCGTCCACCGGAGGCTCCCTCCATAGACTGCGAGCCAGCCATGGCCAGAGACGCGACCGCGACCCGGGAGAAGCTCCTCGACGCCGCGCTGCGCCTGTGGGCCGATCGCGGGGTCGAGGTCGCGACCCTCGGCGAGATCCACGCGGCCGCCGGCCAGCGCAACGCGTCCGCTCTGCACTACCACTTCGGCTCGCGCGACGGGCTGCTGGCCGCGGTCTTCGAGCGGCAGGTGCCGGCCATCCGCGCCCGTCGCCAGGAGCTCCTCGAGCTCGCCCTGCGGGCCGACGACCTGCGCCCCGTGGCCGAGGCCCTCGTCCTGCCCGTCGGCGAGCTGATCGCCGGGGACTGGCGAGCGCGGGCCTTCGCCCGCGTGGCCGCGGACCTGCTGAGCGGCACCA
>WUUC01182869.1_pt1 | contig 14262 bp, 16 predicted proteins | sample 6278441 | NCBI WGS metagenome assembly WUUC01 (sample SAMN13675441, study PRJNA597444) | soil metagenome | isolation source: soil | place: USA: Washington | collected 2017-10
AGCCTGGAAGGAGAGGAGAAAAAGAGGAAGCAGCATGGAAAAGAGAATTACTAAGGCCCGCCGGTTTGTGTGGACGCCATCGCCATAATGGTCTCGTAGAGTCGTTCAGCCGCTTCCTCTTTCGATACGAACGCTGAAGCGCCGGCGTTTTTCATCGATTCCCGGACCTGAGGTGAATCATTGACGGAGACTGCAATGATGATCGTCGCGGGTTGTTCCTTCTTGATCCGCTTAGTCGCTTCAATACCGTCCATGCGCGGCATGTTAATGTCCATGACGATGACGTCCGGCATCCGTTTTTGTGCGATCGATACCGCTTCACGGCCATCGGCCGCCTCGCCGATGATGAGCAAATTGGGATAGTGGTCCAACATGGCTCGCAGCCCTTGCCGAACCATGGCATGATCGTCCACCAACAACACCCGGCACACGCCGGTCACCTTCGCTGCGGGTGGAGCGAGTTGTTCCTCGCCTGCCGGCGTATCCAGAGAAGATACCGTCGATGTGAACGGCAGGCCCAACGTCACGGTCGTTCCCCGTCCAGGGGTACTCTCGACTCGCAGCCACCCTCCGAGTTCTTCCATGCGCTCTTTGACGCTGAAGAGACCGAATTGATGACCGGGCCGTGTGGGCTCGAGGCTGTCGGTATTGAATCCCCTTCCCTTGTCTTGGACGGCAATCCTCAATTCGTGATCCGCCACGTCGAGCGCCAAGGTGGCTTGATGGGTGCCGGCATGCTTGGCCGCATTGATCAGTAATTCGCGAACTGAGTGGAACAATAAGATCGCCTGGTGTTCAGGGAGCGGCAGGTCGAAGGTCCGGAGCCGGACATCCACCATGAGGCGATCCTTTTTCATTTGATCGGCCAACCATTGGAGCGCCGCCGGCAGACCCAACTCATGCAGCACCGGCGGGCTCAGCTCGGCCATCAGGGTCCGGGTGTAGCTCAACGCCTTGGTAAACGTCTCGTCGATCTCTTGAAACAGCGACGCCGCGGGACCGCTGAGGTGCTTGATGTGTGCCTGCACGTTCGACAGCTTCATCTTGCCGAGCACGAGCAGTTGGGCGAGATAATCGTGCAGTTCGCCGGCCATGCGTTTACGCTCGCGCTGTTCGGTCAAGGTGAGCGTCTGGGCCATCGTGCGCAATCGGGCCTGAGTATGAAGCAGTTCTTGCGTGCGCTTTTTCACCAACCGTTCCGCCGAAGTGAGAAAACGCGTCTCAGCCTCCTTGCTTTCTTGCACCGCCGCGGCGAGCGCCAAGACCATGACCGAATTTACGGCGAGGAAAGCTTGACCGATCAAGAGCGCCTCATTCTCGGATTCGCTCGCGAATGGGCCTCGGCCATTGATCGTTCCGTACGTCGCCCATGCTGCCATGAGGACGGTGAGCGTGGCCGTCTCTCGCGGGCCGAAGTGGAAGGCCGCCAAAATCATGATGGGCACGAGGAGGAACTGCAGCGGATACTTGTGTCCCGTATTCATCAGAGGACCAAAAATGACGGCACAGGTCACGAGGAGCGCGAGGAGCAAGAGGATGCGTTCCAACCGTTGGCGGCGGTTCCATTCAATGCGGGGATGCAGCGCCCACAAGAGTATGGCCGGCGTGACAATCAGAATTCCGGTCGCATCGCCCATCCACCACGTGAGCCAGATGACGGTCAATTCATCCTGTGACGCGTACTGGCCCAACATGACGCTGGCGACTCCGACAGTGGCGCCCAGCGTCGGACTCAGAAAGCCGGCGAGAGAGGCCGCTTTCAAAATGTCTGCGGGAGTGTCGAACGCATGAATGCCCTGCGCAAACCTTTGCAGCAACCACGCGCCCAGGACTCCCTCGAGCGTATTGCCGACGGCGATGCTGGCGGATGTCACCGCCGATCCCGCTGTGGTGAAATTGACCAGGAAGGCCCCGGCTAGGATCGCCGGCCAGGTGGAGATCCCGAACAGGAGGAGGAACGCGATCGCCATCCCGGCGGGAGCCCAGACCGGCGATGCGCTCACATGCACAGAGGCAAAGCGGAGTCCGATTGTTCCGGCCAAAAAATAGGCGGCGGCGGCGAGCACGACAACGATGACTTTCGCGGCGGGATGCGGAGAGGGCAGAAATGACATAGTGCCCCATGAGCAAGACGGTGTAACTATAAAGAAGGAACGCGCTGAGATCCAGCTTCAATCAGCGGCGGCACGGCTCGGTAGCCTTCGATTCGGCAATGTCATCTTCTTGAATAGCATGCCTCCTTTTTCAAGCTCAGGCTAGCGTTAATTGACAAGTGTCTAAGCGACGCAGAGAATCCTCGCGCATCATTGAAACCGGCCGAATTGCGAGTCAGTAAAGCTGCAGGGCAGCTGAGTGCATCTATGTAATGAGCATTCTGACGGTTAATTTGCTCTTGAGCACGTTGATCTTCTGGATCGCCGCCAGGCTCTATCTGCTGCCGCGGCTGCATGAGATCCGTCCGGAGGCCGTTCTCCTGCCCGTGCTTCTCCTACATTCGTTTCGACATCTTGGGCTGATGTTTCTCGAACCGGGCGCCACGCATGCCGGCATTCCTCCGCAGTTCGCATACCCGGCCGCCTACGGCGACCTGCTCGCGGCCATTCTTGCGCTGATCTCGATTGCTGCTGTGGCCGTCGGTCATTGGAGCAGCCGGCCTCTCCTCTGGGCGTTCAACGTGGAAGGATCGCTCGATCCATTCGCCGCCATTACGCTCGCGACTGTCTATCACGCGTCGCCGTATATGGGAGCGGCTTACTGGATTCCTGCATTGTGGGTTCCCGCTCTTCTCGTCACTCACTACATCACGTTTCTCATTTTGCTCAGGCACTGGCGGCGTCCGCACATGAGATAAGGGTCAATTAGCTAGGAAACCGCGTGATCTTTGAGCCAACGCTGGAGGCGTCTCCATCCGTCCTCCGCTGCCTCCTTCCTATAGCTCGGACGATAGTCCGCGTAGAAGGCATGCCCGGCGTTCGGATAGACCATGATCTCCGACGTGCCGCCTGCGGCCCGAAGCGCCGTCTTCATTTGTTCGACCGTATCCAGCGGAATGCCTTGGTCCTCCGAGCCGTAGAGTCCCAAGACCGGCGCTTTGAGCGACGAGGCCACATCGATGGGGTGTTTGGGCTGCAGGGCAGTGGGAGCGCCGACTATTCTGCCATACCAGGCCACTCCTGCTTTTAGTTGGGGACTATGGGCTGCATAGAGCCAGACGATTCTGCCTCCCCAGCAAAACCCCGTGATGCCAAGCCGCTCGACGTTGCCTTCTCCTGACTGCTTGGCCCAGGTCACGGCGGCATCGAGATCGGCCAGGACCTGCGCATCGGCGACGTGCGAGACCACTTTGCGGATCTCGTTGATGTCGGTCATCGTCGAGACATCACCTTGGCGCGCATAGAGTTCAGGTGCGATTGCCAAATAACCAAGCTTGGCCAGCCGGCGGCAAATGTCTTTGATGTGCTCGTGCACGCCGAAAATCTCCTGGACCACCAACACAACCGGGAACGCGCTCCCTTTCTCCGGCCTTGCTCGATAGGCGGGGATCTGGCCGTCGTTTGTCCGAATCTGGATCGCGCCGGTCGTCAGGCCTGTCTCGTCCGTCGTGATGGTTGCGGCCGAGATTGGCCGTACCGCCAAAGCAAACCCGGCCGCCAGCGTCGCGGTGACGAATCCACGCCGCGTCATGCCGGCAGGGCCGACGGGTTCGGCTGAGGGCCTCAACGTCTCGTCCTGATGTGTCATGGCTTTCTTCCTCCGCTAGAAACACATGGGCTGGTACTCAGTGTGTCACAAGAAACCATCCGCCGTCCCGCCTCTTTCATTTGATAACTCTCCCCTCCCGCGCTTTTGCGGCGCCACGAGGAGCCTTGCTATCACGCTTCTTCAGGCCTCAATCAGGACAATTGCAAATAGGGCAGGGGGGGTTCTTTTATGGTGCGACAAGTGCGCCTGGCGGGTGTTATGGTTTCGTGAGCAGCCTGCGTGCAAGGAAGGCACGGGCTGTGAGATGTGAAAGTCGTTGAGCGCTACCGCCTGTGAAAGTCATAGGCCTCAGTATGGAGCCACACATGTCATCACATAGCCGCGGCCGGATGCGAGTCCACGACACTTCAGTCGGGTCATGGTCACGTCTCAAATCGACGCTCTGCTCGACGCCTCCGCTGAAGACCAGGCGTCTTCTTTCGTTGTCCGATGAAACGGCCGATTTCATTATTGCGTGCGATGCCCTGCGCCAGCGGTTGGCACGCGGCGCGACCCTGACGAGAGAGGAGATTGATGTGATCGAGTTCAGCGCGCTCGATCTGCTCAACGACGTCAAACCGCTGGATTAAGGGTCTTTCAACATGGTTGGCTTTAAAATCCATATCACTTCCTCCAAACCGCTGCCCTTACGTGTCGGACAGCGGCTGAGAAGCTCCGTAGACGCGCTAGCCTACCCATTCATTGTTTTTCCGGAGCCAAGGCGGGATAGGTTCTCCTGTGTATCCGTCGCCGCAGCCCACCTTTATCGCGTCGGCACGAGATCCGGCGTGGAGACTTCCATCACATAGCCGGCGTCATCCATGAGAAGCACGACTTCCTGACCACGATGCAGGCGATCAAGCTTGGCGAGCGGAGCTCGGAACGGTACCTCGCGTTCGTGGCCCCCGTCGGTAATCTTCATGCGGTTTTCACCGGCTGTTCCGAGGTACACCGCCTTCACTTGCGCGTGCGCGCCCTTGATGCGGGCTTTGTTATTTTGGGACGATTGGTGGACCGCATCCGCGCTGGCCAACTGTGCGTCCACTAAACGGCCGGTCTCGTCGGCCAGGAAGAGGACTTCCGCGCCGACCGGAATGGCCGTTAGTTTCCCTTTGGCACGTTCCTCCACCATAAACGTCTTCGTGCCGTGGTCCGTTTCAATCACCGCTTTATCCAAGCCGACGGTCAGGGGGGTGCTTAATTTGCCGCGGATGACTTGGTGATGCGAGGCTTCGGCGGGGTGATGGTAGTCGACGATCGCATTGTGGTCGCTCAGCGTCACGACGATCTCATCCCCCGGTTTGAACGTTTGCCCCTTGTCAATCGCCATTTTCATCGGGACTGACATAGGCTGAAGATTGCCGATGGCGACTTCCATTTGATCGCCGCGGATATCTTTGACGTGACCCATGACACGCCGGTTTCCGGGCAGGCGGTTTGCCGTTGCCTCGCTCGTAGCCTCTTCTCTGATTGATGGCCCGCGCTGTTCTCTCTGGCGGTCCGAGCGTTCCTGCGCGGCACTAAATCCGTTGTCGGCCATGGCGGGAGCCACAAGGCCGGCCATCAGCAGTGTCCCCATCGATAGCATCGTTGCTGCTGTTGTATCGTGTGTCTGTTTCATTGGACGTCCCTCCCTTTATTCGTTGACTGTGCGAACACTCATTAACGGGTTACCGACCGTCACCGGCCCACAAGTTTGACGATCCGTCTGGTTTTGATTGCAAAGATCGAGGCGGGTCTGCGAGGTGACCTGATCTCGATAGTCTGATCCTTATGACGTTTCTGCGCGACTAGCCAATGCCCCAGTTATTGTTGTTTTTGCAACGTGACGAATACAAAAGGATTTAAAAAACGTCTAATCGTTCACAGGGAGTCCATACGTGGGGAGACCGCAGCGTTCTCATGCACACGACGTGGCCGCAGGCTTTCGATGTGCTTTTAATATGGTTTTGCAGAGCCGAATGTCTGAAAGAGTTGTCGGCCGCAGAAGGCGGGATGGATTTGTCCTAAAAGAGGTCTATAGTGTTGATATGCCTCCGCCGCTCGGCATGTCCTTTACCGATTCCCTCCAGTACGTCCATCGAAGGGCCTTCTACGATCAGCATCATTTCGTTGCCATTTCAATGATAGTGATTGTACTGATCTTTCCGATTCTGGGACTGCTTGTCAGCGGCCCCTTCGGTGCGATTGCGGGCGCCCTGGTATCGTTTGCCGCATATTTCTTGGCGCCGTATGTATTGCGGAAGCTCGGGATATGAGATGGTTGGCTTGGAGCTGCGGTTTATCTCGTCGCCGGGAAGTGAATAGTCCGGGTCATTTGGGTCTGCGCGTTCGGCGAGCACAGCCCCCACGCGCGTGCTTTACTTCAAGATTCATTCTTGCCATGCGCTTTTCGAACAAAGGCCGCATATTCTGCAACAATAGAATCCAGCGCTTTCCTGACTGTCTCCGCGATCTTGTCCTTTGGCCCGTAGCCTAGCGTGGCATAGTGCCAGTGGCGGGGTTCGTCCATCGACCCGCCTGCACATTGAACATGGAATGCTATCGGGTAATTAAGGCCCACTGTCCACGCTTCGCAGTCGAACAGCCCTATTTCCCAGGTCTCGTACGTCTTGTCGAACGCAAAATCGCCTTGGAGAAAGGCAAAACCTTCCAGGAACTTCGACTCTAGGCTGCCCGTGAGTGTGCGGCTGTCGAGTCCGATTTCTGTTGCTGTCCCTCTCAAGTGTATGGTGGGTCCGGTGAATCTTTTGATCGCGCGTGCCGGTCGATACGCACCGTCTTGCATCATTTCCTTCGAGGGTTCAGGTCTGGTCTCTTCCTTTCCGGCCACAACGTGACGCGGTGCATGTAGTTGCGGCGCCGGCCCTTCACCAACATGCATCTGAAAGAGTTGACCATAGCCTGGGGCGGGCGAAACCAAAATCAGGACCAGGAGCGCACGAGGAAGCAATAGCAATGATCTCATCGGATTATCCGTACCTGGGAGCGTTCCTCATCCGTATCATAGGTGACGGTCATTCTCCAAATGGTTCTATCTATGTCGAGAGGATGGTTGTGACAATCACTTTGAGCCGCACGGATGGTGACAGATCGCTAATATCCGCAAAAGACGACCTTTGATATCACCGCTCTTCGAAGCTTCACCTGAGTGATTCGCACCACACAGTAGGCCTAATCGTTTTCCCTGCTCCGATGACCGCATCTTGCGAAGCGCTAGCATGGCAAGAAAATGGCGTTTTTAGCAGCGTTGAAAGCATCCAGATTCAGCCATCCCGGCATTGATCTTGCGCTTTAACAGGCCGGCAATCGGCTCACCTCTTACCGGAGCGAATTCGATGAAACACGAAATACATCATCTACTGGCTTGGAGCCTGATCGCGAGTATCGTGGGTGCGCTTGTGCCAACGGCGTCTGGTTGGGCCTCTATGGCGCAAACGCCCACTGAATCCGTGCGCAGCACCATCGAGGACGTGATTCGTATCCTTACAAAGGAAGAATTTAAACAGCCTGAGCGGATCTCTGAGCGGCGGGAGGAGATCGAACGGGTGGTCCGACAGCGGGTCAGTTATGAAGACATGGCGAAACAGGCGTTGGGCGTCCAATGGCTCAGCCTCGAGGGGCCTGAGCGGCAGGAGTTCGTCGATCTGTTCGTCCAGCTACTGCGTGACTCATTTGCCGGGAAGATCGACGCCTATGCGGATGAGCAGGTGCTCTATCTTTCCGAGCGGCGGGACGACCGCGTCGCCGAGGTGCGCACGAAGCTCTTGGGGCGTAAGACCGACAGCCTGTTGGAGTTTAGGCTCGCTGACCGCGCAGGCACGTGGTTCGTGTATGACGTCGTCATCGATGGGGCGAGCATCGTACACAACTATCACGCGCAATTTGCCAGTATCATCCGCAATGCATCCTACCCGGGGCTAGTCAAGAAGATGCGGGATAAGGCGCTCCTGGTCAAACCCTTCGAAGCGGTGGTGACTCAGTAGCTGGGCTGTCTTCACGGCCCAGCCACAGGCGCGTTCAGAGGCACGATATCCGGCAAATGAGCACCGCCTGAAATGCTCCTCCAAAGGGCGAGCGGAAGAGACCAAGGGGCCAAACGCCCTCGTTACTAATTCCAATTATCTATTTTGACGTCATTGGGCGAAGGCCTGCCTTTCCCGGTTTCAACGAGTTCTCGGAGGCTCAACATGAACGTTGCCCACTTCATGCTGCAATGGGACATGAACTCGTTCGCCAGGCGCCAGTTCTTGTGACCGAAGAGAACGATCGTCTGCTCTCCATCCCGGGAAAGGTTGAATTCCACGTCAGTTCCCACCCATTCGTCCGGCCCTGACTTTACGCGCCATTGCACTTTCTTGTCGGGATCCAGGGCGGCCACCTCCATGCTCATGCTGCCGATCTCCTTCCCATCGGGAGAATGGAAACGAACACCGATCGTCTCTCCAATCTTGGAGGAGCCGGACGTCTCCTTCGTCCACCAGCCGGCCACCCCCTCGATCGTCGACAAGGCCGCGTATACCTTCGAAGCGGGAGCCTTAATTCCAACTCGATGAAGAATGTCTGCCATGTTCCCTCCATTCAGTATCGTGAACGTAGACGTTTCTCGCATGTCAGGACTATCGAGTCTCACTCAGCATTTGGAGAATCCCCGTCCATCCCCACGTGTGCTTTTGTTCCGCATCCTTGTCGGGCAACCCTTCATGGGTGATGACGACCTCGGTGGTTCCGGGCTTGCCTGCGCGAAACTCCACTGTGACGAGCGTCTCGGCGTGATGCGTATGCACCGAGATCCACGTAAAAGACAGGCGCCGGGGCCGATCGATGATCTTGTACACGCCGGTGTGAAGGACCGGCCCCGCGGGCGGATGCATGGTGATTTCGAATGCACCCCCGACAGCGGCATCGACCTTGGCCACGGTCTCTGCACAGTCCGGAGGGCGCATCCATTGCGCGAGACTCTCCGGATCAAGCCAGGCATCAAACAGTTCCTCGGCGGAAGCCGCGATGTCCCGCCGCACGATGACCCTCGTAACATGTTTCTCTTCCATCATTTCTTCCTTCCATGGTGGGGCCGACGGTGCTTGTTCGTCACAAACGCATCAAGAGCGGCCAAGCGGTCTTGCCAGAAGCGCTCGTAGTCTCGAAGCCAAGTGGCTGCCGCGCCAAGAGGCATGGGATTGAGAGAGAGCAGATGGTCGCGGCCTCGAATGGTACGCCGCACCAAGCCGGCGCGCTCGAGGATCTTGATGTGTTTCGATGTCGAGTTCAGCGAAATAGGAAATGCGGTCGCGAGTTCTGTGACTCGCGCATCGCCGCTCGTCAATCGCGCAAGGATTGCCCGCCTTGTCGAATCGCTGACGGCCGTAAAGACCTCGTCGAGGTCATGCTTCAGTTTATATTCACCCATACGGGTGAATATACGCGTGCAGCCTACGCGCTGTCAACGATGGTGCAGCGCATCTCGTCCTCTCAGACGAGCCCGAGGCCCGCGACAAGACGGAGAAAGCCGAAGATGGCGGCGATTCCGCAACAGATCAGTCCTGCCATACTCTTTCCCCTCGTGCCCTCAGGCGCCATGCCTGTCACGATGGCGGATACGACTGCGCCAATGACGGCAAAGGGGATGAGCAGCCAGTTCAGCGCACCCAAGAACGGTGTGAAGGCTACCAGCACTCCGACCAGTGCAAGAATTCCCCAAACCAGACTCAGGACCTGCATCGCATTCTCGCTGGTACGGTTCAATAGACACGCGTTCCCGCGGTCTTGCAGAGAGACGCTCGTCTACTCTTATCATTGCCCGCCGGCGTTCAAGACTGGTCAAACCCCTCATCGAGGCGTCTAAGGCAGCCGTCATGACCTGCCGACAAAGCGCTCGGCCTGAAGAAACGGATGACGAAGAAAATGGTGTACCATACAGACGAAACCATGAAGATGCTGACCATTATCTGCCGCGATACGCTGGAGGGGAAGGTACGCCGCCTTTTGAACGACCGCAACGTGAAAGGCTACACGGTGGCATCCGGATTGGGTGGAAAAGGACAGACGGGATCCGTCTCGGAGCATAGCTGGGCGGAACGCAATGTGTCATTCATGGTCGCCCTCGAAGATGAGCACGTGGCGGCTCTGACGGAGGCCCTCAAACAGCTCTATGTGAAGTTACTTGAAGCCAATCATGGCGAAGAAGTTCCCCTCAAGGTCTTTCTGCAGCCCTGCGAAGTGATCCTCTAAGTTCGTCCCTCTCAACCCGCGATCAGTCGTCCTTACGTCCCTCTCAGAGCAAGAAATTCTTGGCAAGACCCTTTTGTAGTACCTCGTTAGGGGATGGCAGGCGAGCCGCCTGCAGGATAAGTTTGAAAAGGCGGTCCGGCTGCCGAGCAAGCAGAATTGGAGGATTACCATGGAGAACGGTGACTTACCGGCCGAGAAGGGGCATGAGGAACAGCACATGCTGCCTCGGGAAGAAGATCGGCGATCGACTCATCGTTTCCGGGCTGAATTCCATACGTCGGTCGGTGACAAAAGCGGCATCAATGATCAAACGGGTGTGATCCTGGACTTGTCTCTCTCAGGGTGCCAGGTCCGTGTGCCGATTATGGTGTATCCAACGCTGGTGATGGAAATGCGCATGTATGCCCCCGAGTTGGGCGGGCCGATTATCGTTGAGAAAGCAGTCGTGCAGTGGGTCAATGGGGACAGGTTTGGTCTGCATTTCTTAGTCATGCAGCAATCGGAACTGATTCGTCTCGGATCGGTCGTCGCCCGCCTAGCGGATGAGGTTTCTCAGTAGCGTGCCCTGTTAGGGGAGCCCCAACAGTCCCACCCTTCGTTAGATTCGCTCGAGAATGATCGCCAACGCTTCCCCCCCGCCAATGCAAAGGCTGGCCAGCCCTCGCCGGGCCCCGCGAGCCTCCATCGCATGGACTAGAGTAGTGAGGATGCGGGCACCAGTGGCACCTATCGGATGGCCGAGTGCGATGGCCCCGCCGTTCACGTTGACTTTCTGAGGATCAAGCCCGAGCTCACGGTTGATGGCGAGAGAGACGGCGGAAAAGGCTTCGTTGATCTCAAAAAGATCGATCTCGCCGAGTGAGAGACCGGTTTTCTTGAGCACGAGTTTGATGGCTTCAATTGGTGCGATGGTCAACCACTCGGGAGCCAGCGCGGCTCCAGCGTAAGCGACGATGCGCGCCATCGGAACCAGCCTCCGTCGTGCGGCTTCTTCTTGCGCCATCACGACCAGCGCTGCCGCCCCATCGTTACAAGAAGGGGAGTTGCCGACGGTGAGGAGACCGTTTTCCTGGAATACCGGCTTGAGTTCGCGCAGCTTCTTGAGATCGATTCGTGTGGGCTCTTCATCATCCGTGACGGTCAGGGACGCGCCCTTCCGTTGCGGCACGTTTACCGGCACGATCTCGGGTTTGAACACTCCAGCAGCAATCGCATCCTGCGCGCGCCGGTAGCTTTCCAAGGCAACATCATCGAGTTCGTTTCTGGTGAGACGGTATTTGGCAGCACACAGTTCGCCGGCGTGGCCCATATGAAAATTATTGTAGACATCCCACAGCCCGTCTTTGATCACGCTGTCCAGCATCTCCGCATGACCGAGCCGGTATCCCTGCCGGGCCTTCTCTAAGAGATAAGGCGCGCGGGTCATGTTTTCCATGCCGCCTGCCACGACGATGGCTGCTTCGCCAAGCGCGATGGCCTGGGAGGCCATCATCACCGTTTTGATGCTGGATCCGCATACCTTATTGACTGTCGTCGCGCCAATCGAAGCGGGAATTCCGGCTCCGATTGAGGCTTGCCGGGCAGGAGCCTGGCCAAGGCCGGCACTGAGGACGCAGCCCATCAGTACATCATCCACGTGTTCAGGCAGCACCTGCACGCGCTTCAAGGCTTCAGCGATGGCGATACTGCCCAGCGTGGTTGCTGGAAGGGAACCGAACGCCCCGTTGAAGCTGCCCATCGGCGTCCGCACGGCGCTGACGATGACCGCTTGTCCTGTCCCGTCCTCTGCGCGTTGTGTCTTTGTTTTCAACATTCGACCTACTGGCGGCTGATCATGAGGAAGGCTTGGTAGGCGTTGATGAGACGATCCCCTCCTCAAGCCAGTCATATTTACCGCTCATGAGCGCCTTGGCTAGGTGATACACGATGGAATCCTTCTTGTGCTTCCGGATTCTTCCGGCAAGAGAGGAAGGTGGGCACAGACGATCCGCCATGTCCTGACAAAAATAATCGACGAGTTCTTGAATGCCGGGTTTGGTCCGCATCTCCGGCTGATTGGCATACCAGATGGTAGCCGCCATGGGAAAGAGTAAGAGGCTGTCATTCACAAGGTGTTGCAGCAGGAGTTGCTTATTGTGGAGACGTTGCTGGTGACGGAGCGTTGCCATGAGGGTCGATCGGGTAAGACCGCGGGCAGAGGCTTCGATAAAGCGAACCCACCGTCCATTTTCTTCTCCAAATAGCCGGGATTGTGGACCGAAGAAAGGAAGACATGCGCGCAGAGACATGCGCGTATAATAGAGAGGAGCGGCGACCTTGTCCGCCCATGTTCCCTGGAGAAAGGCGAGGCCACGGTCGATATAGGGAGAGAGGGCCTCACGCGCCATCCAGATACGCAGAATCTCGCTCGTGCCTTCCCACACGAGGTTGATGCGGGCGTCGCGCAGCATGCGCATCACCGGAAGGGAAGCTTCGCCGCACTTCCGCTGGGCCTCAGCCGTCATGAAACCTCGTCCTCCGCGAACTTGAAACAGGTCATTGACCGCTTCCCAGTACCATTCGCTGCCGATAATTTTGGCGGCTGCCGACTCCAGCCGAAGATCGCCCTTCTTGTTTGCCCAGGCTCCGCAGAAGGCCATCACGGCTTCCAGCGCCAGGGTATAGGCCGCGACTCGGCAGAGTTTTTCTCCGATCAGATTGTGTTCGCCGATCGGCTTGTTCCATTGGACGCGGCTCTGCCCCCACCAGCGCATGAGGGACACGCATTGTTTGAGACCTCCTAAACACGCCGCGGGCAATGTGAGACGCCCGACGGTGAGGGTGGCAAGGGCGATTCTCAGACCGTCTTCTTCTCCTCCGAGGCGATTCTCAATGGGGACGTAGACGTCGCAAAACGTGGGAATACCATTGTAGATGGCTCGGACGCCCTCGAACCGGAGTCGGGTGACAGAACATCCCGGCCATTGTGTTTCCACAATAAATGCGCCATAGCGCTTCTGTGCGCGAGGATCGTTCAACTCGTCGGGTCGATCTACAATGCGTGCGATGACGACGAGCATGGAAGACAGAAACTCGCCATCCCGTTTGGCTGAGTTTGTAATGAAAAATTTTTCTCCGGTGAGCCGGTAGCCGACGGTTTCCCCCTGCTCCCGCACACGGACTGCATACGTTTCAACCTTCGAGATGTCGCAGCCTACGTTGCGTTCGGTCAATGCAAAACCGGAAATCTCTCCTTGTGCCAATCGTGGCAGGTACTTCGCTTTCTGCTTGTCCGTTCCGAAGAGGCGCAAGGGCTCCGGAACACCGATCGATTGGGCGGCCGATAGGAGCACCGTCAACGACGCGTCGAAGCTTCCGCACAGAGTGGCGACTTTCTGATATTCGGATTGGGTAAATTCCAGTCCGCCGTACTGGCGCGGAATCTTGATGCCAAACGCGCCGAGCCGGGCGAACTCCTTTAAGATCGGTTCGGGCAGTTCACCTTCACTGTCAACCCGTTCGGGGTCCAGGGGAAGCAGGGCCGTCTTGAATTGATGAAGAAAATCAGCAGCTAGCGAACTGATTGGGGGAATGCCGACCGAGGTAAAGAGCGTCCATCGAACGTCGGATTCGAAGAGCCCCGCGAGAAAACCGGTATAAGTAGCCCTGTCGCGAGCGGTTTCCGCGACCGCCACGGAACCCTGAAAGACATCCGGTTTGCTCATGCGCAGCGGGTCCTTTTGTAGAACGTAGAGACCGGAGCGCCGTATCCATTGTACTGTACCACTGTTCCCTGCCGAGCGTGTGTAGGCAAGAGGGGTTATTTGGCCCCCTCTAATGTGTGACCCCTACGAAGATGCGCGCAAACCGAAATCTCGTGGTAGGATGTGGATAGGTCGGGCCAGGCATCGGCAGTGACTTTCTTCTTCCGGATTTTGTGGACGGAGATTGCACGATGCGCAATGTGGTGGTCGTCGACGGGTTCCGAACTCCGCTGTGCAAGGAAGGAACAGACTTTCGCGAGACGGATGCGGAAGTACTGGGCGCCTGGGCCGTACGCGAAATCATCACCCGCTTCCACCGCTGGAATCTCCCTCTCACCACAATCGATTGTGTGCTGGGCAGCAACGTTGCCACGCCGATGCATGCGGTAAATCCCACTCGTGTGGCAGCTGTCACCGGAGGTTTACCCGCCACCATTCCTGCCGATACGGTTGCCGGAAAAAATTGCGGTTCTGGTATGACCGCGTTGTACTACTCGAGCCTGCGTATCAGAAGCGGTGATGCCGACACGGTGCTCGCGCTCGGCAT
>WUUC01201967.1_pt1 | contig 14260 bp, 2 predicted proteins | sample 6278441 | NCBI WGS metagenome assembly WUUC01 (sample SAMN13675441, study PRJNA597444) | soil metagenome | isolation source: soil | place: USA: Washington | collected 2017-10
CCACGGTGATCTCAACGAGATTCTTGCTACCGACACCGATGATCGTCGCGACGACTGTCTTCGCGACCTGTTTTCGGGTCTCTGGATCGGTCGCGACAACCTTGTCGCCGACGTCGACTTCATCGATCGCTTTATAGGTCCCGTCAGCAAGCAGGACCAATGTGCCGGGTACGAAACTGTTGGGAACAGCGCAGGCAGCCGCGAGTTCTTTGGCCTTGCGGCTGTGTTTGAACCAGTCCATGGCCCCGCCGACCAGGTCGTCGAGTTTGTTCCAGACTTTCTTGCCGAGTTCGACGCCCTTTGCCCAGTTCCATGGAAGGCCGTACTTCGAGGCCAGCTTGCCCGCCATGCCACCCACGAAGGACGACGCGACGTTGATCGCTGTTTCGCCGCAGGCACCCATGTCGCCGGTGGTGAAGCAGTCGAGCGCGGCCGTGATGCCGAGTTCCTCCATGGCGATCTGGGTCAGCATTTTCGCGGCTTCGATCAGGCGCTGCTTGGCCCGCTCGGCCGCTTCACGGGCGGCGACCAGCTCCGGGTTCTCGACGTAGACGATGGCTGGTGGCGGAACGCTGCCGCCTCCGCCGCCTCCGCCGCCTCCGCCGGTTTTGATTCGGCCCGAGTCCTCCGGCGGGATGCTCAAGCCGGTCGGGTCGGCCCAGGTGACGGGGTTGTTGCGGCCGTATTGGTAGGCGTTGTGCTGGCTCGGGTCGTCCGGAGTGAACACCGGGTCGACGGATATGAACCGGCCTATCGCCGGGTCGTACATCCGTGCGCCGAGTTGGGTCAGCCCGGTGGTGGTGTCCATCGTGCCGCCGACGAAGCCCTTGTCGCCCGGCCAGGCGCCCGCTGGGGTGCCACGCTCGGTGCCGAACGGTGTCATCCGGCGGCGGGTGATGGCGCCCGTCGACGAGTCAATGACCGCGCTCTGCGAGCCGTGGTGGTCGCTGGCGAGGAACTTCACGCCCTGGATCGTGCGGACCGCCACGGTCTGTCCGGCGAAGGTGTAGAAGCGCGTGCCGTCGACCGCCCGGGTGGCGTGGTTGAGCTTGAGCTCCATGCCGGGCAGGTACAGCGTGGTCGCGTTCGGCTCCTTGCGGAGCATGCGGTTGCCGTCGGCGTCGTACTCGAACGACGCCTGCGTCTGCCCGGCCTGCGTGACCGAGGCGAGCTTGCCCTCCTTGGTCCAGTTCAGCGTCTGCTGGACGCCGACCTGGGTGCGGGTGGTCATGTTGCCGGAGGCGTCGTACTTGTACTCGTAGAGCCGCTGCCCCGCGCTGGTCTGCTCGACGATCTTGTCCAGGGCGTGCGCCCGAGGTTGACCGGCCGTCGGGTAGCTGTAGTCGCGGGTCACGGTGCTGCCGCCGTTGACCCCGTGGATCGTCTCGGTGTCGCGGCTGCCCGTGACGTCGTAGGTGTAGCTGTGGTGGTACGGAGCCGGGCCGCCGACGCCTGTTGCCGCCGCACCGCCGGCGCACGGGTCTTCCGCCGTGCTCCCGCTGGTCCAGGCGTCGGTGACGCGGTTGAGGCCGTCCCGGGTGAAGCACTGCGCGTCGCGGGTGCCACCGGCCGGATTGTCGTCGATCGACTTCACGTTGCCCGCGGCGTCGTACTGGTACTTCGCCAGCATGTCGATCGCCGCGGCGCCCTGGCGGTCCAGCTGGCTGCTGAGGAGCCGCCTGGTGCCCTTCTCGTACTGGTAACTCATCGACGCCCACTTGCCACCGGCGCTGAGCGTGTACCGCATCAGCTCGCCGGTCTGTGCGTACTGGACGTCGTTGACGTAGCCGCCGATCCCACTGGTCATCGAGACCGGCCGGCGGATCGCGTCGTAGTTGTAGACAACGGCTTCGGCCGCCAGACCGCCACCGGCAGGCCAGGTCTGGCCCTGCAGTGTGTCGTCGCGGTTGTAGGTCGAGGTGTACTCGTATTCGCCGGCCAACTCCTCCATGCCGGCGACGGACGGGACGACGTAAACGGTCTGCACCTGCCGGTAGAGGTAATCGCGGCCGACGTAGGCCACCGCATACGCGTTGCCGTCGACAAACCGTTTGGCCGTCGCGAGCTGGCCCCGGTCGTAGCTGTCGTAAGTCCAGGCCGCGACCTTCGTGCCGGTCTGGGCCGTGCCGTGGTACGACGCCGTCTTACGGCCGATCTTGTCGTAGGTGGTGGTGATCAGGTTGCCGCGGGCGTCCGTCGCGGTGATCTGCCTGTCGAGGTCGTCGTAGGTCGAGGTCGACTTCCCGGCGTCGGGATCCTCCGCGACGATCTGGCGGCCCCGTTGGTCGTAGGTCCATTTCCAGGTGTTGTTGGCCGGGTCGGTCAGCGTCGCCATCTGGCCAGCGGCGGTATAGGTGTACTTCGTCTCCTGGCTCGCGCCGGTCGGCCCAGCTCCGGTGTACTGCAGCAGTGACGTCTTCTGCCCGCGGGCGTCGGTGATCGTGGTGGTCGGCACGCCACCGGTCGGCGGGTCGACGCTGACGCGATCACCGCCGTAGATGGTCGTGGTGCGCCATCTCTCGTCTCCGGATACCCGGAACACCTCGGCCACGGCCCGATCCGCACCGTCGTACTCGATGACGGTCTGGCCGTTGGCGTCGCCGTTCGTCGAGGTGAGGATGGCGTCCTCGGGCGCGCCGGCCATGTGGTAGACGTCGTTGGTCGCTGCGATTTGACCGGTCGGAGTGTAGAAGGTGTCGGTGACGAGCCGGCCGCCCTCCGGACCCACGGTTTGCTTCTGCCGTGGGCGCAGGAAGCCGTCGTAGATCTCGTACTCAGCGGTGTAGGTGCCGTCGATGTTGACCTTCTCGGTCTTCACCGCGGTCGCCTTGTCGGCACGCTGGAAGTATGTGTACTTGATGCTGGCGCTGGTGCCGGCCGCGCGGGTCCGGTCCGGGAGCCACACGTTGATCAGGCGCCCCAGCGCGTCGTACTCCATCTCCCCGCGCTGCCCCGTGAGGTCGGTCTGGGCCGCGGGCAGACCCCATTGCGGGGCGTACTCCGTGGTGACCTTCCAGGTCGACGCCATCGGGCCGACCTCTTCCTTCTTTGTGGTCAGGCCGTCGATCTCGGTGTACGTCGTCGTCGTGGTCGAGCCGGCGTTGTCCGCGACGGTCTTGGGCCGGCCGTACCCGTCGAAGGTCGAGTTCGCGTCGGTGACGTAGGTCGCCGTCGTGCCGTCGTGGCTCGCCAGCTTCTCCGTTTTGGTCGGGTCACCGAGGGTCGGGGCGACCCCGTAGGCCTGGCCGTCGAACCACGTCCGGACGTCGCTGATCACCTGGGTGGCCCGGTTGGGGCTGGTGGCGCACTTGACGGCGACGGTCTCGATCCGCGACGCCACCGAGTAGATCCACTTGGTCGCGTTGTCGGCGTACGTCGTGCGGGTGCAGCGGTCGTCGGCGTCCTTCCCACTGCCGACGTCGCCGAAGTCGTCCACCTCGGTCAGCCGGCCGTGGGTGGTGTCGTACTTGTTGACCGTCTTCGTCTCTCGCCAGCCGCCGGCCGCGAGCGCGGTGAAGTTGCGGATCGTGCCGGCGCGTACGTAGGTCGACCGGGTGCTGCCCCAGGTGTTCTGCTGCTTGCCGGTCTCGTACAGCCACGGCACGGTGATCACCTTGGCGACCTGTGCCGAACCGTTGTAGGTGACCGTCTCCAGCTCCTGGCCGGCCAGCTCGTCGGTATCGGTGTGCGTGGTGCCGGCGGAGTCGGTGACCGACGCCGACTGGGTGCTGCCGTTGGGCAGCTTGTTGCCGTCCATGCCGCGCAGGAACGTGTGGTCGCTGCGGGTGGGCATGGTCTGACCGTCACCGCGCGTGACCCGCACGGTCTGGTATCCGCGCCAGTCGTTCCAGGTCAGGTCGTCGGCCTTGTTGAACCCGTCGAGCTCGCCCTTGCGCCAGGCCGCGCCACCGACGTACTGATACCGGGTGACCATGTCGGGCGCGCCGCCGGTGCGGTCGGTCTCGACGACCTCCTTGACGACGTACTTGTGGAACCAGTCATCGACGGGGTCACCGAAGTTCGGCGTCCACTTGACCGGGTAACAGCGCCGCGTCGACGATCCGGGTGACGGCAGGTTGGTGGCCGAGCAGTCCGGGTCCTCGTAGGTGACGTCGATCTGCGAGCCGGAGTCGGTGTAGATGGTGGTGACCCGGAACCGCATCAGCGCGGCGATCGAGTCGTTCGGCAGGTCGATCCGGTTGTCGTACTGGTCACCGATCAGCTCGATGGCCGGCATCTCGATGGTGCCGGTACCGACGTGGCCGGTGTGGAGGATCTTGTTCAGCCACAACGTCTTGGAGCCGTCGGAGTTGTCCGTGAACCAGTGGTCGAGCGCCCAGGTGTCGACCAGGTCCCAGCCGGTACCCTTGCGGATCTCGGTGCTGATCGTCGTGAGCCGCTTGCGGGTGAAGAACGACGGCGCCGCCTGCTCGAGCTTGCATTTCGTGCTCGGAGCACAGATCCGGTCCGCGGGTACGTCCGGCCAATGCGTCGCGTTCGCCTCGGTCAGCTTGCTTTCCGCGCAGTCGAACGACGAGGTGACCAGGCAGCGTTCGTCGACGGAGAACCGGACGCGCGCCGGCGCCTGCGTGCTGTAGACGGCGCCGAACTTCTGGCCGTACTCGACCCGGTCGAGGTAGCCGCCGCGGTGGTACTCGGTGCCGTTGACGTCGGTCTTGCCGTTGCGGGCGTAGTAGTTGGACTCACGCTTGTAGTAGAACGACGTGACGTTGTTGTGCAGGTCCCGCGTCGAGTCGAGGTTCCAGCGCCAGGCCTGCTGGCACCACGCGTTGGCGAAGGTCGCGTTGTAGCACTGCTCGCCGCTGTCGTCACCGAAGACCGGCACGGTCCACGCCGCGTTCGTCTCCGCCTTGCCCGAGATCCAGCCCTCCAGCCGGTTGAGCCCGAAGGTGTGCTGTTGTCCGTCGGCGGTAGTGACCAGCCAGTACTCACCGTTGTTGTCACCGTTGGTCGCGCCGGTCTTCTGCTCGATCTTCCAGTCGGTGTCGGTGGTCATCCGCCACCGGCCCGCCGCGTCCTTGATCAGCTCACCGGACTGTCCACCGAGCATGATGGTGGCGTTGTCATGCGACCAGCACTGATCCGCGCTGGTCTCGTGGCCGTCGTCGTTGCACGACTTGTAGCGCCGTTCGATGTAGCCGGGTTCGTAGTTGAAGCCCTCGCCGATCCAGGACCCTTGGTTGTTGGTGGCGGAGGTGCGGCCGTCGACGCTCTGCGACGAGTAGTTGAACGAGACCTCGGGGACGTTGCCGCCCGGCGTCGGCGGCAGACGCAGGGGATAGCTCCAGTTGAACGCGCCAGAGGACGGCTGAACGTTCCACTTCGAGGACGGCGCCAGCTTCGTAGCGGCGTAGTTGCCCTGCGCCGAGCTGTCACCGGCGGCCATGGCGAAGACGGCGGCGTCCGCAGTCACGTCGACGTCCGCGGTGACGACGCCGGCCGCGCTGTCGTTGGTCGACTCGACCGGCACGGCCGCCCCGCACTCCGGCCTCGTGGGAGTGGTCAGCGCACACGCGGGTAGCTTGACCAGGCGGAGCCTTGCGCCGTAGTCACCGCCGAACGCGTTGGCGAACCCGCTGTAGCCCAGCGAGACGGTGAGCTTCTGCGGGGACCGCGCGGTGTCCACGCGGCGTACGCTCAGTACCGGGCCGTCGATGCCGATGGCGGTGGCGGTGGCGCGAGGTGCCACCTCCATGCGGACCTTACCCGGCACGCTCTGCGCCGAGCGCTGGTCGGTTGCCTTCGGTGCGCGCACGCCGACCGACATGCCGCCGACGTTGACCGGTGCGACGGCGGCCGCGCGGGCCTTGGCGACGTCCGCGGCGGACGCTCCGGCCTTCATCGTGTCGACCGACGCCGTGACCGGCACGTCTGCCGCGCCGGCGGTCGGCCAGCTGACCGTCGCCGGCTTCGTGACGCGGGCGTCGGCGACCGGGTTTGCCCGGCGCGGCTTGACCGGCTGCGGCGTGCCGGTCACGGTCTCACCGAACTCCTGGACCGCGGGCGGCGCCTGAGGCCCCCGTGCGGCGGCGGCGGGAGTGCCGAGACCGGAGAGGATGCCGGCACTGACGACCGCGGTCATCAGCCAAGTGATCGGCCGCACCACCCGACGGCGATAACGGCGCCCGAGGAAGACGTGCGAGAACATGGGCACTCCCCGTGAAGAATCGTGATGGCGGGCCGGGCTCACAGGTTGTCCTGCGGGATCGGCTGGTTGAGCAGCTGCACAGTGGTGAGGTCGAGCGCACCCGAGTAGGCGCGGATCTCGTCGATGGCGCCGTCGAAGTACTCCGCCCAGGTGCCGTCGAGGAAGGCCCGGCCGACCTGTAGGCCGCCGGGGGCGTTCCAGGCGGCACCATTGACGGCCTTGCCCGTGACCGTGGGTTGTCCGTCGACGTAGAGCTTGACCTCGTTGGTGAACGCGTTGTAGGTCAGGGCGACCTGCTGGCCGAAGTTGTCGTTGGACATCTCGGCTTCAGAGTCATGCGCGGTCACCTTGGACGCGTTGACCGTGTCGGACGTCGTCATCATGAGACCCCACCGGTTCTCCGCGGTCCGTCGCACCACGAAGGCGCTGGTGTTCGTTCCTGGCTGAGAGAGGACGGTCTCCAGCGGCTGGCCCGGGTCGGTCGAGGCGACCCTGGCTCGGACCACCACTGAGAAACTGTGGTCTGTCTGCATCGGAGCGGTTGCCGTCGTGGCGTAGTCATCGACACCGTCGAGCCGTAGTTCTCCGGTGCCGACCATGGGGATGGACGGCGGGTCGGCGAGCACGTCGCGAACGCCGATGGTCGCGCCGCCGCCCAGTGTGAGCGGTTGGCCGTTCGTCTGCTCTGGGCTGACGCCGCCGGGAGCGGAGTTGACCGGCCAGTAGCCGGTACGGGTGGCTTTGGCCTCGGAGATCGGGCCGCCTTCGTTGGGCACGACGACCCGGTTGAAGAGCGAGACGTCGGCGACGTCGCCGTTGAGATAGTTGGTGTAGGCGCCGAGCTCCAGGTGCCGACCGATCTGCACCGCGCCGCGCGCCGCCAACCGCGACCGGCGCTGCGACTCTGTGCGCACGCCGTCGACCAGGATCGCGATCGTGCCGGCCTGTTGGTCGAACACACCGACGAGGTGTGTCCACTTGCCGAGCTGGACGGTTCCGCCGACAACGGTCCACCGGCCGAGCGACTCCACGTCCGTTGTCGGAAAGCCGAACTCCCACGCGCTCCTTCCCGCGTCGTAGCCGAGGGTGAACCCGGCCTGGCCCGCGCCGTCCTGGGAGATGACGGTCTGGCTGCGTCCGAGCTCGTCGAGCTTGACCCACGCCGACACGGCGAACGACCGTTCGGTGTTGACGAGTTCGTTCTCTGCGGTCTGCAGATAACCGGCGCCGGCGGCTGGGCCGGGGAGGCTCACTGCCCGGTCGGAGTCACCGCCCGGTCCGGCGACACCGAACTGCACACCGTCGCCGTGCCTGGTCGCCGGCGCTCCGCCGATGCCCCGACCGTCAGCGGCCGCGTCCTCGGCAACCTCAGCGCCGACATCGTCGGCCATCTGCCACTCGGCGATCGCCTTGGCGCCCGCACCCACTCGGAAAGTGCAGTTGGCGATAGGGCTGGACTTGTTGGCCCGGTCACGCGCTTCCACCGTGATGTTGACCACGCCTTCCTCCTGCGGGAGGAACACCATGGTCACCGGACCGCCGTCGGTCGCGGGATGAAGCACATTGGACGGTGACGGATTCGTGTTGATGCCGTACCGGTATTCCACGACGTCGGAGGAGTCGGAGTCGAAAGTGAACGTGCTCTGGATACCGACGCCGTTGCGCCAGGTCTCGCTCGAGTAGGTGGCGCAGTCGATCAGTTGGTTTTCGAGGTACTCGGCCGACTTGACCTTCGGAGCCGAGGGCTTCGTGGCGTCGTAGATGAACTCGCAGGGCGGCGGCCCGTTGTCCGAGCTCCACGGCCCCCAGAGCGTGCCGTCGGACGTGCGGACGTCCCACAGCACCACCACGTTCTGGGGGATGGTGTTGGGCACGATGTAGTCGAACCGCGACCCGCTGGCCTTTTTCCCGGTCGAGTAGAGCAGCTGTTGCGCAGTGCCTCCCGGAGGCGTCCAGCGCACTCGGAACTGGCCCGAAACGGGCTCGGACACGTTGCCGGTGAGGTGGTCCGGGTCGCGCAGCACCGCCGACAGCCGCGGCGGGGTGTCGACGTACGGGCGGCCGGTGCCGGAGAGGCAGGCACCGCCGGGTGACGAGGACAGGTCGGTGGTCGCCGGCTTCGACGGCGCCCGGTTCCAGTTGACCCGCAGCAGAGCGTTGGAGCAGAACCGCTTCCAGTGCTCCTTGTCGGACTCGTTCTCTGCTTTGATCCCGAAGGTGGTGGTGGGGCGGTCATCCGTGACGGCATCCTTGATAGCCGTCGTCACGTTGAAGACGCTGTTGCGCGTAGTCGAGCCGCATGTCTGTTCCGCGCCGAGGGACTTGGTCTCCAGCCGGGTCGACCAGGCGGGCATGTTGTTCCAGTTGGTCGAGGAGCTGGGGTCGCCACTCATCTGCCAGATCTGCATGTTGCGCGCGGTGGTGTTCCAGCCCCGGACCAGCGAGACCTGGAACTGGGCGCTGAGGATTGTCTTGCCCCTGTAGTTCGTCGGCATCTTGTAGAGCAGCCGCTTGATCTCGGAGTTGTTACAGGCGGAGTCCGGGGGGCAGTAGCCTGCCCGTTCGTCGTCCTTGCCGTCGAACTTCGCGTATTCCTCGTTCGGGTACCCGGAGTCGACCATCGCCCAGAAGCTCGGCCCGTTGCTCGACCACATCGGGTCGATGTAGACCGGGTAGCGAGTCGCCGGGTCGGCGAGCATCGCGGCGTTCGGCGTGAGATGCAGCGTGCCGCCGGAGACCCGCACCTCCAACGGCGCCTTGCGGGCGGTCAGCGGCGCGGCGCGGCTGGGCTCGACGCCATCCTCGGTCAGTGCGGACGGGCCCGTACCCGCGACACGACCGGACGCGCCAGGCTCCGTCCGGCCGTCGCCGGAGTCCCACATCTTCGGCTCGGCGGCTTCGAAGACCCGGCCGCCGCCAGCGTCGGTGACGGCTTCGAGCCGCCCCCCGCCGACGTCTTTGACCGTGAGGCCCTTGGTCCCCAGGCCGAGCGCCAAGTTCGCGACGGAAGCCCGCCGCGCGGCCGCGGCGTTCTTCACGACCAGGACGTGCGAGAAGTTCTCCGTCCCGGCGTGCACCACGAGGTCGACGCCGGGCTCGACCTCGGCGTACGTGGCGGTGTCGCCGTCGATCGTCGGCGCCGGCAGCGGGCCGCCGGGCCAGGTGAGGCTCATCGTCTTCCCCGCCCGCTCGGCGGTGAGGAATGGGCCGCTGCCGCCGCCGGAGAGGCGCAGGCCGAACGTCGCGGCCTTCGGTGTGATGCCGCCGTCCGGGTTGCGCTCGAGTGTGGCGTCGGGCGTGACCCACCGCTTGTCGCGGACCGTGCGCACCGCCTTCTGGTGGGTGTACTCGGTGAACGAACCGTCCGGCTCGGCCCACACGTCGCGCCGCTCGCCGCGGTACGCACCGATCTCGACGGCGTGCCCGAGCGCCTCGGCCGACTCGACGGCATCGGCCTCGGTCTGCTTGAGCTTGTCGTTCTCGGCCGTCAGCACCCCCGGGCGGGGCTCGGCCGTGGGCTCGACCCGCCGGTCACCCCTGCTGGCGATGCCGACCATGGTGGCGAGCATGGCGACCGCCGCCAGCTTCGCGACCAGGCGTCGTCCTGCGTGAACACCCATCCCCGTGCCTCTCACCGTCGAGGTTTCTTTCGCCGTGCCGACGCGCCGGTTCACCGGATCACCGCGCCGAGGTCGACCGCGTCCGCCGGCAGGCCGTCGGCCCCCGGTTGCCAGGTTCTGGTTGGCGTCGCTGTGCCGTTAGCCAGGGCCGACCACGGGATCGTCCACACCGAGCCGTCGCCGTACGGGGTGGCGACGAAAAGGTTCGTGGAGTTGCCGCCCAGCGAAGCGCCGATGAGTTCCTTGCCCACCGGCTCGCCCGGCAGGGCGCCGCCCCGCTGGATGGTCGCCTCCTGAATCTTGTCGGCCCCGACGCCGGCCGGGAAAACCCGCACAGCCCCCTGGTCCAAGGCAGGGTCGATGTTGGTGTCCGCATCCGGATCGGTGCCGAGGTCCTCACCCGGAATGCCGACAGCGACCAGCAGCGTCTCGGTGCTCGCCTCCGCGGTCGGGTTGGTGTTGACGACCAGCACCTTCTCGCCCCAGTAGTCGGCGCGCTCGAGGGTCGACGTGATGCCGGCCGTCTCCTGGTCAATCCACGGCAGCTCGGTCAGCCCCGTGTTCTTCACATGGAACTGCTGGATGATTCCGGTTTCCTGGATGTAGTTCGACGTCTGGTCCTCGCCCGGAACGCCGACGACGAGGATGGAGTCGATCTGGCCAGCTGCCGCGCCCGGAGCCCGGTAGGGCGCCATCGCGATCGACTTGCCGAAGCTGTCGGTGTTGCCCGGCTCGTCGGAGACGTTCGCGTCCGCCTGCGACACGCAACCGACCAGCGTGGGTACGCCACTCGCGTTCAGCGTGTGGGTCAGCGTGCAGACCGCGCCGGCGAACGGCTGTCCATTGAGGAGCTCGCCCGGAGACGCGACCCCGAGGTGGTACGGGGTGGCCGCGAGCGCGTACCCGGTGCGATCGTCGCGGTTGGCACCGTTGGGCGACAGGCCGCTCATCATGACGTTGACGCCGGGCCGCCGGTAGTGGACCACGCCGGCGTCGACCTGGCCGTTGACGTCCTGCCCCGGTGCGCCGATGACGAGGAAGCCCTCGCCGGTGCTTATGCGGCCGGCGGCGAGCGAGAAGCCGAACCAGTCGTACGCTCCCGGCGCCTCCGGTGTGCCGTCGCTGCCCTGCTGCATCGAGATCGCCGTGGGGCCCGTGCCGAGCCCGGTCTGCGCGCCGAAGATGATCCGCACCGAGCCCGCGTCGTTGTTGCCGTTGACGTCCTCGTACGGCATGCCGACGGCGAGGTCGGTGCAGCCGTCGCGGTTGGCGTCGTAAGAAGCAAGCGCCTGGCCGAACCGGTCGTTGGAGCCTGGCTCACCCGGGACCTCGACGAGCGACTCGTCCAACGTCCTGACCGGTCCACCCGCCCCGTCCATGATGTGCACCGCGCCGGCGTACTTGACGCTCCCCACGGTCGCCTTCGGGTCGGCGACAGCCACGTCGGTGACCCCGTCGCCGTTGTAGTCGTTCTCCGCGGTGCCCGCGCAGCCCGCGGCCGGCGGGGCGAACTCGGAGAGCGTGAACCTGCAGAACTGGGAAACGGTCGTGTAGGTCGCGTCCGAGACCAGGGCGCGCCACTGGTAGGAGCCGGCCAGCGGGATCCCGCCGGCCGGGATCGCCGCCTGCGCTGTGCCTCCCGTAGCCACCGTGACCGGTGACGTCGTGCCGAGCGGCGCGGTGCCGGACACCTTCCACCACTCGAACTTCACCGTCAGGTTGCCGCCGTCCGCGTCGGAGACCGTCGCCTTGAGCGTCGGGGTCATCGTCGTCAGCGGTGCCGACGAGCCGTCGCAACTGGTGACCGGCGCCGTCGCGAGTGCGGAGACCGCGGGAAGCCGGTTGAAGACGACGCGGGCGTACGGGACCTCGGCCGCGGCGGCGCCGTCGCTGCGGAACTGCTTGTAACCGGCCACGACGGTCTCGTCGGCGGCCTTGATACCCATGTAGGCCGTCGTCTGCCCCTCGGAGGCGGCACGCCTGAAGAAGTTCACCGCGTTCATCGCCACCCACGCGTCGTCGCATGCGGCTCCGCCGCCGCTGGTGGAGTTCGAGGAGCCAGCCGGCTGGTTGCCGGCGGTGTTCGGGTCGTTGTCGAGCAACGGCGGTTGGCTGGTCCAGCGGGTCGCACTGGTGAACGCGGTGGTGTTCCAGATCTCCCACGCCGCCGAGGTGCAGTTGGGCGCCCCCGAATACCAGTTCCAGAAGTTGGCGGTCGCGGAGGTCACCTGGGTGTTCGCGAACGCCGTGGTGTTCCAGCGCACGAACGAGCGGGTGACCGGACCGGCGGAGCCCTCACGACCGATCCGCAGATCGGTTTGCGTCGACTGGTCCGCGGTGAGGCCGTCCCGGACCCAGGTGTCGAGCGTGTCCTGGACCGGGTTGAGCTCGGGGTCGATCGTGATCGGGAAGACCCGCTCGGGCGCGGCGAGCCACTTCTCGTCGGGCGTGAGGGTCAGCGCGACGCCGGTGGCGGTGCGCTCCACGACGGACGTGACCGCCTTCGTCAGCGACGGCGCGGTGCCGGCCCGCTCGGTCGGCACGGTCGCCGCGTCCCACATCTCGAGCGCCGGCGACGTCGCGACGGTCCGACCGGCGGAGTCCACGAACGTCGTGCCGCCGGCCGCGTCGGTGCGGTGTCCGGCGATGCCGGCGCCGGTGACCGGCAGGCTCAGGCGGCGGACGTGCCCGAGCGCCGCGCGGTTCTTCAGCACGAAGAGCGTCTCCAGGCCGGTACGCCGCACGTCGACCACCAGGTCGACGCCCGGCAGCGCATCCGCATAGGTGGCCCGGGAACCGGCAAGCATCGGAACGGGCAGCGCGCCCGCCCAGCCGAGCCTGATCCGGTCGCCCCCGCTAGCCAGGGACGCCACTTCGCCGGCGCCACCCGCGCCGCGGGCGCCGGAGAGCCGCACGTCGAAGGGATCCGCGACCGTCGAGATAATGCCGTCCGCGCCGGCCCGCAGCGTCAGGTCGACCGGGACCCAGTCCTCGCCGCGCTTGACCCGGACAATCCCGGCGTGAACGGTCGCCGCGAACTGCCCGTCCGGCAGCGCCACGACCTCGGTCGTCGCGCTGGTCAGGTCGCTGACCGCGACCCCGGCGGCACAGCGCCTGGCCTCGGCCGAGGCCAGCGACTCGCTGGTCTTCGCGCTCTCGCACGGCAAGGCCGCGGCAGCGGGCGGCGAGGGAGACGTGGCGGGCGCCGCCAACCCCACTGCGAGGAGGAGAAAAACAATGGCGCCCCGTGCGTATCGATCGCGACGGGACCGCGAGTCGGTAGGAAGCCCGATTTTCCTCAGGGCGTGGTAATGCCATCCTGACAACGCGACTCCCCGCAGTCGGCGGTGCGGGGTGGAATCCCCGCGATCCGTGGGCCGGAGCGTATCTCGGCATTCGCATGCGTGAGTACCTTCACAACCAATGAGAGAACCGTGAAGACAGACGTGCGTAACCGCCGCTAGGCCACCCATACCGACGGCACGCTCGAATAACCACGGACAGCAACGACCGGCCATCACTCCGAGCAACAGAAACGCTGCCCGTTCGGATGACCACCGACCTCACCGAACAGCCCTCGATTGCCGCCATTACGTCTATACGCAAATCCCGCCGAAAGCTTTTGATCTACTCATTCAACCGATCCGTTTCATCACCGTCGACTGGACAGACAGGTCAACATCAGAGTCACGACTGACCCAACGGACGGCCGGCCGCTTAACGTGACAAATAGAGAGGTTTCAAACGAATATGCGAACCTCGCAGCACTCTGCGCCGGCGCATTCGTGCGTGGCGGGCTCTGCGACTGTCCGATCTGCAGCCCGATCCGATCGGTTCTGGCAAGCGCGGTTCATTTCAACAAGCGATGGGTTTGCAAGAGTGCGCCCACTGGCCGCGCGCGTTCATTAAGGACGGCTGCTGGCCTCCGGACGCGACGACTACCCCTCATTCAGAATCGCCGCGCGGCGCGGTCGTTTCTCGCTATGCGCGCCGCCCGTTGCCGTCGGAGTCTCGGCCATAGGCTCTGATCGCCATGGAGCAGCGGCTGGCACGGCCCACGCAAAGCAGACGCGTACGCGGCGATGACGGCCGAATCGTTCCCGAACAGCTCCGTCGTGCTCAATGAAACACGGCAGGCATTGTTCACCTGCGTCGGCGTACACAAACCACCGCGAATCACCGCGATCCATCCTGCCTGACCAGGTCAGTGCGTAGGCACCCGACTACCCGGCCTCACCGCACCCGTTCCACAGCCCAACCCCGCGATTCAACATGATCGTCTGCCCACCAACTGCGGAACGCGGGTGCCTGGGCGCGATGCGGGCATGGCCCGGCCGAGGCTCATCCTGGGACGGGGCGGACAATGGCCGCGTGCCGGTCACCATGATCACCCAGCCCGGGGACGAGCGGCTCGCCGACTACCGGGCGCTGACCGACGTCGAGCTGCGTACCCGCTGGGAGCCCCCGCACG
>WUUC01129469.1_pt1 | contig 14259 bp, 14 predicted proteins | sample 6278441 | NCBI WGS metagenome assembly WUUC01 (sample SAMN13675441, study PRJNA597444) | soil metagenome | isolation source: soil | place: USA: Washington | collected 2017-10
TGGACACCCCGCCACCGCAGCCCGTCACCGACGTTTCAGACCCCTCGTCGGCGCCCGCGCCCGTCGAGGCGGGGGTGGATGCTTCGCGGCGAGACGGCGGCACCAACGGGCAAACGGTGGCCGCTCTGGTGGTGGGCGGCGTCGGTCTCGCTGCCATCGCGACGGGCACCGTCTTTGCCATCCAGAGCCGGCAAGACAATTCGGCCGCCCTCGAGCTGTGTCGCGAGCCCGCATTGGGAGAAAACGGGGAGATGATCGAGGTCTGCCCCAATCCCTCGGAAGAGACGCGCTGGAAAGGCCTGGTCTCCGACGCCAAACGCAATCGCACCATCGGCTTTGTCGGTATCGGCGTGGGCACTGCCGCCTTGGTCACCGCCATCGTCCTGATTGTCACGAAGGACGGCGGTTCGGGGTCGAGCGAGTCGGCCCTGGAGGTTACGCCGATGTGGGGCGACATCCAGGGCGCCGCTCTGAGCGGCAGGTTCTGAGCCGCAGGTTCTGAGCCGCGGTTTTTTCCGACGCAGTGGGCCCTGGCGCGCTTCGCTCAATCCGCGCCGCTGAGCTGCACCAGGATCTCGCGGCGATGCCGGCTCGCCCGGTGCTCCCAGAGATAAAGCCCCTGCCAGGTGCCGAGCGCGAGGCGACCATCCAGGATCGGGATCACCTCGCTGGTGCGCGTGAGGGCGCTCCGCGCGTGTGCGGGCATGTCGTCAGGCCCTTCATCGTCATGCTCCCAGGCGCGCTGCTCGGGAGCGAGCTCGCTCATCCAGCGCTCGAGGTCGCGCAACACGGCTGGGTCAGCGTTCTCCTGGATCACCAGGCTCGCGGACGTGTGTCGGACAAATACCAGGCATTGCCCCATCCCGAGCTCCGAGCGTGCGACGACGGCTGCCACCCTGGCCGTGATGTTGGTGAAACCCTTGCCCGGCGTTTCGACCACCAGCAGCTCTTGCACCCATCGAGTCGAGGACATGCCGGGAGCCTAGCGCCGCACGGCGCCCAGCAGTACTCGATAGCCTGCGGGCTGAACGGCCCAACGGCCTAGTGTTGCGTCCCAGAAGTAACGAGCGGGCCCGATTCCGGCCCAGCAGGGTGAGGCCGAATTCGGGCCCCGCCTTTCGGGTACTCTGGACGCAACACTTCCTCTGAATTTGCGGCGCCGCGCGCCGCCCATGGTCTCTGGTTACTCGTGCCTGACGATTGCTTCTTCTGAGGCAGACCACTAGGGCCACGCCTCGGGCCACGTTGCCACCTTTCGGGACTTTTTGCCGCCCGCCTTTCTCAGCTCGAACGTCTCGCGTGCGCTTTGTTCGCAACCCGAGGCGGGCCGAGCCCGACTCCACCTTTGCGTGTGCCACCGTCCGGTGGGCCCCGCGCGGCCAGCCAAGAAGGAATGCCGATGTCTCAAACACAACGAGCGCACGAATCGCCGAGCCGCGCCGACACCCTCGCTACCAGCGCACCGTCCACCATCGAATATGTCATCATCGCCGTGTTGATCGCGGCCGTTGGCGTCGGAACATGGAAGACGTTCGGCGAATACGCCGATCCAACGGTGCCGGTCATGGGCACCACCCCCTGACGAGGCGCGAGTCGCTGCGCGGTCGTCGGCAAGTCTCCGCTCGCCGGTTCTCTGGCGCCGCCGCGCCGGTGTCTCGCGGCTCCGTGTGCCCTCGCTGCGGCAGCTCGCCGGAGGTTCGTCTGGCGCTGGTGGTCCATGGTCGCCGCTGCCGTCGTGGGCGCCTGCCGGTGGTCAGGCGCCCTTCGCAGTGTCGACTTGAAGGCGCGGCTGCGCCGGGCGCCAAGGGCATCGAGACACGGCGTACCGCCTCGACGCGAGGCACCGTCATGCCTCGATGCGAGGCATCCTCATTCGCCCACCGCCAAACACTCGCACGGGGTGCGAGAAACACTCACGCGGCGGCGTGGTTACTGCTGGTCAACATCGTACGCAGCATCGCGTAACCGCGGTGCACCCGGAGCTTCACGGCGCTCTGGGTGGTGCTGAGCAGATCCGCCGCTTCTTCGCCGGAAAACCCGACGAGCTTGGTGAGCTGGATTGCCGAGCGGTAGTGGTCGGGCAAACGATCGAGCGCACGCTTCATGTCCGCCACGTGATCGGGGCTCGGATGCTCCGACTTACGTTCCGGCAAGACCCCGTCTGGCCCAAGCACCTCGCGCTGGGCGGCAAGGCCGCGACACTCGTCGAGAAAAGTCCTGCGAGCGATGACCATGGCCCAGGGCATGACCTTCGCCCCTGGCAGATACGTGCTGCGTGCCCTATGCAGCTTGGCGAAGGTCACCTGCAACACGTCCTCGGCCAGCGCCGCGTCGCGAGAAAGCCGCAGCAAGTAGCTGTACAACCTCGGCGACAGGCGCCGGTGCAGCTCGCGAAACGCATCGCTGTCGCCTGCCGTGTAGGCAGCCATCAAGGTTTCGAGGGACGGCTCGATCTTAACCAGGTTGTCGGCGGTTGAGTCGCGCATCGACGGGAGCTAGTGCAGCTTCCGTACCATCGACAAAGTGGGCGCCGTTCTCGCGAAACCGGTGGGTCCAGTACACCGGCCCGCTGGGTGCCACATGTTGCACCTGCAACAGCGCTACACGGCTAGGCGCCCGTGGTCAGGCGGAGGCTGCACCCGGCGCAGGCCGGAGCGCGAGGGCGCCGGGCCCCTCGAGGTGCAGCTCCGGTAACCGAGCGGGTTCGCTCACCTCGTCGACCAAAAGCTCGACGCTGACGTTGCCGTTGAAGCTGTTGTACCGCAGGTCGCCGACGACTCGCACGTGGCCCTGCAGGCCATTGGCCAGCTCCCCACGCCGCGGTCCAAAACAGTCCAGCCGCCGCCGATCGGCGAGCTGGAGCTCGAGCTTGAGGTGCCCATTTTTCACCTCTCGGGCGCTCGTCACCCGCCCTTCGACGAGGATTCGGGGGCGCGGGTTCCGAAAGCCGCAAGGCTCGAGCCGGCAAAGGTCCGCCAGCACGGCGAGCGGGTCGTCACCCGCCGCCAGCGGTAATGGCTCCGAAGCGCTCGATGCCGGTGCCGACGCCTGGCCCTGGCGAGCCACCGAGTCGCAGAAGCGCGCGCGCAAGGCACCGAGCTGGCCTTCGAGGACCTCGAGCCCGGCCGCTGCCTGGTGACCACCGAACCGCACCATCAGGTCACTCGCCTCACTGAGGGCGTCGTGCAGCCGCGCGCCGGTCGGCCCGCGCACGGAGCCTCGGCCGGTACCCGCGTCGAAGCCAACCACCACCACGGGGCGGTCGAAACGATCGGCGAGCCTGCCGGCGACGATCCCGACGATGCCGGGGTTCCAGCCGTCACGACCGACCACGATGGCCGCATCTCGCTCGAACCCATGCTGCTCAATCTCGGCGCAGGCGTCGCTGAACATCTCCTCGGACAGGGCCCGGCGGCGGTCGGAAATCTGCTCCATGGTGGCTGCGAGCGAACGAGCCGTCTCGATGTCCCGCGCGAGTAAGAGGTCGAGCGCGACGTCCGCCGACCCGAGGCGCCCGGGAGCGTTGATGTGGGGAGCTATCCGAAACGCGATGTCGCGCCCGGTGAGCGGCGTGTCTCTCGAGATCTTGGCGACCTCGAGCAGTGCCTGCATACCGGGGCGTTTGCCCTTGCTGATGGCGTCGAGCCCGGCGCGCACGAGCGCCCGGTTATCCCCATCGAGTGGAGCTACGTCGGCGACGGTGCCCACCGCGACCAGGTCGAGCCAGTAGCGGATGTCGAGGTCCACCCCCAGCTCCTTGCGCAACGCGGCTGCCACCGACAACGCCAGGCCACACGACGCGAGACCCTTGTAACCAAAACCACAATCACCCCGGTGCGGGTTGAGGAACCCGATGGCCGGCAGCGGCTCGTCCGGCACCAGGTGATGATCGATCACCACCACCTCCAGCCCACGGGCGGCGAGCCAGCGCAACCGCTCGTGGTCCGACGAGCCGCAGTCGCAGGTGACGAGCAGCCGGGCGCCCGTGGCGACGATGCGTGCGGCGGCGGCGGGCGAGACGCCGTAACCCCCGTCAAAACGGCTGGCGATGAGCGGTATCGCCCGGCCCCCGAGGGCCCGCAGCACCTCGGTCATGATGGCCGCCGAGGTGATCCCGTCGCAGTCGTAGTCCCCGAACACCGCGATCAGCTCGCCCTGCCGGATCGCTCGCGCCAGGCGGCGCGCGACGACCATGCGGTCTGCCATGTCGTCCGGCCGCGTGAGGTCCGCCAGACGCGGGTTGAGGAAACGCTCCGTCACCCCCGTGTCAGCGTGCCCGAGCCGTGCGATCCATGCAGCGACCGTCCGCGATAGACCGAGCTGCCGGCAGAGCGACTCCGCCAAGGGAGCGAGCGGTACGGACACACCGCGGAGCATACTCATGGGACTCGAATTGTACAGGTGCGCGCCGGCTCGGCGGTGCTCTCCCACACGAAAGCTCTACACAAAACATCCACAGCCGTATCCACAGGTTGTGCGCCGTTCCAACGGGGTAGTGATGCGTGCGTGCTGCATTGTCACCAGGATCCATCCTGGATCCTCGCCCAGCACACCCGCACGTCATCCGTCGTGAGCACACTTCTCGCCCATCACCCCTAGGTCACGCTCAACTGACAGGGTGGAAGTTCCGTTCTTCAGATCGAATGAACGTTCTCTTGGTCGACGACAACAAGGCCATGCGCCTCTCGGTACGACGCACCCTCCTCGAGACGGGCGTCGACATCCGGGTCGCAGAGGCCGAAAACGGCAGCGACGCGCTCGCTCACTTGGCGACGTTCGCGCCGGACATCATCCTCTCGGATTGGAACATGCCCGAAATGGGCGGGGTTGATTTGCTGCGCGAGCTGCGCGCGCGCAGATGCAACGTGGTCTTCGGCTTCGTGACGGCCAGCGCGCCCAGCACGCAGATGCGCGAAATGGCCTACGAAGCCGGCGCACAATTCATGCTCGCCAAACCCTTCGGCGTGCAGCGCTTCCGCGACGTGTTGGCGCTGGCGAACGTGCGCCGCGCCGCCTGAGCGGCCCCGGTTCCGTCCCAACGCTCCGGCCAACCCCGGCCGGGTGTTTCGCCATGGCGCATCGACGGCTCGAGCCGACGGGTCCGCCTGCTGCCGCCTTGAAGCGCGCCCCCGATCCGGCTAAGCAGCCTCATGGCCGCTGAAGCTGTGAGCATCCAAAGTGGGATGGCCCGGCCGATCGTTCTGGCGGATTGTCGCCGACAGGCGCACAGTCGCCATCTCGGACCGCCAAATGTCGAGAAACGGCGGCCCGCTGGGTCCCCGGCAGCCGGCGGTAGGAGCGCCCAGGAGCAAGAGCGATGAACAGCATACCCAAGCAGCAGGAAGGGGACGGCTCCGACGCCGCGGCTGCAAACGGGTCTCGTGCGACGTTGGAGCAGACCGTGCTCGGTGTCAGCCCCTCGGCACCCGCTGCCGCCCCCGCAGAACCTGGCAGCGGCGCCGCCGCTTCCGAAGAACCGTTACCGGCCACTCCCAGCGCGGTGATCGTCGCCGCGCCGGTGATTGCGGTTTCGAGCTCCGGAGCGGCCACGCCCTCGCGCCCAGACGAGCCTCGAGACTCGGCGGCCCAGGCGGTGAGTGCCCCGGAAGAAGCGCCCCGCACACTCCTGGTGGACTCGAGCGCGAGCAGCGCACCCGAGCGTCCCTTCACGACTCCGCGTTATGGGACGCCGACTCCTGGCGGCGCTGACGGGCAGCAGAGCACCGGCCAGCAGAGCACCGTGTTGAACGACGACTACCTGCGGGTAGCGCGTGAAGCCGCGTTCGCTCACGCCGTTCCCGCAGCAGCCGCTCGCCCCCTAGCAGGCGAGGCTCTCAGCCCCAGCGTCGGGGCGGGCCCCGCCGAGGAAAACACCTCCGCGTCGACCGCAACGACCCGGCCCTCGATGGCTCCCCCATCCTGGGCAGCGGCATTGCCTGGCTCCTCTGACGAGGTCGGCAGCTCGACCATCCGCGGCTTCGAGCCCGTCCCGGTGTTGCGCGCGCCGCTTGCCGAGAGCTTGTCGGGGGGCCTGATGGCGGTATCCGAGCTCGGCGGCAAAGGTTTGTCACGGGGAGCACGGCCGCTGCCACGCCCCGGGCCCCCGCGGGGCGATGTCAAATCCCGCTGGATGTTGCTCTGCGCGGTGGCCTTCGCGGTCGTCGGCGTCATCTCCTTTGGTGGGCGTCTGCTGAACCGCTACCGGAGCACCACCGAACGCACCCGCGCCCTGTCGGCGCAGGAGGCAGCCCCGCCGCGCAGCGAGCCACTGCCTGGCGAGGGGCTCGAAGGGGACGGCACCGCCACGGCGGGTGGCGCCTCGCGCGCGCTGCTGGCCAACCGCCCCGCATCGGAGCGCGGGCTGGCTGCAGGTCGCGCGACGGTGATCTCTGCCAGCAGCGCTCCGGTCGATGTGCCCTCCCCCGGTTCTGCGGCTGTTGCGAGCCCACAGTCCCAGCTGGCGGCCACCGCCGGGCGGCTCATGCTCGCCGGCAGTTATGCCGAAGCGCTTCCCGTGTACCGGCAGCTCGCGCGCGAGTGGCCCGACAATACGTCGTATGCAGCCATGGCGCGCCTGCTCGAGAAGCGCATCGGTAGCATGAACGACACTCGCACCATCGCTCCGGCCACGCCATGACCCACAGCCACGCCATGACTCACAGCCATTGCATGTCACGGCTCGCAATCGCCACGTTTGGCTCGGCACGCTGGCGCCAGGCGCTGCTGCTTGCCGCCCTCGGTTCGGGCTGCGCCGAAACACGCGACGAGGCCATTGGTGTTCACGTCGAGGTCCAGGCGGACGGGGCGCGTCCCATCGCCGGGGCGCAGCTGCGGGTCCGCGGGGACTACCTGGGCACCACCAACGCGCTCGGGCGAGCCACGCTGCGCGTCCCCGGGGAGGAGGGTGAGCGGCTGCCCGTCACCCTCACCTGCCCGGCGGGTTTCAGCGCGGAACCGGCGCAGAGCATTCTCGTCCTGGACGAACACGTCACCACCTCCGGAGCGCCGTCACTCTCGTTGAACTGTCGCACCGAGCAACGCGAGGCGGTGATCCTGGTGCATGCTGGCGGCGCAGCCCCGAGCTTGCCGGTAAAGGTGGACGGGGTTGTCGTAGGGCAGACCGACACGCTCGGCTTCGCGCACCTGCACGTGCGGACGAACCCCGAGTCCACCTTCGAGGTCTCGCTGGACACGTCCGCGAACGAAGCACTGGTGCCTGCCAATCCGAGCCGGGAGTTCCGGCTCGAACGCAGCGACGAGATCTTCGTGTTCGATGCCGCATTCGAGCAGCCTCGCAAGCAGCGCCGCGGCGCGGGGGCAAAACGCCGCCCGCGCGCGCAAAAAAAAGCAGGCTGACCCGCGCGCGGTCAACGCTTGCGAGCGGCTCGCGGGCGAGACTGCTCCGTTTGTTCGGTGGGGTCGCGGCCGCGGGGTGGCTGGATCGGTGGCGGCGGGCCCAGCGCCGCAAACGCCATGAGGAAGATCTTCATGCCGCGCAGCATGGAACGCAGCAACCGGACGGCGAACGAACGCCGCCCACGATATTGGGACACGGTTACCTCCGGTGTGAGAGAGCCAGCGGGAAGCCGGCTGCGCTCAACACAGGAGGCGGAGGTTCTCCAGGTACAGGTGCCGGCCGTTCTGCGGGTTCGGCAGCTGCGGCGCGCGTGCGCGCAGAACGAGCTCTTTCGCGAGCGGTGCTGCACATGCCGGGGCCGCGACGGCGGCTGCAACCGTTCGCTGCACGGATAGGCGCGACGTTGCCCGCGCCGACGGGCGCGTGGCCACGACGGCGGCGCACACGAGAGCCGGGTGTGCACGAACGGCCTGCGCCTCCACGACCCGCGCCTCGAGCGCCGGCGCCACCGACAAGGCCAACACGAGCCACGCCAACACCACGAGGGCGCGGCGTTGCAAGCGCTGGACGAGACGCGGCATGTTCCTCAGTCTAAGGGTAGCGCCCTGCGGCGCAATCTGGCACGGGCGATTTCCGGTGGACGATCGAAACGCACCGGAACACCGCAACACCGAGCTTCCGGGACGGGTCCCGAGACTAACTGCAGCCGTCACGCGGCTAGCGCCGCGTGGCTTCCGCCATCAGGATCGCGATCGCAGCCGCAAACCGCGCGGGGCTCACGCGGCCGTAAGCCAGCCGCAGGCCACGCTGGCCGCGGCTGTTGGGCGCCAGCGCGGTCAGTGTACCGGGTAACACGGCGACGCCGCGGGCGAGGGCGCGGCGGGCCAGATCGGCGACGGAATGCTCGGGCCATTCGGTCCAGATCGCGAGGCCGCCATCCGGCGCGCTGAACTCGACCGGAGCTCGGGCTCCGGCGCGCGTGAGCGCGGTGAGCGCCGCGTCCCGCCGCTCCGCATACACGCGCCGGGCCCGCCGCACGTGGCGCTCGAAACCACCGTCCGCGATCCAGTCGGCGAGCGCGGCCTGCGTCACCGCGTCACCGGCGCCGATGCTGCTCTGGCGTTGCTCCACCAGCTCTTCGATGATCGGGCCGCTACCGCACAACATGCCGACGCGTACGCCCGGGGCCACCAGCTTGGAGAGCGTGGCCACGTACAGGACGTGCGGAGCCGACGCCATGGCGGCCAGCGGCGGCTGCGGCACGCCGCGAAAGTGGTACTCATGATCGTAGTCGTCTTCGAGCACCGGCACCGCGTGAGAGCGGGTGAGCTGGAGCAGCGCCTGGCGCCGGGGCGCGGAGAGCGTCACCGTGGTCGGGTATTGATGGTTCGGCGTGGTGTAGACCAGCCGAACGCGGCGGCGTTCGAGCAGGCGCCTCAGCACGTCGATGCGCATGCCATGCTCATCCACAGCGACCGGCACCACGTCCGCGCCGGTGGCTCGAAAGACCTGCCACGCCGGGAAATAACCCGGATCTTCGACGGCCACCGTGTCTCCGGGGCCGAGCAGCGCGCGCGCCACGAGGCTGATGCCCTCCTGCGAGCCATTGGTCAGCAGCATGCGCTCGGGGATCAACGCACGCGCTCGGCGCAGGTACGCCCGCAGCTCGCGGCGGAGCGCAGGGTTACCCCAGGCGTCTCTCGCGTCGAGTGCGCTCGTGCCGTGCCGGGCGAGCACGTGAGCGTAGGCAGCGCGCAACTCGCGAAGCGGCAGCAGCGTCGGATCGGGCACCGCTTGATGCAGAGGAAACGTGATGCCAGAAGGAGCCGGCATGACGGGCCCCGCCCGGGAGACGAGGCGAAAGTGAAACGTTTCGCTGCGGCGTGCCGGGCGCGGCGCTGGCAAGGCCGCCTCCGGCTCCGCCACACGGTAACCCCGACGCGGCTCGGCGCGGAGCAGCCCCTCGGCACACAACGCATCCAGGGCGACCATGATCGTCTGACGGTGCACGCCATGGGTGGCGGCCAGATCGCGCGTCGACGGCAACCGCTCCCCGGGCTGCAGGCTACCCGTGCCGAGCGCCTGGCGGAGCGCGGCCGCGATGGGTGCCCAGAGCGTGCGCGGTTGCTGGCGGCGGCTGGCGGGCGGCGGCATCTGGTCGAAGCATTATTCGATTTCTGGACGAAATCGAGCGTCCAAGCCGGGCTACGTCACCCGTATCTCCCGCTCACGAGGAACGTCCCCCATGCATTTGACCCCTCAAACGCTCTCCGGCGTGATCGTATCGCTACAGCCGCTCTCCGAGGAACAGCTACCCGAGCTCACGGCCGTTGCGCTCGCCGCGCCAGAGGTCTGGACGCATATCGTTTTTCCGATGCGCGACGCCCACGAAATAGCAATGACGATACGTCATGGCCTCAGCCAGCAACGCAGCGGCCTGGCCGTTCTGTTCGGAACACGCCTGGTGCAGACGGGGGAGCTGATCGGCGGGACCAGCCTGCGGCTGGTTGATCCGAGCGTGCCGTCGGTCGAGATCGGCGGGACCTGGATCTTGCCGCGCTGGCAGCGCACGCGCGTCAACACGGAGGCCAAGCTGCTGCAGCTCACCCACTGCTTCGAAGCGCTCGGCTGCCAGCGGGTGGAGCTGAAGACGGACGTGCGCAACGTCCGCTCTCAGGCGGCCATCGCCCGCATCGGGGCCAGCCGTGAGGGCGTGCTCCGAGCACACGTTCGCCGCGTCGATGGCACGCTGCGCGACAGCGTGTCGTTCTCGATGCTGGCCAGCGAGTGGCCGGAGCGGCGCCAGGCGCTCGAGGCGCGCCTCGCCCGCAGCGAGTTCTAGCGCTCCTGGTGATACATGCGCATCGCGATCGGGGCCGCGATCGCGACGATGACGGCGGAGGCTACCAGGACCCAGAGCACGTCCGCGCCCGCGGCGCTCCCGTGCATGAGGCCCCGCGAAGCGTCGGTGAGGTGGGTGACGGGGTTGTGGCGCACGGCAGCCTGCAACCACGGCGGCATGGTCTCGAGCCCGACGAAGATGTTGCTGGCGAACGTGAGTGGCATGAGCAACACGAAGCTCGTGGTCATCACGGACTCGGGCGTCTTCACTTTCATGCTGATGATGATCCAGATCCACGAGATCGCGAAAGCAAAGACCAGCACCAGCGCAAACGCGAGGAACACCCCGACCACACCGGCGCCGGGACGGAAACCGAGGATGACGCCCAGCACGATGATCAGCAGCGACGCCGCCGAATAACGAAACAAATCGCCCGCGAGCGCGCCCAGCACGGGCGCCGGCTGCCACATCGGCAGCGAACGGAAGCGGTCGAACAGGCCCTTCTGGATGTCGCTGTTCACGCCGACCCCCGTGTACACCGTGATGAAAAGGATGGTCTGCACCAGGATGCCGGGCAGCAAGAACTGGATGTACACGCGCGGGGACCCGGCGAGAGCGCCGCCGAACATGTACGTGAACAGCAACGTGAACATGATCGGCGTGACGGTGACATCAAACAGCTGGAAGGGCAGGTGTTTGATCTTCAGCAGGGCGCGCCACGCCAGGGTGATGATCGCAGACAGCGCCGAGGCCGGCTCCGGCCTCGGGCGTAGCGGCAGCGCCTCATCGCGAGGCGCGAGGACGTCCATGCTCACGACGAGGCCTCCGCAGATCGGGCTGCCGCATCGGCCGCCGGCGGCCGCCCCGTCAGCGCAAAAAACACATCGTCCAGGCTGGGTGCGCCCAGCGCAAAATCGGACAGCTCGATCTTGGCCCGCGACAGCGCGCCGAGCACGTCTGCGGCAGCGGCCGCTCCCGAAATCTTGACCGAAAGCGCCGTTGGATCCGTCTGAGACGAGGCACCGTCCCCGAGCAACTCGGCCAAAATCGCATGCGCCTGGCTGCGCTGCGTGGCGTCCACCAGGACAAAACGCAGGGTGTTACCGCCGATGGATGCCTTGAGCTCGCGGCTCGTGCCCTCGGCGATGACTCGACCATGGTCGATCACCGCCATACGCTCGGCGAGGCGGTCCGCTTCTTCGAGGTACTGGGTCGTGAGCAACACCGTCGTGCCCGCGGCCGCGATGTGTCGGACCAGATCCCAGACCTGGTTTCGGCTGCGCGGATCCAGGCCCGTCGTGGGTTCGTCCAGAAACAGGATTTCGGGCCTGGTGACGAGGCTCGCGGCGATGTCGATACGGCGCCGCATACCGCCCGAGAACGTCCGGACCTGCCGACCCGCGGCCTCCGACAGGGAAAAAGCCGCCAGCAACTCCGTTGCCCGGTTCCGCGCGTCAACCCACGACATGCCCAACAGGCGGCTCACTAGCACCAGGTTCTCGTGGCCCGTCAGGTCTTCGTCGACGGACGCATACTGCCCCGTGAGGCTCACCTTCCGCCGGACCGCGCCGGCGTCGCGCGCCACGTCGAGACCCAGCACGGTCGCCGTGCCGGCGCTCGGCTTCAGCAACGTCGCGAGCACGCGAATGGCGGTCGTCTTTCCCGCGCCGTTCGGCCCGAGCAACCCATACACCGTGCCGCCGCGGATCGTCAGATTCAAACCGTCGAGCGCCCGGGTCTGGCCAAACGTCTTCACCAGCCCGATCGTTTCGATTGCATTCGCCATGTCAGGAAGCCTGTCCTTGGAATAACCCCATGGAATGTCAAGGGGGGCAGGCCCGGTGTCGCGTGGGTTGCCGCACCAGCGCGGTTGCCGCAAGCAGCCCACGGCCCGAGCGCGCTTAAGATCCGAGCCCATTCTGCCGGAGACAGGATGGACCCTCGGACACGATCCGCAGAAATGCCCGCGTCTTCCCTCCCACCGTTCCCGGGCTGATCGCTCGCCCCGCGCCCTCGACCCATGGACTCGCCAGCACCGAGCGCCTCTGACCTCGATCGACTCCGCGCCGCGGAGGACCTGGTGCGTACGCTCGAGCTAGCAGGAATGCTCGTGTGCCTGGTCGATGCTGGCCAGCTCGTGGTCGAGACCACACCGACCGCTCCGGCCCGGCTGCTCGCCGCGGTTCGAGATCAGCGTACGGCGATCATCGAGCTGATCTGGGCGACCTACGCCCAGCTCTGGCAGCAATGCCACCCCGGGGAAGAGCCGGCTGCCGGCGTGGCCGAGCTCACGGCGCTCACCCTTTGCCTCGGGGTCGACCTGCCAGAATCCGAGTTGATCACGCGGCTCGAAGGCTCTCGGGTGTTGCAGCGCGTCGGCTCCGGGCCCACGGCGCTGCTCTACGCCGCGGCGGACCTAAAGGAGCGCGCCGAGGCGCTCGGCGCCTGGCGGGCCCATGTGCCGCCGTTGACATGACCCTGGCACACGAAGGCATCCACTCGAGCCGTCCGGAGGCTCGCTCGCGAGGTTCTCTCGCACGCGCGAGAGGCACGCCGAAAGGACGAAGAGAATGGCTCGTACGATGAGGTCGAACGGGAAAATGGCGCTCGACCGAGTGCTTCCTCTGGCACTCGGCGTGGGCCTCGGCGCTTGCGGCGCGCTGTCCACCGATGACGATTGGGACTCTGACGCCGAGCCGCCGACGAGTCTACCGCTGGTCGCTCATGTGGGGGACACACACTGGACCGGTCCTGCCGCCTGCCCTCCAGAGCATATCGCCGGTCATCATTACGCCGAGCCGCCCGAGTTCTGGCTGGGTTCACAAGCGGAGCGCACGGTGGCGGTTCGAGGGCAGGGTTTTCTCGTGTCGAACGACGCCAACACGCTGCAACGCGCGGCGCGTTTCTCTCAGGAGGCCCTGGTGTCCATCGCCCCGGACGGGTCGCTCGAAGATCACGGCGGGCACGCGCTCCTCGGTTATCCACCCGAGGCGATCCCGGGGGGCCCGTGCGTGCGGCGTCTGGTAGCGCCGCTGTTCGCTCCGCCCCAGGCGACGGCGCGCGTCATGCTGCATGTCAATCTCGACCCCCGCCACATCGCCACGACCTTCGATGTGCTCGACCCCAGCGGGACGAGCGCGATGAGCACGAGCCTCGGCATCTACGATAGCCTGGGCGGCCCTCGCATCATCGACGTCCACTTCGTGAACGCCGGCGGCAATCTGCATTTCTATCACGTGATGGCGGACGGCTCGGACGTCGCCGGCGCCACCCCGGGTCATGACGTGCTGCTCGGCTCGGGCTCACTGCAGTTCACTTCGGATGGCGCGCTGGAGACGGAGACGGCGCCACCGGTCTGCGTCTCGTTCGCCGGGGGAGCAACGGCCAGTCAGTGTGTGTCGTTCGACTTTGGCGAGGACATCACGAGTGATGGCGGGAGCGGCCTGAGCGGCACCACCGCCTTCGCGACGGCGAGCTTCGTGGCGGGGCAGTCCCAGGATGGCCTTCCCCCGGGTACCGGGACATTCATCCAAATCACACCCGCGGGTGAGGTGACGGTCGCCTTCGACAGCGGCGCGGCGCTCCCGATAGGCCGGCTAGCGCTCGCGCGTTTTGCCAGTGAGGACCAGCTTGCCGAAGCACCCGACGGTAGCCTGAGCGCGACTGCCGAGAGTGGCCCCGCCCAACTCGGAGCTCCGGCCAGCCCCGGTCGAGGAACCCTCTCCGTCGCGCCCTGAAACCCTCGGCGCGCCCGCAGGGCTCGCGCGCTCGCGGCCCCTCGGGCGCAGCACTCAATCGTATCGAGGGGGCGGCCGCTCGCTCGCGCGCTCGAGCGCGTCGCGCGCCCGCTCGCTGAACATCTTCATGCGTGCATCGGCGTCAGCGAGCAACGCCAGCGTATACAACTCCTGCTGCGCGAGCGGGTCGATTCCGGCTCGATCCAGCGACGCGAGCAGGCGATCTTGATCGATATGCCAGCGCCCGTCACAACCCAGCGTCCTCGCGGCGGTGTAGATCTCTCGAAAGCGACCGGTCGCCACTCCCTCGACGGCTCGCGTCG
>WUUC01018341.1_pt1 | contig 14255 bp, 12 predicted proteins | sample 6278441 | NCBI WGS metagenome assembly WUUC01 (sample SAMN13675441, study PRJNA597444) | soil metagenome | isolation source: soil | place: USA: Washington | collected 2017-10
GGTAGGTCGAGCTGCTGGTGCTGCCGGAGGAACCGCCGCAGCAGCCCCAGTTGTAGGCCCAGTTGCGGTTGAGGTCGGTGCCGACGTTCGACGAGCCGGCGTTGGGCTGCCGGTTCTTGCGCCAGCTCCGGTAGGAGCCGCTCGCGATGTCGTACTCCCCGCCGTCGGGGTTCATGTCCGGCACGATCCAGATCTCGCGGCTGTTGACCAGGTTCCGGATCCGCGTGTCGGTCGCGTACTCGTCGGTGAGCATGCCCACCAGGTACAGCGCCATCTCCACCGTCAGGTGCTCGCGGGCGTGCTGGTGGTGGGTGAACAGCACCTCCGGTTCGGCCTCGTCGGTGGCGACGTTGTCGGAGATCTTGACCGCCCAGATCTCCCGGTTCTGGTACGACCGCCCGATCACCCGCTTGCTGATCAGGGTCGGGTGGTCGGTCAGCGCCTGGTTGATCTCGGCGGTCATCTCGGCGTAGTTGTGGTACCGCGAGTCCGCCGACGGGAAGTCGAACGGCATCGCGCCCTCGGCATCGGGCGGGGCGGGGAGCTCCTGGCGCTGGACCCGGAAGCCCATCGCCTCGATCCGCCGCACCTCCTCGGCTGTCGCGGTGATGTTCAGCCCGCCGTGCTCGGCGGAGTTGACCGCGGCGCCGGTGCGCGCGATCGCGGTCCGCTGCTGGACGGTCTTGACGGACTCCACCCGGTACTCGGCGCTGTCCGCCGTTGCTGCTTGTCCGGACGGGTGCGCCGCACCCACCGGCGCGTTGGCGACGGACACGGCTGTGGCGAAGGCGAGCAGAGCTCCCGCCACGAGTGAGAGACGGTTACGTTTCACGCTGTACCTCCCGCAGGGCACACCGACGGCGCGGTGTGTGGAGGAATTGGTTGCGCCACCGATGTTCCCGTCGGCGGGACGCGCTCACAACCGGCAATCAGGCACACCGGTTACCAGTTACGGCGCCGGGCGGGCGCCATCGGGAGCAACACCCCCACGGCACCCGCCCGGCTTCCGGGGATCAGACCGGCGCGTTGGAGCAGATCAGCAGGCTCATGACGCTGATGCACATGCAGGTGCCCTGGCTCATGGCGCTGTAGTTGCTGGCGAGCGCCTCCTCGTCGGTGTCGTCGGGGACCATCGCCTGCAGGTCGAGCACGTGAGAGATCATCGGGACCGTCACTTTCTGTTGTCACCGGCGGAGGGGGGGTCCGCCGGGGTCAGGAAGGGCAGGGTGGGGCCGTCGCGGTCGAGTGCGCCGCTCAGGGCGTGCAGCACACCCGCGGAGCCGGTCGCCAGGTCCATCGACAGGCGCATCAGCTGGTCGCCGGGGAACGCCACGTCCCCCCGGTAGGACAGGACGTGCCAGGCCAGCCTGCTCACGTGCCGGTCGACGACCGCGTCGGCGCCGCCGACCGCGGTCAGGAACGTGATGAGCCCCGCCCGGCCGTTGAACAGCCCGGAGCAGATGACGAACTCCGGTTCGGCCGCCCGGCGGATCGACGCCGACGCGGACTCGAACGCGGAATCCGCGCGGTGGCGGAGGAACTCCCGCAGCACGAGCCCGACACCGAGGCTGCCCGCGGCGACGTAGGGCACGACCCGCCAGCCCTCGTCCATCTGCATGGTGCCGTCCGGCACGGTGACGCACCGCGCGACGTCGCGGCGCAGAGCGGCCGCCGCCAGGTCGAGGAACCGGTCGTCGCCGGTGGCCTCGAACAGCCGCACGAACAGCAGCGCGGGCCCGCTCGGCCCGTACATCAGGCCTGCCCGGTTCCGGTCGCCGGAGCGGGCGGGTCGCCCGTCACCGGTCTCCTTGCCGGTCTCGTCGCCGAGGTTCAGCACCGCGGCCACCCGGGTGCCCGCCTCGACCGCCCGCGCGACGAGGGAGCCGTCACCGGTCAGCGCGGCGAACCGCAGCAGGTTCAGCCCGACGCCTGCCGAGCCGGAGAACAGGTTGGCGGGCAAGGAGCCCGCCGGGGCGGCCAGTGCGCGGTCCAGCACCGACAGCGCCTCCTCGCGCAGGCCGAGCTCCGCCAGTGCGTAGGCGATGCCGTGCAGTCCGTCGTAGAAGCCGGGGTGCCCGTCGCACCGGCCGTCCCGCACCGCGTCGAGCAACCAGCTCTCGTGCTCGGGGAACCGGCCGCAGCCGCTCCGGGCCAGGGCGAGGAGCACACCGGCGGCGCCGAAGGCCAGGCCGGTACCGGTGTGGGTGAACTGCTCGATGTCGCCGGGGAACAACCGGTCGGCGCGGTGTGGTGTGGCGGAGGCCAGGACGGCGTCGCGCACCGACTCGCGCAGCGCGGGCCAGTCGGGGGCGCCGTCGTCCAGCCCGGCGGCGAGCGACGCGGCCCGGGAAGGCTCGCGGGGCTCCTCCGGGCCGCGGTGCCGCAGCACCTCGGTGACGCCGGTGGCGTAGGACCGCGGCAGGCCGAAGCGCCGGACGACCGAGCCTGCCAGCATCTCGACCTTGTCCCGGTCGAGCGGGAGCAGCGTCGTCAGCGGCAGGAACATGCTGAGCCGCAGGCAGGCCAGCGCGTACAGGTCGGCGTCGGCACCGGTCCGGCCGTCCGGCGAGACGTAGCCGGGGGCGCCGAGCGCGGGCCGTTCGCCGTCGGCGATGGCGGAGGCCATCTCGAGGTCGACGAACACCACCTCGCCGTCCGGCCGCAGCACGATGTTGTGCGGGTGCAGGTCGCCGAAGGCGATGCCGCAGTCGTGCAGGACACCCAGCGCACGGCCGATCCGGTCCAGGACGTCGAGGGCCCACCGCGTGTACTCCCGGACGTCCCGCTCGGTCGCGCCGGGGTGGATGAGGGGCGTGCGTTCGACGAGCTCCCGGCCGACGGACCGGCCCTCGACGTACTCCTCGACGAGGAAGTGGTGCTCCCAGCAGACGAGGTAGTCGTACGGTTCGGGAACCACGCCGGTGCCCGACAGCTTCTCCAGGAAGCGGTGCTCGCGGCCGAGGCGCCGCACCGCGTCGGCGCCGGTCGGGTCGAGCCCGGCGTGCGGCCTGGCCTCCTTGAGCACCACCTCGCGCCCGCTGCGCGTGTCGGTGGCGACGTAGACGCCGCCGCCGTTGGAGAAGTGCAGCGGCCGGATGTCCTCGAAGGGGAACCGCATCGCGGTGTCCGGCTCGGCCCGCGCGGCCACGCTGGGCAGGAGCACCCCGGGAACGTCCACCCAGGACGGTGGCGAGAACCGCGCCCGCCGCTGGTCGGGCACCAGCCTGCCGTCCGGGTCGGCGATGGCCAGTGCGCGCTCGCCGTCGTCGAGCGTGCAGAAGCGCTCCGCGAAACCGCCGTAGCGGACGTAGAGCGGGCCGTCGCGCCACCGGACGTCGCTCAGCACGTACGGGCCTTCGGAGCGGCACAGGGCCTCGTCGAGCTCGTGCAGGATCCGGGCCAGCTGCTCGACGTCGACCGGGTAGACGGTGACGAACTTCCCGCTGCCGCCGCGTTCGGCGTACTTCGCGTTGGCGAGCAGCACGTCGACCCGGCTGCTCAGGAACTTGAACGACACGTCGCGGGAAACGCAGTGGTCCCACACGGTGCCCAGCACGTCCCGCGCGTTGTCCGGCGTCGCCGAGACGTGGATCTTCCACCCCTGTGCGGGCAACACGGCCCGGCGGGGCTTCATGACCGTCCACGGGCCCTTGGCCGAGACCACCCAGCCGTCCGGCACGGAGAAATCATCGAGATAACCCTGGACGACGTCCCCGGCAATGCGCCGCGGCGAGTCGTAGAAAATCGGATCGGTCAGGCAGAACGACATGTAACGCGTGTCCATCCGACCACCGCTGTTCACTCGGTTTCACCGAAATCCGGCCGAAACACCGAGGCTAACGAGCGCGGCAGGCCACTGTCATCCACCGAGCGGACGCGGCGTCGGCGCGGTTGGCGTGTTCCCGTGCACCGAATGCGGCCGCTGCGCTGAAAGAATCAGGAAACTCCTCCGACTGGTCAGCCGACCGGCACCCCGGCTCCTCCGTCCGGTGGGGCTCGCCGGCTCCTCGGGTCGCGGCCAGGAACGGCGGGTGAGGTTTCCCCGCCCGGCACGTGGGGTACATTGTCTGGTGTTACCCCGGACCCCGGTGGCGTGACACGGTCGCGATGATCGTATTCACACCCGGGGTCCTTCTTGTCGCGCATTCGAACGCGGCTCACTCCGCAATCCTCTCCGCCGGCGCGCCGCGCCACCGGAAACCCCCACCGTGTTCCAGGAAATGAAGTCGTCATGCGACGCATCCGCACTGTTGTCCAAGCCCTGCTGGGAACCACCGCCGTCGCCGCGGGCCTGGTGGTCACCGCTCCCGCCGCGCAGGCCATCACCATCCCGGTGGCGTGCGGCGAGAACGCGTTGGTCGCGGCGGTGAACCTGGCCAACGCCACCCCCACCGCCGACACCCTCGTCCTGGCGGGCGGCTGCACCTACGGCATGACCACCGCCCACGGCGGCGCCGCGAACGCACTGCCGGTGATCACCACCCCGATCGAGATGATCGGGCCCGCCACCGTCACCAACGCCTCGCTGCTGGGCCTCGGGCTCTTCCGGATCGCCGAGGTCGCCCCCACCGGCAGCCTCACACTCACCACCGGCGTCGCGTTCACCCGCGGCAACGTGCTCGGCAACGGCGGCGGCATCCTCAACCGCGGCGCCGTCACCCTCACCGGCAGCAGCCTGACCGGCAACACCGCCACCGGCGACGGCGGCGGACTCGCCAACGCCGACACCCCCACCGGCACCGCACCCGCCGCCACCTTCACCAACAGTCCCCTGTCGGGCAACCTCACCCTGCTCGGCAGCGGCGGCGCCGTCTACAACGGCCTGCGCGGCACCCTCACCGTCACCGGAGTCACCGGCAGCCCGCTGTTCATCACCGGCAACAGCGCGGGCCGGGGCGGCGGCATCGCCGCGGTCGGCTCCACCGCCACCACCCTCACCCAGACCGCCGTCACCGACAACCACGCACTGCTCCTCCTCGGCAACTCCGGTGGCGTCTACCGCCAGGGCGGCACCATGACCACCACCAACGCACCCATCACCGCCAACACCCCCAACAACTGCGTCGGCAGCGTCCCCGCGGTCCCCAACTGCACCGGCTGACCTCGGCACCGTCTGCCGTCCGCTCCCGAGTAGACTCGTCGTGACCGGGATCCCGGGGAATCCCGGTCACGACACGAGGAACTGTCCCTGTGGCCCTCGTTCACGACGACCAGCAGGCGGGACGACCAGACATGCAGCGAACACTGTCGTACCGGGCCGTCGACGACGACCGCCTTCTGCTGGAGGAGGCCACCTTCGTCTTCCGGCTGACACCGCGGTGCGAACGGGGTCCGGGCGAACTCGGTGTCCCGGCGGGAAAGCAGGTGCGGGTGGAGCTCCGCGACGACGGCGGTCACCTGCTGGACTCGATGACCTACGTCGTACCGCCCGCCGGCGCATGACGTCAGAACCGAGGTGGTGAAGATGAACTCCGGTGACAGCCCGGCGAACGCCGGCCGCGATCGGGACGCGGCGGGCCGGGCCCGCAACGAGCGTCAGCGCGACGGCCTGGGCCGGCCGTTGCCGCGCGGGGTCCCCGGCGTCCCGCGCCAGCCCGAGGGCATCGTCCGGACACCCGACGAGACGCTCCGCGAAGCGCAGCGGCTACTCGATCTCGGCATGCCGTTCCACGCCCACGAGGTGCTGGAGGACGCCTGGAAGTCGGCGCCCGAGGCGACGCGTGCCTTGTGGAAGGGCCTCGCCCAGCTGGCCGTGGGGGTCACCCACGCGGCCCGCGGCAACACGGTCGGGGCGGCCGCCCTGCTCACCCGCGGCGCGGACCACATCGAGCCCTACGGGGACGAGGACGCCCACGGCATCGACGTCGTCACGATCGTGCGGTGGGCTCGTGCCCAGGCCGCCGCCGTGGCGGCGGGCGCCGGCCGGGTACCCGTCCTCCGGCTCCTCAGTGGATCATCCCGCGATGCGTTGCGGCACAACCACGACCAGGACAGCTGAGGACGGCGGCAAGGTCAGTCCCTGCCTTCGGCGACGCAGACACAACCGCGTTCGGTGCCGTTGGCGAGGGTCGCGGCGCAGAAGCGGACCCCGATGGCGTCATGTGCTTCCCACCGGTGCCGGCACGCGGCACAACGGTCCTCAGCCTCGCGGGGGGTGTCGGTCGACTCGTCAGTGCTCGTGGGGTTCGGCACCGTCACGTTGCTCATCTGTCCGTCCTCTGTGTACTCGTTCGGTGGCGATCGCGGTCCGCGACGCGGCAGAGTGAGGTCGACGAGGTTCGGCAAGGTGTGAACTCAGCGTAACCCATGTCGCCGCGGCGAACTCAGCGGACCGAGTCGCACCCAGCGGCACCGCCGATCAGGACGGCGCGGTCCGCGCCCTGGCCGTCCACTCGGCGGCGGCGCCGGAGTCCCCCCGCAGGGTCGCCTCGACCCGCATCGACAGGCAGTCGGCCCGGTCGCCGGCACGCACGGAGGCCGCGGCGAACAGCTCTGCCGCGGTCGCCAGGTCGCCGGCCGCCTCCCGGACCAGGCCGAGCTCGAGGAGTGCATCCGGGTCGTCGTCGTCGGCCAGGTCCCGCAACACCTCCTCGGCCGCGGACAGGTCGCCGCGTTCACGCAGCAGGCGCCCGAGATCGACCTCACCGAAGCCCCGGGCCGCCGCCTGCCGCAACCACGGCTCGGCGTCCCAGGCCGTCCCGCGGTCGAGCAGCAGGCGACCGCGGGCGGCCATGGCCGCCGGGTCACCCCGCTCCGCCGCGAGCCGGTACAGCTCCTCGGCCTCCTCGGCGCGGTCATCGCCGGCGAGCAGGTCGGCGAGCGCGGTGAGCGAGCCCTGGTCCCCGGCGTCCACTGCGTGCCGGTAGGCCGCCTCCGCGGCCGCGACCTGGCGGTGGCGGCGGTGGTGCTCGGCCAGCTCCCGCCACCCGGCGGCCCCGGTGAGCTCGGCACGGCGGCGCAGCCACCGCGCGGCCCCGTCGAGGTCGCGCAGGCGGGCGCAGTGCCAGGCCAGCGGGGCCATGGCCGCGGTGTCCCCCGCGTCGGCCGCCCGGCGCAGCCACGTCACGGCGTCCTCGGATGTGTGCCGCGCCCACAGCTCGTTGCCGTACGTGGTCATCGCCCCGACGTCCCCGGCCTCGGCCCGGCCCCGCAACTCCGCGAGGCGGGGCCCGACATCGGCCCGCCACCGCGCCACGACCGGCCCGATGCGCTCGATGCTCGCCGCCGCCAGCGGGTGGCCGGCGTCCGCCGCTCGCCGGAACCAGGCCAGGGCCTCCTCCGGCCGGTGCTGCCGCTCCAGCAGAACCCCGAGATCGTGCATCGCGACCCGGTGCCCACCCTCGGCCGCGAGCGTCCACCACCGCTCCTTCGCCGCGAGGCCCCCGCCCCCGGCCGCCTGCTCATGTCCGCGCCGGTACAGCACCTGCGGATCATCCGGCCGCGAACCCCGGCGCCACCACCGCATCACGTCACTCCCGTCCCACCACCCCGACGAGCGGCCACCACCCCCAGCTACCCACCCGGCGGACCGGCCACACGCCGACCACCGGACGACTGCACTCCCCGGCTACTCCAGTGCACGCGTGGACGGCTCACTGGCCCGTGCTGACCGAGGCGAACCGGAGCGTGGCGACGAGCAGCAGGCAGACCGGCGGGAGGAACCACCACGCGCGCAGCCAACGCCGGGCGACGGGCAGGAGCCGGACCACGATCCCCAGTACCGCGACCAGTCCCCCGGTCAGGGCGCTCACCTCGATGGCGGCGACGGCTCTGCCGTCCCACGGCCCGCGCGGCTCGATCAGCACGGCCGAGCCCACCGCGAAGAGAGCGGCCAGGTCGACTGCGGTGCAGATCACCGCGCTGATCACCGTGGCGGCCCGAGAGCCGGAACGGCGCCGACGTGGCGGGAGATCGTCGCCGGGAGCCGGAGCCACGGTTACTGCATTGCTTTCTTCGCGTCCGGCAGATTCTCGTTCAGGGTGCGCCCGTAGGCCTGCGCGTCGGGGTTCGTGTCCCAACTGGGTCCGCCGTTGTACCGCGCACCGAGTTCGGCGTAGTGCTCAGGAGTCATCTGTCCGGCCGGGACGTCGGCGAAGCCGCTCTGGGCCTTGAGGTCGGCGAGGTGCTGGGCGCTGATCAGGATGTTGGTCCGCGGCTCCTTCGAGGCGGCGATGACCTCGTCACGCTGCTCGTCGGAGAGGTTCTCCGGGTCGTAGCCGAGCACTTCGGCGGCACGCCGCACCTGGATGGACAGCGGCCCGTACGACACCTCGTCCGGAGCGCCGCCCGCCCGGTCGGGCAGGTTCTCCGGTGTCACCGGGCTCCAGTCGGAATCCGCGGCATCCCGGAAGAACTGCGTGACGTCGTCCCACACCCTGCCCTTGCCACCGACCTCCTGCCAGGCGATTCCGGCGACCAGGTCCGGGGGCAGCCCGGCCTCCTCGGCGGCCGCGACGATCGCCTGTCTGTTGTCCTTGATCCACTGCGCGCGGAACTCCGCTGAACCCTCGCTGGACCAGTACGGCGTGTTGGTTCCGGCGGGCAGGGTGTTCGCGAGCTCACGGAAGCGCTTCAGGGTGGCGGATTCCGCGGCGTTCGGGTCGAACGACGACAGGTCGGTCTTCGGGCCGCTGCCCGGGAGCGCGACGTTCCTGCCGCCGGTGGCCTGCCGGGCCTCGTCCGTGATCTCGCGGACCCCGGCTGTGATCGTTGCGGCATCCTTGCTGTCCGCCCGGAAATCGGGCAGTTTGTCATAGGCCACCTTGAGTTCGTCCAGGCACTTCCTCCTGGCGTTCTCCTCGGCCACCTTCCCCTGTTCGAACTTGCTGCCGGTCTGTTCGTAGAAGCGCTCGGCGTCCTCCCGGATGGAGTCGACGTCCATGCCGAGTTCGGCGATCCAGTCGAGGAAGCCGGTGGTGGAGCGTATGTCCTCCCACTGGCGCATCGGCTCGGCCTTCTGCGCGGTCCGCGTGACCGCGTCGGCGACCTTGCCGATCTCCGCAGCCAGTTTCCGCTCGGTGACCTGGCCCTCCTCCACCAGGAGGCGTGCCTTCTCCAACTCCGCCGCGTACGCGTACAGCGCGGCGCGGGCACGGTCGAACCCGGCGCCCAGACCGGTGATCAGGCCGTTGACGTCGGCGAGACGCGCGTCGTACTTGTCCCGGCCCGCACCTTCCCAGTCGGTGTCGTCCCTGGCGCGACGCACGGCGGGTTCGACCGAGCCGAGCAGGTCGTGTGCACGCCTGAACTCGTCGGCGTTGCGCTCCACCAGAGCGGGGACCACCTCGCTGAGGAACTTCACGTCCTGGTGATAGGCCATCACCGCTCACCGCTCTTCCGGTGACACGTAGGTACCTTCGGCGAGGAACTTCTCCAGCTCGTCCCGGATCTGGTTGTCGATGTGCACGACCTCCTCACCGGTGGCCTTGAGTTTCACCGCCAGCGCGCCGAGCAACGCGACCAGGTCGCGCCACTGGTCGTCCGCGAAGGCGGAGAATTTCAGCACTTCCCTGGCGACGTCCGGGTGGGACCGCGGCACTCGCGCCATCGTGGCGAGGTCCCCGTCCAATCGGCCTTCGTGCAGCAGACCGGCCAGTTCGGCGAGTATGTGAGAACTGCCGTCGATGGATTCAGGGTCGATACGGAATCCGCCCATTGCCGTCCTCCCTGCGGAAATGAGAACACCATAACGACGGAGCGGACGACGCAGCAGCCGGACGATGAGCATTCACCCGATAGGTCGAGCTGTGCGCCGGACAACCACGGAACGCACCTACGGGGTGGGTGCGACGCACCCCAGCGCCTCGGCGTCGCCGAGGCGCTGGGGTGTTTCCGGGAATGACGTCGAGCCGTCCGGGTTGGCGGGCTCGCCCTGTCTGCCCCCGTGCCGTCAGGGCGGGCCCGGGTTCGTCAGCCCCCGTACGAGAACGAGATGTCGCCGTTGCCCGTGGTGTTGGTGTTGCGCAGGTGCCACGTGTGGGGGTTGCCGTAGTAGACGATCCCCACGGTGTCGTCGCCGTCGCCGTCCCAGTCGCCTGCCGCTTCCCAGCCGCCGGTGCCGTAGGTGAAGGTGGTGTCGGCGATGCCCGTGGTGTTGCTGTTGCGCAGCCACCAGGTGTTGGCGCTGTCGTAGTCGAGCGACACCAGGCCGGCCGAGTCGTCGCCGTCGCCGTCCCAGTCCCCGGTCACCGGGTAGCCGAGGTTGCCGTAGGTGAACGTGGCGTCCGCGATCCCCGTGGAGGCGGTGTTGCGCAGGAACCACCTGTTGGGGCCGTCGAACTGGGACTGCATCAGGCCCGGCGTGTCGTCGCCGTCGCCGTCCCAGTCCCCCGCCAGCGGGTAGCCGAAGTCGCCGTAGGTGAAGGTGACGTCGGCGATGCCCGAGTCGTTGCTGTTGCGCAGCAACCAGGTGCTGGGGCTGTTCTGCGCGACGATTCCGATCGTGTCGTCGCCGTCACCGTCCCAGTCGCCCACGACCGGGAATCCCCCGTCCCCGTACGTGAGGACGATGTCCGCGATCCCGGTGGTGTTGCTGTTCCGCAGGTAGAACCTGTTCGGCGAGCCGTACTCGAACAGCCCGGCCGTGTCGTCCCCGTCACCGTCCCAGTCCCCCGTGAGGAACAGGCCGTCGCTGCTCTGCAGCACGCCGGGGCCACCCGCGCCCGGGTCGTCGGACAGGCTCCGCTCCTGGTCCGGCGACGGCGGCGGCGGCGCGCCGGCCTCCGCCTGTGCCGCCGGCGCGACGATGAGCGCCGACAGCGCCGTGAGGCCCGCAACGGCGGCCCCGGTGAATACTCGCACGATGTGCATTTCCCCCAGTTTCCCTTCCGATCAGGGATCGATGTGTCTGTCGTGCGCCACGATGACCGGTCGCGCTTCAGAAATTCCGTAACCGGCGTTACAGCGGCCGTGCGGGGTGGCCGGTGAGTTCGGTGTACTCGCGGGCGCCGTGGACGCGGAACGTCTCGATCGCCTCGGTGGTCAGCCACCGCGCGGTGGCCGGGTCGTCGAGTGCGCGGTGCGCGCCGGCCAGGGTGTGCAGGGTCCGGGCGCGGAACACCTCGCTCTGCAGGTCGGTCCACCGCCGCAGGGCCTCTTCCAGGCAGTCGCGTGCCTCGCGCGCGCGGCCCTGGGCGAGGTGGATCTCGCCGATCACCCGCAGGGTGCAGGCCTGGCCGAAGGTGTCGCCGAGGGCGCGGCAGGTCCGCAGCGCGTGCCGCGCCAGCTGCCGGGCGTTGTCCGCGTCGTCGAGGCGGAGCAGGGTCTTGGCGAGCGTGCGCTGGGCGTAGGCCACCATCAGCCGGTCGCCGGTGCGTTCGAAGACGGTCAGCGCGGCACGCGCGAGTTCGTCCGCCCGCACCCACTCGCCGCGGGCGCGGTGGTAGAGCGACAGGTTCCGCAGCGCGAGGCCTTCGCTGCGGGGCGAGCCCGCCGCGGCGAACAGCTCCCGTGCGGCGGTGAGGTCGGCGAGCGCGCCGGGGTAGTCGCCCATCTCGAGGCGCACGGTGCCTGCGAGCCGGTGGATGTGGCCCAGCGCGCCCGGTACCGCCACGCCGTCGCAGATCCGCACGGCCCGGTCGAGGAAGTGCAGCGCCTCGGGGAGGCAGCCCTGTTCGCGGCACGCCGCGCCGAGTGCCGCGAGGGTGGTGGCCTCCCCCCGCACGTCGCCCTCCGCGCGGAAGATCGACAGGGCCTGCACGAGGTGGCCGCGGGACCGGGCGTAGTCGTCCTTCTCGTAGCTCAGGCGGCCCAGCCCCGCGAGCAGCGTCGCCGCGCCCAGTGCGTTGCCGTTGCGGCGCGCGGCGCCGAGCGCGGCGTCGTGCGTGCGCTGCCAGGGGCCGTACGGGTCGTCGAGGACGTGGAGGTGGCCGTCGAAGGCGGTGCTGGACAGCGCGGAGGCCAGCTCCACCGCGATCCGGTCGAGCCCCGACGACGCGGCCACCTCGACCCCCGCGGTCAGCGCCTCCTCCTCCGCGCGGAACCACTCGTACGGACGCGCCATGACCGCCTCGGCGACCTCGGGACCGACCGCCTGCCCCATCCGGAACGCCGGCTGGATCGACGGCAGGACCGGGGGCGCGGTCGTGTTGATCTGCTCGACCAGCCAGATCCAGCCGCCGAGCACCCGCTCGACCACCGCGGCCCGGTCCCGCGGTGTCTCCTCGTCCCGGGCGCGTTCGCGGGCGAACAGGCCGACGAGGTCGTGGAGCCGGTAGCGCATCAGCCCGACCGGGTCCACGCCGTCGACCTCCACGAGCGACACGTCGACCAGGCCCTCGAGCACGCGTTCCGCCTCGTCGAGGTCGATCTCCAGGGCCGCGGCGGCGACCCACGCCGAGAAGTACGGCAGCCCGAGCATGCCGACCCGGCGCAGGACCGACCGGCCCAGCTCGGGCACGAGCGCGTAGCTGAGGCTGATGCCGGCCCGCACCTCCTGGTCGCCGACCTTCAGCTCGTCGAGACGGCGCTGCTCGTCGGCGAGCCGGCACGCCAGCCGCGACAGCGGCCAGTGCCGCCGGGTCACCAGCCGGGCCCCGGCGATGCGGATGGCCAGCGGCAGCCGCCCGCACAGCCGGGTGATGTCGAGGGCGGCGCGGCTCTCCGCCGCGACCCGGTCGGCGCCGACCACGCGGGAGAGCAGGTCGACCGCCACGTCCTCGGGCAGCTCGCCCAGCTCGGTGAACGCCGCACCGGCCAGTGCGGGCAGCCGGTTGCGCGAGGTGATCACCACGGCGCAGCCCGGGGTGCCGGGCAGCAGCGGGCGCACCTGCGCCTCGCTCGCGGCGTCGTCGAGCACCACCAGGGTGCGGGTGCCCGCGAGCAGCGTGCGGAACCGGGCGACCCGCTCCTCCAGCGACGCGGGCACCGCGGCGGCGGGGCACAACTCGCGCAGGACGCGCCCCAGCACCTCCTCGGCCGCCGCCGGGTTCGGGGTGGAACCGTGCAGTTCGAGGTGGAGCTGCCCGTCCGGGAAGTGCGTGGCGATCTCGTGCGCGACCCGGCAGGCCAGCGTCGACTTGCCCATGCCACCCGCACCGGAGATGACGCCGATGGGCATGTCGGCGGACCGGGTCAGGGCGTGGCGCAGCGCCGCGATCTCGGCGTCGCGGCCGGTGAAGTCCGGCGGTGGGCACGGCAGCTGCCGCGGGATGCGGGACGGGGCCGCGGGCAGCAGCGCCGGGTCGCTCCGCAGGACGGCCGCGTGCACCCGGGCCAGCTCCGGGCCCGGGTCGATGCCCAGCTCGTCGCGCAGCACCCGCCGCCCGCACTCGTGGACCTCCAGCGCCTCGGCCTGCCGCCCCGACCGGTACAGCGCGACCATCAGGCCACCCCGCAGGCGTTCCCGGGTGGGGTACCGCCCGACCAGCTCGGTGAGCTCGGCGACGAGCTCGGGGCCCTGTCCCGCCCCCAGGTCCGCGGCGATCCGCTCCTCCGTGGCCGCCAGCCGCAACTCGTCGAGCCGGTCGGCCTCGGCGCGCAGGAACGCGTTGCCCGCCCCGCCGAGCGCGGGGCCCCGCCACAGGTCCAGGCCCGCGCGGAAGCAGTGGGCCGCCTCGGTGTGGTCCCCGCGCCCGGCCGCCTGCCGCCCACGCGCCACGAACCGCTCGAACACCCCCACGTCCAGGGCGTCCGCGCCGACGTCGGCCCGGTAGCCCCGGCGGTCCGAGGTGATGCACCGGGTGCCGTAGGCCGCCGACAGCACCCGCCGCAACGTCGCCACGTAGGTCTGGACCAGGGCCCGCGCCGTGGCAGGCGGGTCCTCGCCCCACACCACCGCGATCAGCTTCTCCGTCGCCACCGTCCGGCCGCGCTCGAGCAGCAACGCGGCCAGCAACGCACGCGGCTTGGCCCCGCCGAGCGGCACCGGCCCGTTCCCGCCGACCGCTTCCACCGAACCCAGCAGGCGAAACTCCATGCGTCCCCCCGGACCGACCGCCGTCCCCACCGGCCCGCCGCCCGCACGCGCCACGCGCGGCGGCCCGTCGGCGGCCGGTGACAACCCGCCCCCACACCCACGTATCGGCGGTACACCGCTCGGTGTTTCCGACCCGGGCGCGCGGTCACGGCAGGGGTGCCCGCTCAGCGGTTGGGGTTCACCTGCCACTGGCCGGTGTGGCTCACGGCGGTGGGGATCGGCTCCGGGCGCTGGAACTGCGTTCCCTGGCTGACGAACGAGATGCCCTGCGCCTTGTACTGCCCCATCTGGGTGATCGCCGCGGCGATCAGGGCGGTCACCTCCTTCACGAACGCGGCCA
>WUUC01086100.1_pt1 | contig 14255 bp, 12 predicted proteins | sample 6278441 | NCBI WGS metagenome assembly WUUC01 (sample SAMN13675441, study PRJNA597444) | soil metagenome | isolation source: soil | place: USA: Washington | collected 2017-10
ATATCCATGCGGGCGTAAACACGCCCGACGCTTTGAAATTCCCGCAGATGTGATCAATGAACAGGACGGCGTTGCCGGCGGGGCGAGGGACGGCGACGTCCCTCGATGACTAGAACGTCGCGATGGGGCCGTCGACGAAGCACCAGGGTAGGTCCTCTCCATCGTCTACGGCGCGGCACACGATGTTGCTGGCGCAGTTGCCGGTCGAGCACTCGTAGTCGAGCTCGCACGACTCGCCGTCGGCGCGCAGCTGCACGCAAAGGCCATCGGCGTCGTCGCTGTTGGGGAAGCCGGTGCCCGTGTCATAGAAGCAGAAGAGTCCTCGCCCGCAGTCGTCGTCGAACGCGCACGATTGGCCTTCTTGGCGGACCTTCACGCAGATCTCTTCGAGGCAGATGAGGCTGCCGGCGCAGCGCGCCTCACACACCTGACCTTCGACCGGAGCGTCGGCGCAGATGCCCGGGTCGGCCGGGCTCGCGCCGGCACAGACGAACGCGTCGCCGCAGTGCGCGTTGAGGAGGCAGGGCTCGCCCTTGGCGCCGAGCAAGTGGGTGTCGCGCGCGGTGATGAAGGGCGGCTCGACGCAGCTCGCTGCTGCGCTGCGGATGCTCGCGAGCGCCTCGCCCGCGCCCTGCGCGTTGTACTCGAGCACCACGCGCAGTCCGCCGCTGGTGTCGGGCCGACCCACATCCTCGGGCGCGATGAGCGCGACCTGACAATAGTCTTGGTTGCTGCGCAGGCAGCTCTCGAACGTGCCCTCGCCGCCGACGGCGATGCCGTCGTCGCGCATGATGCAGCAGTCCTCGAACCCCTCGCACATCGCGAGGGTGTACGCCGCGCAGAAGTCCTCCGCGGCAACGGGCTTGGCTTCATCCTCATCGCAGCCGAACGCGGTGACGAGCAGCAGCGCTGCGCACATCAGACTGAGCTTCATGGTCGGTTCTCCTAAGTAGTTAAGTCTAAGGTTCAGCGATCGATGGGGCGCGGCGAGCTCGAGTCGGTGGACAGCGCTACGCCCGGGCCGTCGCCCCAGCACTCGATGTCGTTGTCGCTCGTCAGCACGCACGTCGCGACCGCGCCGGTCGCAAGCCCGTGGAAGGGGCCGGCGATCGTCGTTTGGATCGAGCCGGTGCTGAAGCGACCGTTCTCGCCGTTCACGCCCGAGCCCCAGCACGTGACGTTGCCTGACGTACGCAGCACGCAGGTGTGCGTGTCGGCTGCGGAGACGGAGACTGCGTCGCTGATGCCGGCCACAGCGGTCGCGAACAGCTGATCGGCGGTCGAGGGCGCGCCGCTTTGGTACGACGCGCTCGCGCCCCAGCAATACACGGCGCCGTCGACGACCGCGCAGGTGTGGTTGCCGCCCGCGTCGATGTCGTCGACCCCGCTCAGGCCCGTCACCGGCGTCGGCGTGGTGATGTCGACGCCGCTCGTGCCGACGCCGATCTGGCCGTCGCTGTTGCTGCCCCAGCACGAGACCACGCCGTCATTGAGCGCGCACAAATGGTTATTGCCCGAGACGAGCTCGTCGACGTTCGCAAGGCCCATCACCATAGACCACGTCGCGCTCGCCGTGACGGTCGCGCCATCGCCGTGCTGCCCGAGCGCATCGCTGCCGACGCACTCGATCGTGCCGTTGCTGCTCAAGATGACGCACGTGTGCGAGCTGCCCACGACGAAGTCCGCGACGCCGCTGCGCACGGAGAAGGGCGAGGTTGCATCGGTCGTGCCGCTGCCGAGCTGAGAGCTGCCGTTTTCACCCCAGCAGCGCAGCGCACCGGTCGTGTCGAGCGCGCACGCGTGCAGCGCGTGTGCAGCGATCTCCGCGATGCTCGTGAGCGCGAGCAGGCCCGCGTCGGTCGAGGGGGCGCCGATCGGCAGGCTGCGGCCGAGCTGGCCGCTGCCGTTGAAACCGAAGCAAGCCACCTGTGCATCGCTGAAGCGCGCGCAGCCGAAGTTGTTGCCGAGCACCACCTGGGTCGCGGTCACGCAGTGGCCTTCGTTGCAGGCGACCTCGCAGCTCGTCTGGCAATTGCCGCAGTAGTTCTCGTTGCTGTCGAGGTCGACGCAGGTCGCGTCGCAGACGTCGGGCGAAGCGTCGGGGCAATCGCACACGCTCGCGGTGCACGTGGCGCCATCCGGGCATGTGGTGTCGCAGTTGCCGCAGTAGCGCTCGTCGAGCGTCGTGTTGACGCACTCGCCGCCGCACTCGGTGGGCGTTCCAGCCGGGCAGGTGCAGCCTGCGACCTCACAGCTCGCGCCGCTCGCGCACTCGTCGCCGCACGCCAAGCAGCTCGCGGTCGTGCCGAGCGCGACGCACGCGCCGTCGCACGCGGTCGTATTGATCGGGCAGAAGCACTGGCCGCCGACGCAGCCCGCGTCCTGTGGGCAAGGCTCGAAGCATTCGCCGCAATGCTGGGTCGACGAGTCGGTGTTCACGCAGCCCGAGCCTTCGCAGAACGTCTCGAGCGCGTCGTTGCACGCGCACTGACCATCGTCGCAATAGCCATCGGCGCTGTCGGCATTGCAGTCGTGCTCGCACTCACCGCAGTGGTCGGTGGAGACCAAGAGGTCGGTGCACGTGCCGTCGCAGAAGCCATGGTCTTGCTGCAAGCCCGCGGCGCACTCGTCGACCAGCTCGCACGTCCTGTCGTTCATATCGAACGCGTAGCCTTGGGCGCACGAGCAGGTGTACGTGCCGGCGAGGTTGATGCACGTGCCATGGCCGCCGCACGTCGCGACGTTGCCCGCGCTGCACTCGTCGACGTCGCTGCACGTCACGCCATCGCCCGAGTATCCGTCGTTGCAGCTGCAGGTGAAGCCGCCGTGGGTGTTGCTGCAGGTCGAGACAGCGCTGCAGTTGTCGGCGTTGAACGCGCACTCATCGAAGTCGATGCAGTTCTCGAGCGCCGCGTCCGGCCCGAAGCCTGCCTGGCAGCGGCACTCGAAGGTGCCCGTCAGGTTCACGCAGTCCGAGCTTGGGGGGCAATCGAGCGACTCGCACTCATCGATGTCCGCGCATCTGCCGTCGACGCACGCAAACCCCGTCTCGCACGAGGTGCCGCAGCCGCCGCAGTTGCGCGCGTCGGTCGTCAGGTCGGAGCACTCCGCGTTGAACACGTCACCGCAATCGAAAAGCCCGTTCGGGCAGCCGCACGCTCCCATCGAGCAGACCGCGCCGACGCCGCACGCGCTCGCGCTGAGCGGCTCGTCGATCACACCGTCGCAGGTGTTGTCCACGCCGTCGCATTGCTCAGGCGCACCGGGCGCGATCGAGCCGTCTTGATCGTTGCAGTCGATCCCGCCGCACGCTGGTGCAACGAAGCCATCGACATCGTTGTCGAGCGGCAGGTACACGCAAAACCCGGTGAAGTCGCAGCGCTCCCTGTCGGTGCACGGGTCGGAGTCGAAGCACTCGAAGTCCTGATCGCAGGGCGCGCCTTGCGTGCATCCCGACAGCGGGTTGCAGCTCTCGCCGGCCCCGCACAGCGAGGGCTCGATGCGGTTGAGGCAGACGCCCGCGCTGCAAGCGTCGAGTGTGCAGTCGACCGCGTCGTTGCAATCGGTGTCGCTCTCGCATTGCGAGTCGCCCGGCTCGAGCACGCAGTCGGCCGCGTCTTTCGCGTCGCACACGCACTCGCCGTCATCGCAGGTGCTGCCCGCAACGCAGCGTCGATCGCACGCTCCGCAGTGCAGCGTGCTGGTCGGCGGGATGCTCGTGGCGCCGCACATCATGCAGTCGTCGATCTGGCCGTTGCAGTCGTTGTCCCTCGTGTCGTCGCAGATCTCGGTCGGGCTCGGGTCCTCACACACACAGACCAGCGCATCGACCTCGTCCGGCCGCCGGCACTGCCAGCCGGAAGGGCACTCGTCGCCGAGCGGGTCGGTGCAGCCTTCGCTGCACACGCTGCCTCCGGTTGCGATCGGCAAGCAAACCCCTGAGCCACATTGGAGGTTGGCCGTGCAGGAGCTGCCGATGCCGCCCTCGCCCTCGTTTCCCCCACCGCCGCTGTCACACGCAACCAGCCCGAGCACGGCAATCAACACAGGCGCGAAGCGCAAGCGCGCAGCGCGAAAGCAAAGCTTCGACATCCAACCCTCCAAGGCGCCGACTCAACCTCGACAGCGGCGCGACGCTACACGAAACCCCAGCACCCCGAAAAGCAGCGCCAAAGGCGTGAGGGTCGCAGGATAGCGCGGGCCTATGTGGTCAGTCTAAGGAGAGGAGGACAACCGCAGGCCCTAGCGTCGTCGTCAAAAAGCTTTCGCGCCACGCAGCGCTGTCGCGACCCGCGAGAACCACGCGCCAAGTGGGGCTCGGCTCGTTTCCGCACAAGCGCTGCAAGCGCACGGATGAAGGGCCATCCGGGAGGCTGGAAGCGGAGCGCTTGTGCGCGATTCGCAGCACTGCCGGAAGCGGCTCTGCAGTGCGGTTGGTGATCACCTCGAGCACGCGCGCGCGGTCGAAGCAGATGCGCTCGCTGCACGCATCGCGAGCGACGATCTCCACGTCGAGCTCGATCGGAAAGCGCGGATCCTTGCCATCACCCAATGCTTGGATTCGGATCAAAGGCTCGGGTGCCGGAGCCGCGTCGGCTCTCTCAAGTGGTATGCCGCTCACCGCAAACGCGCGTTCTCGATCTCATTCATATGCAACCGCACGCGATCCTGCAGCGCGTTCAGCTTCAGCACGCGCGTTGCGATGTCCGCGAGCCACAGCGGGCTGCCGTACCTCTTGGCGCGCGCGCGGTGGTGTTTGAATTTGTCGTCGAGCTCGATCAGCGCACGATCCCACGGTCGAATCGGGAGCGCCGGTTGGCCGCTGAGCGCGTAGCCGTTCGCTAGAAGCGCCTCGCCTGCAACAGCCTCGAAGAGCTGCACTTCTCGCTGCGTGAGCTGCTTACGCCACTTGCCGGCTTGCTTGGGGTCGATCGGCTCGTAGCTGGTGTCTTCGTGGTAGCGCAGGGTCCGGTTGTCGTAGGGGACGCCGGTAAAAGCACACAGCCTTCGGATCTCAGCTTCGGGCTCTTGGATGAGAGTCTCGAAGCGGACCTCGGTGCGCTGCGCTTCGGGGATCAATTCCTTGACGCGCTCCCACTCGAGGAGGGCGCCCTTCCAGCGGACGCCGGCTTCGTAGCCGTTGCCCAGCCAGCCGAACTTGATCCAGCTGGCGCAGACGTCGCGGCCGTCCCGCACGATGTGGATGAAGCGAGCCCTGGGCCAGGTCCGAAGGGCTTCTTCGTAGTGGCGGTGGACTTGGCAGCCGACGTGCGACTTGGCGAGGCTCGGGTCGTGGGTTTTGCGCAGCTGTTCGAAGAGGTCGCGCGTGAGCGCGCGGAAGGACAGGGCGCGGTCGAGGCTGAGGCTGTGAAAGAGGTAGGCGCGGTGGGTGGTGAGCCAGGCGTGATACGCGCTGAGATCCAACTCGTCGTGGCGACGCGCCGATGCGCAATCCCATACCCACTCGAGCTCGCTGACGAACGCGATGTCGGGGTGATGGCCGAGCATCAGCGACAGCACGGTGGTGCCGGAGCGGGTGCAGCCGACAAGGAAGATGGGCGCGTCGATCGGCGGCGGCGTCGCGCTGTGGGCGCCCGAGATCGAGCTGCTGGGTGTGGCCGCTTCGTCCATGCTGCCGCGTTTGTGACGGGCGCGAAGTATACCCAGCGGTTTGTGACGGGCCAAGCCAACCGTGCCCGCCACGGATCCCTCTGTGAGCGGCCGGCGTCAAAATCCGTAACCAAGTCCGATACCTACGCCCAGGCCTGGGTCGGTCCAGTCGATCACCGGCAGGTCGATCGCCGAGAACGTGGGCCCAAGGAGCATGTAGCGGGCCTCGATGCGCGCGCTGGCGAGCAGGTCGGCGCCGAGCTGCACGCGAAAGCCGAGCGCGAGGCTGGTGAAGACGAGCGGGGCGGTGGCGTTGCTCGGCGCGAGGTGGGCTTGGTTTTCGGGCAGCTCGCCTTCCAAGTCGCCATCCGCAAACACGACGCCGGCGGCCAGACCGCTCGCGAGGAAGAGGTGCACGGCGCTGTCCTCGGCGAGCCGGCCCTCGAGCCCGACGTGCGCGAGCGCAGCGTGCGCGTGCACCGAGGCCGAGATGTCGCGCGTGCCGAGCGGGCCGATGACCTGGGCCAGGATCCGGCGCCCAGCTTCGGTCGCGTAGACCGCGCTGAAGTCGAGCCGCAGCGCAGGCGCGATCTTCTGCGTGAGCGTCAGGCGCGCTTCGTAGCTGGGCGCGCCGAGGAAGCCGACGCCGAAGCTCACGTGCAGCTCGCGCGTGGGCGCGGGGGGCGGCGGGGGCAACGGCTCGGGTGGCGGCGCGGCTGGCGGGGACGGACGGTCGGCGGCTTCGACCACGCGCGCCCACAGCGGGGCGAGGCGCTCTATCGTGGCGAGGGCCAGCGCGCGCTCGCGCCCGATGCCTTCGAAGTCGCTCGGGCGCAGCGTCTCGACCGCGAGCTGACCGCGCGCTTGCAGCTCGATCCGCAGCGCGTCGGCGCAGCCGGGCAGCGAGAGCGTGAGCAGCGCGGGTGGCTGGGCAGAGGCTTCGACGGGGGTGCTTGCGGGCGCCTCACCGATGCCGAGCGCGACCAGCTCGATGTCGAGCACGTGGGCGAGGGCGTCGATCTGAAACGGCGGGGCAGGGCAGCCCTCGACGCGTACGGAGAGCGCTTCTGGCAGCGGGGAGCGCGCGGGGCGGCTGCTCGGCGCCACGAGCTCGAGGGCTTCGAGCGAGGCGGCATCGGTCGGCGCGGCATCGGTCGGCGCGGCATCGGTTGGCGCGGCATCGGTTGGCGCGGCATCGGTCGGCGCGGGGGACTCAGCCGGAGTGTTGTTCGTGGGCGCCGCTTGCGTCGGCGCGGCCTCGTTCGGGCTGCCCTGCGCACGCGTGCTTGCAGCGCTCGCGCACGACGCTGCGAGTGCCAGTGCGAGCGCGCGCGTCCACCGCAAGCACCGCAGCCGGGCGCGCTGGCACGAGGGTGTTGTCACGGTGATGGCCGGGCGCCGGGCGCGTTACTCGCCGGTTTGCGCGGGGCTCTCGAGTAGCTGGCGCGCTTCGGCGGCATAGCGACCACTCGGGTAGCGCGCCAAATAGCGGCGCGCGGCCAAGTGTGCGCGCACGGGCTCGATCTCGTCGCGCTCGACCTGCGTCTTGCGCACGCGCACCAAGCGGATCGTGCAGTCCTCGGCGAGCGAGCCTGAAAGGCCGCGCCGCAGCGCGTCTTCGTAAGCAGTCGCGGCGCCCGCGAGATCGTGCAGCTCTTCTTGGCGGATGCGGCCCATCGTGAAGGCGGCAAGGCGCGCGCGCGGATCGCTCGGGTGCTCGTGCAGGACGCGACCGAGCGCGCCGATCGCTCCGCGGTAGTCGCGGCTCATGCGGGCTTGGTCGGCGAGCGCGAGCAGCGCGTCGGCGTCGAGCGCGCCGAGCGGCAACAGCTCTTTGACGGCGGTAGGCTTGGGCGCGGGAGCTTCGGCTGCGCGGGTGCGCCCGCGGCTCGGCGCTGCGGGCTTGCGCGCTGCAGTCTCAGGCGCGATCGCGGGAGTCGGCGCAGGCGTCGGCGCGACGGCCGGCGCGGCTTCGACCGTGCTCGGTACGCTCAGGCTCTCGCCCGCGGAAAGCCGGGTGACGCCGTCCTCGATCGCGGCGCCGCGCACCAGAACTTTGCCCTCCTCGACCTCCACGCGCACAGCGCCCTGATCGCGCTCGACGGTGAAGCGTGTGCCGACCACCTCGACGCTCGCGCTGCCGGCTTCGACGACCCAGCGCCGCGGGCCGCCCGGCTTCACCGTGAAGCGCGCCTTGCCCTGCACGAGGTGCAAGAGCACCGAGCGGTCCGAGACATCGAGCGGCTTGAGCCGGCTGCCCGGCGCGATGTCGAGCTGCGAGCCGTCGCTGAGCGCGACGGTGCGCGCTGCGGCGAGCGTCGTGATCTCGGTGAGCGCCGTGCCACTGCTGAGCGTGAGCGGCTGCACGACCGGCGCGGCGATCGGCCGCCCGCCTTTGCTGAAGGCAGGCTCGGTGCCTGGTCCGTACACGACGAGCAGCGCAGCGGCAGCCGCGAGCGCGCCGGTCGCGAGCCAGAGCTTCGGCGCGCGCTTCGTATTGGAGGTGCTGCGCGCGTGCCGCGCTTCGGCGATGCGTCGCCACACGAGCTCCACGCGTTCGGGTGCGAGCGCGGGACGCAGCTTCGTAGCGAGTGGATCGTGGTTCAGTGGTCGCGGGTCATTCATGCGCGACTCCTTTGGCAACAGTGCTGCTTCCACCCCCGACGTGCTCTGCGACGCGCTCTTGGGCTCGCCCTAGAACGCGTTTAATCGTGGCGAGCGAGACGCCCGTGAGCTCTGCGACCTCAGTCAGCTCGTGGCCGTGCACGTGCCGCAAGATCCACGCGGTGCGCTCGCGCTCCGGCAGCGGCTGCAGCGCGCGGTCGACGCGCGCCAGCTCGCTGCGCTCTTCCGCCGAGACGCTCGGCGCTGCCAGCCGCTCGAACGTCGCGTCGTCGGCACCGCGATCGAGGCCGAGCGTGCGCAACAGGCGTCGGCGGCGAAAGCGGCGATGGCACTTGTGCACGGCGATGCGGAGCAGCCAGCCGCGAAACGCAGCGGGCTCGCGCAAGCGCGCCAAGTCGGTGAGCGCCTCGACGAACGCGTCTTGCACCACGTCTTCGTGCTCGTGCATGCGGCCGAGCAAGCTCGCGACCGTCTGCGAAACGGCGTGCACGTGCCTGCGGTACAGCATCTCTTCGGCCCAGCCTTTACCGGCCAGCGCTTCACTCACCAGCTCTGCGTCGCTCAGCTCTTGCCGTGGCAACACCACGAGGCGGGCGACAGCAGCGTTGGGCGGGACGTTCGGCACGGGTGGGGAATTTCAGGCAAGCGCGTTTCGGGCCAAAGGGCAAAGCCCGCAGTTGCTAGCTCCCCCCGTAGGGCCTTTTGGGGTGTGCCGCGGCTCAGCCATTCGCCCCGTGACCGAGCGGCCGCTCGCAGTGCAATTCCAGCGTCGCAAGCTTGAGCCGTTGGCGCGTTGCGCAGGCCCTGGCACGGCATGAACCCAACCCAAACCGCGCTGGCCCTGGCGGCGTCTCTGCTCGCGCTGGCCGGCTGCAACCTCGAATACAAGGTCATCGAAGGGGGCTCGCCGGACGGCGGCCCGCTCAGCAACGGTGACGGTGACGGCGACGGCGACGGTGACGGCGACGGTGACGGCGACGGTGCGAGCGGCAACGACGGCGGTGGCGGCAACAGCGCGCCGATCACGCAGGGCGTGTGCTCGCGCGACGGTCTGTGCTCACGCGTGAGCGTTGGCGCCGCCACGCGCCTCGACTTGCTCTTCGTCGTCGACAACTCCGGCTCGATGCGTGAGGAGCAAGCGTCGCTCAAAGAACAGATGCCCAACATGATTCGCGCGTTGACGTCGGGCGACCTCGACCCGAGCGATGCGATCGCGGCGAACTTCCCGCCCGTCACCGACATGCATGTGGGCGTCGTTTCAACCGATCTCGGCATCAGCGGCATCAGCGGCATCCCGCTGTGCCTGGGCCTGGGCAGCGACGGCACGATGGCCGACGTCCGCACCTGTGCGCCGTCCTCGGCCTTCCCGCGCTTCCTCGACTTCAACCCCGGCGATGGCGAAGACGTTGGAGCGCTCGGCACGCAGCTCGCGACCGAGCTCGCCTGCGTCGCGGACCTCGGCACGATGGGCTGCGGCTTCGAGCAGCAGCTCGAGAACACGCTCAAAGCGCTGTGGCCCACCGACAACGCAGACGTTTGGTTCCTATCGGATCCGGCGGGCTTCGGCACCACCGGTCAAGGCGGCCCGCTCGGTGCGAACGGCGCCTTCCTGCGCAACGACCCTCAGGATCCTTCAGTCATCGCCGTCGTCTTGGTGACCGACGAAGAGGATTGCTCGAGCGACAACATGAGCCACTTGCGGCCCGACAACGGCACGCTCGCCGCGGACGATCCGCTCAAGCTGCAGGGCCTCAACACGCGCTGCTTCTTCGAGTCGATGCTCGATCGCGACCCGACCAAGGATGGAGTGCAGAACAACCTCTTCAGCCCGAAGCGCTACGTGGATGCGCTGCGCGCGCTGCGTCCAGGCGATGAGAGCCGCGTGGTGTTCGCCGCGATCGTCGGCGTGCCGCGCGAGCTCGTCGAACAGGAGGATCTCGAGGCAGTCGACTTCGCCAACGGCGCCGAGCGCGACGCGTTCTATGACGGGATCTTGGCCGACACGCGCATGATCCAAACACTCGATGACCGTGGCACCGTCGAGGTCGCCGACGACAACCTCGTGCCGTCGTGCGATCGCGGCGACAACGCCAAGGCGTATCCGCCGCGCCGCATCCTCGAGACGGTCAGGGGCTTCGGGCGCAACGGCATCGTGCAGTCGATCTGCCAAGACGACTTTACGCCCGCGATGAACGTGATCACGCGCCGCATCGGCGAGCAGATGGGCACGGTCTGCCTCGAGCGCGCGCTCGAGCGCGACGACGGCAAGGTCCGCTGCGACGTGATCTGGGAGCTGCCAGGGCCGAGCGACGCAGCGCCGAACACGACGCCGCGGCGCTGCGACGACCACGACTTCCTCGCCCCGCACGGCTCGCGCGAACAGGGCCAGCGCCCGCTTTGCAAGGTCAACCAAGTCGAGGTCGACGCTTCGGAGCCCGTCCCAGGTGAAGAAGGCTTCTTCTGGGACGACGCATCGGTCGAAGCGCAGCTGTGCGGCGGGCGCGGCCGCATCGCCTTCACCAACCAAGCCAAGCCGCCGACCGGCGTGAACGTCTACCTCACCTGCGATTGAGCCTCGACGCAGGGCTCTCTTCTCCCACCCCGGGGCCCGCGATCATGGTGGTCGCGGGCCCTTTTTTTTCGCGCTACACGGCCCCCATGCGTTGCTCTTCTGCTTATCGTTTTGTGCTGCTCGTCGGCCTGCTCGGCGTGCTTGGCCTCGGCTGCGACGACGACGACGACGACTTCCAAGTCGGCCTCAACGGCCCGCTCGTCGGCGGCCCGTGCCTCAACGAGTACGACTGCTTTTCGGGCGGCTTTTGCCCAGGCGGCCAGGGCGTGCCGGACGGTGACTACCCCGGAGGCACCTGCACGGTGCCGTGCAACGGGCACGAAGACTGCCCGTCCACGACCGCGTGCATCGACGACCAGCGCGGCATCTGCCTGCTCCAGTGCTTCGAAAACCGGGACTGTCGTCCCGGCTACAAGTGCAAAGAGCGCAACGACAACGACGGCCCGGGCAGGTCGCGCGTCTGCACCAAGTGAAGCGCACCCAAACGCCCCGCACCCAGCGCTCGTGTGTGCGCGCAAACCTGCGCCAATCTTGAATTTTACGGCTTTTGCGTGGTAGTCGCGGCGTCACGTGACGACGAGCGAGGCGGCCACGGCAGAGACGGGCAAGAAGAAGAGCGACCTCGGCCTACGCCTCGCCACCGCGGGCGTATTCGCGCCGATCATCCTCGGCTTGCTCTACGCGGGCCCGCCTTGGGGCTTCCCGGTGCTGTGCGCGATCACGGCGTCGTTTGCGGCCTACGAGCTGTTCTCGATGGTCGCGCCCGAGCACCTGTCGCTGCGCATCTACGCGGTGCTCGCATCGCTCGTCGTGCTCTCGGGCATCGTCGTGCCCTCGCTCAGCGCGTACTTCGGCGCGATCGCGATCGGCCTCATCGCGGCCGGCATGCTGATGTGCCTGGCGCGGCCCGAGCCGATCGCGAGCGCGGCCTCGCGCATGGGTTGGTCGATCGCAGGGCCGATCTACGTGGGCGCGAGCTTTGGTGCGCTCGCGGCGATCTTCAACCGCGATCACGGCGGCTCGTGGGTGGTGCTCGCGCTCTTGTTCTCGTTCATGAGCGACACCGCCGGCTACTTCGTCGGGCGCAAGTGGGGCAAGCACAAGCTCAGCCCGCTCGTGTCGCCGAAGAAGACGGTGGAAGGTTCCGTGGGCGGCTTGCTCGCGGGGCTCGTCAGCGGGCTCGTGATGCATGCCTGGCTGCTTCCGACGCTGCCGCTGCTCGATGCCATCGTGCTCTCGCTGGTCGCGACCGCGGTCGGTCAAGCGGGCGATCTGTGTGAGTCGCTGATCAAGCGCAGCGCGAACGTGAAAGACAGCGGCGCCGTGCTGCCCGGCCACGGCGGCTTCCTCGATCGCTCGGACGCGATGATGTTCACCGCGATGGTCGTGTGGGCCTACGTGACGTTCACGGGCAAGTAGCGTCGCGGCGACCGGTGCCAATGAGCTGGGCTATGCTCGAAGCATGCGGCCCGCAGCACGCTTGCTGACCTACGAAGACTTGCTCGCGCTTCCCGAGGGTGTGCGCGGCGAGATCATTCGCGGTCAGCTCGAGACAGCGCCGAGTCCGCTACCGGAGCACAGTCGCGCTTCGGGCGAGCTCAACGAAGCTGTCGGCGGGCCATTCGATCGACATCACGGGCGCGGCGGCCCCGGTGGTTGGTGGATCTTTAGCGAGCTGGACGTTCGGCTGAGCCCGCACGACATCGTGCGGCCCGATCTCAGCGGATGGCGGCGCGATCGCCTGCCTGAGCCGTGGGGCAAGCGACCGATCGATGTCGTGCCCGACTGGGTGTGCGAGATCTTGTCGCCTTCCAATGCAGCGCATGACCGGGTGACGAAGGCCAACCTCTACGCACAGCACCGCGTGCCGTTCTTGTGGCTTGTCGATCCTGCGATCCGAGTGCTCGAGGCGTTCCGATACAGCGACGGCAACTGGCTGCGCTTCGGCAGCTACGACGAGACCGCGCGCGTACGCATCGCGCCGTTCGAAGCGGTGGAGCTCGAGGTCGGGCTCTTGTTCCCGCCCACGGCGACGCCTTAGTCCCGCAGCTGCATGCCTGCGTAGAGCAGGTACGTGTTCTCGTGGCGCTTGAAGCCGATGTGCGGGTAGTAGTCGACGGCGGCGGGTGCGGCGAGCAAGAGCAAGTGCGTCGTGGGCGCTGCGGCGGCTTGCGTGCGTCGGATCAGCTCTTTGCCGATGCCGCGCTTCTGGTGCGAGACGCGCACCGCGAGGTCCGCGAGGTACGTGTTGAAGACGAAGTCGCTCATCGAGCGCGCGATGCCGACCAGCTGCTCGCCGTCCCACGCGCTGATCACGAGGTTGCCGTGGCGCAGCATCGAGGCCATGTGCTCGCGCTTGTCGACCGGCCGGCGCTCGCCGAGCGTGGATGCGACGTACAGCTCGATGGCTTGATCGAGGTCGAGCTCTTCGCCGCTGGCATGAAGTCGGTATTCGATGGTGCTCATAGGCGCTCACTCCGATCTACGACGCGCTCAGATCCACTTCGAGCGCGTGCGCGGCGCCGAGCGCTCGGATGCGCGCGCGCGGCGCCTGCTCGCGGCCCGGCTGCGGTGTCAACACGACGCGCGCTGGCTGGCGCGGCGCGAGATGAAAACAATCGTCGCTGAGCTCGAAGCCATCGGCCTCCACGCACACGAACGGCGCGAAGCGCTCGGCCTCGAGCGTCAGCTCGAGCGCGCCGCTGCCCTCCAGCGCGCGCGCCTCGGCGCGCAGCCCGGGCTCTGCGTGCGGTGAACGAAACGCGCTCGAGCCCTCCGGCAAGATGCAGTCGGCGCAAACTTGCTCGCGGCCTTGCGCATCGCGGTACGAAAAGCGCGCTGCGACCAGCGTGTGCGCAGCAGGTCCGAATTTGTACGCGTAGCTCGAGTCGACGAAGCTGCCGATCACCGCGTCGACGCGCAGCGCCTCCGCGCCACGCGGCGGCACTTCGACCGCGAGCTTGCCGTGCGCGACGCGCGCGCCATCCGCGCGGTGCAGCGCGACCTCGACCTCGCCGCGCAGCACTCGAGCGCCGTCGTTGGCGATGTGCAGCGCGATGCCTTCGAGCCCCTCGTCGACGAGCCACGCCGCAACCGGCGCGAACGCGCGCTTGAGCGCGTAGTACGCCGCCTTGGGCGCGCCGAGCTGGTCGATGACGCCCCAGCCCGCGCCCAGGTGCAGGTCGCGCAAGAACCACACGAGTAAGCCCCGGCAGCCGCTCTCTCGCGCGCGCAAGATGCCGATCGTGCGCTGCATGATCTCGACGCACGCCGCGCGGCTCTGCACGACGTAACGCTCGGGGTCATCTTGCATGAGCGCGCGCGCGTCGCTGCCGAACAGCGCGTGCACGTAGTGCTCGGTCACGTCGCCGAAGTCCCAGCTCGCGCCCGCGTCGCGCGGCACGCCTTGCCGGTAGCGGCTCGCGAACGCGCCGCGCGCATCGCCGAG
>WUUC01114433.1_pt1 | contig 14254 bp, 15 predicted proteins | sample 6278441 | NCBI WGS metagenome assembly WUUC01 (sample SAMN13675441, study PRJNA597444) | soil metagenome | isolation source: soil | place: USA: Washington | collected 2017-10
AGCGCGCGGAGCCGCACGCGATCTTGATCTTCATCGAGCCGCCGAGCCTCGACGACCTGAAGGTGAGGCTGCGGGGGCGGGGGACCGAGGACCACGACACGCTGGCGCAGCGCCTGCGTGCCGCCTACGACGAGGTGAAGGTAAAGGGCATCTACGACCACATCGTCGTGAACGACGAGGTGGAGCGGGCCGTAGAGGAAGTCCTCCGTATAATGGATAGCTCTTAGACATCGAAAGGAACCCCTCAGTGATCGAGCCGAAGATCGAGACCTTGCTGACCGAGGTCGACTCCAAGTACACGCTCGTGATCCTGGCCGCGAAACGCAGCCGGCAGATCAACGCGTACTTCAGCCAGCTCGGCGAGGGCGTCAACGAGTACACGCCCCCCCAGGTACCGCTGTCGCCCGACAAGGCCCCCAAGGCGCTGTCGATCGCGCTGCAGGAGGTCTCGGAGGGATCCGTCGCCTACGAGCGCACCGCCGACGGGATCAAGTAACAACCCCTCTGAGATGGACGCCCCCCTGACTCCGGCGTCCGACCTCGCCCCGGCCGCGCAGGGCAAGAAGGTCCTCTTGTGCGTCACCGGGGGCATCGCCGCGTACAAGGTCCCGTTCGTCGTGCGCGCCCTGGCCGAGCTGGGGGCCGACGTCCGGGTCGTGATGACCCCGTCCGCCGGCCGCTTCGTCGGCGCGCAGACGTTCGCGGCGCTGTCGGGCCACGACGTGTACACGGAGCTGTTCGGGACCGGGCCGGACGTGCCGCACGTCGAGCTGGCGCGGGGGGCCGACCTCGTCGTGGTCGCTCCCGCCACGGCGAACTCCCTGGCGAAGATGGCTCTCGGGCTCGCCGACGACCTCTTCGGCAACACGATGCTGACCGTCCGTTGCCCGGTGCTCGTCGTACCCGCGATGCACACCGAGATGTGGGAGCACCCTGCGACGCAGGAGCACATGTCCGTGCTGCGGGGCCGGGGCGTCCACGTGATCGGGCCGGACTCGGGGCCACTCTCGTCGGGCGACACCGGGCCCGGCCGGATGGTCGAGCCCGGGGCCATCGCCGAAGAGGCGTTGCGGCTGCTCGCCCGATCCAACGAGCTCGACGGACGCCGGATCCTCGTGACCGCCGGCGGGACCCAGGAGCCGATCGACCCCGTCCGCTTCATCGGCAACCGGTCTTCCGGCCTCATGGGCTACCTGATCGCGGAGGAGGCCCAGGGCCGCGGAGCGAAGGTGACGCTCGTATCGGGGCCGACGAACCTCGTCGTTCCTCCGGGAGTGGAGCTCGTCCGGGTCAAGACGGCAGGGGAGATGCGCGACGCGGTGTTCGCGGCCGCGCCCGAGGTGGACGTGATCGTGAAGGCGGCCGCGGTCGCCGACTTCCAGCCCGACGCGCACGCCGGCAAGAAGCTGAAGAAGTCCGAGGGCCCGCCGCGCGTAACGCTGGTCCCGACACCGGACATCCTGGCGGAGCTCGGGGGGCGGCGCGACGCTCGCAAGCCCGGAGGCATCCTGGTCGGCTTTGCGGCGGAGACGGAGCCGGACCCCGAGCGCCTCGCGGCCCTGGCGCGCACGAAGCTCGAGAGCAAGCAGGCTGACCTGATAGTGGCTAACGACGTGGGCAGCGCAGACTCCGGCTTCGACGTCCCGACGAACCGCGCGGTGATCGCGTCCCAAGATGCGGTAACGGACGTGGGCCTGGTGACGAAGCACGCTCTTGCGTCCGCCCTGGTCGACCGCATCACGGAGCTGCTCTCCAGCTGAAGCCGGGCTTTTCCGTCGGCCCCCGCGGATAGGATGCCCCGAGATGACGACCAATTTCCATACGTTCACGTCCGAGTCCGTTACCGAGGGCCATCCCGACAAGATGGCCGATCAGATCTCCGACGCGATCCTCGACGAGATCATCGCGTCGGACCCCTTGTGCCGGGTTGCTTGCGAGACGCTCGTCACCACCGGGCTCGTGGTCGTGGCGGGCGAGATCACCACCTCTACCTACGTCGACATCCCGTCGGTCGTGCGCCGCACCGTCACCGACATCGGCTACACGAGCAGCAAGATCGGCTTCGACGGCGAGACGTGCGGAGTATCCGTCGCGATCCAGGAGCAGTCGAGCGACATCGACAAGGGCGTCAGCCAGAGCTACGAGGAGCGCCACGGGGAGACCGAGGACGAGGCCCTCGACAGCCAGGGCGCGGGCGACCAGGGAATGATGTTCGGGTACGCGTGCCGCGAGAACGACGACCTCATGCCGATGCCGATCTGGCTCGCGCACCGGCTCGCGCAGCGCCTCTCGGAGGTCCGCAAGGCCGGCGTCCTTCCCTATCTGCGTCCCGACGGGAAGGTCCAGGTCACGATCGGCTACGAAGGCAACCGGCCGGTCCGGCTCGACACGGTCGTCTGCTCGACCCAGCACCAGCCGAACGTCGACGTCGAGACGCTGCTCAAGCCCGACCTCCTCCAGCACGTCGTCGAGCCCTTGATGCCGCCGGACCTCGACGCCGAGGGGATGAGCTTCCTCGTCAACCCGACCGGCGTCTTCGAGATCGGCGGGCCCCGCGCAGACACCGGTCTCACCGGGCGCAAGATCATCATCGACAGCTACGGGGGCATGGCCCGCCACGGCGGCGGTGCTTTCTCCGGCAAGGACCCGACGAAGGTCGACCGCTCCGCCGCGTACGCGGTGCGCTACGTGGCGAAGAACGTCGTCGCCGCGGGCCTGGCGGAGAGGTTCGAGATGCAGGTCGCGTACGCGATCGGCGTCGCCCGGCCGGTCTCGATAGCGGTCGACACGTTCGGCACGGAGACCGTCGACCCCGACAAGATCCTCGCGGGGATACAGGAGTGCTTCGACCTCCGGCCGGCCGCGATCATCCGCGACCTCGACCTGCGGCGCCCGATCTACCGGGGCACGTCCGCATACGGCCACTTCGGCCGGTCCGAGAAGGACTTCACCTGGGAGCGCACCGATCGCGCGGATGAGCTCCGGCGACTCTGCAACTAGCACCCCCGAACGCGTCTCCGTAGTCCCGCTCGTCCCGGCCTGGCGCGTCGACCGCGTCTACACGTACAACGTCCCCGAAAAGCTGAGGGGGGCGCTGCGCGTCGGGTCGCTCGTGAGGGTCCCGTTCGGGCACCGCAACGTGCGCGCCGTGGTGGTCGGCGACGATCCCGAAGACCCTCCCGACCTCCTCGACGTCAAGGCACTGATAGTCGAGCAGCCGCTGACCCCACCGCCGCTCGACCGGTTGCTCGAGTGGATCTCCGAGAGATACGTGACACCGCGTTCGATATGCCTGCTCCGATCGATCCCCCCGCGCGTGCGCGTGAAGGTCCCGCCCCCGGAGCCTCTCGGCGCGGCCGCCGTTACTGCTCGGGTCTCGGGGCTGCGCGGAGGCGCCGGGCTGCTGAACGCGATCCGCGGAGGCGCCGCCGGCACCTGGGTGCTGAGACCGATCCCGTCGACACCCCGCGGAGAGCTGATCGCGGAGCTGGTCGCCGCCGCGGCGGGAACGGGAGGCGCCGCGCTCGTCGGCGTTCCCGAGGTCAGGTACGGCGCGCCGGTCCTCGACGCGCTGACGGCGGCGTGGCCCGCTGCAGCGCGCATCGACTCGTCGGAGGCCGACGCCGACCGGGCTCGTTCCTGGCTGCGGCTCGCCGGCGGTCACGGGCTCGGGCTCGGAGGGCGGTCGATCGTCCTCGCGCCGGCGCCGCGCCTGCGTCTGATCGTCCTGGACGAGGAGCACCACCGTTCCTACAAGGAGGACCGATCGCCGCGCTACGACGCTCGGAAGGTCGCGGTCGAGCGCGCTCGGCTGCAGGGAGCCGCCTGCGTCTTCGTCAGCGCGACGCCGTCGGTCGAGCGGGGACACCGCGCCGCGTCGGGCGAATGGGGCCTGGTCGCGCCCGAGCGAGCGGACCGCCGCGCCGCGAGGCCCGTCGTGGAGATGGTCGAGAAGCCCGCCGACCGCGCTCTCAGCCACTTACTGCACGATCGGATCGCGGACACGCTCCGCGCCGGGGGCCGCGCCGCGCTGCTCGTCCCTCGCAGGGGATTCGCCCGCACGCTGTGGTGCGCGTCGTGCCGGAGGTCGTTGCGCTGCCCCCGTTGCGAGGCCGGGCTCGCGTTCGACAGGGCCCCGCGGCGCGTCCGTTGTCCCCGCTGCGGGTTCACCGGTCCGCCGCCGGACGCGTGCCCCTCGTGCGGCGGCACCGAGTGGCGCTACCTGGGTGCCGGAACGGAACGCCTCGCGGAGCAGCTCGCGAAGTCGTTCCCGCGCGCGGCGGTCGCGCGCGTCGACACCGACGTGCTCGCCGCGGAGGAGCCGGACCGGAGCGCGGCCCCCGACGTCTACGTCACGACCTGGATCGGCACGAAGCCGGTCTTCCGGCCCGACGTGACGCTCGTCGGCGTGCTCGACGCCGACTCGCTCCTCCGGCGGCCGGACTGGCGCGCCGCCGAGGAGGGCTATCAGGCGCTCGCGGCCATGGCCGAATGGGCGGGGCCGGCATCGGACGGGGGACGGCTCGTGCTCCAGACCGACGAGCCGGTGCACCACGCGATCCAGGCCGTCGTCCGAGGCGACTACGACTTCTTCCTCGCCAGAGAGCTGGAGGCGCGCCGCGAGCTCGCGTATCCGCCGTTCTCGGAGCTCGTGAAGCTCGGAGCCCGCGGCCCCCTCGCGGCGACGCTTATGGAAGAGGCTCACGAGGTCTGCCGCGCGGCCCGCGCGCGGGTCCTCGGACCGATAGCGGTTAGGGCCGCGGGGGCCGCCGAAGAGGAGCTGCAGACGCTGGTCAAGTGCGAGGACGTCTTCGCTATCACGCCGGGGCTGCGGGGTATCCTCGCCCGGGCGCCGGCCGGGACACGGCTGCGCGTCGACGTCGACCCACGTTGAAGCCGGAGCAAGAGCGAGTGGCAACCCTACGGATAAGGACCTTCGGGGACCCGGTCCTGCGCCAGCGTGCGCGCGAGGTCGAAGAGGTGACCGACGTGCACCGCCGGCTGGTCGCGGACATGCTCGAGACGATGCGCTCGGCCCCCGGTGTCGGACTCGCCGGCCCGCAGGTCGGGGTGCTCGAGCGGGTCTTCGTCTGGGAGGTCGAGGACCGCCACGGCGCCGTCTTCAACCCGGTGATCGTGAGGCGGTCGGCCGAGAGCGTCACCGGCGAAGAGGGCTGTCTCTCCATCCCCGGCCTGACCTACGACGTCGAACGCCATGCGTCCGTCGCCATCGAGGGGATCGACGAGCAGGGCGGGCAGATCTCGATCGACGCCGGCGAGGACGAGTTCCTCGCACGGGTCCTCCAGCACGAGATCGACCACCTCGACGGCGTGCTGTTCATCGACCGGCTCCCGGACGACGTCCGCAAGAAAGCGATGAAGAGCCTGCGCGAGGCGCTCCTCGGTCTGCCCGGTGCGCCGGAGCCGGTCGCCGTTCCCCGCGAGGAAGCTCTCTGAGGACGGTCTTCTTCGGGACGCCGGCCTGGGCGGTCCCGAGCCTGAAGGCGCTGCTGGACTCGCCGGTCGAGGTCGCGGCGGTCGTGACGAATCCCGACAAGCCCGCGGGACGCGGGATGGAGCTGCGGCCGTCGCCGGTGAAGGAAGTGGCGGCGGCGGCCGGCATCGAGGTGCTGCAGCCGCGGCGCGCCCGCGAGCCCGAGCTCGAAGAGAGGCTGCGCGCGCTGGCACCCGACGTCGCGACCGTCGTCGCGTACGGGAGCCTCCTGCCGGGATCGCTGCTCGAGGTCCCGCCGCGAGGCTTCGTCAACCTGCACTTCTCGCTGCTCCCGGAGTACCGGGGGGCCGCGCCGGTGCAGAGGGCGGTCATGAACGGCGAGCGCGTGACGGGTGCATCGATCATGGTGCTGACCGAGGGCATGGACGAGGGACCCGTGCTGGCGGCACGCGAGGTGACGATCGGGCTGGACGACACCGCCGGGACGTTGGGGGAACGATTGGCCGATCTCGGGGCTCAGATGTTGGTGGAGACGATCCAGTCGTATGCAGGCGGGGAGGTGCAGCCGCGGGAGCAGGACCACGAGAGGGCCACCTACGCGCCGAAGATCACGACCGAGGAGGCGCACATCGACTGGGCCAAGCCGGCGGAGCGCATCGTCGATCTCGTGCGCGGCCTCAATCCGGCCCCCGGCGCGTGGACCGAGTGGAGCGGCCGCAGGCTGAAGGTGTGGGGAGCGCGACCGTCGGAAGTCGCATTGGAGCCGGGAACCGTGGAACAGGCCGGCGGTCTGCTCGCGGGTACGGGCACGCAGGCGGTGGAGCTCACCGACGTGCAGCTCGCCGGCAAGAAGAGGATGTCGGGGGCCGAGCTAGCGCGCGGCATGCGCCTCGGGCCCGGCGAGAGACTGACGTGAACGCCAGGAAGCTGCGCATCGCTCCGTCGATCCTCACCGCCGACTTCGGCAGGATCGCGGACGAGGTGTCGAGCGTCGCTCCTCTCGTCGACTGGTTCCACCTCGACGTCATGGACGGCCACTACGTCGACAACCTCACGTTCGGGGCCTCGACCGTCGCGGCCGTCGATGCCGCCGTCGACACGCCGCTGCACGTGCATCTCATGATCGAGGACCCCGCGAAGTTCGTCGAGGTCTTCGCGGACGCAGGCGCCGACCGGATCTCGTTCCATCCGGAGGTGACCGAGGACCCGGAGCGGGTGGTCGAGGCGATCCGTCGCACCGGGGCCGGCGCGGGGGTCGCGGTCCACCCGGATCGCGACCTCGTTTGGGCCGAGCGACTCTTGGAGGCTCTGGACGTTGTCCTTATGATGACGGTTCGCCCCGGTTTCGGAGGTCAGAAGTTCCTGACGGAGGTGGTCCCTAACATCGCCCGAGCCAGGACGCTGGTCGATCGGCGGGGCGAGCGTGCCGATATAGAGGTGGACGGGGGAGTCAACCTCCAGACATTGAGTCAGGCCGTTGCCGCGGGGGCGGACATCTTCGTCACGGGCAGCGCCGTGTACGACGGGCGCGATCCCGTAGCCGCTGCGCGACGTATTAGAGAGAGACTGGACATGCTGGCTGGAGACGAGGGCCGATGATCACGAGGCGCGAGCTCGTGCTGGTCGCCGACGACGACGAGGACATCGTCCGGTTCGTCGAGGTGAACCTCCGGCTCGAGGGATACGAGGTCACCACCGCAGCCGACGGTGAACAGGCCCTCCAGGGGGCCTACGACCTCATGCCCGACCTCGTCCTCCTCGACGTCATGATGCCGAAGATCGACGGCTTCGAGGTCTGTCAGCGCCTGCGCGGCGACGCCCGCACGAAGCACATGTCGGTGATCATGCTGACGGCGAAGTCCCTTTCGGCGGACAAGGTCGTCGGGCTGACGGCCGGTGCGGACGACTACATGATCAAGCCGTTCGACCCCATGGAGCTCGTCGCGCGCGTGAAGTCCGCGCTGAGGCGATCGCGCGAGATGCGCGCGGTGAACCCGCTCACGCAGCTCCCCGGGAACGTGCAGGTCCAGGAGGAGGTGGCGAAGCGTGTCGCGCTCGGTGCGCCGTTCGCGCTCATGTACGTCGACCTCGACAACTTCAAGGCGTTCAACGACTACTACGGCTTCCTGCGGGGCGACGAGGCGATCAAGCTGCTGACGAAGTGCGCGGGCTCCGCGCTGGCGAAGCACGGAGGCCCGCAGTGCTTCCTCGGCCACGTCGGAGGCGACGACTTCGTCGGGATCACTACCCCGGACATAGCCGAGCTTGCGGCGAAGGAGATCATCGAGTGCTGGGACTCGAGGATTGGGGAGCTCTACGACCCCGACGACGTGCAGCGCGGCTTCATCGAGGTGAAGGATCGCCAGGACCAGATGCACCGGTACCCGCCGACGACGGTCTCGATCGGGATCGCGACGAACACGCGCCGCCCCATCAACAGCCACTGGGAGGCATCCGAGATCGCGGCCGAGATGAAGCAGTTCGCCAAGCGGGAGCCCCGCTCGAGCTACGCGATCGACCGCCGCCGCGTGGGCGACGACGACACCGAGGTCGCGACCGCGAGGACGGACACCGGCTCGAGGGCCTAGCGCGATATCCGGCCATGGGCCGGCTGAGGTGGGTCGTCGTCGCTCTGGCATTGGTCGACGCGGGTTACATGGTCGTCGACGGGACCCGCGCCCTGACGGCCGGCGATTACCTCACGCCCACCTCGGGAGAGCACGCCGGCGAGCTCGGTCCCTGGACGCATGTGGTGGAAGCTCTCGGGGTGGAGCCGCGGTCGACCGCGATGAAGATCTTCTTCGTGGCCTACGGCGCGGTGTGGATCGGTGTCATCGCCGCGTTCGCGCTGGAGCAGCCGTGGAGCTGGCTCGGGATGCTGCTGCTCGCGATCGGGTCGGTCTGGTATCTGACGATCGGCACCGCCGTGAGCGTCGTCGTGACGATCCTGCTGTTCCTGCCCGCGGTTCGCGACATCTACCGGACCTAGCCGGCCGGGCCGTTCACACCAATCCGTACGAAACCCCCGAAATGACCGGTACACGCGGTCCCTGCGGTCCACACGTGGACCGCCCTATACTGGGATCGTTAGTCGAACCTCTTCGGGGCAGGGTGAGATTCCCGACCGGCGGTGAGAGTCCGCGACCCCGGCGCAGCCGAATGAACGGCGTGCCGGGCTGACCCGGTGGGATCCCGGGACCGACGGTAACGGCGAGCAAGCGACGGATCGCCTGGGCGATCCGCCAAGGCTCAATCGCCGAAGTCCGGATGGGAGAAGAGGCGACGGAGCCGCCACGCGCGCTCCCGCTCACGAGGCGGGCGCCGTTGCCGTCCCGTCCTCCCCGGAGATTGGGCTTGGAGGAACGCGACGTGCAGCAGGACGAGCGGTACATGAGGCGGGCGCTGGAGTTCGCGCGCGGCCCCGCCTTCGCGTCCCCCAACCCTCGGGTAGGGGCGGTGATCGTGAGGGACGGCACGGTCATAGGCGAGGGTGCGCATCACGGCCCCGGAACCCCGCATGCAGAAGCGGCCGCGCTGGCGACCGGTCGCCTCGGCGAACGGCCAAGGATGGCGACCGGTCGCCTCGGCGAACGGCCAAGGATGGCGACCGGTCGCCTCGGCGAACGGCCAAGGATGGAGGGCGTCGACGCGCGCGGCTCGACGCTCTACGTCACGCTCGAGCCCTGCAACCACCACGGCAAGACGCCGCCGTGCGCACCCGCCCTGGTCGCCGCCGGCGTCGCGCGCGTCGTCGCCGCGATGGAGGACCCAGACCCCCTCGTGAGCGGTAGCGGCTTCGAAGTGCTCCGCCGTGGCGGGATAGAGGTCGAGTGCGGGCTGCTGCGCGACGAGGCCGAGCGGCTCAACCTCGCTTACCTCCACCACCGGCGGACCGGGCGGGCCTTCGTCTCGCTCAAGCTCGCGCTGACGCTCGACGGCAGGACGACCGCACCCGACGGGTCGTCGCAGTGGATCACGGGCCCGGAGGCGAGGAAGATCGTCCACGCGCGCCGGCTCGAGTGCGACGCGGTCCTCGTGGGCGCCGGCACGGTCGTAGCAGACGACCCGAGGCTGACCGTGCGAGACGTACCGGCGCCGCGCCAGCCGGTCCGAGTAGTGGCCGACGCGCACGGCCGCGTGAGCGCCGGCGCGGCGATCTTCCGCGAGGCACGAGGCGGCTGCATCGCCGCCACGACCGCGTCGTGCCCCCACGACGCGCAGATCGCGTGGAAGGAGGCGGGCGCGGAGGTGCTCGTGCTTCCCGAAGACGAGCGCGGGATCGACCTGCGCGCGCTCGTCGAAGCCCTGGGGGCCCGCGGCATGACCGAGGTCTTTTGCGAAGGAGGCCCCCGCCTCGGGTCGTCCCTGATCGGGAGCGGCCTGGTAGGGCGGCTCGAGGTCCACTACGGCCCTCTCCTTACCGGGGGCGGCTTGGCGCTCGAAGACCTCGGCGTCACCGCGATGTCCGACGCGCTCAGGTTCCGCATCGACGGAACGGAGCGTGCCGGCAACGACCTCCTCGTGACGCTCGTGAGGGAGGGCTGATGTTCACCGGCATCGTCACGCACCTCGGGAAGGTCTCGTCGGCCCGCGCCCGCGCCGGCCTCCTGGAGCTCGAGGTCACCGCTCCGGGCGTCGCGAAGGAGCTCCACAAGGGCGATTCCGTGGCAGTCAACGGCGTCTGCCTCACGGTCGTCGGAACCTCACGCCGCCGGTTCAGTGCGCAGGTGATGGGGGAGACGCTCGTGCGCTCGACGTTCGAGGACCTGCGCAAGGGGTCGACGGTCAATCTCGAGCTCCCCGCGCGGCTCAGCGACAGGCTCGGCGGCCACCTGGTGCAGGGCCACGTCGACGGCGTCGCGCGCGTCACCCGGATCGAGGACTCCGACGGGTCGCGCCGGCTCTGGTTCCATGCCCCCGAGGACGTGCTGCGCTACCTCGTCCACAAGGGCTCGGTCGCGCTCGACGGCGTGGCGCTAACGGTCGTCGAGGTCGGCAGGACGTCGTTCCAGGTAGCGACCATCCCCCACACGATGAGGGAGACGACGTTCGCCGCACTGAAGGTCGGATCGAAGGTCAACGTGGAAGTCGACGCCGTCTCGAAGTACGTCGAGCGACTATTGATAAGGGAGTGAGCATGCCGCTGTCCCGTGTGGAGGAAGCCGTCGAGGACGTCCGCGCCGGCAAGATGGTGGTCGTCGTCGACGACGAGGACCGCGAGAACGAAGGCGATCTGATCTTCGCCGCGGAGAAGGTGACGCCGGAGCACGTCGGGTTCATGGTCCGGTACTGCTCCGGGGTCATCTGCGTGCCGATGGAGGGCGAGCGTCTCGAAGAGCTCCACCTCCCGTTGATGTCGCCCGAGAACAGTGAGGCGATGAGGACCGCGTTCACGATCAGCGTCGACGCGCGCGCGGGGACGACGACGGGGATCTCCGCGGCGGACCGCGCGACGACGATCGCGACCCTGATAGACCCGTCTAAGGGCTCGTCCGACCTCGCTCGCCCGGGCCACATCTTCCCGTTGCGCTACACGCCGGGCGGGGTACTTCGCAGAGCCGGACACACCGAAGCGTCGGTCGACCTTGCCCGGCTCGCGGGTCTCTATCCCGCCGGCGTCGTCTGCGAGGTCGTCAACGAGGACGGCACGATGGCGCGCCTGCCCGACCTCGAGGCGTTCGCGGAGCGGCACGACCTGAAGATCGTCTCGATCGCCGAAATCATCAAGTACCGCCGCCGCTGGGAGAAGCTCGTGCACCGGGTGGTCGAGGCGCGCATCCCGACCGCGTTCGGGACGTGGAACGCGATCGGCTACGAGTCCCACGACGGCCGCACGCACGTCGCGCTCGTGAAAGGTGATCCCGGCGGCCAGGAGAACGTTCTCGTCCGCGTCCACTCGGAGTGCTTCACCGGCGACGTGCTCGGGAGCATCCGCTGCGACTGCGGCACGCAGCTCAACGACGCGATGAGCAAGATCGACCGGGAAGGACAGGGCGTCGTCGTATACATCCGGGGGCACGAGGGCCGCGGCATCGGGCTGCGCCACAAGCTCGAGGCGTACGCGCTGCAGGATGGGGGCCTCGACACCGTGGAGGCGAACGTCGAGCTCGGGTTCTCGCCGGACTCCCGCGACTACGGCGTCGGCGCGCAGATCCTCGTCGACCTCGGCATCTCGACGATGCGGCTGCTGACGAACAACCCGACGAAGAGGGCCGGACTGGAAGGGTACGGTCTCGAGATCGTCGACCGCGTGCCGCTCGAGAGCACCCCGAACCCCGAGAACCTCCGCTACCTGCAGACGAAGAGGGAGAAGCTCGGCCACCTGCTCGACACCCTGGCCGAGACGATCGAGCCGACCGAAAGCGAGGTCTAGCGTGCGCACCTACGAAGGGACACTCGACGGCAAGCACCTGCGCGTCGCGGTCGTCGCGAGCCGCTTCAACGAGACCATCGTGAAAAACCTCGTGGACGGAGCACTCGATTGCTTGCGACGGCACGGCGTGAGCGACGATGACATCTCGGTCGCATGGGTGCCGGGGGCGTTCGAGGTGCCGCTCGCGGCGCGGCGGTTCGCCGGGTCCGGCGACGTCGACGCGGTCGTCTGCCTCGGAGTCGTCATCAAGGGCGAGACTCCGCACTTCGACTTCGTCGCAGGCGGTGCCGCTCAGGGGATCTCCGCGGCGGCACAGAAGACGGGTGTACCCGTGACGTTCGGCGTGCTCACGACCGAGACCGCCGAGCAGGCCGCCGACCGCTCCGGCGGGAAGATGGGCAACAAGGGCTTCGAGGCCGCGCTCGCGGCGATCGAGATGGCGAGCCTGTTCCAGTCGCTGCCGAAGCCGGACCAGGCGCTGTAGTTGCTGAAGCTCGTCCTGCCGAAGGGCTCGCTCGAGCGCGCGACGTTCGACCTCTTCGCGGACGCCGACCTGAGGGTGCAGCGCGGCAACGACCGCGACTACCGCGGGTCGATCGACGACCCGCGCATCGGGTCGGTCGCGATCCTGCGCCCGCAGGAGATCCCGACGTACGTAGCGGAGGGCCTCTTCGACCTCGGCGTCACCGGCGAGGACTGGATCGCGGAGACGGGAGCGGACGTCATGCCGGTGACCGCGCTCGAGTACTCGAAGCAGACGGACCGGCCGATCAAGATCGTCCTCGCGGCGCCGCGCGACGCGGGGATCCACCGGCCCGAGGACCTACCGCCGGGATCGAGGATCTCGACCGAGCTCCCGAACATCACCCGCGCGTACTTCGAGCGTCTCGGCATCCCGGTCCGGATCTTCCTCTCCTATGGCGCGACCGAGGCGAAGGTCCCCGAGATCGTCGACGCGATCGTCGACCTCACCGAGACCGGATCGACGCTGCGGCGCAACGGCATGGAGATCGTCGACGTGCTGATGGAGTCGCGCACGCAGCTGATCGCGAACCCGGCCGCTTACGGAGACGCGGCAAAACGGCGCGCGATAGACGAGCTGACGATCCTGCTGCGCGGCGCGATCGACGCGCGGGGCCGGGTCCTGGTGAAACTGAACGTGTCGCGCGAGAACCTGGACGCCGTGGTCGACGCGCTGCCGGCCATGCGTGCGCCGACGGTCTCGGAGCTGGCGGAGTCGGGCTTCTTCGCGGTGGAGACCGTGGTCGCGAAGGCGACGATCAACGTCCTGATCCCGGAGCTGAAGTCCCTGGGAGCCGAGGACATACTGGAGCTTCCGATAACGAAGATCGTCCCCTGAAGCCTCCTCTCCTCGAAAAACGTCGCGTGGCGTCTCTTTTCGAGGACGAGAGGACTACGGAGCGGGTGGGGCGGCCCTCTGGGCGTACGCGAGCTGTAGCTCGGCGAGCAGCTGACGGAGTGGTTTCTCGGCCCCCTGGAGGCGAGGCCCTACCGAGTTGACGAGGCCCGCGAGCGCGTCGATCGCCAGCTGAGCGTCGGCCGTCGCTCCGAGGTCGAGCTTCGTACCCGCGACGTTGCCGAGCGTCGCGGCCGTGTTGATCACCCACTCGATGCTGGGCGTCCGGGCGATCTCCTCGGCGACCTTGCGGGCTTCGGCCTCCTCCTCGGGCGTCCAGACGCGCCCCGCCGGCTGGTCCGGGGGAAGGGGCTCGCCGGGCCCTCCGGCCGCAGCGGGCTCGGGAATCTCCGGGACCGAGCCCACCGTGACCGCAGCGGTCGCGTCGGGAGCCGTCGCGTCGGGAGCCGTCGCGTCGGGAGCCGTCGCCGGGCGCGCCGAGATCCGCTTGTCGACGACCTTGGGGCGCGGCCGCTCGCCTTGTTCTTCCTCTCTGGGCTCGTCCATCGCCGCCCGTTATACTTCAAGGCCTAGTGTCGCCAAGAAGGGGCGGGTTCCAAGCCCCTCACCTCCCGGCGCGAAGTCGGAGTCGCGGGGGTCTGTGTCGCCGAAGAGGCAGCGGTCCCGGCGCGTCCGGGACCACGAGCCGGTGACGTCAGTCTTGGCGTCTCCGGCTTTTTTCTTGTCGGTCGTCGGAAGGAGAGCAGCATCGCAACGGATCTGAGGATCAACGATCGCATCCGCGTTCCCCGCGTGAGGGTGGTTGCCGCAGACGGCAGCCAGGTGGGGATCCTGGAGATCAAGGATGCGCTCGACATGGCCGCCGCGCAGGACCTCGACCTCGTCGAGGTGGCGGGCCAGGCGGACCCCCCCGTCTGCCGGATCATGGACTACGGCAAGTTCAAGTACGAGCAAGCCGTACGTCAGAAGGAAGCGAGGAAGAAGCAGTCGCAGGTCGTCGTCAAAGAGATGAAGATGCGGCCGAAGATCGACCGCCACGACTATGCGA
>WUUC01207354.1_pt1 | contig 14248 bp, 4 predicted proteins | sample 6278441 | NCBI WGS metagenome assembly WUUC01 (sample SAMN13675441, study PRJNA597444) | soil metagenome | isolation source: soil | place: USA: Washington | collected 2017-10
GCGCGGTGCCGCGCGGCGTGCCGCTGTTCGAGAGCATTCTGGTGTTTGAGAATTACCCCGTGAGCGTCGCCTCCGCCAGCGGCGAGCAGGGCAGCGGCGACAATTTACAGATCGAACAGACGCTCTCGACCGAGAGAACGAACTATCCTCTCACGGTGATGATGGGAGTCGGCGCACAACTCTCGCTGCGCATACTCTACGAGCGAGCGCGTTTCGAAGAGGCCGCCGTCAAACGCATGCTCGGGCACATGCAAAATCTTCTGGAAGGCATCGCCGCCGATCCCGAACAGAGGCTCGCCGGCCTGCCGCTCTTAAGCCCCCCGGAGCGAGAGCAATTGCTCTTCGAATTTAACGAGACGCGTGTTGATTATCCTTCCAAGCGATGCGTGCACGAGTTGTTGGAGCAACAGGCGGAGCAAAAGGGCGGCGCGTTGGCCGTGGTCTGCGGCGATGAACGTTTGACTTACGCAGAGCTAAACGCGCGTGCGAACAAGCTGGCGCATCATTTGCGCGGTCTGGGAGTGGGGCCGGGCGTTCGTGTGGGGATTTGCGTCGAGCGTTCGATTGAAATGTTGTTGGGCGTGCTGGGCGTGTTGAAGGCGGGCGGAGCATACGTGCCGCTCGATCCCTCTTACCCTAAAGCGCGTCTGGCCTTCATGCTCAGCGATGCGCAGGTTTTAGCGTTGCTCACACAGGAGAGCCTCGCGGGAGATTTGCCGCCGCACGGGGCGCGCGTCGTGCGTCTGGATAGCGATTGGAAAGCGTTTGACGAAGAGAGCGTTGAAAATTTACGCGCGGCGGTTTCCGCAGACGACGCGGCGTATGTCATTTACACTTCCGGTTCCACAGGAGAACCGAAAGGCGTGCAGATTCCGCATCGTGCCGTTGTCAATTTCCTTTCTTCGATGAGCCGTGAGCCGGGGCTTTCGAGCGAAGACGTGCTGCTCGCCGTCACCACGCTCTCCTTCGACATCGCGGGGCTGGAACTTTACCTGCCCCTGTTGGTCGGCGCGCGGCTCATCGTGGCGACACGGGAAGAGATGACGGATGGCGCGCTGTTGTTGAAACAGATAAACCAGCAAGGCGTGACCGCGATGCAGGCGACGCCCGCCACCTGGCAGATGCTCATCGAAGCGAAGTGGCAGGGAGATTCGCTCCTGAAAGTGATCTGCGGAGGCGAAGCTCTCCCGCGTTCGCTCGCCACTCAACTGCGCCTGCGGAGCGGCTCGGTCTGGAACATGTACGGGCCGACGGAGACGACTATCTGGTCCTCTCTGAGCGCCGTCGAACTGGACGATGCGCCCGTAACGATTGGTCGCCCGATAGACAACACACAGATTTACCTGCTCGATAGGGAGATGCAGCCGGTCCCGCCGGGCGTGGCCGGGGAGTTGTACATCGGCGGCGCGGGGCTGGCGCATGGTTACTTGAATCGTCCGGCGTTGACGGCGGAGAAGTTCGTTCCAGACCCCTTCGGCGCGGAGGCGGGCGCGCGGCTCTATCGCACAGGCGACCTCGCGCGTTACCTCGAACGTGGTCAGATTGAATTTCTCGGGCGCATTGATCAACAGGTCAAGGTCCGTGGCTATCGCATCGAACTCGGAGAGATCGAGACGGCGCTCGCGAGCCATCCCAAAGTGCGTTCGGCGGTTGTGGTGACGAGAGAAGATGTAGCGGGCGACAAGCGGCTGGTGGCTTACCTGGTATTGGAGAACGCGGCTCAGCCTGCGACGACGAACGAATGGCGCGGCTACCTCAAAGAAAAACTGCCCGACTACATGATCCCGCAGGCCTTCGTTTTATTAGACAGCCTGCCGCTCACGCCGAACGGAAAGATTGATCGCCGCGCTTTGCCCGCGCCGGAACGAACCGGAACGGAGGCCGGGGGCAGCTACACCGCTCCGGGCAACGCGATAGAAGAGGTGATCGCGGGCATCTGGTGCGAAGTGCTCGGAGTAGAGCGCGTGGGCTCGCTGGATAACTTCTTCGAACTCGGCGGCCACTCGTTGCTGGCGACGCAAATTATTTCAAGGGTGCGCGAAGCCTTAGGGTCGGAAGCGCCGATCCGCCTTCTCTTCGAGACGCGAAATCTGGCGGAGTTTGCCGCGAGCATCGAAGCGGCGCGCTTGAACGAGCAAGGGCTGCAAGCGCCGCCCATCCAAGTTGTTTCCAGAGACGCGGCTCTGCCTCTCTCCTTCTCTCAACACCGGCTCTGGTTTTTAGATCAGATGTCGCCCGGAAACAATTCCTACAACATCGCCGCGCCCGTGCGTCTCAAAGGTCCGCTCAACACAGGCGCACTCGAACTGTCGCTCATGGAGATCGTGCGGCGTCATGAAGTTTTGCGGACCAGTTTCCCCACCGTCAACGGCGAACCGCGCCAACTCGTCGGCGAGCCGTACGTGTTGGAGATGCCGCTCATAGAACTCGGCGCGCTGCCGCCGGAAGAGAGAGAAGCGGAGGCCAGACGCCTCGCGCGTGAGGAAGCGGCGCACGCCTTCGACCTCGCGCGCGGTCCGCTGATGCGCGTCCGCCTGTTGCGGCTCGACGTGCAAGACCACCTGTTGCTCTTGACCATGCACCACATCATCACGGATGGCTGGTCAATGGGCGTGTTGATTCGCGAGATGTCCGCGCTTTACGAAGCCTTCAACCGGGGCGAAGCTTCGCCGCTGCCGGAACTGCCGTTTCAATATGCAGACTTCGCACACTGGCAGCGACAATGGTTGCAGGGCGAGATGCTGGAAAGACAGTTGGCCTACTGGCAACAGCCGCTCGGCGGCAACACGCCCGTCCTCAGTCTGCCGACTGACAGGCCGCGCCCCGCGATCCAAACTTTTCGCGGCGCGCGACAGACCGTGCAACTCTCCGGCGGCTTGACGGCGGCGCTGAAAACGCTCAGCCGCCGCGAAGGCGTCACGCTGTTTATGACGCTGCTGGCCGCATTCAAAGTTCTACTTTATCGCTACACGGGGCAGGAAGTGGTCCTCGTCGGCACGCCCGTCGCCAATCGCACGCGTGCGGAACTCGAAAGTCTCGTAGGCTTCTTCGTCAACACGCTCGTGCTGCGCACGGAGTTGTCGGGCGAACTGAAGTTTCGAGAGTTGCTCGCGCGAGTGAGAGAAATTTCGCTCGGCGCATACGAGCATCAGGATTTGCCTTTCGAACAATTGGTGCAGGAGTTTCAACCGCAACGTGATTTGAGCTACACGCCGCTCTTTCAGGTGATGTTCGACTGGCAGACCGCCTCCGCCGCGATGAAGCTGGAATCTCCTTCGGGCTTGAGGCTCGAACGCTGGGAGCGCGACAGCCGCACGACGACCGCCAAATTCGATCTCACGCTTGCGCTCGGAGAAGACGGCGACGGCATCTCCGGCTCGCTTGAGTACAACACCGATCTGTTTAACGACGACACCATCGAGAGGTTGATCGGGCATTTTGAGACGCTGCTCGAAGCCGCGCTGGCAAACCCCGACCAGCGTCTCTCGCAATTGCCGCTGCTGTCGAAAGACGAACGCCGAAATATCCTCTCGGAGTGGAACGGCGAACGCGCAGATTACCCGCGCGAACTCTGCATACATGAACTGTTCGAAGCGCAGGTTGAGATCAGGCCGGACGATTTAGCCGTCGTCTCCGAAGCCGAATCGCTCAGCTACTCGGAGTTGAATCGTAGGACGAATCAACTGGCGCACTACCTGCGAAGTTTGGGAGTCGGGCCGGAGACGCTGGTCGGCATCTTGATAGAACGCTCTGTGGAGATGGTGGTCGCGGTGCTCGGCGTGCTCAAAGCAGGCGGCGCATACGTGCCGCTCGACCCTTCGTACCCGCAGGCGCGGCTCGCATACATGTTGAACGACACGTCTCTGCGAATCGTCCTGACGAAGGAACATTTGCTCGAAACTCTCGGCGCGCACGATGTCCAAGCGGTCTGCCTGGACACGCATCGAAATGAAATCTCGAAACACGACGAGCAGAACCCCGCGAACCGCTGCGCGCCGCTCAACACGGCTTACGTGATCTACACATCCGGTTCGACAGGGGAGCCGAAAGGCGTTTTGATTCCGCATCGCGCGGTGGTCAATCACGGCTTCGCCACGTCGAGCCGCTATGAATTGCAGCCCGCAGACCGCGTGTTGCAGTTCGCCTCCCTAAGCTTTGATGTCGCGGTCGAAGAGATGTTCCCGACATGGTTGCGCGGCGCGTGCGTCGTGTTGCGTCCCGAATGGATGCTCGATTCTCACGCGGCGTTCTTCGAGTTCATAGCGAGGGAGAAAGTCACCGTCGTCAACTTATCAACTCCCTACTGGAACGAGTTGATGGCCGAGTTGAAGCGCATGGGCGGCAGGCCGGGAATCGTGTTGCGCGTGGCGGCCATCGGCGGCGAGATAGGATTGCCGGAGCAGTTTGCGCAGACGAAAGAGGTGATGGGCGACGCCTTGCGCCTGCTCAACGTCTATGGCCCGACGGAAACCACCGTCACCAACACGGCCTACGAGTTTTCGCGTGAGCGCGAATTGGCCGGGGCGGCCAGCGTCCCGCTCGGTCGGCCTATCGCCAACAACCGTATTTATATACTCGACGGGCATGGGCAACTCGCGCCCGTCGGCGTGACGGGCGAGTTGTACATCGGCGGCGACAATCTGGCGCGCGGCTATCTCAAACGCCCCGCGCTGACGGCGGAAAAATTCGTCCCCGATAATTTCAGCGAGCAGGCGGGGCAGCGTCTCTACCGCACGGGCGACCTCGGGCGGCTTCTGCCGGACGGCAACATAGAGTTTGTCGGCAGAGTTGATCATCAAGTGAAGGTGCGTGGCTTCCGCATAGAGGTGGGCGAGATTGAATCTGTGTTGAGCGCGCATCCTGCGGTCGGGGAAGTGTGCGTGCTGGTGCGCGAAGATGTGGCGGGCGACAGGCGCATCGTGGCCTACATAGTGGCAAACGCGCAGACCACGCAGCCCGCTGCGAGCGAGTTGCGCGCTTACCTGAAAGAGAGATTGCCGGACTATATGGTCCCGTCAATCTTCATCACGCTCGCGGAGATGCCGCTCACTTCGAACAAGAAGGTTGACCGCCGCGCGCTGCCCGCGCCGGAACGCGTGCGGCAGGGAGACGACGAAGAAGTGGCCGTCCCGCGCGATGCGTTCGAACTTCAACTCGCGCACATCTGGGAGGAAGTGCTGGGCGTGCAGCCAGTGGGCGTGCAGGACAACTTCTTCGATCTGGGCGGCCACTCGTTTCTGGCCGTCAGTTTGATGGGTCGCATCGAACGCGAGTTCGGGGTGAAACTTCCGCTCGCCGTGCTGTTTCAAGGGGCGACGGTCGAGACGCTCGGCATCATGCTGCGTCAACAGGTGGGCGCAAGCTTCGCTTCGTCGCTCGTCAAGATTCAACCGCACGGCACAAGGCCGCCTCTTTTCTGCGCGCATCCGGGCGGCGGAAATGTGATCTGTTATATGGAATTGGCGCGCAGCCTCAACCCGGAGCAACCTGTCTACGGGTTGCAGGCGAGAGGTCTGAACGGCGAGGCCGACCCGCTGACGCGCCTCGAAGAGATGGCCGCGCATTACATCGAAGAGATACGCGCAGTGCAGCCCGCAGGTCCATATCACCTGTTGGGCTGGTCGCTCGGCGGCATCCTCGCCTTCGAGATGGCGCGTCAGTTAGAAGAGCGCGGGGAACGCGTGGCGCTCGTCGCGCTGCTCGATACGGCGATAAACGATCCCGCAGACGCTCCGAAGGAACTACGCGAACTTGACGATGCAGAGATGCTGCTCGGCGCGATTGGCGAACCGAGCGCGGAACTGCTGGCGCACCTGAGAACGCTCCAGCCCGACGAGCAACTTCAATACGTCGTTGACTGGGCGCATCGCGTCAACGCGCTGCCGCCGGATTTCGGCCTCGCGCAGTTTCGACATCTCTTCAACATCTTCAAGATTAACGACCGCGCGCTACGTAACTACGTCCCGAAAATTTATCCGGGGCAGGTGACGCTGTTTCGCGCCGCAGAGCAACTGGCGAAAGAACCGCAGAGATTGTTGCTCGGCTGGGATAAATTCGCGCGGGGCGGCGTAGACGTGCACGTCGTTCCCGGCAACCATTTCAACATGGCTTACAGGCCACACGTCCGCACGCTCTGCGAACAACTCGACATCTCTCTCGATAGAGCAATGGAGCAAAACCACCTCGAAGGCGAAGAAGCCTATCCCCTGTATGCGACTTATGAAAATGAGCTTCAGGGTGAACTTGAAGGAAAGGACCAATAATCATGCAATATGAATATATCATCGTCGGCGCAGGCCCGGCGGGGCTGCAACTCGGCTACCATTTAGAGAAGGCAGGCCATAATTATCTCATCCTCGAAGAAGGTTCCGGCCCCGGTAGTTTCTTCAAAACCTACCCGCGCCACCGCAAGTTGATCTCCATCAACAAAGTGTTCACCGGCTACGACGACACGGAAGTTAACCTGCGTTGGGATTGGAACTCGATCCTCAGCGACAGCGAAGAGATGCTGTTTAAAAATTACAGCAAAGACTATTTCCCGCACGCCGACACTTTGGTGCGCTATCTGGAAGACTACGCGCGCCATTTCAAACTGCGCGTGCAATACGATGTGAAAGTTGAATCCATCGGCAGAAATGAAGAGGGCGGTTTCCGCGTGCGCGGCGGCGACGGCAAGGAATTCTCTTGCCAGCGTCTCGTGGTCGCCACCGGGTTCAAGCATCTCTATCTGCCGGACGTTCCCGGCATCGAACTCGCGGAGAAGTACACGGAGATGTCTGTCGAGCCGCAGGACTTTCTCAACCAGAGAGTGCTCATCGTCGGCAAGGGAAATTCCGGCTTCGAGACGGCGGATAATATAATCGGCACCGCCGCCTTGATTCACATCGCCAGCCCCACTCCAATCAAGATGGCCTGGGAGACGAAATTCGTCGGGCACCTGCGCGCACTCAACGCCAACTTTTTAGACACCTACCAGTTGAAACTGCAAAACGCCGTGCTCGATGCGACCATTAAACGGATCGAGCAGCGCGACGGTAAATATGCCGTCTTCGTGAGCTACACGCATGCCAGCGGCGAAGAGGAAGAGTTGTTGTACGACCGCGTCCTCCTGTGCACCGGCTGGCGCTTCGACGATTCGATTTTCGAACCGAACTGCAAGCCCACGCTCGTCATCAACGATAAGTTTCCGGCGCAGACCATCGAATGGGAATCGGTCAACGTCAAAGACCTCTACTTCGCCGGGACGCTCATGCAGATGCGCGATTACAAGAAGAAGCAATCCGGCTTCATACACGGCTTTCGCTACAACGTGCAGGCGCTCTATCACATTCTGGAGCAGAAATACCACGGGCGCGAATGGCCTTATGCCAGCGTCGAAGCGCGCGCCGAAGACCTCGCGCATGCCGTCCTCAAACGCGTCAACCGCACTTCGTCCCTGTGGCAACAGACTGGTTACATGTGCGATTTGATCGCCATGGGCGACGACGGTGAACCGGCCCGATACTACGAAGATATGCCCGCCGATTATGTGCACGGAAGCGCGCACGGCGAGAATGATCACTACTACACGGTGATGCTTGAGTTCGGCAAACCGACGGGCAACCCCTTCAGCATCAATCGTGAACCTGTCGCGGAGAGCGCGGCCTCAAGCAGTTTTCTGCATCCCATCGTCCGGCGTTTCAGTCGCGGAAAGCTAATCTCGGAACACCACCTGCTCGAAGATTTGTTTGGCGAATGGCGCAAGGAGCATGTGCACGTTCAACCTTTGATCGCTTACTTCTCCGGCGAGTTGGGCAAGTCAGCCGCCCCTTCATCAGAGGCCAAAGCGGCTGTCGCACAGAGCCTCTAAAGCTCTCCGCACGCGCGCCTGCGCCGGAACTGCAAAAACGGCCTCGCGCGTCAACGTAAAACTTAAAGCTCCACGCTTCCGTCTCTCGCGCGTGAAGCGGGAAATGATGTGTGAACAAAGAGGACAGGCTTATGTCGCATTCAACCATCAGTGTCTCAAGCCCGTATGTGGAACTTGATTCGAACATGAATCAAGTTCCACTCTCGGAAACGGAGGTCGGGGCGATCAAGGCTTTGGTGCGGGAGGCTGCGACGCAGTACACCTCGGTTGAAGACGCGCGTTTTCTCAAAGATGCCTGTCTCATCGCACATGAACTGCCGCGACGCGTGCGCTCCTTTCTCAACGACTTCAAATATCTGGAGCCTCCCGCCGGAGCGTGCGTCATCAAGGGTTATCCGGTTGACGAAGCGAAGATCGGCCTCACGCCCGCCCACTGGAAGTCGCGGCAAGCTCTCTCGCCGACGCTGGAAGAGGAAATTTTGTTCGTCCTGTTCGGTTCGCTGCTCGGGGATGTGATGGGATGGGCGACGCAGCAAAACGGTTACATCGTGCATGATGTCATGCCCATCAAAGATCACGAAGATTCGCAAATCAGCAGCGGGAGTTTGCAAACGATCTGGTGGCACAACGAAGACGCCTTTCATCCTTACCGGGGCGACTTCGTGGCCTTGATGTGTTTACGCAATCAGGAGCAAGTGCCGACCACGCTCGCCTGTCTCGACGGCGTGAACCTCAATGAAAAATTGAAGAGCATTCTGTTGGAGCCGCGTTTCATCATCCGGCCAGACGATTCGCACATCAAGAGTAAGTCAAGCGCGCCGGCGACGAAGACGGGTCTGGAGGAAGTCTTACTTGAGGCTTCCTGCGAGCACATCAAAGAAATGCACGCACACCCGGAGAAAGTGCCGATCCTCTACGGCAATCGGGATGCGCCCTACATTCGCATTGACCCTTACTACATGGATTCGCAGGAAGACCCCGAAGCGCAATTCGCTTTGGACGCACTGATGCGCGAGATTGACGCGCGCCTGACCGAGATCGTGCTCAGCCCCGGCGATTTCATCTTCATAGACAACTACCGCGCCGTACACGGCAGAAAATCTTTCCATGCACGCTACGACGGCACGGACCGCTGGTTGAAGAGAATCAACATCACGAAGGACTTGAGAAAATCATCCGACGCACGCGCGACGCGGGAGTCTCGCATTATTCTCTGAGACGCTCGCCGCGCATCGAGTTCGCAGTTGACGCCGGCGACAACTTACAGCCCCGCGAGCAGGCGAGCGACGCACGAGTTTGTCGCCCGAACGTCGCCCGAACCGACGCACACGTAACTACTAATCTCCAATGAAAATTATCTCATTTTTCTTGCGCACGTCTCCGCGCTACATGATGCTAGTGATCCTCGGAGGCGTCGTCAGCGGCATCGGCAGCATCGGCCTGCTCGCGCTGATCAATTCGGCGTTGAACAATCTGGACAAGTTATCCGGTGCGTATGTCGTGGGGTTCATAGTGCTCTGCCTGCTTGTCCCGTTCAGCCGCGTCGCTTCGGAGATCATGCTCAACTCTCTGGGGCAAGCCACCATCTTCGAACTGCGCCTGCGCCTGAGCCGCCAGATTCTCGGCGCGCCGCTGCGCGAACTGGAAAAGATCGGCCCGCCGCGCCTGCTCGCCACACTCACGGGCGACGTTCTCAGCATCGCCAACTCTCTCTCAATCGTTCCGATCCTCTGCATCAATGTCGCCATCGTCGTCGGGTGTCTGGCCTTCATCGGCTGGCTTTCGCCTACCGTCTTGCTGTTCATCTTCGGCTTCCTAGTGATCGGTGTGACGAGTTACCAACTGTCCGTGGGGCGCGCGATGCGCTATATGCGGCTGGCGCGCGAGCAGGAAGATGCGCTGCTAAAACAATTCCGCGCGCTGACGGACGGCGCGAAGGAACTCAAACTGCACCGCCGCCGCCGCCTGATGTTTCTTTCCCGGCTGCTTGATCGAACCGCCGAAAATCTTCGCCACCACAACGTGAAGGGACTCGCCGTTCTCAGCATCGCTGGCAGTTGGGGGCAGATTTTTTTCTTCGCCGTGATCGGCACGCTGATTTTCGGTGTGCCGCGTGTGAGCCCGGTCAACCGCGAAGTCCTGACCGGCTGCACGCTCGCCATTCTTTTTCTGATGGGGCCGTTCGGTTCGCTGTTGAGCGTCTTCGGCAGCCTCGGGCGCGCCAGCGTGGCGCTGCGAAAGGTTGAGGATTTAGGTCTCTCCCTGTCGCGCACTTCCGAAAACGATGTCAGCATCGCGCTCGACATAGAGTTTAAGTTCGAGCGTCTGGAACTCGTCGGTGTAACGCACAGTTACCAACGCGAAAACGAGGCGCACGATTTCATACTCGGCCCGCTCGACCTGAGTTTCCAGGCGGGAGAGTTGATCTTCATCGTCGGCGGCAACGGGAGCGGCAAAACGACTTTCGCCAAACTGCTGGCGGGTCTCTATATCCCCGAAACCGGAGAAGTGCGACTGAACAACGAACCCGTCGTCGAAGAGAACCGCGAATTTTACAGACAGTTTTTCGCCGTCGTCTTCGCGGACTTCTTCCTCTTCGACAACCTGCTCGGCCTGCACGAGATCACGCTCGACGCGCGTGCCAGAGACTATCTCCATCAGCTTCAACTTCAACACAAGGTCGAAGTGAAGGACGGAAGATTCAGCACCACGGAATTATCGCAGGGGCAGCGCAAGCGCCTCGCGCTCCTCACAGCTTATCTGGAAGACCGCCCCGTCTATATCTTCGACGAGTGGGCGGCCGATCAGGACCCGCTCTTTAAAGAGATATTTTACGGCAAGCTCTTGCTCGATTTGAAAGCGAGAGGCAAGACGGTTTTAGTGATTAGCCACGACGACCGTTATTATCACGTCGCAGACCGCATCATCAAACTCGATGATGGTCAGATTAGATTCGACCAGCGTGCGGGCGAACAACTTCCCGGTCAGTCTCCCTATCTTTTTCATCCCTTGCAGCCCCGGCAGCAGGCCGCTCCCGCGGAAAAACAGGTCTCCCCGGACAACGTTTAAAAGAGGCGAACTTCGAAGTCGCAACGGCGCACGCGCGCCGTTACTTTCGGCTGGCGAAAAATGAAGTGAACGGCATGTTTCCAACCGACGAACCCACTACGACGACCTGTGCCACGGAGCGACAGTCCGAAGCGCTGCCCGCGCATCTCGCGCCGTTGCCGTGCACGGAGAATTGGGCGTTGTGGAAATGGGTGGGCCTGCGCGGCGCGGGCTTCGCGGCGCAGGGAGTGCTCGCGCTTGCTTCGACGGAGAGCGCGCAAGCGGCGGACGAGTTGCTGCGCGCCGAAGCCGGGGCCGAACAACTCTGGGAGAGCGCGCTCGATGCCGTCAACTACACTTTGACGACGCTGCCGTGGAAAGCCGACGGCACTTGCGACGACCCGCGCGTGCTTCCTCTCGTCAAAGCGATGCGGCTACTGAAAAAAGGCAAACTCCCGCCGCTTTCCGAAGAGAGCACGACGGAGGGCGAAGCCGTCAGAGAACTTCAATCCGCGCTGGCCCGCGTGGACCAGGCTCACGCAGAGTACGTGCGCTGCTTTGAAGCGGCGCAAGCTTCTGCGAACAAAGCGTTGCGCGCCGTCGCGGAAGACAGGCGATTTCGTGAAGCCGTCACATGGCAGAACCGCCGCGCGTTACGCTCGGGCATTGACTCGATGCTACGCGAACAGTCAGCGACCAAGCAGCGAAAAAACGGACGCCTCGTGGCGAGTTACCTGCAACGCTATTGCACCAAAAACGACAGCATAGGATTCTTCGGCCCTATCGGATGGGCGCGCATCTCTTCCGAAGCCGACAGCGTCAACGTCCGCCCCGGTCGCGCGCTCTTGGCTTCGCGCGAAGTCTATTTCGAATGCTGGACGATTGATGCCCTCTGCCAGCGGCTTTCTCAGGACGCGGAACTGCGCCCCTGGATGCGGCCTCGACGCATGCCCTCCGTCCGCGTCGCCGGGCGCACGCTTCATCTCCCTTTCAAAACACCCGTCGAACTCACCCCGCAGCAGTCGCTCTTGCTCATGGCCTGCGACGGCGAAACCACCGCATGCGACATCGCACGTCAACTAGTTGCTAACTCCGGCGGCGTGCTCAATAGCGAACAGCACGTCTACAGAGAGCTTGAGCAACTCGCAGAGCAGGAATTGATCGCGTGGTGCGTCGAGGTGGGAGATGAACCGCGCGGCGAGCGGCGTTTGAGAAAATTGCTGGAAGGCGTGGAGGCCGTAGAGGTGCGCGGGCGTGCGTTGGAGTTGTTGGAAAAGATGGAGCGTGCGAGGGGCTGTGTGGCGCAGGCGGCGGGCGACGCGGAGCTTCTGGAGAGAGCGGTCGCAGAGATGGAGGAACTGTTCGAGCATGAGACGGGGCGAGCCGCGACGCGGAAGGGCGGGCAGGTCTATGCGGGAAGGACGTTGGTTTATGAGGATTGCCGTAGAGACGTGAAGGTCGAGATAGGAGCGGAGGTGTTGCAGGAGTTGAGCGGCGGGCTCGGGTTGATGTTGGAGAGCGCGAGATGGATGGCCTGGAAGACCGGAGAGGAATACAGGCGCGCGCTGCACAACATCTATCGCTCTCTGGTCGAACAGAGCGGTTCGAGCGTGCTCGACATAGAACCTTTTTGGTTGCAAGCGGAACCGCTACTCATCGGTTCCGAGCCGCACCTGCTCGACAAGGTCGTACGCGAGTTTCAGGAAAAATGGGCGGAGGTGTTTTCGTTAAACGCGGATGCGCGTGCGGTTCAATACACGAGCGAGGAACTCCGGCGCAAGGTTGCGGCGACATTCGCATCGCCGCGAACCGCCTGGAGCGCGGCGCACTATCACAGCCCTGACGTGATGATCGCGGCGGACAGCGTCGAAGCGATCCGTCGCGGCGACTATCTTTTCGTCATGGGCGAACTTCACGTTGCGACCAACACTTTGAGTTCCTCCACCTTCGTCTCGCAACACCCTTCGCCGGAAGACCTCTACGCAGCGATTGCCTCCGACCTGCCACGGCCACGCGTCGTGCCGGTGCTTCCGAAGAACGCGCATTTCCCGAAACGCTCGTCGCCTGTTTTGACCTCGCCCGAAGACTTCTTTTTAGAGTATGCAGAGGGCGCGCCGGGGCTGCCGACGGCCAGAGCGTTGCGCGCTTCCACACTCGTCGTCGAAGCGTCCGGCTCAGACCTCTTCGTGCGCACGCGCGACGGACGCCTGCGCTTCGACATTATCGAATTCTTCGGCAGCGTCTTGTCAGGCTCGATCATAGACAAATTCAAATTGTTCAAAGGGAGCGAGCATCAAGCGCGCGTGAGCATTGACCGGCTCGTCGTGCAGCGCGAGTCTTGGACGATCCCTGCCGCCGAGATGACCTTCGCACACGAACGTGCGGACTCTGATCGCTTCCTCGAAGCGCGCCGCTTCCAGCAACAACACGAGATGCCGCGTCATGTGTTCGCCAAAGTGCCCGTGGAGGTTAAGCCCGTGTACGTGGATTTCGAGAGCGAGATTTATGTGAACATGCTGGGGCGTTTAATCAGGCGCAGCGTGGAAGAAGGCGGCGACGAAGCGACGGTGACGATCTCGGAAATGATGCCGGGGATGAATCAATTATGGTTGCCGGATGCGGAAGGCAATCGCTACACCTCCGAGTTTCGTTTCGTCGCGCTCGACTTGCACGCTTCGCACACATGATCAAACGGCGGGTGGGAAACATGAACGGAAGAACGAATCACAGGGCGCGGGCATTGGTTCCTCATCAACCTCCTGCGCAGCCACACCGCCTGAGGGCGAGAGAAGAAGATGACGATGTTTACAAAAGATGAGCACGCGGCGGCCTGCGCCGAAAGAGAGCAGCCGACAACCCTTGCGGAGCATCTGGTGAGGCTGCCGGGGTCGGAGCATTGGGCATTGTGGAAATGGGTGGGCTTGCGCGGCGCGGGCTTCGCGGCGCAGGCAGTGTTGGCGCTGGCTTCCACGGAGAGTGCGAAGGCTGCGGACGAGTTGTTGCGGGCCGAAGCAGAGGCCGAACAACTCTGGGAGGGCGCGCTCGACGCGGTGCGTGCGGAACTTGATGCGGCCACAGGCGTTCGACGCGAACTATTGGTTAAAGCGATGCGACAGTTGAACAAGGGCAAAGTCCCGCAGTTGGCCGAACTGCAAGAGGCTGACGCTGCCGGTTCGTTTTCGCAGCTCGCCACCAGGATCAAAGAGTTCGAGGCGGCTTACAAACGCGTGACGGAGAGCGGGGCAATCTTTGAGCAGCGATATGCGGACGAGTTGCAACGGAACTCGGAGGCGTTGCGCGTCACTGTGAGCGACGAAAGATTTCGCGAGGCGATCATCTGGCAGAACCGCA
>WUUC01040733.1_pt1 | contig 14238 bp, 14 predicted proteins | sample 6278441 | NCBI WGS metagenome assembly WUUC01 (sample SAMN13675441, study PRJNA597444) | soil metagenome | isolation source: soil | place: USA: Washington | collected 2017-10
AAGAGGGTGCGAATCCCTCGCGGTCCCGCCGCTGTCAATGGGGACGAAACCCGCAACAGCCACTGTCCGATCAGACGGATGGGAAGGCACGGGGAGTAGGATGAACCATGAGCCAGAAAACCTGCCCGGAACTGGAGCCTAAACAGGTTCCGAAGACCATCGTTCCCTCGAGGGCTGGGGAACAGGCGAGGATGAAGAAGCGGGTGCAATCCTCAGGGTCTCTCTAGGCCTTGGGGATTTTTTATTTTCCGAACGCTGAAAAACGTCTCTCACTTCATGCTCGCGTCGCACACACCCTGCGGCGTACGAGACACACCACGTCTCGGCGCTATGCGTGCTGGGGCCTTACGGAGAAACGTTTTTGAGTGTTCGGTTGGCTGTAGCAAACTATTGGCGCTGTGCGCATGCATACTCTTCGCCAACGTCGGTGATGTTTCCGCAAGTGATGATGGACGCATGGCCATGAAACGTCGTCAGCAAGGCATCCTCACGGGGATGCCGTTCATGGCCAACATTACGCCGCGGACCTTCGTGGACGATGCCGGACGAAAGCTGTACTTCGCCAAGCCGCCGCTGCGCGTCCTTTCGCTTGCGCCCAGCCTCACGGAAATGCTGTTTGGCATCGGCCTGGATGAACAGATCGTCGGAGTGACGAATTTTTGCAATTACCCGCCTGCGGCCGTCACGAAGCCGAAAGTGGGCTACACGCATCCCAATCTTGAATCACTGTTGGCCCTCAACCCGGATATGGTGGCGGCGCCCGGTGAGCTTCTACGGGCTGACGTCCTTGCGAAGTTGGACGAATTGAAGGTGCCGACCTTTATTTTCGAAGCCAAATCACTCGAACATGTCCTGGCGCACATTCACACGTTGGGGCGGATTTTTGAACGGACGTCTGCGGCGGATACGCTCGCCCAGCGCATGCGGGAACGTATTGCCGATGTCTCGCGCCGGGTCGAGGCCAGAGAACGCAGACGGGTCTTGTATGTACTGAGCAGCCAACCACTCATTACGATCGGCGCCAATAGCTACATACATCAGATGATCGAGCTGGCGGGAGGCATCAATATCGCGGCTGGCGCGTCGGGGGCCTATCCTCGACTGAATATGGAAACCGTGTTGGAGAAAGATCCCGAGGTACTGGTCTTCCCTGTGGGATCAACCGAAAGTGTCCCTGACCGTGAACAGGAAGCATGGAACCGGTGGACCGGCTTGTCGGCCGTCCAACATCGACGGCTTCATGTCGTATCTTCGGACGCAGTCAACCGTCCAGGCCCGCGTGTCGTCGATGGCTTGGAGCAACTTGCGCAGGTGATTCACCCGGAAGCGTTCTCCTCAGTTCACCCATCTGCTCAGCCATGACCATTTCTCAGAGCCAGCCCGCATCCTCAATGTCCGATCGAGCGTCGTCCAAGTCGGTATATGCGGCCGCTGTAGACGATGCAGCCGCCTTTCGAAAGGGCATCCTCACGATGCGCCGATGGCTCAGCGTAGTTGCCATTCTGTCGACGGTTGCGATAGCCCTCATTCTTCTATGTCTCCAAATAGGAACCCAGTACGTGAGTTTTGGAGAGATCCTCCGGATTATGGGACGCGCCATCGGTATCCTTGACCACCGCGCCAATGAATCATCTATCACTGATACGATCGTCTTGCAGCTACGGATGCCTCGCGTGTTGCTCGGATTTCTCGTGGGCAGTTCCCTGGCATCCGTGGGCGTGATCTTGCAAGCGCTGCTGCGAAATCCCTTAGCCGACCCGTACATTCTCGGCGTCTCGAGCGGCTCGGCGCTCGGAGTGTCTTTGGCCGTCCTGTTCGGGCTGGGCGGCACGGCCTGGCTGATCCCGACATTGCCGATCTATGGGTTTCTTGGAGGTCTACTGGCTCTTACGGTGCTGTATCGCATGTCAGCGACCTGCGACAGGGTGCCCGTGCACAGTGTCCTCCTGGCCGGCGTCATCCTGAACGCCATTTTTTCCGCCCTCATTATGTTCATCACTTCAATCATGGAGCCGAATCGTGCCTTCGGCATGATGGCCTGGTTGATGGGATCGCTGACGGCAACCGCCGATCCTACCTTGCTGGGACTCTTCATCTATTTGACGGGTTGCCTGGCCTGGCTGTTCAAGCAGGTCACCGTGCTAAACATTATGACTTTAGGAGAAGAGCCGGCACGCTCGCTGGGCATTGATACGGAGCGCGCGAAACGGAGCATCTTGATGACCGCTGCGCTCGTCAGCGGGGCGGTCGTCTCGGTAAGCGGCATGATCGGCTTCATTGGGATGGTTGTTCCGCATGCCGTGCGATTAGTCCTTGGCGCTGATCACCGCTTGCTTCTGCCAGCATCCGCTCTTGTGGGAGGCATGTTTCTCATGACGGCTGATACGTTCGCGAGAAGCGTTTTTGCGCCTTCAGAGCTCCCTGTCGGGATCATGACGGCATTGGCCGGCGGACCGTTTTTTATTTATCTTCTCGTGTGGAGAAAGGACCGCCTGGCTTGATGTGCCGGTCAAGAGCAAACGGACGAGACTGCTCATGATGCCGCAACAGATCGCCTATGAAGTCCGGTCACTGTTTTTCCGTTACGGAACTGGCGGTGACGGGAGAACCTGGGCGGTGCAGGATGTCAGTCTGCAGGTGACGGTGGGTGAGATGGTGGGCATCGTCGGTCCCAACGGGTCTGGCAAGACCTCGCTGCTCAAGCTACTGGCCAAGCTCGTGAGGCCGCATCATGGCGAGATAACGCTGTTCGGCCAATCCTTGGCGTCGGCCAGCCAGCGGGACGTGGCGCGACAGGTCGCCTTCGTGTCTCAGGACAATCAGCCGGCTTTTTCTTTCAGCGTGGCCGAAACGGTGTTGATGGGACGTTTTCCCCACAGGCCTGCTTCGCGATGGGGCTTCGGGTTGGACTGGAATAGCCGGGAGGATTGCGCGGCGGCGCAGGAGGCGATGAGGACCATGGATGTAGCGCATCTTGCTGATCGCTCGGTCATGGATCTCTCAGGCGGAGAGCGCCAGCGGGCCGTCATCGCCCGGGCGCTGACCCAAACACCGAGAGTATTGCTGCTCGATGAGCCGACGGCCTTCCTCGATCTGCAGCATCAACTGGATATTTGTGTGGTCTTACGAGCACTCAAGGCAGACCATGGTCTGACGATCGTCATGGTTTCGCACGATTTGAATCTGGCCAGTCAGCACTGTGATCGAATCGTGATGCTGAAAGCAGGTGTCGTATCGGCGCTGGGCAGTCCTGTTGACGTCATGCGCCCTGAGGTCTTGCAGTCGGTGTACGGCTGCGAGGTGTTGGTCGACTCACATCCTGAGTCGGGACTTCCTCGCATCACCTTGCCGCGTGAGCGGTTTCAGTGAACGAATTCAGCGCTGCGGGTGTGGTTCGTGCCCAGCCTATCCGCATGAAGATGAGGGCACGCAAAAACTTGAGAGAGGGAATCATCAAAAGCCGTCAGTGCCGGGGAAGATGGTGTAAAGCCATCACGGTGCCGCCACTGTAAGCGGGAAGCATTCTCCCAGGATAAGCCACTGGTAGGCGAGACCTGTCGTGCATGCCGCGCGACGTCACTCGCTCCGCTGGGAAGGCGGGAGAACGCGGCGATCCGCGAGTCAGGAGACCCGACTGACGGAGAGAGTCGTCACACCCTTCGAGTCAAAGGGAGGCTGTCATGTGGTCTTTTTCCGCCGGCGTTCTGTTCACTGTGCTGGTCTATTTCGATGGATTTGGGTTTCCCAGCTCCGCCTCCGCAGCAGAAGGCGGAACGGACGACGGATCCGATGTCATCGCAACGCCCGAAGTATTCATCAGCGCCACCAAGACGGAAGTTCCAGTCAAGCAAGTCACCAGCGCGGTGGAAATCATCACCGGCGAGCAGATGCACCAACGGAGAATGAAGACCGTCGTGGAGGCGCTTCGGTTGGCACAGGGATTGGCCGTGTTTCAAAGCGGCGGTCCGGGCACCGTAGCTCAAGTGCGCATGCGCGGCGGCACACCGCAGCAGACGCTGGTGTTAATCGATGGCGCGATCGTCAACAGTGCTACCGATGGAGCCTACAACTTCGCGAATCTGACCACCGATAACATCGAGCGGATAGAAATTCTCCGTGGCAGTCAGGGCATGATGTGGGGATCAGATGCCATGGGGGGCGTGGTCAATATCATCACGAAACGCGGACGAGAGACGCCAAGTATTTCCGCCTTTGCGGAATACGGTTCGTTTGCAACGATCCGTGAAGGCGCCAGTGTCGCTGGAAAAAAGGGGCCGGTTGATGTCGCGGCCACGCTCAGCCGCTGGGACACCTCAGGGTTTTCCGCCGTAAACTACCGGCGCGGCGCGGCGGAGCGGGACGGATTTCACAATTGGCAGGGATCGGCAAAGCTCGGCGTGGATCTGTCCAAGGACGGACGGCTGGAGTTCAATTTTCGGTGGATGGATGGGATCACGAATTTGGATGGCACCACGTTCAATCCGACCACCTCGTTATTCGACCCCGCCGATGTTCTGGGAGCCAAGACCAGCAGCAAAGAGTATGTGTATACCGGAAGCTATTTCCAGCCGATCACAAATTGGTGGTCGCAAAGGCTGACATTGGCGCGTGCGACAAATAGCTTCAGCACGAGTTCCGGCATCGTTGAACGTAATGTCGTCACAGGTCTCGTGGCGGCTCCATTCCCGTTCAGTTCTGAAATCAACACAACGAGCAACCGGCTTGAATGGCAGCATGATTTCCAGATTGTGAAGCCGCTATCCGTGACGTCCGGATATCAGTTCCGCGAGGGCCTCGGTGAGAATCTTGATACGCTCACCGGTACGCCGACACTTACACCGAAGGTGATCAGCAGCCATGCGGGATTTGCCGAAGCCAAACTCAACCTCTGGGACCGCTTGTTTGGAACGGCGGGCATCAGACAGGATGAGTATAACGCTTTCGGGAGTGCAACCACCTATCGCGCGACGGCCGGATACCTGCACAAAGAAACAGGGACGAAATTGCGCGGTAGTTATGGGACCGGGTTTCGGGCGCCTACCATCAATGATTTGTTCTTTCCCGGGTTTGGGAACCCCAACTTACGACCTGAAAAGAGCAAAGGGCTGGACGTCGCACTTGATCAGTCTCTGTTCAATGATCGCGTCTTGCTCAGTGTGGGTTACTTCTGGACGCGCTATCAAAATCTGATCCTGTCGGTGTTCGATCCAGGTGGTGTATGCAGTTTCTCGCTGTTCGGTTTTTGTGCCGCCAACATTGGGCAAGCAAGAACTGAAGGAATGGAAGCGAGTGCCAAAGTCAAGCTCCTTCAGGACCGGCCCTGGATCAAGAGTTTGGACGTACAGTTTCAATACACCCATACGAGCACCGAAAACCTCACGAACAACGCGGGAACGCGCCTGCCGCAATGGCCGCTGAATCAATGGTCCGCCATTCTGAGCTACCAACCGATCGAGGCGCTGCGTGCGAATCTTGAAGCGCGATTCGTGGGACAGCGATATAACGACGCTCTCAATTCTGATTCACTCCCGCACTTCTACGTGTGGAACGCTTCGTTCACTTATGATGTGAACAAGACGGTGCAGCTCTATGGGAGGGCGGACAACATTTTTAACCGACAGTACGAAGAGGTGTTGTTTTTCAGCACGCCCATTCGATCGGTGTTTGGAGGGCTGCGAGTCAACTTCGACGTGCCGATCTGACGGATCACGTTGATCATGTCGAGAAAGAACCTGGCCGAGTGATCGAGAAACGCGATGAGGGGTCCGGTCTCGAAAATCTGCGAATGCTGTAAACAAGCATTTGTCTGCGGCCAATATGGTTGTTGGTGTGGCCACGTCCAAGTCACTGAGCGGCAGATGGTCTGGATTGAGCGGTCATTCCATGATTGTTTGTGTCCGGTTTGCCTTCAGCGGGTCGTCAAGGGCGAGCTCGGACCCCCATCCGTCGCAGAAGCGGAGTAAGGAGAGAGGTGCGAATTACGAAAGTGTACACGCGGACGGGTGACGGCGGCGATACCCGGCTGGCCGGAGGGCAACAGGTCTCGAAAGACTGTCTCCGAGTCGAGGCGTACGGCACAGTGGATGAGTTGAGCGCGTCGATAGGCCTTGCCCGGGCGATGAACAAAGAGGTCACCCGGACGATCCGTGCGGCTACGCGGCTTGAGCACGAGCTGCGTTGGATTCAGAATAAATTGTTCGACGTCGGCGGCCTGCTTGCCACTGCGCCTGGACAGACATTCAAGAACATGCCGACGATCAAAGCACAGGATACGGCCAAACTCGAGCGTATGATGGACCGATGCCAAAAAGATTTGGCTCCACTCAAGGAGTTCATCCTGCCCGGCGGCGGAAAGGTGTCGGCAACGCTGCATCAGGCCCGCACGATCTGCCGGCGCGCGGAACGTATTTGCGTCAGTTTGGCGAGAGCGGAACCGCTCGAGACGGAGATCATCAAGTTTTTGAATCGGCTGAGCGATGCGCTGTTTGTGCTGGCCCGATGGGTGGCGAAGACGCAGGGGGAACCTGAATTTCTGTGGGAGCGGAACACGGACGGAAGGAAGTAGAGGGGAGGCGATGGCCGCGCGCACGCTCATGATTCAGGGCACGGCCTCGCACGTCGGGAAGTCCGTGATGACGACCGCCCTTTGCCGGGTATTGCGTCGGCGGGGGCTGCGGGTGGCGCCCTTCAAAGCGCAGAACATGTCAAACAATTCATTCGTCACACCGGACGGTAAGGAAATCGGCCGTGCGCAGGCGGTCCAAGCGGCCGCTTGCCGCCTCGCGCCGCACGCGGACTTCAATCCAATCTTGATCAAGCCCGAATCGCGCACGGCCGCGCAGCTCGTCGTTGGCGGCGAGGTGGCCGGATCGCTGTCCGCGGAGGACTTCGGTGCGGTCCGACGTCGGTATTGGACGACGGTGCGGGAGGCCTTTCTGCGACTGTCTGACACATTCGACGTGGTGGTGTTGGAAGGGGCCGGTAGTCCGGCGGAAGTCAATTTGAGACATTGCGACGTTGTTAATATGGAGATGGCCCGCCATGCCGGCGCTCCGGTGTTATTAGTAGGGGACATCGACCGAGGCGGGGTGTTCGCCTCCCTCGTAGGAACCTGGGCTCTACTGGATGAGGCCGATCGTCGGCATCTGAAAGCCTTCGTCATCAATAAACTGCGAGGAGACGCGAGTCTTCTCGCGACCGGTCTCACGCGCGTCTCTGAGGAAACGGGGTTGCCATGCGCTGGTGTCGTCCCTCACTGGGCAGACTTAGATGTTCCGCAGGAGGATTCACTTGGATGGGATGGCTGGCAAGGCAGAACGTCAACACGCGCGGACCGCATCGTGATCGGAATTGTGGACGTGCCGAGCCTGTCCAATTTCACGGACTTCGACCCGTTGACCGGAGAGCCGGATGTGGAGTTGGTTCGCTTGAGTGAGTCAACGGATCGTCCGTTGGATGCCGTAATTTTTCCCGGGACCAAACAGACGGTTGAGGCGCTCCGCTTCGTGCGACAACGAGGCTTCGATTGTCTTGCCCGCCGCGTGTTGGCCGAGGGCGGGACGGTCGTCGGTATCTGTGGCGGCTATCAATTGCTCGGGCGAATGATTTACGATCCGGGGCATCTTGAATCAGATCACGATCATATCGACGGCCTCGGGATGCTGCCGATCGACACCACGTTTGAGTTTCCAAAAATCGTCAAGCAGGTCTCAGGGCAACATGCTGAAAGCGGCTGCACCCTGGCCGGCTACCAGGTCAGAATGGGGCGAACGGTCATTCCCTCCCAGGCCCGGCCGTTTGCGGAACTCCGAGACGATCGCATCGGTGAACAGGAGTTCGACGGGATGTGCACCCATGGCGGGCGGCTATTTGGCACCTACCTGCATGGTCTCTTCGATCACGATCCCTTTCGACGGTGGTGGTTGAATCGATTGCGGACCTCCAAGGGCTGGCCGGCGCTGCCGGAGACACAGGGGTTCTCCCTCGATGCGCGCCTTGACCGGCTGGCCGATTTCGTGGAACAGCATCTCTCCATGCCGATGATCCATCGGCTGCTTGAAGAAGGGATGTCTCGTGGCACCACATAGAGGACGGTCGCATCTGGTGTTCATCCTTGGAGGCGCCTCGTCAGGAAAGAGCGAGGTTGCACTTCAATTGGCGTCCAAGGGAATTGGCAAAAAAGCTCCGCGGGTCTTTGTGGCGACAGGCGAGGGATTGGATGAAGAGATGGCAACGAAAATTGCCCGCCACCGGCAGTCCCGATCGTCTGCATGGATGACGGCGGAAGTCCCGCTTGATCTGGCCGCGTGGATCAAGGCACACGGGCGGGCGTATCGTACGGTGGTGATTGATTGTTTGACCATGTGGCTGTCGAACCGCTGGTGTGAAGGAAGCAAGGAACAGGAGATCCTTCAGGATGCACGAACGTTCCTCGATGCGCTCAGACGCCTCAAGGCGCGTACCGTCATGGTCTCGAATGAATTGGGAATGGGCCTAGTGCCTGCGGACGCAGCCTCCCGGCGGTTTCGGGAAGTGGCCGGGGTCTTGAATCGTCTGGTGGCCCGCGAGGCGGATGAGGCCTATTTCGTGGTGTGCGGAATTCCCCTTCGGTTGAAATAAAAGAACACATGAGACTGCGAGATGTTGTGATGCAGATCGGCGAGATGGACGCAGCAGTGGCGGCGGCGACGCAGAGCCGGCTGGATCGCTTGACCAAACCGCAGGGCAGTTTGGGTCGACTCGAACAACTCGCCGTCCAATACTGTGCGATCAGGGGGGAGTGCAAGCCGGCCGTCCCACGCGGCAGGGTCTGTACGTTTGCTGCCGATCATGGTGTGGTAGACGAAGGAGTGAGTGCCTATCCTAGAGACGTGACGGCGCAAATGGTGTTGAACTTTCTGAGAGGTGGCGCGGGTGTGAACGTGCTGGCTCGGCATACCGGAGTTGACGTGCGTGTCGTGGACATTGGAGTGGCCCATGACTTCGGGCCCATCCTCGGCCTCCTTCATCGAAAATTGATGATGGGCACCAGAAATATGCTGCAGGCCGCGGCCATGGACCGGAACACCGCCGAGGAGGCGGTCGAAATCGGCATGGCTCTCGCGTCGGAGGCTATCGAAGAAGGCGTGACGCTCATCGGCACCGGCGAGATGGGGATCGGCAATACGACGGCAAGCGCAGCGATCACAGCCGTCATGACCGGGGCGCCGGTTGAGCACGTCACCGGAACGGGAACCGGAATCGATGAGCTGGTGCGAAGGCGAAAAATTCTCGTAATTGAACGGGCCCTGAACCTTCATCGGCCGAACTCGGACGATCCAATCGATGTCCTGGCAAAAATTGGCGGATTGGAAATTGCGGGTATGACCGGCTTGATTCTCGGCGCCGCCGCCGCACGCATACCGGTCGTCTTAGACGGATTCATTGCCGGGGCTGCCGCGCTGATCGCATGCGCCCTCCAGCCGCGCTGCGTTCAGTACATGATCGCCTCTCACCGGTCCGTCGAGCGAGGGCATCAGTTGCTACTCGAGAAATTGGGACTTGAGCCCCTGTTAGATCTGGACCTTCGGCTGGGAGAAGGCACCGGGGCCTGTCTCGGAATGAGCCTTGTTCAGGCAGCCATCAAGGTGCTGTCCGAAATGGCGACGTTCGGCGAAGCGGGTGTCTCCGAGCGACACCAATGATGACTCTCAAGCCGTTCATTGTTGCCTGGCAGTTTCTGACGGCAGTTCCACTGAGCCGGGAGCTTCATAATCCTTCTCCCGACGAGCTGGCCGGATCCATGCTGTGGTACCCGTTTGTCGGGATCCTGCTTGGCGCCCTTGTTGCCATGGTGGACATCCTCTTGGCCCGGTGGCTGTCGCCGGAGGTAGTTGCGGCGCTGCTGATTCTCTTGCTCGTTGGGATGACGCGGGGCCTTCACCAGGACGGTCTGGCTGATACGCTTGACGGATTGGCGGGAGGACGCATGGCCACCGATCGACTGAGCATCATGCGAGACCCTCGTATAGGAGCCATCGGTGCCACCGGTTTGTTCCTTTCATTGATTCTGCGGTACAGCGCGGTCGTGTCATTACCTGAATCGCTGAGATTTCCGGTACTCCTTTCGATGCCGGCCTTCGGACGTTGGGCGATGGTAGTCGGCGCATTTGGTGCGCCATATGCGAGGAGTGAAGGGGGCTTGGCCGCCCCCTTTTTGGCGCATCTGTCGCTTCGCCACGTTCTCGGCGCGACGCTCATCGTCGCCGGGCTGATCGTATGGTCTTTTGGCCCTGCGACCGGATTGACTGTTCTGGTCGTCGGCGGGATCCTGAGTCGGGTGGGCACGACATTCTGCAAATATTCGTTTGGCGGAATCACAGGCGACACCCTCGGAGCGACCAATGAGGTCATCGAAATCAGCTTCCTTCTCCTCATGCCTTTCCTTATGTATTTGCCGTGACCTCCGTCGACCTTCTGGCAGCCTGCATGCTGGATGCGGTGATCGGTGATCCGAATCGGTGGCCTCATCCGGTGCGATGGATGGGCTGGCTGACCACCTGGGTGGAAAAGCAGGCGCGTCGGTTCTGTGTCGGACCAGGCTCGCTTCGTCTCACCGGTGCTGCACTGGCACTGGGTCTACCAAGCATGGCATGTTTCGCCGGATGGGCCGTGATTATTGCGGGTACGGCGGTTCATGACTGGGTCGGGCGCGGTATTGAGATCTGGTTGGCGTCCACGGTGTTGGCCTGGCGCGATCTGGTCGATCATGTCCATGCCGTGTCTCAGGCATTGAAAGGCGGCAGCTTGGAGCGGGCACGTCAATCGGTCGGCTTGATCGTAGGACGTGACACCGATCGCCTGTCTGAACCGGAAATTGTGAGAGCGACGGTGGAGACCATTGCGGAGAGCGCGTCGGACGGCATCATTGCGCCCTTACTATTTCTTGTGATCGGCGGGCCGCCCTTGGCCTTGGCCTACAAGGCCGTCTCGACTCTAGATTCGATGATTGGTCATCGAGATGCAGCCTATCGGGATTTTGGATGGGCCTCCGCCAAGCTCGACGATCTTCTCAATTGGATTCCGGCGCGGGTCACCGCCTGGTTGATCGCGTGCGCGGCTGGAGCTGTGTGCTGGAACGCGAGATCCGTCCATCGAAGCAGTGCGCTCTTGTTGCGTGATGGGCACAAGCATCCCAGCCCGAACAGCGGTAGACCGGAGGCGGCCATGGCCGGCGCACTCGGCGTGCAGCTTGGAGGGACAAATTTTTACGCGGGACTCCGGCATGACCGGCCGTTGCTCGGGGACGCAACGGAGCCCTTATCAGCGGCGCACATCGACCGAGCGCAACAGATCATGACGGTTGCGTACCTGATCGCCATTGCCGCCGCTCTGGCGTTCTTATGGCACTAGAGAAAATGCTCGTCCATGGAGGCAATGTCCACGCCGCAGCTCGTGAGCTTCGGCGACCGATCGAATCGATCCTCGACTTCAGTGCGAGCATTAATCCGTTGGGACCCTCGCCTCGCGTCATGCGAGCGCTGGCGGCCGCCTCACCGCTGGTGCAGCACTATCCTGATCCTGACTGCTTCCGCCTCAGGCAGGTCATTGCGCGTCGCTGGAAGATCTCGTTCAACCGCCTGACGATCGGAAACGGCTCCAGTGAGTTGATCGATATCATTCCGCGCGCCCTGGGTATTCGTTCCGCATTGATCGTCGGTCCCACGTATGGGGAATATGCGCGGGCCGTTTATCGTGCGGGCGGTCGATCGAGGATGGTCATGGCCAGCCGGAAGGAAGACTATCGGCCCCCTTTAGAGCGGGTCGCGCTCAGTCTGAAGGCACAAGGCATCGGCCGCAGGCCGGTCGATGCCGTCTTCATCTGTCATCCCAACAGTCCGACCGGCCGGCCTAGCGTTCTTCAGCAGCTGGTTGATCTCTTTCAAGAAGCCGACCGCGCCGGAGTCTGGGTGGTGGTGGATGAGTCGTTTATCGACTATTGCGAGAGCTTAAGCTGTCTGCCGAGGTTGCCGGCGTTTCCTCGTCTGATTATCTTAAGAAGCTTTACCAAGTTCTATGGCATGCCGGGACTGAGAATCGGCTACAGCATGTCCTCGCTATCCGTGGCTGCGAGCCTGAGAGCGCATCAGCCGCCCTGGTCCGTCAACATGGTAGCGCAACGCGCAGCCGAAGCGGCGATCGCTGACCAGCGTCATGCGCGACGTTGTCTCGCTTATGTCGAGAAGGAACGGGCACGCGTCGTCAAGGAGCTCGCCGCTCTGCCCGGTCTGGCGGTGATCCCGTCTTCCACGAATTTTGTCTTCGTCGAGCTGCCGCCGTCATCTCCTGCGGGCCGGATTGCCGCTGACCTTCGCCGACGAGGCATGCTCATCCGGGACTGTTCATCCGTGGAAGGGTGCAGCCGGCATAGCATGCGCGTGGCGGTGCGAACGACGGGCGAGAACGATCGTCTGCTCTCAGCGCTCGCACGTCTACTGAAGCATTAGCATGGGTCGATTGAAGGCCAAGCGAAGAGGCGTCCAGTATCGGGTCCTTCAGGACACCTTGGTCATCGATCTCGCCAAGAGGTATCGCATCCTCTCTTCAGCTCCGTGCGGAGGCGGGATCGTCGTGGCACGCTCCATCGTCAACCACCGCGTCCCAGCCAACCCGGTGATCTCCGGCCGTTCAGGAGCCGCGAACTGGTCTAGCCCAGCCCGATATTTGGGACTCTTGGCACAGCGAGTAAGAGCCGCAATGCCGGTTGTCGGCCTGATGACGGCTGTACCGATGAAGCAGCTGGTGGTCGACCGTGAACAATGCGGCCCCCTTCTCGTCGAATGTTTTTGTACTCTCGGCGTCACGAATGCCGTTCGGGCCGGCGAACCTGTCCAATCCAAGTTTGCATCAAAGGAGGACCGCGTTCGCGCGGGAACGATCAACATCATCCTTGTCACGAACGCCACCTTGACCGTCCCTGCAATGGTCGGAGCAGTGCAGGTGGCGACGGAGAGCAAAACCGCGACATTGATCAAACACAAGATCCCCAGCGCCTATGAGCGCGGCGCCCTTGCGACGGGGACAGGGACCGATGCTGTGGTGCTTGCGAGCAGCCTCACGGGCAACAATAAGGTGAAGTACAGCGGGACACATACCGAGATGGGAGCGATGATTGGACGGCTGGTCGCGCGTTGCGTTGAACGAGGTCTCCATCGCTATGCCCGCTGGCACAAGCGCCGATAGAAAATAAGCGACTTCTTCATCCCATCCCTCAGCTGTGTCTCCTAAGCGAAATTCCCCTCAGCTTCCAACCGTCCGCCGCGACAATCATTGGAAACAACGAGTGGCCAATTTTTGCCCAAACGGCATCATTTTGTCGCAACCTGAACGATCTTCCCGCGGACGCTGTTGAATGATGTTTGTGTGCACAGGTCGTAAATCTCTGATCACCAAGCGTTTTATGCCTAGAAATCGCGTTGATATTCATCGCGAGCGAATAAGCACAACCTTTGCAGAGTTGCCGGAAGCTTCGAGACGTATCTTCGCCGTCGAAGCGTTTTGCTCGACCGCATGGTCTGCAAAAAAACAGGTAATGCTATGCGCTGTGCCGGAAGAATGAGAGAAGAAACGAAGAATCCGATCGAGTGACACCAATAAGGAGGATGGGTATGAACGCGACATGGTTCAACTGGCGGATGACGGGGACGATCGCGGCGGCGGCTGTACTCTTCACGGCGAGCCCCGTGTTTGCGGCCAACGAGACAGAAGTAGCTGAGCACTTGATCGAGTTGGTGAAAATCGGCCGTGGCGTCCTCTCGGAGCAGATGGGGAACATCAACGACGCGTCAAAAGGCAATAAGGGCTTCACCGGCGACTATGTGGCGGCGCAGGTCATCGAGCGCTTCAAGAAGAAGACCAAGATCGACCTCAGAATTCCCAACGCGGTTCCTCAGGCCGGTCTCTATCTCGCGCTGGTCGAAGCGGAAAAGGACGTGGTGGATGAAGCTCAGCCGATGATCAACCGTCCCGGCATCGGCTTCAAAGGATTCATTCCGGCCGTCTTCGCCCGCAAGAGCGGAGAACATTTCTATAAGAAGACGGGCGTGAAATTGAAATTGACGGGAATCGATTATCGCAACGCCAGCAACCGGCCGGATGATTTCGAAGCGGAGGTGCTGCGTATGTTCAACGATCCGCGCCATCCCAAAGGGCAGACCTATGTGCGCAATACGATGCTCGACGGCCGACCGGTGCTGCGTA
>WUUC01192740.1_pt1 | contig 14237 bp, 13 predicted proteins | sample 6278441 | NCBI WGS metagenome assembly WUUC01 (sample SAMN13675441, study PRJNA597444) | soil metagenome | isolation source: soil | place: USA: Washington | collected 2017-10
GGCACTGCCACTTTGGTGAAGCCCATGCAGCTACGTCTTACACCCGCGGAAGAGAAGTCTCTCCGGAACGAGCTTGAAGAGCGTGCGGACTATCTCCCGAACGACGAGTTGATCTCGGGTACCGCCACCAACGATTTTTTCGACGATATTCAGCGAAAGCTTATTGGCCGTGGGACGAAGCTCGTTGTCGGGCCGCGAGGCTGTGGCAAGACACACATGATGCGGTTCGCTCAACTCTCGTGCATTGAGGACGCATCTAGTCCGTTTGCCATATATGTCTCATTCAATCGTTACTATCGGCTCGAACCAATGTTGCAATCGAAAGCGAACGCGATTCGCCTGTTTCAGGTATGGACCTTAGCAAACACACTACTGGCAACGATCAACGCAGTCAGGCTTTTCGACAAGCAGCACGATGCGGAGCAAACCGTTGGTCTTGGCAGAAGGCCTCTAGAAACGCTGATTGCACGCCTTGAGACTGCCGCGCCTCTCGACACCGCGCTGTCTGAACTTGCGAGCACGCTGACTGTGAAATCGGTCATCGACGCGATAGAGCGAACAACAGAGAAGATGCCGCGAAAGCGCTGCATCCTGCTTCTTGACGACGCGGCGTTGACATTGACACCAGACTACTTGGTAGAATTTTTTGAGATCGTTAGGACCATCAAAACGCAGTTGATTTCGCCCAAAGCTTCTATCTACCCGGGCACAACTGAGTACGGGCCGCGGTTTCACGCCCACCATGAGTCGGAGGAAGTACCGGTGTGGCTATCACTAGAAAGCTCGGACTACGAGAGCATGATGGGCGCCATTGCTTCAAAGCGATTCGGCGAGTTGGACAAAATCTCGACAGACATCGCCGACCAGATCAGGTACGCGGCCTTTGGCGTTCCTCGGGCCTATCTAACTATGCTCAGGCGTTTTGTGGAAGGCGGCGGCGGAAGTACCCAGCAAGCTCTGAACGCCACCATCGATGAACATATGAACGCTCGTCTCGTGGAGTTTCAGAGTTTGGCGAGCAAGGTGCCGAAATTCGCATCGTTGGTCGAAGTTGGTCAGTCGTTCTTTCACCGATGTGTTGAGACGCTTCGGGACGCGAATATTGCGAACTCAGAGTCTGCAACGCGGCAGCTTCTGATCGGATTGCAGGATGAGCCCGGAGTGCCTTTGCGAGAGCGGATGCTCTCGTTGCTGCTGGAAGCGGGCCTGCTCTATGAGCACCCGAAGGTTGCGCACGGAGAAGACCGAAAGTATCGGCGCTTTACTCCACACCTAGCGGCTCTTATGCAGCAACGTGCCTTTTCAAGCAGGCAGCGGGGCGTCTCTCCTAAGGCTGTTGTTGAATTCCTGCGCCGCGCTCCGAGTAAGCATCCGGTCAGACGGGTCCTATCAACGATTCTGGGTCCCGACGACCTATCAAAAATGAACTTAAGTTTGCCGCCGTGCGCCAAGTGCAACACTGCGCGAATCTCGGAAAGCCAGAGTTTTTGTCACCATTGCGGCGCCGAACTGCTCACCGCATCGACGTTCAAAAACTATCTCAGCTTTCCTTTGGTCGACGTACCCGGTCTCACTGAATGGCAGCGACAGAAGATTCCGATGTTTACCGGACTGAAGACCATAGGAGATCTTCTTGCATACCAAGATCCAGGCAGCGAACTACGTAAGATCCCATGGGTTGGCCATACCCGCGCCAAGAACATGATCGAGCTCGTTCATGCGCATGTTGACGATTTCTTCTCCTGAAGGCTTGGGGAAAGCGCGATGACATGGAGCCCCTCATCTGCACCGGAATATCAGAGCATCACATCGCTAACCTTCGTTAGCGCACCACTTGAAACTCATTTACTGTTTTCGACGAACCGGCGTCAGGGTCGACGATCTCCAATCGACGATTTCATCGAGAACACAGACGCTTTGAACAAACTGGCATTGCCAAGTTTCTCTCCCGAGATGAGCGGCCTTTTGCTGCTCGGATACATGTCAGCGCTCGAAAGTTTTCTTCGCGCTTTGATACGTGAGCTAGTGAATATCGACGAAGTTGCTAGAAGCTGCGCAGAGCCGCAGCTCATCTCATATGGCGCAGCCATACACCATGAGACGGAACTTCTCGCGGACGCGTTGCTCGAGACCGTCTCCTTTGCGGGGAGGTCGGGCGTATCCGAAGCCCTCAAGAGTTTCTTGGGAATACGCGTGAAGGCGTTTACTGACGAGATGGGGCCCCTGCTCAGCGATTACCAGCGCATTTGCGAGCTGCGACACTGCTGCGTTCATCGATTTGGAAAGCTGGGCGCTAAGAACGCGTTGTCGCTCGGCATGAGTACACACAAAGCACTGCTTGAAAGTCCCTTCACCCTTGACAGTCACTCATTTCAGGAAATAGCACTCAGGCTCCGGACGTTCGCGAAGAGTCTAAACAACGTAGTGTGCCTACTAATTCTTGATCGAACCGCCGTAAACAAAGGTGATCGCGGTGAGCCGATCTACTCAGACAATTGGAGCTGGAACCTCCGGCGTGACCGCAAGAGGTTCTCGAAATACTATGAAATCTTTGCATCGCAAAAGGATGCTGTGCCGTCGCCAACAATGAATGATGTGTATGAGAGCTTCCGACAAAAGCATCGGCGCAATAAGGGGAAGGGCAAATAGCCGGTGATGGTGGAACTTCTTCTCAACGTCAGTCTGACGTCGCGCTTGTGTAAGCGCTGAGCGCCATGCGTTCTTTCGCCTCGGCAAACACCGGATTCGGCAACGCATGACGGAACTGCATGCTCAACGACCTTTGATGATCGCTCGGCGCCGCAGGCCCAGCGCGGCGAGCGCGATCAGCAGCGCCCCTGACGACGGTTTCGTCGCCACACGCGCGACGCTGCAGCCGCTGGACTCGAGCTGCGGCCGCCGCACGGGCTCGCTGCCCGCGTCGAGCATGCCGCCCGTTCCGCCCGTGCGCACTACCGGCGGCGCTTCGCACTGCGCGCACTCGATGTCGGCGACCGTCGTGAGCGTGTCGTAGCGAGGACCGTCGAGGATCTCCGCCTCCAGCGTAAAGGTGCGGCCCCCCGTCGGCAGCGATGGGCTCAAGCTGCCGCACCGCGCGTGCGTGGTCGTGCCGAAGCTGCGCCCCACGTACCAGCGCTCCACGTCGATGACGCCCGTGTCGTCGCGCAAGCTCATGTGCATGAAGGCGGCGTAGGGCTCGAGGTCAGGGTGCATCGCGAGCCGCACGTTGACCGGCGGCGGGAAGTCGCGCGCAAGCCCATTGCTCGACGCACCCGGACAGTACGCTTCGTAGTGAACGAGCAGCTCACCGAGCTGCGCAGGCGGCGGCGGTGGCGGTGCTGAGACGAACTGCAGCGCGAGCTCGATCGGCTCCGGCGCCGATGCGCTGCACTCGTCCGAGTAGGTGAGCGTGTGAAGGCCAACCGCGATCGGGACCGCGGCACGCAAGTAGATGCGGCCGCTGCCCTCGGGCTCGAAGACCTCGAACGGCACCTGCAAGCCGTCCGCGTCGCGCCACACGAGCGTGACCTGACCGCTCTCGCTGTTCGGTTGGAGATAGACCGCGACGTTGCCTGCTTCGATCGGCGCAGGCGCGGTGACTGCGAACAAATTCGAGCACGGCGGCAGCACCACGGCCGAGGCCTCGCCGCTCCACAGCGCGAGCGCTGAGCACACTGCGATTCCAAGTGCGCGTGCTGTCGCGACGGCCACAATCGGCAGCGTACCGGCACACGCGCGCGCGGACCACGCGAGCTTCTTATTGCGTTTCGCTCGCGGCCGCGTTGGCGCCCAAGCTGCGCGGGCTACCCTTGAGCGTGAGCGTGCGCGCTTCGATCGCGAAGGTGAGCGCGCCGTCGACGAGCACCGAACGCACGAACTCCGCCGCCACCTTGTCGTTGTCCGCGCACTCGCCTTGCTTGGCGGTCGTGCCCGAGAGCGTGATGCGATTGCCCTCGACCGCGTAGCGCCCGCTCGCTTCGAGGCACGGCGAGCGCGCTTGCCAGCTGCCGTCAGCGGCGAACGTGATGCGCGGCGACTCGTAGTCCATGAGACCCATCGCGGTCTCGCCATCGATGTAGTTGTTGACCTCCCAGACCGTGCCTTGAAGCTGCCGATCCGGATCGGCGACCTCGCGGTCGAGGAACGCCAAGCTCGAGCTGTCATTGGAGAGCGTCAGCTTCGTGCCTTCGAGGACGAGCTTGGGCTTCGACGCCAAGAACTTCTGGAGCCAGTCGTCTTGCGCATGCCGCTCCGCGTCGCAGCCCATCTCGGTCTGCATCATGTCGCCCATCACCAGGCGCTCTTGCTCGAGCGTGTACGCGCCACCCATGTGGTTGCAGCTCGCGGTCATCGACAAGCTGCCGTCCGTGAAGTGCAGGTGCACCCTGACGCCCGCAAGCAGCTCTGCGCCTTGGCTCGCCTCCAGCAGGAACGTGCGCCCTGGCAACCCTGCCGGCGATTTCGGCGGCGGCGCCGAGTGACAAGCGATGAGGGCGACGGTAGCCGCCGCGATCAGCGTGCGCGCGTGCATGGCTGTTCTCCTTAGACCGCGAGCTCTTCTTCGCTGACCACGAGCTCCACCAGCGCGTCGAGCGCCTCGAGGGGAGCGCCTGGAACGAGCGCGCGCTCAAAGGCCACGAACGTCTCCGGCGCGTTGTTCAGCAGATCGGCGAGCGCACGCTTGGGCCCGCGGTACCACTGGCCGCGCAGCGCGAAGTAGTCTTCGAGCAGCTGGTACAAGAGCCAGTGCTGACGGTAGTGGGCCTCGACGTCGCCGCGACGCAGCCGCGCCAGCATCTTGCGCGCCCAAACGCGGCGCATCCGCTGCTCGGCTTCGGGGAGCGCGGCCGGGCCTTGCTCCTCGAGCGCGGCGATCTGATCGAGGTAGCCCTGGGCAAGGCCGCGCTCATCGAGCAGCACCTGGCCGCCGCACAGCTTGAGCGTGTCGGCATCGGGCGCTTCACCGAGCCGCGCGCTCGGATAGATGAAGGCGTCGAGGAACATCATGTTCCACAGCCGCGAGTCGCGCGTGGCCGAGGCCACGTCGGCGTAGCTCGCCACGTCGATGTCGCTCTCCATCGTGGCTTCGCCGCGCGAGCGCGAGCCGTAGAGGATGACGGTGTGAACGCCGTGTACGCGGCGCAGCTCATCGATCAAGGATTCTTCGAAGCTCATCGGGACGGCGAGTATGCCGTAAAGCAGGCGCGCTGCACGCCAATGCGCCTGAATGAGCGCCCAGCTCAGCCCGATGTCCGTGTATCGTCGCGCCCAACACGATGGACGAGACGACCGAACACGAGGTGATCCGAGTCGAGGATCAAGATCCGGCGCACTGGAAGGGCGACGGCTGGGCTGCGCGCATCATCAAGAACGAGGAAGACGACGGCTGGGCCGTGGAGATGACGCGCGACGGGGAGCTAGAGCCTGCGCTGGTCGGGCCCTGGACGATGGGGCGCGACAAGAAGAACCCCAAGCCCCTCGACCCGGGCGCATTCGCGACGCTGGTGCGAGCCGCGAACGAAGTGCGCACGCGCCACAAGCAGCAACTCTACGCCCAGCTGCATCGCAGCGTGACAGTCTCGACGAGCAGCGGCGAGCGCGTGCGTGTTGACCTCGACATCGTGCCCGACGAGGACGACCCGCACGCGATCCTCTCCGCGTTCGACGACGCGGGCGGCGTCGCCAAGCGCTCGACGGTGGCTGCCGACTTCAAGCTCAGCGCGGCCAGCGCACGCCGCTGGCTCGACGGCCACGAATGAGCCGGGCTAGGTGAGGCTGTGCGTGAGGCTGCGCTCAAGGCTCACGCTCCGGCACTGGCCCTGCTCGCGCTGCTCGCGACGTACCTGCTCGCGAGCGTAGAGCCCGTGCTGCAGAACGGCGATTCGGCCGTCTACAACCAGCAGGTCGACGAGCTCGATCTCGGCGTTCGCACGACGCACATCGGCTATATGGCGCTCGGCGTCGCAGCTCGCGCGCTCATGCCGGGCCTGACCGACGCCGTCATGAACGCGATGACGGTGCTGGTGGCGTGCTTGGGCCTGTGCGCTGTGTACCTGTCGGCGCTGCGCCTCTCTGGATCGACCGCGGCGAGCCTGCTCGCAGCCGCGGCGTTGCTTGCGATCCCAGCGTACGTCCGGGGCGCGCTGCTCTCGGAGGTCGACGTGCCGCTCGCGGCGTTCGCCAGCGTCTCGTTCGCTGCGGCGCTGCACGGCCGCGTCGCGTTGGCGGGCGCAGCGTTCGGCTTTGCGATGCTGATCTCGCCGCTCGCCGCGCTCGCCCTGCCCGCGCCGCTCGGCGCGCTGTGGGTCGCGCGCAGCGCCGAGCCTGAAGAGCCACGAGCCCTCGCGCTTGCTTATGCGAGGCGCATCGCGTGGTTCGCCGGTGCCAGCTTGCTCGTCTACGCGCCGGTCGTGGCGCTGAACCATCAGGACTACTTCTGGGCAGGCCGCGGCATCTTCGGAGCGCCGCGCGAGCCTTTCGATCTCGCGGCGCACGCCAAGCGCAGCATCGCGTTCGCGCGCGCGCAGTGCCTGTTTTTCTTGCCGTTCTATGCAGCCGGCATCGCGCTCGCATTCCGGCGCCAGCTCGGTGTTCCCGCCTTCGCGCTGGTCGTGGTCCTGCTCGCGACGCTCGTGCTCGGCGACCGCTTCAGGGACGTGCCGGCGCAGCTCACGTCGGTCGCGTTGCTCTCGCCGTTCATCGCGCTCGCCCTGCCTGTGATCGAAAAGCGGGCGCATGTCGCGCTGCTGTGGGCCGCGTGCGCGCTTGCAATCGCGTGGAGCGGCTGGAACGGCCTGCAGCGCGCGCAACTCGAGGTCGCGCAGCGGAGCGACGAGCGCGACGTGTTGCTCGCGCTGCGCGAGGTCTCGCCGCTGCGCCCGATCGTGATCGCCCCGACGAGCGGCTTCCACAATGCGCGCCGCATCGAGCGCATCTTGTTCGGCAAGAAGGACCCGGGCGTCCTCTTGACCCCAGGCGAGCTCGGCCAGCGCTGCACCGACATCGCCCGTGAAGCGCAGCGCGGGATCTGGTTCTTGAAGGATGTCGGCTTCAAGCCGTGCAGCGCGATGAAAGAGAAGTACGCGTGGTCGCGGCACAGCTTGGCCGGCAAGTCGGTCCGGGCACTCTTGCCCCAATAGGCGACTACACGTGCTGCTCGCTCTGCGCTACGAAGGCGCGCATGACGATGGCGGCGACTGTGATGAGTGAGCGCCCGGCGTTGCGGCCGGTCTTGAAGACGCGGTTTACGGAGACGTTCGGCGTTACGCATCCGATCGTCCTGGGCGGCATGCAGGGCGTCGGCGTGGCCGAGCTCGTGTCCGCGGTGGCGAACGCGGGGGGCCTTGGCTTTCTCACCGCGCTCACGCAGCCAACGCCCGAGGCATTGCTGCAAGAGGTCGCGCGCACGCGGTCCATGACGGACATGCCGTTCGGCGTGAACCTCACGTTCCTACCGACGATCCGCCCCGTGCCGTACGACGAGTACCGGCAAGCCGTGATCGAGAGCGGAGTTCGGATCGTCGAGACCGCGGGCAACAACCCCGGGCCACACATCGCGGCGTTCAAGAGCGCGGGCATCAAGGTCATCCACAAGTGCACCTCCGTGCGCCATGCGCTCAAGGCCGAGAGCCTCGGCGTCGACGCCATCTCGATCGACGGCTTCGAGTGCGCCGGTCACCCCGGTGAAGACGACGTGCCGGGCCTCATCCTGATCCCTGCGACGGCCGATAAGGTGAAGATCCCGATCGTCGCGTCGGGCGGCTTTGGCGATGCGCGCGGGCTTGTCGCTGCGCTCGCGCTCGGCGCCGAGGGCATCAACATGGGCACGCGCTTCCTCGCGACGAAAGAAGCGCCGATCCACGACGACGTGAAGCGCAAGATCTGTGAGAACGACGAGCGCCAGACGGACTTGATCTACCGCACGATGCGCAACACGGCGCGCGTCGCGCGCAACGCGATCAGCCAGACCGTCGTCGAGATGGAAAAGAAGGGCGCGAAGTTCGAGGATATCCGCGAGCTCGTCGCAGGCACGCGCGGGCGCGGCGTGTACAAGACCGGCGACACGGACGCGGGCATCTGGTCCGCCGGCATGATCCAAGGCCTGATCCGCGACGTGCCGAGCTGCGAGGAATTGATCCTGCGCATCGTGAGCGAGGCGAAGGCGCTGATCGAAGCGCGCCTCGGCTCGACGCTCGTTCCGCGCTGAAGTGTGCCCGCTGAACCACGCCCGCTGAACCAAACAAGGAGCCTTCCATGAGCACGCCGCAGACCGCTGAGCCCGAAGTCCTCTACGAAGTCTCGGACGCCATCGCCACGATCACGCTCAACCGCCCCGAGCGGATGAACACGATCTCCGGACCGATGCTCGCGCTGTTGTCGGAGCACCTGTTGAAAGCCGACAGCGACCCGAGCGTGCGCGCGATCATCTTGACCGCGACCGGCCGCGCGTTCTGCGCGGGGCTCGATGTGTCCGCCGCGCAGAACCGCACGGGCGCGAACGCAGGCAAAGGCAGCGCGCTGAGCGATGCGCCGGCGCCGGTGTCCGTCACGCTCGATCTCAAGTCAGCGCCGCCGACGGTGCTGTTCAACCTCGACAAGCCGACGATCTGCGCGCTCAACGGTGCGGCCGCGGGCTATGGGCTCGACACGGCGCTCGGCTGCGACATCCGCATCATGGCCGCAAGCGCAAAGCTCGCACCGGCGTTCGTGAAGCGCGGCATCGTGCCGGAGAGCGGTGGCACTTGGTATTTGCCGCGCTTGCTCGGCTGGTCGAAGGCCGCGGAGATCATCTTCACCGGGCGCACCCTCGAAGCTGCCGAGTGCAAGGCGCTCGGCCTCGCGGACGTCGTACCGGACGCCGAGCTGATGCCGCACGCGCGCAAGCTCGCCGCTGAGATCGCCGCGAACGCGCCGCTCGCCGTGCAGTCCGCCAAGCGCCTGATGCGCATGGGCCTAAGTCAACAGTTTGGCGACCACGTGCACCACGTGTACTTGAACTTCGTCCAGCTGATGCGCACGGACGACGCGCGCGAAGGCATGGCGAGCTTCGTGCAAAAACGAAAGCCCGATTTCAAAGGTCAATAGGCCCAACTCAAATGGCCCGGAGCCCACGATGCTGAAGCTCTACACGAATCCGTTTTCCACGTTCGCGCGCCGCGTCGACATCGCGTTGCGCGAGAAGAACATCGACGCCGAGCGCGTGTTCGTCGACCTCGGCAAAAAAGAGCACCGCGGCGAGGCGTACCTCGCGATGCACCCATACGGGCGCGTGCCCACGCTGGTCGATGGCGACTTCGTGCTGCCCGAGTCGACGCCGATCCTCGAGTACCTCGAGCACACGTATCCAGAGCCTGCGCTCGTCCCGCCTGACGGCAAGGGGCGCGCGCTGGTCTCGCTGCACATGAAGCTGTGCGACCTCGAGCTCGCGGGCCCGAACTACACCACCGTGTTCTCGAAGCGCTTCGTGCCGCGCGACAAGTGGCGCGTCGACGAGATGCAGCGCGCCAAGAAGCCCACCGAGCGGCACTTCGCGGTGCTCGGTAAGCAGCTCGGCGATAAGGATTTCCTGGTCGCCGATCGCTTCACGCTGGCCGAGGTTTGCTACATCCCGTTTTTGCACTTCGTGGACCTCTTGGACGTCGAGATCCCCGACAACGTGCGCCGCTGGTCCAAGGCGCTCTCGCAGCGCCCGAGCGTCGTCGCGACCGTGCCGAAGATGTAAGCGCGCCCTGCGCGACGTGGCCGATCGACTTCGCTAGCATCCCGCCCCATGCAGCTCGCGAAGAAGCAGATCGACGTCGGCCTCTACACCAACGAGACCGGCCCCATGCTCGAGTACTGGCAGACCAAGGTGGGGCTGCCCTTCCTCGAGATGCAGCCGCTCGGTGAGGGCGTACGCCAGCATCGCCACGAGATGAACGGCTCGGTGCTCAAGCTCAACTCCGTGCGCGAGCCGATGCCGCCAACCAGGCCCAGCGGCTACCGCGAGCTTTGGATCGCCAGCGCCGAAGTCACCGAGCCGCTGATGCTCTGGGACTGCGACGACAACGCGATCCGGCTCGTGCCTTACGGCCATTCGGGCGTCAACGGCATCGCGCTCAAGCTCATGGTCACGAGCGCCGCTAGCTTTCACACGTTCTACGGCAAGGTCATGCAGCTGCAGCCGGCAGCCAAGAACGCCTATCGCATCGGGGACTCGAACGTGCTCTTCGAGGAGCAACCGCGCTCGCTCCACGACACGCCGCTGCGCGCGAAGGGCTTTCGCTACTTCACGATTCAGGTCGTCGACGTCGATCTCGAGCACGCAAAGTTGGTCGAGCGCGGCGCGGTCGAAGGCATGGCGCCGGTCACGCTGGGCGAGACAGCGCGCATCTCGTTCATTCGCGATCCCGATGGCAACTGGATCGAGCTCTCGCAACGCGCGTCGCTCACAGGGCCGCTCTCTACGTGAGCCGGCGGCGCGTCTCGACCACGATATCGAAGGGCTTGTCCACCGCGCGATCGCTGTGCTGCGCGAGGAACTCCTGGCCGCTGGGCGAGAACGCGCCTCCGGTCATGAACACGAGCTTGCGAGCCTTCTCCGGAGCCCTCGCGGTGAGCTCCGCTGCGACCTCCATCCCCGTCATGCCCTTCATCATCAGGTCGCAATAGGCGAGGTCGACATCTTCAGCGACCAAGAGCAGCGCCAAGCCGGATTCACCGTCACCGAGGGCAGTGACGCGAAAGCCGGCGCGCTTGAGCTGCGCGGACAGCGCGCGCAGCACCATCGCGTCGTCGTCGATCAGCACGATGTGTCGACCCACGGTCGACGCGCGCGACGGCCCGCGCATCGGCGTGCTCATGTGCGCCGAACGATCCGCCGGGAGCGTTACGCGAAACACCGCGCCGCCCGCGGGGCCGTCGGCGACGACGACTTCACCGGAGAGCCCGCGCACGATGTTTCGGCAGACGAAGAGACCGAGACCCGTACCATTGCCGATCTCCTTGGTGGTGAAGAAGGGATCGAAGATGCGCTCGCGGTCGGCGAGGGGAATGCCTGGACCGGAGTCGCCGACCTCGATCACCACGCACACGCCTTCGGTGTACGTCCGCACGCTGATCTCGCGGCGGCTCGAGGGCTCGAGCGGCAGCGCCTGCAGCGCGTTGACGATCAAGTTGAGGACCACCTGCACCAAGCGCGCTTGGTTGCCGGTGACGGGTGGCGTCGGCTCCAGCTGCAGCAACAAGCTCGCGCGCGCCTCGACTTCCTTGCGCACGAGCTTGAGCACGGCGTCGATCACGGTGCGAATATCGACCGGCGCGAGGGTCGCGTCGTCGGGTCGGTTGAAGGTGCGTAGGTCGCGCGTGATCGTCGCGATCTGCGCGGTGCCAGAGCGCACCGGCGCAAGCTCCTCGCGAACGCGGGCGAGCGACGCCCGAATTGCAGGCAGCTGAGGACCTTCGATCGTGCTCAATAAGCCCTCGAGCACCTCGAGCTCCGCGTTTACCTCATCGCCGTGCGCCAGCACGTAGGTGAGCGGGTTATTGATCTCGTGCGCCACGGACGCAGCGAGCGTGCCCATCGCATTGATCCGGTCCTTCTGGATCACCGTGTTCTGCAGCTTGCGGATCGCGGAGACGTCGTTCGAGAAGCCGGCAATACCGATCATCTTGCCGGTGTCGTCGCGCAGCGGCGCCAACCAACTCTCGAAGACAGCCTCGCCATCTTGTGCCGTGTACCAGAACGACTCGCCGGCAAGGCCGCGACGAATGTAGCCGGGCAAGCTCGGGTGGCCGCTGTAGAGCTCGAACAGGTTCTGGCCGACGAGCTGTCCAGGCTTCACGCCGAGTGAAGCGAGGCCCGCGCCCTCCGAGAGCGTGACCTTGCCATCGAGATCCGTGGCCCACAGCGCGATCGGCGCATGGTTGCAGACGAAGCCCAGTCGCTCTTGAGCGACCGCGCGCTCGCGCTGCGCAGAGATCTCGGTCGTCACGTCGAAGAACGCGACGATGACGTGCGAGATGCTTCCGTCCGCGCGAAACACCGGCGAGCCGAACGCTCGAATCGCGATGTCGCCGCTGGGACGCCGCAGGATCATGTCGTCGACGACGACGGGAACACGCTCGGCGACCGCGCGCGAGAACGGCAGCTTGTCCGCGGGGTACGGCTTGTGGTCTCGACCGACGACGCCGTAGGTCTGCGGAACGTCGTCGATCTGACTCGACGCGACCGGAGTCATGAGCAAGACGCGCTCGAACGCCTTGTTGACGTACGCGGCGCTTCCGTCCGGGACGTTGCCGACCCACACGGCGAACGGCAGATCGTCGAGAATCCAACGGACGTCATCCATTGGAAGTCGCGAGGCACAGTAACAACCAAGCCATCGTGGCCTTGAGCATGCCGCCTCCCCGGGCCGAGTATGCGCGCAAGCCTGCGTATTGCCACCGTGGGGCTGCATGCCTTGACGTGCTCGTGCGGACCTAGCAGAACGCCGCGCAGCTCCGCCACATGACCCATTTGCGCACGCAGCTCGGCGACTCGCACAACTTCGGGCGCCGCGTATCGCAGCGCGAAGGGCGCGTGCACAAGCCGCGCGCGCTCTTGTGGGAGCAGCTCTTGCTCTCGGCAACGAGCCCGCTGCGGCAGTTGCTCGACGAGCACGCGGCGCGCGATGGCCTGGGGCGCGATGCGTTTGGCTTTCTGCCGACGCTGAAGTTCTTTCGCGGCAAGGCGAGCATCGGCGGCGAGGTGGAGGCGCTTCGGCTCTCGCCGTTACCTGCGCTGTCGAGCAGCGACAAACGCTCGCTCGCCGCGATCGTAGGTCGCTCGCTCGCGCTGTGGAGCTTTCTGGGCGTCTCGGATCTGCATTGGGAAAACCTCGTGCTGGGCGCCGATGCACAAGGCCGCTTCGTGTTCGGGCCCTTGGATATCGAGATGATCTTGGCGGACCTCGAGCTCCCGACCGAGACGAAGCTCTTGCCGGACGCAGACCCCGAGTACGCGGTGACCTGCCAGCATGCGTGCGGCGTTCGGCGCGTGCTGCCGTACTTGGGCAAGCCCGTCGACCCCGAAGACCTGCTCGCGATGGCGAGCGCGTACAGCGCAACGCTTGCTTTTTTGGACCGCCATGCGACCGCGATCGCCGCGGTGCTCGCGCGGCTTCCAGAGCTGCGCACGACACCGATCCGCGTGTTGCTGCGCGGCACGGACGAGTACGTCAACGCCAACGCACAGCTGTGGCCGCCGCTGCTCGACGCGGAGGCCGAGCAGCTCGCGCGCGGCGACGTTCCCTACTTCTTCCGCTTGTATGGACGTGCGGGCATTCACTACTACGGCAACCGCACGCTCAGCGAGCTCAAGCGCCTACCGCTGCGCGGCGACGTGCCGCAGCTCGACCCGATCCTCTCGATCTCGCGAGGCTTGCGCGCTGCATCGCGCAAGACCCTGCGCGAAGAGGGCCTCTTCACCGTGCTCTCCGCGTTCGATCACCCGGCGCTGACCGGCAAGCACGAGAGCGATGCGCTCGAGGTCTCTTTCAACGCGCGCGGCATCGTCGCAAAGCTGCCGAGCGGTGAAGAGCTGCGCTCTGCGCGTAACCTCAGCGCCTACGTGAGCAGCGTTTATCTGCCGTGCAGCTGCGGCGAGGTGCAAAGCGTCTTCGTGCCAGCCGTCACGGTGTGCGAAGCGGAATGAAACGACCTATCCTCGCCAGCCGCCATGAACGCCCCCGAAGTCACCGCCTGTGAGACCTGCCACCGACCCAGCGCCGCGTGCGTTTGCGATCGCATCACGACGTTTCAAACCGAGCTGCGCGTGCTCGTCCTGCAGCACTTCCAGGAACAAGATGCGCTGCTCGGCTCCGCGCAGATCGTGGCGGCGAGCTTGCCGAACGCGAAGATCGTGGTCGGCCACAGCTGGCGCAACCTAGGCCACGCGCTCGGCGAGGAAGGCGTCGATGCGCACCGCTGGGCCGTGCTGTTCCCCGACAGCGAAGCGCCGCCCAATCGCATCCGCGCACGCAACGGCGACGTCATCAACCCAACGAGCCTCGAGGGCATCATCGCGCTCGACGGAACGTGGTCCAAAGCCAAGACGCTGTGGTGGCGTAACCCCTGGTTGAACAAGCTCAACCGCGTGAACCTCAAGCCCGCGGCGCCCTCGATCTATGGCCGCATGCGCGCCGAGCCCAAGCGCGAGCTTGTCTCGACGCTGGAGTCGGTCGGGGCCGCGCTCACGCTTTGCGGCGAGCCGCCCGAGA
>WUUC01022623.1_pt1 | contig 14236 bp, 19 predicted proteins | sample 6278441 | NCBI WGS metagenome assembly WUUC01 (sample SAMN13675441, study PRJNA597444) | soil metagenome | isolation source: soil | place: USA: Washington | collected 2017-10
GGTAGGCGGCCTCGGCCGCCTTGCAGGTCAGGTCGTTGGGGCCCCACCGCTTCTCGTCCTGGCAGTACTTGGGCCGGTTGCCTGGCCGGCCGGTGGGCGCGGGCAGCGCGGCCCGGCAGCCGCGGAACGCGCAGAGCCGGTCGCCCACGGCGGCCGTGATGATGTTGGGGGAGGTCATGGCGGTGCTGTCGTCGTCTCCAGTCGGGGGTGTACGCGGGCTGTCTTGTCGATGAGCCGAAGCGGGGTCGCTCGCTGCGGTGCGGCTCCAGCCGCTTATCGGTCGGTCCCCCCGCCTTCGTGCCCGGCGCACCACCCCGACTCGCGCGGTGCGAGCGGGCACCCGACCCTTCTGCACACTTCAGGGTCCGCTGTGGCTGCACGGAGTCGTTCGAGCTGGGCCAGCTGCCGCCGGTTGTGTGCGGCGATGGTGTCGTCAGTCATCGATCGGTCCCTCCGTCCTCTGCGAGCCCAACTGCGTCGAACCACACCGGGCCTCGGCCGGAGGGCTCGGGTGCGGTCATGGGGGTTGCCTCCGGCGGGGTTGAGGTCTGCGGGCGGTACCGCCTGGCCCGCGCAGAGCGGGTGGCGGGTGGCTCATGCCGGGCGGCCCGGATCACCGGCGGGTGTCGGCGTTCCGGGATGCGAGCAGCCGAATCGCCACCTGGGCGTGGTCGAGCGCGATCCTCTGTCGCTGCTGCCGGTCCCAGGACTGGCCCACGTTCTGCGGCTCGATCCGCAGGTCGAAGGCCACCGGATCCATCTGCGCGGCCAGCCATTCCGGCGTGACGGGCTCACGACCCGGGTGGGCTCGCCGCGCGCGGGCGCTCGACGATGACTGCGAGGCCCGGTGCGGGTCGAGGTGATCAGGCGCCATGGGTGCGGATCCTCTCGTGTCGGCCCGGGCGCCCGGCCGGGACCTGGGCATCGCCGTCCCCGCCGGAGGAGGACGCATCGGCGATGAGGCCGGCGACGAGAGCCCGGGCCACCGGGTCGGTGGGATGGTTGGCCAGGAACGCCGCCAGGGTGCGGCAGGCCTCGGTCGCGGCCCGGGCCCGTTCCGGCCACGCGCTCGTCGCGGCGGCCTGCTCCCCCGTCGCGGCCAGCGCGCGCAGCTGCTCGGCACGCGCCCGGGCCTGCGCGACGCATCGCCGCCGCTGGCTAGTGCTGTCATAACCGGGCTCGGCCACTGTGTCCGCCTCTCGGTACTGATTCGACGAGTCTTGACTGGTCCACCCCGCGGGCGGGGCCGGGACGGGGGGCCTGCGGCCCCGGGTCCCTCCTGTGAGCGCCCCTGGCGGGATCATCGTCGCCGCCCGGGCGCGCTGCGGCGGTTGTCCTCGGGCGCACGCAGCTTGGGCCCGGCGACGCGTCGGGCGGTGTCGAGGCAGGCCTTGCAGGTCGGAAACGTCTGCTCGCGCCCCTCGTCCTGGGCGATGCGTTCGAGCCGGGCGTTGTCGAGGTGCAGGCTGCGCGACCGCGCCGGGGTCTCGCACAGGGCCCGCCCTGCGCTGCGGCGCAGCCGCCCGATGTGCAGGTCGCCCCAGGTGACGATGTGGTGCCCGCCGTTGACGTGGAATTCGTAGGTGTGGCGGCTGAAGTTGAACGCCACCGAGACCGGGACCGGCAGCGCCGCACGCAGCGTGGCCCACTCGGCGGCCTTCGCTTCCCGCTCGGCCCGTTCGTCCCGGGCTCGCTGCGCGTCGACGGCCCGCTGGGCCGCTCGTTCTGCGGTCAGCCGCGGCGGCGGCGGGCTCGGCTCGGCGTCGCGGGCGAGGTCGAGCAGCACCCAGTTCTGCCACGACAACACGCGCAGCCCGGTCATGGGTTCACCGAGGATGGCGGTGGCCCATTCGCGCAGGTCGGAGGTCCACCAGCCTTCGACCCGACGCATCCTGCGCGGATCCACGAACGAGCCCGCGTCAGCTGCAGCGCGGCGCCGCAGCGCGGCCACCTGAGCTGCGGTCAGCCGAGTTGCCGGTGGGACCCGACCGTCGACGCTCCCCGTCATCGACATCACGATCTCCTTGGTCTCGGGAGAGCGGGGTGTCCGCCCGGCCGCGGGTGGTGCCACGGGGTGGCGTCAGAGCGCGGGGATGACGTCGAGGTGGTCGAGCACCTGCAGGCTCTCGCCGTCGTCGAGCACGCCGCGCTGCGAGACGACTCGCCCGCACCCGGCGCAGCCGAGCAGTTCGCCGTCCCGGCGCCAGGCCGGGGAGTCGTCCGGGGTGCCGTCGGCGCGCACCATCACGAACCCGTCGAGGTCGGCCCGGTTGTCGCAGCCGGGCACGCAGGTCAGCGAGTCCAGGACGCCGGGATCGGCCAGCGTCATGAACTCCACCCCCAGCGAGGCCGGGCAGTACGGCTCGACGCAGGGAGTGCCGGCGACGGCCTGGCACTCGTCGCACGGCTGCGCGGCGACGTCCCGGTGCGCCGGGTTGACGGGGGCGGGAGCAGCGGAGGCGGTGTCGACCATGCTCTCAACCTACCACGATGATGTGACTACGTAAACGTAAACACGATTCTGATTACGTAGACGTAATCGATCGCAGTGGCGCCACGTCGGATAAGCCCACTTATCCGGCGTGGAAGCGGCGTGATCGGCTAGGGTCCGTCCGCGTGGCCGCCGTGGACATGGACCCCCCTCCCCCGCTGCTCGCGCTGCCCGGCGGCGCCTGCGACGGGGACGGGCGGCTACCGGCCGCGGTCAGCGCCCTGCTGGACCGCGCCGACGGCGGGGACGCCGCCGCGGCCAGGGCCCGGGCCCTGGACGAGTCCGCGGACGACTACCGGGACCGGCAGCGCCCGCAGAACACCCGCGACAGTTACAAGGCCGACTGGCGCCGCTGGCAGGACTACTGCCGGTGGGCCGGCATCCCGATGCTGTCCGGCGGCCGCGGCGCCCTGGTCGGCTATGTGCTCTGGCTCGAGCACGGCGGCCCCACCGACCCGGCCTCGACCGGGTCGTGGCCCGGCTACGCACCCGCCACCATCGCCCGCCGGGTCAACGGCGCCCTGCACCACCTGCGCCGGTATCAGCGCAAGCTCGGCTTCCCGCTGGACCCGGACGGCCCGGCCGCGGCCGCCGCCGCGCTGGACGCCTACCGGCGCCGGCTGGCCGCCGCCGACCAGCGGCTCGGCCGGGGCAAGGCGCACCCGGTCGTGGTCGCGGACCTGCTGGCCATGTCGCGGGCCTGCCCGGACACCGTGGAAGGCCTGCGCGACCGGGCCGCCCTGGTCGTGGGATTCCATTTGGCCGCCCGGGCCTCCGACCTGGCCTGGCTGAAGGTCGGCGACATCGTCGAGGAGCCCAAGGGCCTGGTAGTCACCGTCCGGGAGGGCAAGACCACCGGGCAGAGCGCCCTGCAGACCCGCCGCCATCCGCTGCTGTGCCCGCGGGAGGCCTGGCTGCGCTGGCGGGAGGTCGCCGACCTGGCGGACGGGCACGCGCTGCGCCGGGTCCGCGGCTCCCGCGTCGCCGACGCGGGCCTGTCCCCGGACGCGGTCATCCGGCTGCTGCGCCGCGCCGGTGAGGCGGCCGGGCTCGCCTACCGGGTCACCGGGCACGGGCTACGCCGCGGGTTCGTCACCGCCGCCTACAACGGCGGCCAGGGCTGGGATCCCCTGCAGATCGCCCGGCACGGCCGGTGGGCCGACAACTCCGGCGAGTTCTGGGGCTACATCCACGAGGAGAACCGGTGGCACCGGCCTAGCGGCGGCCTGGACATCGAGCCGACCGAGGACGAGCTCGCCCGCCGCTGAACCTGATCGAGTGCCGGGCAGGCGCGCGACCGCCGCCGGTCAACAGCGGTGCGGACCCACGGCGAGCAGGCGCTCGCTGATCAGCTCAGCGGCCCAGCAGGGTCGCCAGGGCCGCGGCGGTGGTCGTGCACGACAGGTAGCCGGTCGCCTTGTGGCCGTTGAACACCCCGACCGGAGTGGTCAGGTCAGTGTCGATGCCCTCGAAGTAGCCGGCCAGCCCGCGCGGGACGGCGATGACGTCGCCCGGGTCGGCGATGTTGATCCACCGCCGCACCCCAGGCGGGCGCCGCCCCCCAACGGCCAAGTTTCACGGAGGGATCGCCGCGATGGTTGAGATCGGCCCGGTCGGGCCTGGACGCCGGAGCCACCACCAAGCCGATCACAACCGACCGCGCAGACCTGCGAATCTTCGGTCCTGCTCGAATGGCGTCGGCCCTGTCCCGCTCGGGGACCAGTTAGCGGCCCGCTGGATCGGGTCTCTGGTGACAGCTCGCTCCGCGCTGCGACAACCATAGTTGTCAGCGACCTCGGCTGACAACTATGGTTGTCACCGTGATGTTCCGGGGCCTTACCGACGATGAGCTGTCCGCGCTCCAGGATCACCTGCGCCAGCTCGCCTGGGCGTACACCCGCCAGACCGCGGGGCTGGGCAGCACGGAGCCGTACGACACGGCTCTGGTCCGGGCGGACAGGCAGCGGACCGCCGACCAGGCGCACGACTCCGAGGTCGGCACCTTCTATCAGCGCCATCGCAAGGAGATACACCTGCAGTGGCTGCGGATGCTCGGGCACCTGGAAGCGGAGTTGGCGATGGCCGCCGACCAGGTGGCGATGTCGGCCGCCGCGGAGGGCGCGAACTTCCGCGAGCTGGGCGACGCGTGGGGCATCAGCCGGCAGGGTGCGCGCAAGAAGTGGGAGCGGGTCATCAAAGACAGCGCCGCACCGGACGTCGGTGACCGCGTTCGGCTCACCTACGGCGACGGCAGCAGCTGCGAGGGCACCTGGGAGGCCACCCCGGCCGGCCCGGCGCTGCGACTGGACGACGGCAGCCTGCACGAGCACGTCACGGGTCAGGTCCGCCGCGACGTCATCGAACGCTCCCCATGAACGACTTCCTCCGGGACAGGCCGGGCGGGTGGAGGCGCCGCCGCCCTCGGCCCGACCGGTGTCGAACCAGGCAGAGCAGTTCGATGACGGCGGCGATGATCTCGTTGGCTCGATACGGAGGTAGAACCCGTGAGCTACAGCAGCAGTCGCGAGCGTCAGGCCCTCATCGCGCGCTTCGAGCGCGTGTTCAAGGCGGCAGCTGCCCAGCGCCACCTGCGGCCCGAGATGGTCACCACTCCCACCGGGCGCTCCGAGGTTGCCTGGGTTCTGCATGAGCTGACCGTGATGCACGACGAGGTGAACCAGGCCCGTGCGGAGCGGGGTCTCCCACCGGTCGACCGCCGCCTGGTGGAGAGCGCTGAGCAGGCGGCGTGCGGTCACGTCGACTACGCGACCAAGTGGCCGATCTACTGCGCCGAGATCGTGATGCGGCAGCCCACAGTTGATCGATAACACGCCTGCTCGCAAAGAGGAGGAAGACGTGAAGCACGCAGAAGGCATCCGCCGCTACACCTCGATCGGCGAGGCTGTCGCGGCGGCGATGAGACGCAACGCCGAGCGCGCCATCGAACGCGTCGACGAGAAGTCGCGCGCCGGGCAACGCGAGACCGTTGCCGGGCTACCCGGCCCGCGCAGCGCACGCGAGGACGGAGAGATCGACCGATGAGCGCGAACAGGCTGCCGCCGATCCTGCCCGCGGTCGGGGACGTGTGGGAGCACGAGCGGGATCGCCGCAACATCGAAATCAACCGGGTGGAAGGTTCGTACGTGTATGCCACCGGGATGCAGTCGGGTCGCTCGACCCGAATCCGGCTCACGGCCGAGGGCTGCCTTCCCTCGCCATGGTTCCGGCTGCGGAGAAGCCGCGCGAGCAGCCGATGAGCGCACTGCCTGCACGGACGCGGCTGCTGATGGTCGCCGAGGCGATCGACGCCCTCGCCGCGAGCGCGGCCCCTGGCGCCCAAGGAGAAGAACTGGACGAGAACGCTCGGGTCCTGCGGGAGATCGCCCGAGAGCTCGAGGAACCGACCGGCCGGACGCCAGGTGAGGTCCGACGACCGACCCCGCCACCGGGAGGAACCCCGTGACCGACGACCCGCGCCTCAACTCGCCGCTCGAGGCGAACATGCGCGCCGCCTACCAGGCCCTCCGGGCGCTCATCCCTCACGACTACCTCCTCGGACCGGACGACGCCGACCTCCCAGGGATCATCTCCGAACTCCCGGACGTGCTGCGGCTCGTGCAGGACAGATGCGCGGCTGAACTCGGCGCGCCCATCTCGTGGACCGGCCCGTGGCCACACGAGGACTGGGCGCCCCTCGATCTGCAGGTCGACTTCGACGACGGGGACCTCGACTCGCCAGGCATCACGTTCCGCGATCTCGATAGGCCCGTAGGGGAGTGGAGCCAGACCGCGTTCGCGCAAGCGGCTCGCGCGTACAAGCGCGAATGCGGCTGGGACTTCGCACCTGGCGAGGCAGGTATCTGGCTGCTGCGCGTCGCGCCCTACTCCGCCTCCGGCGACGGCGACGCTGCCGATGCCTTCGTAGGCGGTCACCTGATCGGCTTCGCGATCGTCCACGACCGCGACGAGGACGGCGAATACGAATCCCTGGCCCACCTCTGGACCGCGACCGGGTGGCGCCGCAGAGGCGTAGCCGCCGAGCTGGTGCGCAGAGCCCGGGAACAGTTCCCGATCAAGACCGTGGAAGAGCCGGTAACCGACAGAGGTGCCGTGCTCCTCAGCGCCATCGCCCCGGATCTCTGGAGCGTCCGCCGACCCGACGGCGCGGAGGACACCGAGCGCGCGGGGCACGAGGACGCCCTCGGTCCGGCCGGCTCGCCCAGCTCGTCGTAGCGGCATCGGCGCCGCAACGTGGTGGCGAGCGACGATGACCCAGAGATCGACCGCCTTCAGGACAGCGGCGCGGTCGAACTCGACGCGCGGGTAGGGGCCGTACAGAACCCCCTCGCCCTGCACGGTGACCCCGTCGGGAAGTTGGACCTGGATGGCGCCGCCCGGAAGTCGGCGACGATCGCGGCCAGGTCGAACGAGAATGCGCGGCGACAAACGACTGCGGGCCAGCCGCACCGGCGGCGGGCGGCTGGCCCGACCGTCTGACGGTTCCGCCGGCGGCCCGCCCGCCTCCGACCGCTCAGCGCGAGACCGGAGCACCGATACTAGAACGCATGTTCGATCGTGAGGGGTCGGCCCCCGATGTTCTCGACGTCGACGACCCGGCCGTCCGACGGTGCTCACCGGCGGTGCCGGTGTGGGTCGATCTTGCCGCGCTCACCCAGCACCGCGAGCGCGGCAAGCCCTACGGCGACGTCCGGCCCGGCGGAGTGTTCGTCGGGGGCCTCGTGCGCGGGGTGATGTGGGCGGCGGTGATGAGCGATCGCGGGATTTGGCTCGGTGTGGTCACGTGCGAGCTGGAGCGCCGCGGTGCGCCGGTGATGACCGCGCCGGCGCTCGTGCCGCAGTGGGCTCTGCAGCGCCGGCTCCCGGGGAGCTCCCGCGGGACGCACGGGAAGACCAGCAACCGGCCCACCGCCGAACAACAGCACCAGGCCGGGCGCGCCCCCTGACGGGGGCGCGCCGGCTCGGTGCCGGCGTCAGTTCCGGATCGCGCTGTCGTGGCGCGCGACGATGGCCCAGAAGTCGACCGCCTCCAGGACTGCGGCGCGGTCGAACTCGATGCGCGGGTAGGGGCCGTAGAGAACGCCTTCGCCGTGGACGGTGACGCCGGTGGGAAGTTGCGCCTGGATGGCGGCCCGGTAGTCGGCGACGATCGCGGCCAGGTCGAAGGTGTCCGCGTGCTCGCCGAGGGCGGTCAGGACTTCGTCGGTGAGGGTGGTGCCGACGATCTGGCCGTAGTCGGTGGTGGTGGTCATCCGTGCGGCTCCGTCCGTTCGGGCTCGGTCTGGCTGTGATCAGTCGAGAGCGGCGAGCAGGCGTGCCTCCAGCTCCGGCACGCTCACCAGTTCTGCGACCCGGTCCAACCCGGTGTCGGTGTGGCTGGTGGCGGCCCACGACCCGACCGGGACCATGCCCCACACCTGGGCCACGTCGGCGCCGTAGGACGCCAGGGTTCGAACCGCTTCCGCCGCGGACGCCGTCGGGGCGAGCGGCGTCTCGAAGGCGGGTGACAGGTTGATCGGCTGCTCCTGCCGCAGCACCACCCACACCGCTTCGGGCAGGGTGAGCGGTGCCGTGGCGGTGCGGTTCGCACCGGGGATCGAGGTCATCCACGCCCGCAGCCAGGCCGTCACGGCCGGGGTCGCGTCGTCGCCGAGCAGGTCCCGCGCCTGGTGCAGGTCGACGGTCGCGTACCGATACAGAGTGTCCGAGCTGCTGTACGAGTCGATGCCGAGCATGCCGGCGCCGCGGCCGTCGAGCTCGTCGATGCCGGATGCCTTGACGTCGTCGAGGGCGGCGAAGAAGTCCAGTTCCTCGAAGTGGGGGCGCACCCCGATCGCGTGCGCCACGCTCACCGCGCCCGCGATGTTCAGTTCGGGCCGGCGGGCGAACATGCGCCCGTGCAGGGCCGCCGACACGGGGAGATCGGCCAGGAGCGCAGCGGTGACCGCGGCGTCGGGAGCCTTGTGGCCTGCGCGTTCGGCCTCGACGGCGATCCGGGCGAGCGCCTCGACCTGCCGGCGTCCGATTCGGAGCATCGCCTCGGTGCGGCCGATGGCGCGGTCGGTGTCGGCCTGGGCCGCGTCGCGCTTTCCGCGGCCCGCGGAGCCGGCCGGGGCAACGACGGGGATCTTCGCCCCGTCCAGGAGCCGGGTGGCGAGCTCGTCGGCGGTGTCGGCGAGTTCCGGCGCGAGGTTGGCGATCTCCGCGCTGATCAGGCGCGGAGCCTCGCGCGTGTTGACGCCGAGGTCGGCGACGGCGCCGGAGGCCCGCAGGGCCTCGTAGGCGGCGCGCTTCCACGCCTGGGACGACACCCGTGTGCGAGTCACCCCGCCGAACCGGCAGGTCTTCACGCCTCCGGCGTCGTCGCGGTTCAACGCCCCGAACGGGATGGTCTGCACGATGTGGATGTCGAGAAATCGGGGGGTTGCCGGTCGTGAACCGGGGGTGGTGCTGGCCTCGTTGCGCAGGCGCCGGACCATCTGCTCGGAGATGCCGAGCTCGTCGGCGACGTCGGCAACCGGCATGGTGGCGCAGGCGGCGGCGACGTACCGGGCGCGGGCGCTCGCCCAGCGGGACACGTCGCCGCGGGAGGATTCGATGAGGCGGGCGGCCTCGCGGGCGGCCTCCACCGGTGGGAGCCGATCCAGCTCGGATGCGTTCACGACTCGGACGATACCCTAGGGTTGCGGGATCGGCGCAACCCTAGGGTTGTTCGCGGTCGCCGCTTGTGAGAACAGCCGACGCCTTCGCAACCCGGGGTCGACGCTCTGCTGCACGCGGGGAGATGCTGGCCGCGCTCCCCTGCGCCGGAGCCTGCTCGTACCGAGCCGGTGGCTCATCGGCGGCGAGACGAAAACGTAGGTGCGTGCCGCGCGGCCGCGGCCACGCACCTTGCTACGGCTGCCGGGCGGAACGTGTCGATCGGGCGACACGTGGCGGGCGAGGTGCCCGAAGGGCACTGATGATCTCGGCACGGTCCGCCGGAGCGGTGTCGCGCAGCGCAAGCCACCAGCGCACCTCGACCAGCGCGCACCGCAGCACCACCCCGGTCGTGGAGATCAACGACGCGACGAGCACCGGCTCGGTCAGCAGGGTGGGGGTCACGGCCAGATGCCCGTCACGCCGTTGAGGACGACGACGCCCGGGCGCAGGACGCCACGCGGGTGCCGATCCGTCCTGGCCTTGCGCACCTCGGCCCACGGGTCGGTGCTCTCCGGGAGGCCGTCGCGGCGGCGGACGAGCCGCCGGCGGATGGTCTCTCCGCGCGCTGGGGGCGCGCCGCACTGGGTCGCCGCCGCCGGCCACGAGCAACCGGACACGATCTTCAGCAATGCGATCTTGCGGTCGAGCGGGGGAAGGTCGTTGACCAGCTCCCGCACCCGGGGATCACCGTCGGGCTGGAGACGGTCGAGCACGGTGTCCTCGAGCGACGGGGTGCCGCGTTCGCCCAGGCGGTGCAGGACGGTGTCTTCCGGATGCGTGATGGGCCGGATGGTGGCGGTGCCGCGGCGGAAACCCAGCAGGGGCACGTGCTCACGGCGGCGCTCGCGCGTCACCCTGCGGACCCGCAGCGCGAGGTCGGTGAGCAGCTCCGGCCCGTCGTCGGGGTCGTACTGGCCGAGGTCGAGGCCCAGCAGCACCTCCACCAGCGCCTCCCTCCGGGGGAGGGTCGGCTCGGCGTCGAGCCAGACGGAGATGAACTCGTCCAGCTCCTCGAAGTCCCCGCGCCGCATCGCCGCGGCCGCATCCGCCACCGCCCAGTACGGGAACCTCCGGCCCACCTGGAGCAGGTCACGCCAGACGTCGGCGTGGAGCGGCACCCACTTGGTCGCGCTCAGGAGGTTGTCCAGCGTCCGGGACAGGTCGCGCAGCTGCGGACGCAGCACGTCGAGCGGGCGCAGCACCGAGGTCATCAGCCCGTCGGTCGGCCAGAGATCGGTCCACCACCCCTTCGGCACCGACACGTACGGCACCGACACGTTCGGCACCGCGAGCCGGCGCACCGCGGCGACCTGCTGCGCCAACCACCGCGTCTGCTCGAGCACCGGCCGCACCGGGGCGATGAAGCGATCGAGGTCGTGTTGGATGCGCTGCATGCGGGCGAGCTCCGCGGCCACCGGCGCGTGGAACTCCGCGATCGTCCGTGCCGTCACGGCGTATCCGTCGAGCTGCCGGTTCAGGTGGATCAGCCCGGACTCGACCGAGGCCGGCTGCAGGATCGGCGTGGGCCGGTGCGGCCTGGAGTCGAGCGCGCCACCACCGTGGCGCGCCTCGGTCGCGGCCACGGCGCTGCCGTCGAACACGTTGGCGTTCTCGTCGGCGGTGGCGCGGGCGCGAGCGCTCGACCGGGCGGGCGCGGCGCCGCGGTCGTGGGGAGCGATCACACTGCCCATGATGCGGTTCCCTTCTGACTGGCCCTCGGACAGGGCCGCTCACTCCTTCCGCGGGAGCGGACGCGGATCCAGTCACGACCGCACGAAGGGTGACGGGCGACACGTCCGGCCGTGATCCACCCGGCGGGTCCTTCCTGGAGGGCCTCGCCCCAGGGCGGGCGTGCAGAGGCTGGTCGGCGAGGCGACCGAGGGGTTGTTCTGGGCGTCGAGCAGCCGGATCGGCGACGCTGGAGCGGTGACCGATGCGTTGCCCGCGCCCGTGCGCCCAATGCTGGCCAGCGCGGGTCAACCGCCGACGGCGGCGGGGTGGGCGTTCGAGTTCAAGTGGGACGGCGTGCGCGCGATCGTCGCCGCGTGCGAGGACACGGTGCAGCTGGTCAGCCGCAACGGCAACGACATCACCGGCGGCTACCCGGAACTGACCGGTGTCGGGATCGGGGCCGGCGCTGCTGGCGCGCGGTCGCTGCTGCTGGACGGGGAGATCGTTGCCCTGGACCAGCAGGGGCGCCCGGACTTCGGGCTGCTGCAGCACCGCATGCACGTCCGCGCACCTGGGCCCGGGCTGCAGACGGCGGTGCCGGTCGAGCTGTACGTGTTCGACGTGCTGCAGATCGACGGCGAGCTCCTGCTGCGTGAGCCCTACGACGCCCGCCGGCAGCGGCTGCTCGAGCTCGGCCTCGACCGACTCCCCCGCGTTCGGGTGCCGCCGGCCTTCACCGATGTACCCGGCCAGCAGCTGCTGGAGGTGGCCCGTGCGCACGGGCTCGAGGGCGTGGTGGCCAAGCGCCGCACCTCCCGCTACGACCCCGGCCGCCGCTCACCGGCCTGGGTGAAGACCGCGCTGCTGACCACGCAGGAAGTCCTCATCGGCGGCTGGACCCCGGGCGAGGGGCGCCGAGCCGCCACGCTCGGCGCGCTGCTGCTGGGCGCCTACGACCAGCACGGGCAGCTGCGGTTCCTCGGGCACGTCGGCACCGGGTTCACCGAGGCGATGCTGCACGACATGCTCGCCCGGCTGAGGCCCCTGCACCGCCCGGACAGCCCCTTCGACCAGCAGGTGCCCCGCGACTACGCCCGCCGCGCCCACTGGGTACAGCCCAGCCTGGTCGGCGAGGTCGACTACCGCACCCTCACCCACGACGGCCGGCTACGGCACTCGGTGTGGCGCGGGCTGCGGCCGGACCGGAACCCCGACGAGGTCATCCTCCACCTGCCCTAAGCCGTGGCCGGACCGTTCCCTTCGCTGCGGTCAGCGAGCGGTGCGCGGCGGCGCGGAACCCTCGGATGCCGGCATGCGCAGGGTGTCGGCACGATCGCTTAGGTCTCACCGTTGCACAGACCCTCTATACACGTCGCCCATCCATGGTGCATAGTCCGTCTATACAGAGCTAGACCAGGGAGAACGCGATGACCGTCGCCGAAACTCTCGCCGAGCTGACCGAGATCCGCCGCGGCGGTATTAACCCGGTCCACGGCGTCACCGACGACTCCAAGCTCGCCGCGCTCGCTGCGTCGATGGAGGAGCACGGTTGGATCGGCGCCCCCATTCTCGTCGATGGGGAGCAGGCCCTGACGGGCTCGCATCGCCACGCTGCAGCCAACAAGACCGACACCGAGATCCCGTGTGTCGAGGTCAGGGACCTGTGCCAGGCGTACGGCATCGACTGGGACGCGCTGCTCGACCAGCAGCCGCTGGGCATCTACATGTGCTACGACGCCGCCGAGGAGCTGGCCGACTTGCTGCCGGCAGACGTCGTCACCTACCTGGGCCTGGACCTGCACTGATGGCCGCGATCGATGGCTACGAGGCGGAGCCGGAAGAGACCCGCCAGCTCCTGGATGAGCTGATCGACGTCGAAGATCTAGCCGATCCAACCCTGCTGTACGTGCGGGTGACGAAGCTGCTCGCCCACTATCAGCACGTCGTATCAGAGCTGGCCAGCCTGCGCGCTGAGGCGGTCGGCCGGCTGCACACCGACGGCATGTCGTATGCACGGATCTCCGAGCACCTGGGGCTATCGCGGGCACGGGTGCAGCAGCTGGTCGAGCAGTCCAAGCGGTCCACGGGTTAGCGATCAGCACAGCGGTAGCGGGTGTCGGGTCAGCGGCGGCGCGGAGATGCGCTGCGACGTCGAGATCCGCGGGTTCGTTCGTAGGTCCCGGACGATCGTCTGAATCCGGGGCCGGTGAGAAGGGCTCCGCTCAGCTTTCGGTTTCCACGATGAGGGCACCGTCGGCGGCGCGCTGCACCGACTCGCACCCCTTCAACGCTGCTGCTTTGGTCTCGTAGGCCTCGCCGGTGGCAACGACCTGCCCGTTGCTGGCCTTCAACCGGAACCGGAACTTGCCGGCCCGGTCCTGGTACACCTCGAACTTGCCTGCCACGTCCCGCTCCCCCACGTCCTCGTGATCAGCTGGCACCCGCACGGTAGCGGCATTCCGCGCTCTTCGGGGTACTCGCTGGCGCGCGCAGCCCGTCGCGCAACCCGGCATTCCGGCGGTAAACCGTCGCGCTGGTTGGTCGGCGGCTATCGACGAGGCACCGCGGTCTCGACGTGCATGCCGACGGCGTTGGGGAGGACGACCACCCTTGAGTGGTAGTCGGGGCTCGCGGGCGAGACGATCAGGAACCACCTGTCGTTGGCGTAGGTGATCAGCTGGGCGCCGCTGTACCGGTAGGCCCAGGTTCCCTCGGGGGTCATCGCCCGGTTCGCCGTCACGTTCTCGCCTGCCAGGTCGAGCGGCGTGGCGCTGAAGATCGTGACTACGGCGAGGCCGCTCGGGTCCTGGTCGATCGCGGCCGCGCCCTTCCGCCCGATGTCCTGGGCGTAGGTGTTGGCCAGGGAGAAGATCGCCAGGCCGATGACGATGAGCCCGAAGATGTTGGTCGCCGCGCCCAGCACGGCGGATCGCGTGAACGTGCCCGAGCCGAAGCGGAGCAGGACGAGTGCACCGCCGGCCGCGAGGACGATCCAGCGGTCCGGCGGCGCGGCGGCCACCCGCGCGTGATCGAACACCTGGTACAGGCCGAGCAGCACGCAGCCCGCCCCTGCGATCGCCAGACCGGTCGTGATCCACCGGCCCGCGGGACCGCTGTAGCCGAGCACGACCGCGAACGCGCGGTCGAGCGCGATCAGGCAGCCTGCCGCGATGGCGAGGATGACAAGGGCGCCGAGTCCCACCTGCCCGCTCCGCAGGACGTAGTCCTGCGGACCGAAGCCGAGCAGGCCGGCGTCGATGCCGAAGTAGGTGAAGAAGGCCCTGGTCCGCACCCAGCCGACGTACAGCAGCAACGCCCCGATCACCGTGATCGGGGCGAACAACGACGACAGGG
>WUUC01182992.1_pt1 | contig 14235 bp, 33 predicted proteins | sample 6278441 | NCBI WGS metagenome assembly WUUC01 (sample SAMN13675441, study PRJNA597444) | soil metagenome | isolation source: soil | place: USA: Washington | collected 2017-10
CAGCTCCTCACGCCAGTCCTCGAACTTCGGGTGCATCGAATGCCGTGCGACCAACCGCGAACGCACCGTTCCACGCACGGTTTCCGAGGTCGCGAAGAACACGTTCAGCTGCTGCTCTTGCGAAGCGTGATACGCCGTCGACACACAGAACTGCGTCTTGCCCAGACCTGACGGGGCGGCCACCATGATCAAACCCTTGGTGAACCCACCGACCACCGCATCCAGACGCGGGATCCCCGACATCGGCAAGCGTGACAGGTCTGCGTTCTGCGCCTTGAGGTAGTCCTCCACCACCTCGCGACCCTCCCGCAGCACGTCCGCTGCAGGCATCTCCGAGATGGTGACCTCCGAAGCGATCTCGGAGATGCGGGCCGCCAGGTACTCACGGGCGTCCGCAGGGCCTGACCACTTCCGACCCGGACGACCGTTGACCGGCTCCTCGGTGATCGAGCCCGCGAGGATATCCGAAGCCTCCCGAAGCGCGATCTGGGTTAGCCGACGCTCATGGGAGGCGCGCAGCTGCGCTACCTGCCAGCGCGAGACCTCGGCCGTAACCGGTTGAGCAGCCAGCGCGTCGAACAGCTCTCGCAGCAGCGCAGCCGTACCCGCATCCACCGACGAGGTGAACTGCTCCACCGCTTCACGCTGCAGCACCCCACCCGCGATCGAGCGGTAGTTCAGCACCAGCGTGTAGAGCTGGCGCATCGACGGATCCACGAAGTGATCCGGCTTGATGAGGTTCTGCACCTCGTCAATCAGGACTACATCGTTAGTCAGTAGCCCCGACAGAAGCTGAGAGGCGGCGTCGCGAGACACGGTGCTCCATTCACTCGGGTAGGACTACTACCCGCGCACCTCGACTCTGGTATCAACCCCATGGTCAAAGGTGGGTATGCCCGCAAGGCGAGCGTGTCGAGCGCAATGTCCGGTACCAGATTTCCACTTCAGTGCAAACGCATGACACTCGTCAGCACCTAGAGAAATCATATGCAGGTTGCGAGTGAGGGGATCGGGGAAGTCCTTTGCCTCGTAGACCTCTACAGGTCCAAAGGGCTTCCACATCTCCCCAACCAGCCAGTCCAAGCCTTCGGCCCCACCGTGGATGAGGACATCACCCTCGCTCATGCGAGCAGCGATCACCCGGGCGACCGGCTCCGCGCCTACCCACTCACGAGACCCGGAGAACAGAAAGCGCATCCCGTCTCCTACCCAGCTCAGGAGAAGCGGAGCGTGAACTCCTTGCCAGAGCGCTGTACCTTAGCGCCCTCCACAGCCTTGAGGGCCTCCGCCACCAGTGCGGTCACATCCGGCGGTGCCCACCCCGACACGGTCACCACAGTCACGGTCGAGCCGTCCTCCTGGTGGCTGTGCACCTCGAAGTCGCCCGATCCGATCTCAGCATCCTGTAGCGCCTTGCGGGCCTTGGAGGTGCCCTGCGCCGAGGTCAGATCGTCGTTGCTCATGCTCTAGGTATCGGCTGGCTCGAAATCGTCGCAGACGACACCCAATGGATTTGCAGGAGTTCGATCGGTTTCGATCAGCAGCGAAGGCCATCCACCGAACAGCACACCATTGGGCTCGACCACATCCTCATCACCCAACACAAGAGCATCGCAGCCCCCGCCAGTAGGGGAGTCATGCATGCACTGAGCGCACACCACCGAGGTGAACCACTCCACCTCGGTCCCGTTGGAGAACGGAATCTCGCGAGCTGACATCAGAGGAAGTCCAATCCGCCATCCGCCGTGCGGATGATGACCTCGCCGATGAGCACGATGCCCGCAGCGATGAGCAGGCTCAACCACCACTCCAGGCCCCACGCCAGAGCGTAGGACAGCCCCGAGATGACGGCCCACAGGACCAGAATGAAAACCGCGCGGATAGCCATCTGCTCACCCACGCTTGCGCTGCTGTTCGACATGCTCGTGTCCTACCCAGGACGGGGCTGGTCTACCGGCCGGGGGAAACCATGTAGACCAGCCCCGCCAGGCAGAGCGCGCGGTGGCTGGGGACACACGCACGCTCAGGCCGAACAGAAACGGGCCCGGATGCGGCCACCACACCACAACACGAGCCCGCTCCCACTAGAGGATTCGGAACACAACGTGTCACAAGGTTTTTGGGCCAGACATGTAGGGGCCGGGCCCTCGCTACCCTGGAGGACCCGGCCGGTGATCTACATTTTCACGAATGTAGTGAGGAGTTACTTATGCTCTCCGACGACGTTTAAAGTTGCCGATCATCTTTAGAATGTCCCGATCTGCCATTGATACGTACCGGAGCGGATCTACTACTTGGTCTCGTACGTCGAACGTGACCAGAGCCCCGGGCAGGATTCGAACCCGCAACTAGACAAGCGCTGTCAGCAACTGGTTGATTCGGAAAGGCTCCTCTGGGTTGAGTTTGGTTTTCAAGATTGAGTGCTGTCCAGCCGCCTCTACCAATTGGGCCAACTGGGCATGTGGTGCCCAGTGATGGATTCGAACCACCAACTAGCTGGAACTGCGCGTGAGCTTGATGATGACGTTGAGCTTGAGTTTCTGCGGACGTGAAGCCCGCATCGTTAAGGGCACCGGAATCGAACCGGTCTCTGTCGTCCTTGGATAAGAGTATCCGCTGAACGACCGCGCTCGCCAGAAACGCCAGCCCTCATTGGGTGCGGAGGTCGGGGGGCGACCTCCGCACCACAGTTCTACCCGAAAAGGTAGCTCGCCACAGCCCCGCCGAGCGCCTTCTTCTCCACGCGCGTGGTGGCGTTGGCCTCCTCACGAGCGAAGCGCACGGCCAGGAGCAGCCGTGTCACCCGGTCCGTCAGCTCCTTGATGCGGTCACCGGTGAGGAACCCGGAGTACTTGACCGTGGTCCAGATGCCCTGAACCTCATCCTTGTTGACGACCTGCACCTGCGCCGGGTGGCGATCGGTAGCAGGCGACAGCACGACCGGCACGGTGATCTTCTCCGTGCGCGCGGTACCGCTCGGCTTGGACGCGTACGCCTTCGCCTCCTGGTTCCACTCCCAGTCCTGCGCCGGGTCCAGCGTTGGCAGCTCCTCCAGGAAGACCCGGAACATATCGAGCTGCTTCTCCAGGTTCATCAGCAAGGTCACCGGAGCGTCCTCGATGATCACGGTCTCGCCTACCCGGACCGTAGCCCGAGCGTTGAGGTTGCCGTAGTCCTTGGTCGCGGTCATGTCCAGCAGACCCGCGAGCGAATCCAGGTACTTCTGCACCCGAGACTCCGCGGTGAACTGCACCCGCCGGTACTCATCCGGGAACTGCGCACCGTCCTCGAACCGAGGCTTGTAGGAGCGCTGGATGCCCGACATCGGGCTGTTGTCACCGGTCTTCTGCACGTCGTGGTAGGCGTCAGAGACGATCCGCGTGTGCGCTGCCTTCACGCCCGCCTCGGCGCGCACCACCTGCGAGAGGTACTCCGCGCTCTCCGCGGCAGCCGTTCCTACGTTGTTGGCCATGGTCTCTCAGGACTCCTCAGATTGAATTTCGATTGGCTGCTGCAGGTTCCAATGCAACCTGTACAACTCCTGCAGCGCCTCTCCCTTGGCTTGAATCACCGACACGCCAGCCGCCTCTGCCGCCAGACCCGTAGGTCGATGCACCACACGAACCCAGGGCCAGGTCTCCGGCCGCTCACGATCGACAGGCACTGCCGGACCGGTGACCGACACGATGAGGTCATGTTCCGGCAGTGATGGATAGTCATCCGGTTGAGACAGCCAGCAGTCACATTGTGGATGGTCGACACCCACGACCCGGTCGCCCTCTGCCTTAAACAGAACACCCCGCCGCAGATCACACTGGGAACCGTGCAATCCATTCGCTCGCAAAACATCCAAGATCAGATCAAGCTTCTCATCAGGAGTGCGAGCCACGGAACCTGTCCTACCCTACGCGTCAGAAAAGCTACCAACCGACTGCGGTGACTTCACCGGGATTACCAGTCCGGGAGATCCCGCCAGCTCAGCACGCTCACGCAGATACCACTCGGAAGCAGCCTCGCGTGACGAGAACATGCCAAATCCCAGAGAAGCCGCTGGGGCTACCACGGTAACAATCCAACCGAACGCCTCAGCATCAGCATCCATACCCTGCTGATACAGCCGTCCTGGCGACTTGGCAGACACCTCAGGATCCGCACGCTCGAACGGTGCCAACAGCGTGTGTCCTGCCATGCGCACCGTAGTCAGATCCACCCAGTGCGCGACCCGATTCACCCAGATCTGTCCAGCAGCAGGATCCTCAAAGGGCCCATACGCGAAAATGCCGTTCGACATATCCATGGTGACCACATACACCATCGTGTTCTACCCGGAAGGCTTGTAGCGGCGAATCATCGCGAGAAGGTAGTCCCGGCCCACCGGATTCATTGAGTGGACCCGGACGATGGCAGGCCAGTGCTCAGGGTGGTAACACAGCCAGATCACAATGGGACGAGTCGTGTACTCGCCACCCAAGTCATGGTCGAGGCTCATCTCCGTGACCTCGCCAGAGGCCAGCGTGATGATGGCTTCGTCAGATGTCTCCGCATGCTCCCACGTCCCGTCAGGAGGCATGCGGAGGTCATCCACCCACAACTTGATCATGTCTTAGGTTCTACCCCAAGACAGCACGCACCTCGTGCGGCACGTGGCTGGGATCTGCGTACTGCGACAGCACCAAAGCACGCACCGCGTCGGGCACCTCACCAGGGAGATACTCCACCTCGTAGTACGGCAACGCCCACTCCGGCAGAGACCGGCGCAGAACCCGGGCGACACCGCGCTTGGTGCGCACCGGCTGATGCTGTGGAGTCTCATCCCAGGGCCCATGCGGGACCCGAGGAACAGGCTGACGCGACCACCGGTAACGAGGACGGGCAGCCCGCTCTTCAGCCTCCAGCGAGATGCAGTAGGTCGCCTCGCCGTCAGCCTTGCGGCCGTTGCAGTCCGCGCACAGGATCGTCGCGTTGCTCATCAGGGACACACCACCGCGCGAACGCGGTTGGATGTGGTCCAGGGTCAACTGGGATGCGGTGCCCCACTCGTCCACACAGCCACACATGCGACAGGTCTCCAGACCCAGCCTCATACGGGCACGATAGACACGCACCCAGTGGGACGTGTGGTCCCAGTTCGGGAACGTGACAGTCATGAGATAGTTATACCGTACGCAAGCATGTTGTGTCATGCATATACAGGAGAGTCCCGAAGCTTCGAGCTATACAGCAAAGGACCCCACCAGCTGGCACCGGTGGGGTCCTTCTGCAAGGGATCAACTGAGCGCCATGGAGGAACATGACCCGCCTATCATACCCTCTTACAGCGATTCAGCTTAGGAACCTTCAGCCTCAGAGCGCCGGATTTCCGCCACAGCCTCAGGATCCGCGAGAATTTCCGCGGTCTCATACGCACTCACCAGGCGCTCGATCAACCGATGCAGCTCCGGCCAGTTGCGGCGCAACTCAGAGTGCAACCAGTCCTGACGAGCAGAGTTGTCGTTGTCCATGTACTCATCAGAAAGCTTCCGCGCGGCATACATGACCGCAAACTCCGACTCCCGCATGCTCATGAGCGCAACTCCGCGATATAGAGGTTGATCTCCACAACCGTAGCGATCATGCCCAGCGCACGTGCTTGATCCCGCAAGTCGTACAGGGTCGTCAGCAGCGCGACCCGCTCGGCCGGGCTCATGACTCAGAGAAGTTCGCGACGTGCACCGCATTCAGCTCAGACTGCAGCACGCCTGCCCGAGTCAACGCCTGCGACAGCTGATCGTTCCACCCGGGGTTGCGCACATCGTCATTGACGATCCGGGCGACATCGAAGCTGTGCCACTCCGAGCCACGGTAGTTGTAGCTCGGAGAGATCATGCGCAGCTGCACCACCATCAGAGGGCTGCCGTCCTCATCAACCTCGCTGGTGTCGGTGTAGACCTTCCAACGGGCCGCTGCCTCCGAGCGACTCTGATCCTGCAGGCGCTCGGACAGACGCCGGGAACTCCGTGCATCCGATGCCCGATTGATGGCGACAATAGCCATCATAAAGGTGAGTACAACACTAGCGATAAGCGACCACGTCGGGACCATGTCTTGCTTGTACCCGCAAGACTAGCTGTTGGCGGTGCCCTTGCGACGGCGATGCGGGCGGCGAGTCGTCAGCTTCCCGTACGTGCTGTAGTAGTACTTGGGATTGGCGATGTCCACGGCAATCAGGCCCAGTGCGCCGAGCAGGTCGAAAGTTTCCTCCCCCGACAGCTCTCCCCGCTCATAGCGCAAGAGCACTGCACGCGTTGCTGAACGCTGCTCCTCAGGAGTGGTCTCTGCGATCAGACGCAAGATCTCTGATGACGTATCGCGGCTCACGCCCCGGTATTCGAATCCTCACACGAGCACACCGAGGGAGACTCCACCGCGCGCCGCAACGGGATGTTGAGCGCGACCACCAACAGGCCGATGAACGGGATGTCGACGGCCACCGTGCGATTGCCATACTCATCGCCTCCCAGGAAGACCCGGGGTGAGCCAGAGAGCACGTGGGAGCGCGGGTGCAGCCACCAACGGATGCCGGGAGGGTAGGCCACGCGCTGCACCAGGTCGGGGTGCTGATAGATCATCAGACCGACGATGTCTTCCGCGACCTCTACCGGATCCGAAATCATGTGGTCAGCGAGCCGAGCGCCCACCACTCCGATAAGAACTGCCTCGGCAGCAAACGAGTCCTCGCTGCCGGTGTAGAAATGACGCCGCAACCAACCCTGCATGAGCAACTTCTACCCTTACCGATAGCGAATCTTGTGTCAGTCTTGCGAGTACCGCCATGGCCTGGATGTACGGCGCAGCATCTCCCGATAACCATCGGTGTCAGCAGTAGAACCAGGGATGGGAGACGAGTCTCCAACCTGATACGACGGGGCGGGAATCGGCAGCAACCCCACCGCGAGCCGACGTCCCAGAGGCTGCTCCTCGTCATAGTCCGCATCGCCGTGCGAGGACGCAAGCGCGCACGATACTCCGATCACCGCAGCCACGCCCGCCACAAACCCTGCTCCAACCAACGCCAGTGCGCGCACGACGCTCAGCCCCTAACCCGTTGCCAGCATGATGAGATCGACCATCGCATCCAACTCCATGCGCAAGATTCTTGATACTGACAGCGCAGGAAGAACAGTAACCATCCACGCACCTCCGTGGCTGATGCACTCACTGCCAAAGACTGCGCCTATGACTTTATCGCCAGTAGCAGACCCAGCACGAATCGGTCCGCGAAACGTCAACACCGATTGAGCGCAACACATCGTCTTGCCTTCGTTGAGCATCCACTGCTCAGCCACCATGACCAGCCAGTCCTCAGCCACCATCTGCTTCTCAACCGAGGACGACTCGCCATAGCCAGGGGCGGATGCCACCGCGCGCTCCACCCGTTGTCGCGGTGACCCTGGAGGTCCATCGCAATCCGTCACGGCACCCTCACTCGTGCCAGGAGGCAGGGAAGTCATCTGAGTGCGGGTAGTCCTCGCCTTCCCAGTCACCCTCGTCGAAAGCAATCTGAAACCGACCAGCGTCGGTCCACATCATCTGCAGCCAACTCAGAAACGCGCCCACCACAACACCCGCTACGAACTTGACCATGTCAACTCCTACCCGAATGAATGCGCTGCAGGATCTCCTTCGCCCCCCAACGCACATCCACACCCGGGCGAGGCAGGCCCAAAGCCAGGCCGATTGCCACCAAGGCATCGCCCATAGCCTCGTTGGCGTCGATGAAGTGCCCGCGATGCTCATCGACCTCGCCGAACAGCTGCGAGCCGCACCACGGGCAGAACTTGAACGAGACGACCTCAGGACCAACCAAACGAACGCGGTCATGCATCTCGCCGCAGCACCACTGAGTCCTCACCAGGACTCCTGATCGTCATCCTCAGGAGCTGGCCGCATGCGAACAGGCTTCAGCGGCTCCTCAGGACCGTCATAGAAGTCCACCGCTCGCTGCATCGACTCCGGCAAGCTCATCCAACCCATGAAGATGACCTCCTCTTCCGGGGCCGGGGCCTCAACGGGGCGTGGAGGCGTCAGATCGAACAGCGCGCACGGACACGCGTCACCATCGCCAGCCCAGTTTGGGCACTGCTCCTGAAAGCACTTCACGGGTACTCCAAAGCATCCAGAGCCTTGATGGTGGGACAAGGCCAGTAATCCGTGCACTCAGCACACGAGATGTAGTCGACGCGATCCGTATCCGTCACCGCTCGATAGTGAATACGGCGGACCGCAGCCACCTGAGCGCGCAGCTTGCCCAGCTCCCGGCGCTCCATCTCACGAAGTACCAGCAAAACTCCCGCTCCCAGGAGCCGATGCACAGGCTTCAGCTTCACGACAACGCCCCATCAAGTACGACCGTGGCACCAACGGGCACCATGAACACCCGGTAGATCGGCTCCGGGAACTTGTTTCCATGTGTACGGCACAGCCAGATGCGCGCCGTGATCTGCTGCTCGCTATCAGCGGGTGAGATCAGTACCCGGATCGGCATGCCATGCGACCACGGCTCCCTGCAATGCTCCACCGAGCACTTGCGCATACCCCGACGGCGAGCCTTCTCCAGGTCCAACACTGTTACCGGGAACGCTTCGCGGCCGTGATAGCCCTCGGGCTTGTCCGGTGAGCGGTGGAACTCCAGGATCCCGTTGTGATCGATGTTGTACTGCCACAACTTCTCCGGAGCATCCTCAACATTGATGCGAGGAATGTCGATCTCTTCGTCCAGGCAGTGTTCCACAATCGCTCGGACGAAAGCCAGAGGTGCGACGTCATGCCCTTTGGTCCAAAAGACATCCAACGGCGAACCGATGTCGTACTCATCAAACACTTCGTAGTCGCGCTCGACATCCATCACTGCCACCCGCCCTCTTCGAACTCCACGCCCCGCTGCATAACATCCGCGACGGTGTGGCCATTGATCTTCAGACGAGGCGCGATCTCCTGGGCCAGGCGCAGCGCAGTCGTCAGATCAAACCGGTGCGTCTCCAGCCAGCCATCCTCGCGGTTGGACGTCGAGGGCTCCCAGTCGAACTCGCCGTCGGTGCCATAAGCCTCGCGGTCCCAGCGCATCACCGCATAGGTGTGGCGGCCCTTCACCGTGCCCCGGTAGCGCACATACACCGTGAAATGACGACGCTCAGGGTGCCCGGGCGGAAAGCAGGAGAACTCGTACTCGGTCACCATGTCGTAGGTGGGATACCGAACGGCCTGCTCTTCAGAGAACTCGTCCTCGGGCAGCAGCTTCGTCATAGCAGTGTCCTACCCTTGCCTGCGGGCGACCTCATCCAGCATCTTCACCGCGATGTGCGCGGTCCGATGCAACTCCTCGCACGCTATTGCGCCCAGACGGCAGTAGCACGGCGTATCCCGGAGCGAGGGGTACGGCGGGCCCACGCAGGCGCATGCCCATCCCGCGGACCGTTTCATCGCCACCGCTTCGCCCAGTGTCATGTCGGCGTTGTAGGCCAGCCAGCGGTTCTCGATACCCGCTTCCTGCAAGCGCCTTGCGTTCTCTCGAACCTCAGACCGCCAGGCAGCATGCGCGTTCACATTGGAATCCCGTTGGCGGCGCGGTACGTGATCACCGCAGCCATCAGCCGGTGCTCATGCGGAGTATCCGAGGCGGGTGCCGTGGAATCCGCGTAAGCGAACGCCGCGTCGAGAATCCCCTGCAGCAACGGATCCAGCTTCGACGGCCAGGTGTTGCCTAGCCCGTCAGCGTGAGGATGGCTCACCGGCAGAGCGCACGGCCCACCCACGCCATACGGGCCAGTCATGTCATCGCAATAGGTGACGGAACCGGACTCTTCAACTCGTGTCATGCGCTCCGCCATCATCTCGCGCTGTCGCTCGGAGCGACGACGCTTAACTTCTTCCCACGACATGTGATTAGACATGCTTGGTCGCAGACACCCGGGCAGCGGACTCCTTCGCAGCCTGTGCCTTCAGTGCGCCGACAAACGCGTGCACCTTTGACGCGTTGTCACCGAACGCGAACCACGTACCGTCCGGGCCACGATCGAGACGGATGCCCGAGAGATACACGCTGTTGCCCTTCACGATGGAATCCACCGGCACGTTAGCCCGCCACCGATCCCCATAGCCGTCGAACAAGATGATGTAGCGCGCGGCGCGCTCTTCATTCAGCATCGGATACCTCCACCACACTCAGCGCAGGCCAGCACCACACGAAATCGCCGACCTCATCCACCAGCTGCACCTGACCCGCTGAGTCAAACGCACGCAGCTCGCCCGTGTGGGCTACCTCGGGCACGAGGTTGATCACTACTCGGACGCGTAGGCCCAGCATCGAGCGCATCCACTCCTCCCACGACGACCCGCCGCTCATGGGACCAGCTCCGCACACAAAACGAAGCGCTGCAGGTCCCGAGACCACACCACCTCGCCCGTAGCAGCCGCCAGGGCCAACCGGTTCAGATCCTCATGCGCATGCGGATGCGAAGCCTCACACGGGATCGACTCGCCGCTGTTGGGCACAGGCACCCGATCGGTGGGGTGCTCCGTGACCACGATCTCGCCGTCGATCCAGTCGACATACGAGGTCCACCGGGCATACCAGCCGAACTCGCGGCACTCCAGCACACCCGGCCAGACCCCGGTCCAAATGCCCGGCTCATCCGGGATGACCTCACCGGTCTCCGGGCAGACCGCTGGGCCCTCTGGCAAGCCATCTTCCTCGTCATAGGTGACGTGAAACAGCGCCTGCTGCCCGCACAACACGCACAGCTCGGTATCGCAGCCCACCTGATGTGGGGTGCCCGGCTTGGCTCCGCAATCCGTACAGTCGACCAGCGCACGTGTCTCGATCACGGCCCCTCCTTCTTGTCGGAGGCGCGACGCTTGGCGCGAGACAGGCTCCACGCCAAGCCGTAGCCGCGCGTGTGCCCATCGGAATACCCCAGTGCGTAGTATTTCTCCAGCATCCGGATCAAGCGGTACACCACGTCGGTGTCCCCTGCCACGAGAGAGAAGTCCTCGCCGAGGATCGCCTCCAACTCCGCCTCAGCACCCGACGGAAGATATCGCGCGTGCTCAGCCATCAGGACTTCTTCTTGGTTGCGCAAAAAGTGTCCTGCTCGGGCACCCGGATCAGCGGGGAACCGCCACCGCCAGAAGTCTCACCCGAGCGGTAGGACGACGCCGGGGAAGCGAAGCCCAAGCCCTTCACGCAGGTGAACGCGATCGTCGGCACGCCGTCGACGTTGAGATAGACCTCGGTCCAGTCGACCTCACCACGCACATCCGGGCCTACCCGCTCGCCCTTGGCGTTGGTCTTGTCGTCATAGGCCGAAGTCTGGCCGCATGCACCCGCAGTCGTCAGCAGAACAACACTCGCTACCGCAGCCACGGTCACAGCAACACGATTCATAGGCGTGTCCTACCCGGACAGGCGCGTGATTTCCCGCTCGATGTACCAGATTGCTTTTCTCAGGTCTTCCTCGAACTTGCCCTTGTGACCGGCTCGCCAACAGTACTTGACGGCATTGCCGATGTTGAAAGAAAGGTGCTCGACTACGTCGATGCATTCCACGTTCGGAACTTGACCGTTGTAGTGATCAGGATGATTGACCGGGTCGCCCACGCAAAAGGCTACGGCGCCCGACAACCGCAGTCCGCGATCACCCGACGCGGGGAAGCCTTGTGGGCAGCACAGCGAGCATCACGCGCGGCTTGGAGGCGAATGGGATGCGGGGCTACCAACTGACGCGGGGGAGCAGGCCAGCGAGCGCGCAAGTCCCAGCAGGGATACCCGGGCAACACGAAGCAGTCCGGGCACTCCCCCAACGCCGACCAGTCGATCTCAGACACGGTGCCATTCTATGTCGACGAGGCGAGCACGCAGTCGATCCACCTCGTCGCACAGCTGCAGTATCCGGGGCACTGGCACCGGTGATCCGCAACGGACACTCGTCCGAATCAATTGTACTGTTTGTGGGCTCAGCGGTTCTGCGCCTGCAGCAATACGTGCTGCAAGACCGTCCCAGCTATCCCCCATCACGAGAACACCACACTGTGTTCTACCCGTACGTTCATGACTAACTACTTCGAGCTACTTTCATGATTGCCCGAACCATTCATGATCAGCTGTGCGAGATGCGTTGCTGAAGAATGCAGCCACCAGGGCGCCCTATCCGCCGAAGAGCCCAGACGGCCCATCTGCAGAATCATGTCGATGGCGACATCCTCAAAATGAATCGCCAGCGCTTCACCAATGTGTGGGCTCATTGCCAGGATCCACGCCGCATCACCGGGCTCAGGCCAGTACTCGGCGTGATTGCTGTTGCGCTTAGGAGCCTTGAGGATCTTCATCGGATGCATGTTGGACGGTGCATGCTCATACAGATCCCAGGAGCCGTCGTTATCCTCAGCGGTCCAGGGACCGGAGGACGCAGCCGCGGTCAGCTCACGAACCCGGGCAGCCGCTGCGCGCATCAGGACCACCGCAGGATGCTTAGACCTGCCGTGCGCATCGAACATGACCTGCTCACGCGCCCAGGCCTCACAGCATGGCGTGGAACCTGGACCGGAGGAGATCAGCAGACCGCAGTGCGGGCAGCGGTCAGGACTCGTCATCATCAGGCTCCGGATCGGTGGGGCGCCACACGATGGTCACCGGACCGCGGGAGAGCAACTCCGGCCAGGTCGGACGGTGTGCATGGCGGCGCTCGCCCACCCCGACCCACTCCACGACATTGACCGGGATGCCGCCCCAGAACCGCCAGCGGGTCCGCTGATACAACAACCCGTGTGCGTCGATGACAGCGGTACGCACCGGAGGCTCAGGGGGAAGATCCGCACCCACCACCTCATGAGTCACCCCGCCCGGATCCACGACCATGTCAGGACTGCCCCACCACCACATCGGCCTCACCCGACTCCAACTCGATCTCGACCTCCAGGTCCGTGCGCTTGACCTCGCCTGCCGTCAGCTCCTCGACGACCTCCCAGACCTCATCCAGGTCCGTGGTGAAGAACAGCCGGTCCGCTTCCTCGCTATCCAGACCCAGCTCATAGGCCGCTGCCGCGAGCATAGAATTCTTGTAGCGAGGGTTGACCTTATCGTTGACAACAACGTAGTCGGCGTTGCCATTCCGATCCTGATCCGTCCACAACACCCGCGTGTGCTCACCCAGCTCCACAGCCCACCCGGCGATGCACCCCACCGTGCCGCACTCCGGATCCCGCATCAACCAGACACCCTGATCGTGCAGACGGGGATTGCGCATCACGTGCTTGAGCACGGTGCGAAACAGCGGGATGTTCTTCTTCGGCATGTCCACTCCTACCCGGAGTACTCATCAGCTGCATCAGAGGGCCTTCGTCAGAGACGGGTCGGGATCCTTGATGGGACCGCCTATGTCGTTCCACCCGCCGTCGTCGCGACAGATCGGGCACCACGCGCGCAACACCCGGTGCTTAGCAGCGCACACACCGTTGATGAACAGGTACCCGGTGATGATAGAGAAAGAGATGATCGCCAAAGTCGGGCCTGGAACGAATATCGCGACGATCGACAGGATCGTCGCAGCGAGCAACAGCAGCGGGCCCAGCAGCTGCGAAAACAGGTGATAGCCCAGGATCAGCTGCAGCGCCGTGCGTGTGCGAGCAGCCCGACGCGCTCCGTCCAACGGGATGTCCTCAGCGCACTTGACGCACAACGCTCCGGGATGCAGATGCCGAAGAGACGCCCATGCCACCAAAGACGCCACCACCATGATGCACAGGAACAACCCCGCAAACACCCACGGCCCGACCTCACGGCCGAACAGCTCGATATATGGGAAGAACCAGATGCTGACATACCACGCCAGCGACACATACCCCAGCGGACGAGCCCAGTGAGCAAGGCGCAGCCAGCGCTGTGATGGAGGCGGAGAACTCGCTGCTGCCGTCATCTCAGTACCCGTGTGCCCTCAGATCGGTGCGGTCCACAAAGACGTGGAAGATCAGGCTGCCGCCGTGGATGGGCACGGTTCCGATGAACGCACAGCCCGCTGCCGCGTCGGCAGGATGGCCGGTACCGAAAACCCGGAACCGGACCGGCACCTCCGGCTGCTGATCATCAACCAGCGCCCAGATCTCCGCGCGGTCGGGAGAGAAACGATGCGGGGCCACCGACAGGATCTGCGGCGAGCGCGGCATGTCCACCAGCTGCTCGTCTTCGATGTCCAGATCGTAGCG
>WUUC01023752.1_pt1 | contig 14234 bp, 16 predicted proteins | sample 6278441 | NCBI WGS metagenome assembly WUUC01 (sample SAMN13675441, study PRJNA597444) | soil metagenome | isolation source: soil | place: USA: Washington | collected 2017-10
GCAGCTGCTGGCCGGCGAACGCCGTGACCTCGTCGACCGAGACCGGCGTCGGTGCCTTGGCCCCCGGACTAGGGGGCCGGCGACGGCGCGGGGGCCGTCACCGTCGGGCCCGAGCCGGGGGTGTGTCAGCGCTGGTGGTACTCGAGCACTAGGCCGACCCGCGTGCGCTCAAACGGCTGGGCCGCGGGCAGCTGTGACGACGGCGCTGTCGATCCGTCACCGCCGTGGCAGCTGGCGGGAAGTCAGGGCCGATGCGCTGCCAGAGGCCGCCAACGAGACGTTGCGGCCGTGGGCCGCCGGTGGGGCGCGTGACTTCGCCGCGCCGGCCGAGGACATCGCCGGGAAGCGGCTGGCGCGCACCCTCGGCGAGGAGATCGCCGTGGCAGACGAGCGTCGATTCTCTTGCAGGGCGCGGTCATACGCCGGTTGAGGTTGCTGGCTCGATGTAGCCGCCTCGTCGGCCGGGAAAGACTGGGAAAGACCAGGTCAAGGTCGAGCCAGGCGCCAAGCGCCGCCTCTCGACGTCCAGGCGCCGCCCGTGTTCGCGAAGCACCTGAAGCACTAGGCGGGCGGCGCACCTGGACTACCCGGAGCAGGACCCCATGCTCGTCCTGCGCTCCTTCGACACCGCGAACTTCGCCGGTCTCCTGAGCTGCCTGACCAGCTTCCTGACCAGCTGCCTGCCCCCCGGCGCGGTGACGCGCCGGTGACGAACCAGTGATGCGCCCGACCCAGGATGCAGCACGTCGGATAAACGGGGGTGCCGTGCAGACCGTCCTGCTCGTAGCCCCGTGCTGGAAAGGAAAGGCGGGGACGGGTTCGTCGTTGATCGCGACCGCGTTCCGAGCTAGCGGCGAATCCGGATGCAGGTCATCGAGCTGGATCGTGTGCGGAACCCATGCCGTCGCCGCCAGCGGCGACGCCAGCGGCGACGCCTGGGGCAGCCATTCGGCTCCGGCTGCTGAACGGGTTCGCGCTCAGCTGCGACGGTGACGTCGTCCCCCTCCAGCCGTGCCCACAACGCCTCGTCGCCTACTTGGCGCTGCAACGCCGGCCAGCGATGCGGCCCCTGGTCGCGTCCAGGCTCTGGCTGACGACGACCGAGGAGCGGGCCACGGCGAGTCTGCGGACGGCACTGTGGCGACTCCGGCGAACCGTCGGGAACGTCGTCGAGGTGAGCGGCACGACCCTGCGGTTGAACCCCGAAGTGGCCGTCGACGTGCACGAGGCCAATCTCGTCGCCCGCCGCATCCTGGAAGTCCCGGACGGGCATGCTGCGACTGCGGCGGACCTCACGCTGTTTGGGGGCGAGCTGCTGCCGCAGTGGTGGGACGACTGGGTCCTGTTCGAGCGTGAGCGGCTGCGCCAGCTGTGGCTGCACGCCTCGAGCGCGCGGCCGAGCAGCTCAGCCATGCCGGCGACTACAGCCGCGCGCTCGAGGCGGCGCTCGCGGCCGTCGCGACGGAGCCGTTGCGGGAGAGCGCACACGGCCGTGTCATTCAGATCTACCTTCAGGAGGGCAACCGGGCGGAGGCCGTTCGGCACTACCGCCGATACGAGCGGCTGATGGCGGAGGAGCTCCTCGGACCGTCTCCCGACGTCAAGGCGCTGGTCGGCACGCTGGTCCAGTAAGCCAGGTGACGGCACGCTGGTCGAGTAAGCCAGGTGACGCCGCCGTGACACGGGGGCGCTCGAGTGGGGGCCATGAAAGTCGGTCGTGAGCGCACCGGTGTAACCGGTGTGCTCGTCCTCCGCGTGTGGCTGACCCAGGATCATCAGCCGCAGCTGCGCGTCCGAATCATCACGATCCTGGACGTCGAGCGCGCGGACAGGACCGAGCGCGCCGTCGCCTCGGTGGACGACGTGTGCCGCGAAGTGCGGGCCTGGCTAGAGGAGTTCGTCCGCCAGTAAGGCGCGTTGACGGTCCCGTGACGGCGCGGTGACAAGCGACTGCCACGCTCGCCGCCGTGAGCGACCACCGGGTGCTGCAGCAGGTCAGCCTGCACCTCCGGACGCTGCTGTTCCGGGGGCTGGCGGGCGACGACGACGTGGGGCGGGACTTCACCGCCGAAACGAACATCTCGCTCGCGTCGCCCGCCGAGATCAGCGACAGCCCCTCGTCCGAGGTGACGATCCTGCTGTCGCTCTACCTCTACCAGGTCACACCGAACGGCCACCTGCGCAACGAGCCGCTGATCCCCAGCGCGGCCGGTGAGCAGCGCTATCCGCCGCTCAGCCTCGACCTGTCCTACCTGCTCACCCCGCTCAGCACGTCCCCCGCCGACAACCTGGTGATCCTCGGCCGGGCCATGCAGATCCTCGAGGCGAACACGACGATCCGCGCCGCCTTCCTGGACTCGGATCTGCGTCTTCGCGACCCCGGGCTGCGGGTGCTGATGAACCCGTGCTCGCTGGAGGAGCTCACCCGGATCTGGAACGCGTTCAACCAGCCCTACCGCCTCTCGCTCTGCTACCAGGTGCAGCCGGTGTCGATCGACAGCGCGAGGCAACCGGACGAGGGGCCGCCGGTCACCGAGAGCCTGATCGACGTCCTGCAGGTCGGCGGGCGGCCGTGATCGCGAGGAGCCGAACCCTCGCCCTCCAGGCGCTGGTCAGCGGGCGGCCGTGATCGCGAGGAGCCGAACCCTCGCCCTCCAGGCGCTGGTCAGCGGGCGGGTCCTCGACGGGCTGACCGGCGGCCCGCCGCGCGTCCCGGTCCGGGTGCGCCTGCTGGACCGCGACGCCCCCGGCGAAGCCCCGGGCGACGCCCCCGGCGAGGTGGATCACCCGCTGGCCGCGACGATGACGGCGGACGCGCGCTTCACGTTCTTCGGCGATCCCGACACCGCGTTCCCGCACCTGGAGGAGCGCGACTATCACCTGCGCGTCTCCGCGATGGCCTCCCGGCACCAGCCGGCCAGCGTCGACGTCGACCTTGCCGCCGTGGCCGGCCAACCCGCAGAGGTGCCGGTGACCGTCCCGCTCGCCAGCCCGGCCCCCGTGCGCCTCTTCACCGGCGGCGGGCTCCCGACCGGCGGCGGGCTCCCGATCGAGGGGCTGGAGCTCGTGCTCCAGCCGGAGCGGGTCCGCCTCTCCGGGCGTGTCGTCGTCTCGAACGAACCCACCGAGCCGGTCGCTGGCGCCACGCTCGCGATCACCGGCGGCCCGTCGACCACGAGCGACGCTGACGGCCGATACGCCTTTCCCGACCCGATGCCCTTCGCCTCCGAGGTCGAGCTGACGGTCACGGCGGCCGGCTTCGAGACCGCGGTCCTCACCCATGAGCTGATCTACCGCGACCCGGTGAACGTCCTGACCGTGCTCCTACGGCGGTCCTGACGACCGATGAGGAGGGCAGCGAGCGATGCCTGAGTACCTGGCTCCCGGTGTGTACGTCGAGGAGCGCCCCGCGCCGCAGACGATCGAGGGCGTGAGCACCAGCATCGCGGGCTTCGTCGGTGCCGCGGCGCGCGGCCAGACTGTCGGGCTCCCCCAGCTGGTGACCAGCTTCCCGGACTTCGTGCGGCGCTACGGCGGCCATCTCGGCGAGGAGTGGGGCGTCGCACGGCATCTCGCCTCCGCGGTCGAGGGCTTCTTCAGCAACGGTGGCCAGCAGGCGTACATCGCGCGAGTTGTCGGAGCGGGAGCGGCAGCGGCAGCGCGCGTCTTCTTCGACGGGTTCAACACGCGGCTGCTGGAGGACACGTCCGCCACTGATGACACGGCGCGGCTGGCGTCGCTACGCGGGGTCAGCGTCGGCAGTCACCTGTCGTTCTCCGAGACCTTCGCCGGCAGTCCGCGGACCGAGACCCGCCGGGTGATGACCTACGCCGTCGCCACGAGGACCGTCTCCCTCGACGCGCCGCTCGGCGTCCGGTTCACCGCCGCGCGGTGCGTCGTGACGCTGGAGGGCATCCCCGCTCCGACAACGGCGGGATCGGTCCCGACCGTGCGGATCGAGGCCCGGAACGAGGGTGAGTGGGGCAACACCCTGCGGGTCGTCGTCGGCGACACGACGGGAGCGACGGCGCTCGCCTCCGCGGCGGCGGTGAGCGCCGTCACGGAGCTCGTCGCCGTTGCGCTCGCCTTCGCCGCCGCGGGCCCGGAGTCCGGGGCCACGAAGGCGGAGCTGGCGGCGGTCGACGGGCTCGTCGAAGACGAGAGCATCCTCGAATTCGCCGACGATGCGGGCAACGCCGAGCGGCGGACCGTCACGGGCATCGACGGCAACATCGTCAGCTGGGACCGCCCCCTGGCCAACGACTACTCGGCTACGGGCACGACGGTGGTCCGCACCAACGCGGTCCTGGTTCCGGAGGAGCCGAGGCTCCTCGCCTTCGAGACCGCCGGCCCGGCGGCCGGCGCGCAGAACGTCAACCTCGCCGATGCGACGGGCGTCGCGGCCGGCGACGTGCTCGAGCTCCGCGATCCGGCTCCCCCCGCAGTGGAGCGCGTGGTCGTGACCGCCGTCACCGACGGCACGGTCGCGTGGAGCGGTGGGCTCACCGGCGACTACACCGGCGCGGACACGACGGTGCGGCACCATCCGTCACCCCGAGCGGACGTTGCGGACGTTGCCGGGCTCAGCCCCGGCGACCTCGTCCGCATCACACAGGACGACCGCACCCAGGTGCTCGAGATCGCCACCGTGACCGGCGACCAGCTCGCCTTCAATGCAGCGTCCTACCCCCTGCTCGGCACCTACGACGCCGGCGCGCAGCTCGCCCTGGCGCTGGCGGGGACCGGCGCCGGCACCAGCGTGGATCTCGGTTCGGCCAACAACTTCTACCGGGGCGCGATCGTCGAGATCGACCGGGGTGGCGCGCAGACGTACCACCGGGTGGCGTCGGTCACCGGCAACACGCTGGTGCTGGACGCCGCCCTGGACACCGACGTGCCCCACGGCGCCACGGTGCGTGTGGCCGAGCTGCTGATCGTCGTCGACGACGGCGGGACGACGGAGCGCTTCGACAACCTGTCGCTCGACCCGAACGCCGCCAACTACGCCCCGCGCGTCGTCAACCTGCAGTCCCGGCTCGTCCGGCTGACCGACCTCTCGTCACCGTCCGCGCCGCCGTTCAACCTGCCGCGGGTCGACTGGTCGGAGTCGACGGGCGATCCGCGCCTGCTGACGGGTGGCAGCGAGGGGTCACGACCACCGGCAGCCGGTGCGTTCCTCGGGCGGGACCTGGGGCCGGGCCAGCGCAGCGGCATCGCCGCGCTCGCCGACGTCGACGCCGTCAGCATGATGGCGGTGCCGGGCATCGCGGACCCGAGCGTTCATGCGGCGCTGCTCGGGCAGTGCGAGGAGCGCAAGGACCGCTTCGCCGTCCTCGACCCCCTTCAGGGCTCGGTGATCGGCAGCGGTGGCCCAGACGACGTCGTGCTGCAGCGCAACCGCCACGACTCGCTGTACGGGGCCATCTACTACCCCTGGCTGCGGGTCCGTGATCCCCTCGACGCCGAGAGCACCGAGGGCCTCCTCGTGCCGCCCAGCGGCCACGTGCTCGGCATCTACGCCCGCACCGACACGGAGCGCGGCGTGCACAAGGCGCCCGCGAACGAGGTGATCCGGGGGATCACGGGCCTCGAGGTCAAGCTCTCCGACCGGGAGCAGGCCGTCCTCAACCCGGCCAACATCAACGTGATCCGGGACTTCACCGACTCCCGCCGCGGGCTCCGGGTCTGGGGTGCTCGCTGCATCACGAGCAACGGCGCCTGGCGCTACGTGCCGGTCCGCCGCCTGTTCATCTTCCTGGAGGAGTCGCTGTACGTCGGACTCCAGTTCGTGGTGTTCGAGCCGAACGCGGAGCCGCTATGGGCTCGCGTCCGCCGCACGGTCGCCGGGTTCCTCCGGCGCGTGTGGCTGGACGGGGCGCTGGAGGGCGCCACGGAGGAAGAGGCGTTCTTCGTCACCTGCGACCGATCGACGATGACCGACGATGACATCGCCAACGGCCGTCTGATCGTCGTCGTCGGCGCCGCGCCGGTGCGACCGGCCGAGTTCGTGATCATCCGCATCACCCAGAAGACCCGCGAGGCCGTCGCATGAGTCGCATGAGAAGGAGGTGCCGACATGGCGGTCGGTGACCGCAAGGACCCCTACGGGCAGTTCAACTTCCTGATCGACATCGAGGGGGTCACGGCCGGCGGCTTCACGGAGGTGTCCGGCCTGAACGCCGAGTCGGACGTCATCGAGTACCGGGAGGGCAGCGACCCGGCCACGGTCCGGAAGCTCCCCGGTCTCCTCAAGTACGGCAACATCACGCTCAAGCACGGTTACACCGACAACACCGCGCTGTGGGACCTGCGCAAGACCACGGAGAACGGGCAGACGCGCCGCTTCGACGGGGCGATCGTCCTCCTCGACGAGGGCCGGCAGGAGGCGCTGCGCTGGAACTTCCGCGCCGGCTGGGTCTCGAAGTACGAGGGCGCCACGCTGAACAGCACGACCAGCGAGGCGGCTATCGAGTCCGTCGAGATCGCCCACGAGGGCCTCGACGTCGAGACCGGCTGACGGGGCTGTTCATGCCGACCTTGCTCACGCCCGGCGTCTCCTTCGAGCGCGGCCCACGCTCACTGCCGCCCGTCCTGCAGCGGACCGACGTCGCCGGGTTCGTCGGCATCGCCGAACGCGGGCCGCTGCACCGCCCGCAACGGCTGACGTCCTGGCGGGAGTTTCAGGACACCTTCGGCGGGTTCCTCCCCCACGCGCACCTCGCCTACGTGGTCCACGCGTTCTTCGAGAATGGCGGGCGGGTGGGCTGGGTGGTGCGCATCGCCGACGCGGAGGCGGCCCGGGCGGCCTCGGCCACGATCCCGGACGCCGAGCCGGGCGCGGGGCCGGCTTACCGGGTGCGCGCCCGCTCCCCGGGCCTTTGGGGCAACCGACTGGCCGTCACCGTGCTGCCGGCCCGCCGGGCGGTCGCCCGGCAGGACCCCGGCGTCACCGTGCCGGCCGACCGGCTGGTGGTGAGCTCCGTCGCCGGGTTCGAGCCGGGCAGCTGGGTGCTCGTGACCGGCGCCCCCGACCCGGAGGCGCGGCGACGCCGACGCGTCGAGGAGGTGGACGTCGTCTGTGGCGTCCTGCGCCTCGACCAGCCCCTCGACCTGCCGGGGCCGGGCCTCGCGGTCGAGAGCGTGGAGTTCACGCTGCTTGTCCTGGACTCCGGGCAAGTCGTCGAGCGCCTGCCCGATCTCGCGCCGGACGGCCGGTCGACCCGTGACGCCGTCAGCCTGGTCACCCGGCAGTCACGCCTGGTCACGCTCGAACGACTCGAGGGCCACACGTTCCCGCGGGCCCCCTGGGGCGGGGCCCTCGAGGGGCGGCTCGGCGGCGGGGTCGACGGCCTGCGCTCGCTGACCGTCCTCGACGCGGTCGGCCTGCCCGGCATCGAGCACACCGGCCTTGCGACCCTCGACGAGATCGACGAGGTCGCGATCCTGTGCATGCCCGACCTCGTCGCCGGACCGCTCCGCGTTCGGGCGCGGCGGGCTGTGCAGCGGACCCCGATCGATCCATGCGACCCCCGGCTCGAAGGCGAGCTCGAGGAGGTCGCCGGGACGGTGCGCGATGCGGAGACCGGGGCAGCGCTGGCCGGCGTGGCCGTGACCGACGGCCGCGAACCCCCTGAGCTGACGGACGAGAGCGGCGCCTTCTCCCTCCCCGGACAGCTCCCCGGCGCGACGATCGACGTGGTGCTGTACCGCGAGGGGTACGAGGAGCTCGTCCTCCGCGTGAACGTCGACGACCCCGCCGCCAGGACGCTCGACGTCCCGCTCACGCCCCAGGACCTCCCGCCGGGGCTCGCGCGCGAGGACATCGTCCACGCGCAGCAGGCGGCGATCGCTCAGTGCGAACAGCGCCGCGACCGGTTCTGCCTGCTGGACGCGCCGATCCGCGCCGGCGACGCGCGCTCGCAGATCAGCGACGTGCTCGGCTGGCGCGCTCAGTTCTCGACCGCGTTCGCCGCGCTGTACTACCCCTGGCTGATCGTCACCGACCCCCTGACCGCGGGGAGTCGCCCGATGCCGCCCTCCGGCCACCTTGCCGGGCTCTACGCCGCGACCGACCTAGCCGAGGGCGTCTTCCGCCCCCCGGCGAACCGGGAGCTGCGCTGGGTCGACGACCTGCTCGATGACATCGGCGATGCCGAGCAGGGTCTCCTCAACTCGGCGGGGGTCAACGCGCTCCGCGCGTTTCCCGGTCGCGGCATCCGCGCCTTCGGCGCCCGGACGCTCGCGCCGCCGGACGCCGGTCCGCTGATCTACGTCAACGTGCGCCGGCTGCTCAGCGCCCTGGAGGAGTCGATCCTCGATGGGCTGCAGTGGGCGGTCTTCGAGCCCAACGACGAGGGGCTGCGGGCCGGCGTGCGGCTGTGGCTGACCGGCCTCGCCGACGGCCTCTGGCGCCGCGGCGCGTTCGTGGGCGACCGCCCGGACGCGGCCTACGACGTCCGCTGCGATGCGACGACCACGCCAGCGGAGGAGGCCGCGAACGGGCGCCTGATCGCCGAGGTGGCCGTCGCCCCGACCGTCCCCTACGAGTTCGTCCTCGTCCGGCTCGGCATCACCGCCGACGAGCTGCAGGTCTCGGAGGTGTAGCCATGCCGGTCGGCGTCCGGATCGACCCGCTGCCCGCCTTCCACTTCCTCGTCCAGCTGATCGAGCCGAACGGGCTTGTCCGCACCGTCGCCGGCTTCAGCGAGTGCACTGGGCTGGACTCGACCCTGGAGATCCACGAGTACCAGGAGGGCGGGGTCAACGACCGGGTGCACAAGTTCCCGACCCGCTTCACGTTCTCGAACATCGTGCTACGGCGGGGTGTCACGATCGACCCGACGCTGCGCGCCTGGCACGACGACCTGCTGCGCGGCAACACCGCGCGCCGGGATGGGCTGATCGTGCTGCTCGACGAGCGCCGGCTGCCGGTGCTGGCATGGCGGTTCTCCGGCGGCCTGCCCGCGAAGTGGACCGGTCCCGGGTTGAACGCGTCGGCGAGTGAGGTCAGCGTCGAGTCCCTCGAGATCGCCGTCGAGCGCCTCGAGCCCTTCGGCCTGGGAGCCATCTGATGGCGGAAGTGCGGATCAACGAGGTGACCGCCGACATCGCGGTCGCGGACGCGACCGCCTTCCTCGGCCCGGATGTGCTCGAGCGGATCGTCCAGGCCGTGCTCGCGCGGCTGGCCGACCACGAGCGGCTGCGCGCCCAGCTGGAGCGAGAGCAGCGCATCGGGGAGGGCGGCTAGTGGCGGAGGCGTACGCGAAGGCGTTCTTCGAGCGGCTGGACGCCGGCGGCAACCCGGTCGAGCGCCTGCCGGTGCAGTTCAACCCGACAGAGCTGTCGATGACGAAGGGCGCGCAGATCGCGGAGATCGCGATCCCCGGCCTGGACAGCCCGGTGCTGCAGTTCGTCCGTGGCCAGAACGAGCAGGTGACGCTCGAGCTCTTCTTCGACTCCACCGAATCCGGCACCGGCGCCGGCGCGGTGCCGGTGACCGACCTGACCAACCGCTTCTACTCGCTCGTGAAGATGACTGGCAGGGAGCATGCGCCGCCCCGGTGCCGGTTCGTCTGGGGCGCCGAGTTCCCCGGTCTCGTGACCAACGAGCGTGAGAACGTCTCGGCCAAGCGCAACGCGTTCGATTGCATCGTCGAGAGCATCCAGCAGAAGTTCACGCTGTTCAGCCCCGACGGCGTGCCGCTGCGGGCGACGCTGAGCGTCGGCCTGCGCGAGTACAAGACGTTACGGACCCAGCTGGAGCAGCTGAACCTCCAGAGCACCGACCACACGCGGGTCCACACTGTCCAGCGGGGCGAGACCCTGCCGGCGATCGCGTTCCGCTCGTACGGCGACCCCGCTCGCTGGCGGCTGATCGCCGAGGCGAACCGGCTGCTGCGCCCGCGCGACATCGCCGCCGGCCAGGTCCTCGAGCTCCCGCCCCTCCCGGCCTAGAGGAGGACGACATCGCCGCGCCAGCCGCCATCTCCACGAGGTACGACTTCTTCGTGCCGGCCTTCGAGGTACGGCTCGCCGGCCGGTCGCTGCCCCGCGACGTCCTGCACGACGTCGTGTCCGTCTCCTACTCCGACAGCCTCGACCAGCTCGACGGCTGCCAGCTGACGCTCAGCAACTGGGATGAAGAGCGGCGCGACTTCCGCTACGTCGGCCGCACCTCCGGCTCGCCGCCGGTCGAGTTCCGGCCCGGTACGCCGCTGGAGCTGTCGATCGGCTATCACGACCGCGGCGGGCTGACGTTGTTCCTGCGCGGCGAGGTCGTCTCGCTCTCTCCCGACTTCCCTGCCGCCGGTCAGCCCACGGTGCAGATCCGCGCGCTCAACAAGCTCTACCGGCTGCACATCAAGCAGGAAGCGCTGGTCTTCGAGGACAAGACCGATTCCGAGATCGCCGAGGCGATCGTGCAGCGGCTGGCGCAGGAGCTGTCCTCCGGCGCCGCGGGCAGGCCGCCGCTGAACCTGCGTCTGGTGACGGGCGAGCGCAACGCGTCGATCGAGGCCCCCCACCCGTATCTCGCCGCCACCAACGACTACCCGATCGTCTTCCTGCTCGGCCGCGCTCGTGACATCGGCTACGACCTCTACATCGAGGAGGTCGACGGCGCCACGGAGCTGCACTTCCACCCGCCCGAGGGCGGCACCCCGCTGACCTATGAGCTGGCCTGGGGGGAGTCGCTCGTCACCTTCAAACCGACCGTGCAGACCAAGGACCTCGTGTCGAGGGTGAAGGTGCGCGGCTGGGATCCGATCGCGAAGGCGGCCTTCGAGGAGACCGCGACGTTGAACGACCTCGACACACCCGGCCTCGCGACGTTGGCCGGGATGGTCGGGGCGGACGCGGCGCTCGCAGGATCCGAGAAGGTGATCGCGGACGAGCCCGTGCTCGACAAGCAGGAGGCGAAGCAGAAGGCCAAGGGTCACCTCACCCGCCTCGCCAACGACCTGCTGTCCGGATCCGGCACGACCCTGGGGCTACCCGAGCTGCGAGCGGGGCGGCCGGTGCTGATCCGCAGGCTCGGCGCACCCTTCAGCGGCCGCTACCTCATCACCGCCACGACACACGCGATCGGTGACAGCGGCTACACGACGCAGTTCGAGGCGCGGATGGTCGAGCCCGATCAGCCGAGGGCCGGGTCATGACGCCGATCCCCGGCGTCGTGATCGGGGTTGTCACCAGCCTCGAGGACCCCGACGACCTCGGCCGCGTGCGCGTCACGTTCCCCTGGATGAACGAGAGCGAGCCGACCAGCGCGCTGGCCCGCATCGCCGCTCCGATGTCGGGCGGAGGCCGCGGTCTCCAGTTCATGCCGGAGATCGACGACGAGGCGCTCGTCGCGTTCGACCATGGCGACTTCCGCCGGCCCTACGTTCTCGGCTTCCTCTGGAATGGCCGCGAGAAGCCGCCGTCTTCGGAACCCGCAACGCGCGTGATCAAGACCGTCAGCGGCCACGTCCTCGAGTTCGACGACACCGACGGCAGCGAACGGCTCTCGCTGCGCTTCAAGGGCGACACCCCCGCGATCACGCTCGACGCCCAGGCGGTCGAGATCCGCTTCTCGGACTCGAGTGTCATCCGCCTCACGGATGCCGAGCTGACCATCGTCAACCGCACCCTCGTCAGCGTGAACCCATGAAGCTGATCCCGCATCCGGTCTATTCCAGCACCGTCCTGCTCGGGTTCCGGGTGGTGCCGTCGGAGCCACCCCAGGATGTGCCGCCGCTTCCAGGGACGACCAAGCCCGATCCCGCCAGCATCGAGCAGGTCCTCGTCGCGATCGCCAAGGGCACCTTCGCGGCCGACGACCCACCGGCAACGCCGCTGACGCCGGCCGAACCGATCCTGCAGACCGACGTCCCGTTCAACCCGCCGTTCAACCAGCATCTGCGCCTGGAGCACGACGTCGCCCCGTTCAAGCCGCGCGCCGACATCGTCGTCCTCGGCGCCCCGGCACCGCCGGCCCCGCCGCCGGAAGGCGGGACGCTCGTCGGCGGCCGCTGGACCGAGCGCGTCGCCGTCGGCGCCAATGCCATGGAGCAGGACTTCACCGATAGCCCGGCGACCAGGGCGCGCCCCTTCACGTTCGGCTGGGAGGACCGCACGACAAAGGACCGTCGCGGGCCGCAGAGCAGCCTGAACACCCCGGCGGGCCACGCGGGCTTCTACGGCTCGCCACCCTCGTTCGACCCGGAGGACCGCCTGCCGGTCGGCTTCAACGACACCTTCGCGAACGGCGGGCGCTACGACGACGCGACGATGCGCCCGCCGTTCCCCCACCTCCCGCCGGGGGCGGTCGTCGAGGTGACCGCGACGGCCGACTACGAGACGCCCGGGGGTGCGGTGGTCACCCGCACGACGACGCGGAGGCTGCACCTGCCCGCCGAGGCGCCCGTTGCCAACCTGACGCTGCTGGACGACTGCGACGTCCCGCGCGCCCAGCTGGTCACGATGCGGGCGGACACGGTGGTCCTGGACAAGGTCACGACCCGGTTCACGGTGGTCTGGCGCGGCGGGCGGCCTGCGGATCGCGACGCGCTCGGGCGCCTCGTCGCGCTGCGCATCCAGGGAGGCGTGTAGCGATGGCGGCCTTCCCGATCGCCACGACCGCTGGAGGGATCTGCTTCGCCTTCCCGGACGTGTGCAACACGCCCTCCCCGGGCGGGACGGTCCCCATCCCCTACCCGAACATCGGGCAGCTGTCCGACGCGACCTCCACCTCCGACGGCCCCGGGGGCAAGGGCCGTGTCGAGGTCGGCGGGGAGCTCGTCCTCATCGCCGGCAGCACGATCCTCAGCACGACCGGCGATGAGGCCGGATCCGCTGGTGGCGTGAATTCGGTCGTCACCCGAGGCGCGGTGACCTTCGAGCAGGGTTCACAGATCGTGAAGATCCACGGCAAGTCGGTCGTGCGGATGTTCGACCCGACGAAGCAGAACGAGGGCAATGCCAACGGCTTCGTCCTCGGCGGGGTCCCAAACGTCCTGGTCGGAGGCTGAAGCAGCATGCGCGACATCCTCGGGACCGGCTGGAAGTTCCCCATCCGCATCAACGGCCGGGGTGGCTTCTCGCTCAGCGCCCAGGAGCAGGACGTCGCCGAGGCGGTCTGGCTCGTGCTCGCGACCGCGGCGGGAGAGCGCATCATGCGGCCCGAGTTCGGCTGCGGCGTCCACGACTACGTGTTCGCACCGAACAACGCGAGCACCCGCGGCGCGATCGCCCACCAGGTGCAGCAGGCGCTGATGCGCTGGGAGCCGCGGATCGACGTCGTCGACGTCAGGGCCGAGGACGACCCCTCCCAGCCGAACCTCCTGCTGATCTCGGTGGACTACCGGATCCGGGCGAACAACGCGTTCCACAACCTCGTCTACCCGTTCTTCCTGAACGAGGGGACCGCTCGGTGAGGAGCGCCAGATGCCGCTGACGCCACCGCGACTCGACGACCGGGACTTCCAGTCCCTGTTCGAGGAGGCCCGCTCGCGGATCCCCCTCTACCTGCCGGAGTGGACGGACTGGAACGAGAGCGACCCCGGCATCACCCTCCTGCAGCTGCAGGCCTGGTTGGTCGAGACGGTGCTCTACCGGCTCAACCAGCTCCCCGACCTCACCTACATCAAGTTCCTTCAGCTGCTCGGCCAGGAGCGGCGGCCCGCAGTCCCCGCGCAGGCCATGCTCACCTTCACGCTGAAGGAGCGCTTCGACGCCCCGGAGACGCTGATCGCCAGGGGCACCGTCGTCGGCGTCTCCGCCCGCGACCTGCCCGAGCCGGTGTTCTTCGAGACCGAGCGCACGGTCACGGCGATCAGCGCCCGCCTCACGCTGGTCGTCCAGGTTCCCCTGACGGGCCCGGCCCGCGACGTCACCCACGCGAACGACTCCGACGGGATGACGTTCGTTCCGTTCTGCGGCGGCTACGAGGGCGATGCCTGCGCGGCGGGGAGGGCGGCGGAGGTCGGCGCGGCGCTGCTGCTCGGGTTCACCTCTGCGCTGCCGTTCTCCCGTGAGGAGATCGGCCTGCATCTCCTGCTCGCGGAGGAAGGCCTCGCCCTGCTCGCCGAGCCCGCCGAGGCCGACTGCAGCGGTCCGGTCGAGGAGCAACCGGACCTCGCGTGGGAGTGGTGGGACGGCACCGACTGGAGCGCGCTGGACGTCACGGGCGACGAGACCCGCCAGATGACCGCGAGCGGCCAGGTGTTCGTCAAGGTCGGCGGCCAGATCCCCGC
>WUUC01024633.1_pt1 | contig 14228 bp, 11 predicted proteins | sample 6278441 | NCBI WGS metagenome assembly WUUC01 (sample SAMN13675441, study PRJNA597444) | soil metagenome | isolation source: soil | place: USA: Washington | collected 2017-10
GGGAGACTTGAACTCCCGACCTCGGGGTTATGAATCCCGCGCTCTAACCGGCTGAGCTACCCCGCCACTTTGAAGGGAGATTGATTATAAGGGTTGATGTGGAAAGGTCAAGTTGAGGGTCGGGGCGGTTGGTGGCGTGTGGGGAGTTCGATTTTTATGTAGGAAGTTTGAGCCTCAGAGGGCGGACGGCGGGCGCATTTGCGCGTCGCCGGAGGTGGGACGTATTATCTCGTGTCGATGTTTAAGATTATAGAGTTGAGAGGGATTGTGTGCCGATGACCGACCTTGTGCATCGTCCTCGGAGGCTGAGGCGGAAGGAGGGGCTGCGCGCGTTGGTGAGGGAGGCGCGGCTCTCAAGGGAGAATTTGGTGCTCCCGCTTTTCGCGTGCGCGGGCTCGGGCGTGAGGCGCGAGGTAGCGTCGATGCCGGGGGTCTATAACCTGTCGGTTGACGAGATTGCGCGGGAGGCTTCGGCGGCCTTCGACCTCGGCGTCCCGGCGGTGCTCCTCTTCGGGCTGCCGGAGTCGAAGGACGAGACGGGTTCCGGGGCTTACGACCGGCGCGGCATCGTGCAAGAGGCCATCCGCGCGGTACGCTTGGCCGCGCCCGAGATGGTCTTAATCGCGGATACGTGCCTTTGCGAATACACTTCGCACGGGCATTGCGGGGTGGTGCGCGACGGCGAGGTCTTGAACGACGAGTCTTTGGAGTTGATAGCGCAGACGGCGGTCAGTCAGGCGCGTGCGGGCGCGGACATCGTGGCCCCTTCGGCGATGATGGACGGTCAGGTGGGCGCTATCCGCGAGGCGCTCGACGGCGCGGGGTTCTCGCACGTGGCGATTATGGCTTACGCCGTGAAGTACGCTTCGGCCTTCTACGGGCCGTTCCGCGAGGCGGCGGATAGCGCTCCGGCTTTCGGCGACCGTCGCGCTTACCAGATGGACGGGGCGAACGCGAGAGAGGCTCTGCGCGAGGCGGAGCTGGATTACTCGGAGGGCGCGGACATCCTGATGGTCAAACCGGCCACGCCGTTCCTAGACATCCTGCGCATGGTGCGAGACCGCTTCGACCTGCCGCTCGCCGCCTATCACGTCTCGGGCGAGTACGCGATGATTAAGGCCGCCGCCGAGCGCGGCTGGATAGACGAGAAGCGCGTGATGATGGAGACGCTGACGAGCATCCGTCGAGCCGGGGCCGACATCATCATCACCTACTATGCCGCGGACGCGGCGCGGGAATTGAAATAACGAATGCGGAATGATGAGCGATGAGTAAGAAGAAGAAGGCGGCTTGCTTCTTACTCATCGCTCATCATTCCGCATTCGTTATTTCTTATGGTCGCGGGTTGGTGAATCGCGTGAAGCCGATGATTGCGCAGACGGCGGCGAGCGTGACGAAGAGGTTGAAGAAGGCCCCGACGCTGAGCACCACGTCAGTCCCCTGTCCAATCATCCCTACGGCCAGCAGCACCCACTGCAAGTGATAGATAACGAGGCATACGGCGGCCAGCGCGAACCAGCGCGCGGAGGCTCCGAAGGCGCGCGCGCGGGAGAAGCCGAGCACGGCGGCGACCAGCCAGCCGAGCGCGCCGCAGACTAAGAGCAGCAGCGCGACGGGGACGAAATACGAAGGGGCGCGAAAAGCCTGATCCGCCTGCGCTTGGAAAGCCAACATCGAAGCGTTAAGCATCGAGCAATCTCTCCTCTAGAGTCCGAACATAAAAAACCGTCCGCAGCCTCCGGCGAGCCTCCCCGCCGGAGAACGCGAAACGGCGTCTGGAACAAGTCGGCGGGCGGCGTGCGAACGGTCTCTCGCCAATCTGCTCGCGGGCACGAAGGCCGAGGTCTTCACGTAAAGCTCTCGGCGCGAGCGTGTCGTGAAGCAGCGCCCGCCCTTACTGCGTGATGTGTATCTCTTCTTCCGCGCCCGAGTGACGGAGGAAGATGGCGAGCGCACAGACGCACAGAACGATTGCGCCCCCAATCGCCTTCCAAAGGTGTGGAGTATTCCCCTGCGGGTCGTTCGTCGCCGCGAAGAGATAGAACTGCCAGACCGCGAAACCGAGCGCCACCACTCCCACAATCGCCAGCACCACGTCTAACATGCTTTTCATGTTGAACCTCCAGCGTTCGATAGTTCGGAAAAGGTCGGCATCTGAAGACCGAGCCGGTCATGCCTAACTTGAGATTTTGCCGGGTGTTAAGCTACGGCCATTGGGACTGCTTTTTTGCGGCCCTATGTTACCGCCCTCCATCCCGAGAAGCAAGAGTTTCGTGAGACGGTAAAGGCCGTAAGACGTGAGACGTGAATCGTAAAGAGAGAAAGACCACTTCTTTCTCTTCAATATTCACGATTCACGTCTCACGGCCTTTGAGGATTATCCGCCGGTCTCCGGCGCGGCGCGTGACGCGGGCGCGGTCGAAGTGTTCGAGCAGGGGGATGGCGTACTTGCGCGAGACGCCTGAGAGTTCCTTGAATGCCGCGACATCGATGAGGCGTTCGGGCTCGTGCCGCGCTGCGTACTCGCCGAGGGCCGAGACGAGTCGTTCGAGCGCCTCGCGGTGAAATAGGAGGTCTTCGCGCACGCGTACGAGCGCGCCGGAGTCGAGCAGCATGCGAAGGATTTTCCGAAGGTGTTCAGGCTTTTGGCCCGGCCCCCCTGCGCGCGTGAAGGCTTCTTCGATGGTCGGGGCTTCGAGCGCGGCGTCGCGGTAGACGTTCTCCAGACGGTCGCGCAGTCCCGCGTCGGCGGGCGAAAGCTCAAGGCTGTGTCGGCTCGAACGCACAAGTTCGCGCTCCTGTACGAGCTTGCCCTGCTCTTCGGCGTGCGTGAGCGCGGCGCGGAACAGCTCGTGCGCGGCGTGCGCGAAGACCTGCTCGCGCAGAGTCTCGCGGGCCATCCCGCGGGAGAGCGGGTCACGCGCGTGGTGAGCTTCGGTCTCTTCGACCGCCTTTCGCGCGAGACGCTCGAAGACCTCGCGGCTGACCGTCACGCCCTCGGCCTCAAAGACCGAGCCGCCCGCGAGCGCTTCGGCCAGCGCTGCCTCTAAGACCTCGTCGCGCCAGCCCGTGCGCGCCGCCAGCTCCGAACGCCGAATGCCGCGCTCGCCCGTAGACTCTACGAAGAAGGAGAGACGCCCCGCGCGGTCGGCCTCAGACATGGCGGAGAGACGCGAGCGCGCCCTCTCGTGCTCGCGCCGACGATGACGCGCGGCGTGCGCGTCTAAAACCTCGCCGCCCGCGATGGTTCGCTGCGGCGAGTAGGAGCGAATGATAAAACGCTCGCCGGGCAGCGCGGCGACGGGGGATTCCAGCCGCAACTGCGCGAAGCCCGACGCGCCCGGCGCAATCTCGCCCGCCTCTTCGAGCACCGCGACGCGCGAGAGCACTTCCGCAGTGCCGAGGTGGACTCTCACCCTCTGCCGCGTGCGCAGTGCGCGCGACGCCGACTTCAAGACTTCGACGCGCACGTCGAGCATTTGAGTCGGCGTCAAACGCCCGGCGGGCGCGAGCAGCATCCCGCGCTCGACGCTCGCGGCGTCGATGCCTCCGAGGTTGACCGCCGTCCTCTGTCCCGCGCCCGCCGCCTGCACGCCCGCGCCGTGCACCTGCAAGCCGCGCACGCGCACGCGCGCCCCCGACGGCAGCAGCTCCAATTCCTGTCCTTCCGTAATCTCTCCGGCGACGAGCGTGCCGGTCACGACCGCGCCGAAGCCGCGCATCGTGAAGGCGCGATCCACGGGAAGGCGCGCGACAGACTCCGACGAACGCTCAGGCGCTGAGAGCGCGACGGCGCGCAGGACTTTCTTCAACTCTTCGAGCCCCGCGCCCGTGCGCGCGCTCACAGAGACGACGGGCGCGGCTTCGAGGAAGGAGCCTGCGACCAGCTCGGCGGCCTCTGCGCGCACCAGCTCAAGGAGTTCTTCGTCAACCGTGTCCGTCTTGGTGATGACGACGAGCCCGGATTTCACTTCGAGCAGCGAGCAGATGTCGAAATGCTCGCGCGTCTGCGGCATCACCCCTTCGTCGGCGGCGATGACGAGGGCGACAGTGTCGATGCCGTGCGCGCCCGCGAGCATGTTCTTGACGAAGCGCTCGTGGCCGGGCACATCCACGAACCCGACGCGCACGTCGCCGAGGTCTAGTTCCGCGAAGCCGAGGTCAATCGTGATGCCGCGCCGCTTCTCCTCCGGCAGACGGTCGGCGTCCACGCCCGTCAGAGCGCGCACCAGCGCCGTCTTCCCGTGATCGATGTGCCCGGCTGTGCCGACGATAATGGAGCGCATAAGAAGGTGAATGGTGAATGGTAAATGGTGAATGGTGGAAGAAAGGTTTTATCTATTCACCATTGACCATTCACCATTGACTCTTTTTTCAGAGCCACTTGAAGACGCTGACGATGTCGGAGAAGTCGTCGCTCCAGATGACGAATTTGCCATTCTGTTCAACGAGGGGCCGCCAGCGCGGGTCTTCGGCGAGCGCGGAGAGGTCTTCTTCGCGGCGGGCGACGACGACCCACTCGGAGGGCTCCTTGCCGATGTCCGGCTCGTATTCTTTATCAGTGAAGATGCGCGCGGCAAGCCCGGCGCGGCGCGCGAGCCCGCCGACGACCCTTTCGAGTTCGAGGCTGCGGTTCGAGACGTGGAAGGCGACGAGCCCCCCTTCGGCCAGCTTCGATAGATAGAGGTCGAGCGCTTCGCGCGTCAGGAGATGTGCGGGGATGGCGTCTGAGCTGAAGGCGTCGAGCGCGATGAGCCCGTAGTGGTGCGCGGGCGCGTCCCTCAGGCGCAGGCGGGCGTCGCCGACGACGGTTTCGATTGGCGCGGCGGCGCAATTGGAAAGGTACGTGAAGAGCTTCGGGTCGCGCGCAAGCCGGACGACCGAAGGGTCTATCTCGTAGAACGTCCAGCGCTCGCCGGGCTTCGCGTAGGCCGCGCTCGCGCCCGTCCCCAGACCGACGACGGCGACGTTCGCGGACGAAGCGGGCTTCGACTCCAACGCCTTGAAGACCGAGCCGAGCGGCCCCTTTCGGTGATAGTAAGAGAGCGGCTCGCACGCGCGCGCGGGCGTCGTGAACTGCCGACCGTGGAGCGTGCTTCCGTGCGAGAAGCGGTGCATTCGTCCGTCCTCGTCGCCTGTGACGCGCAGCGTGCCGAAGAAGTTTCGCTCGGCGTAGATGGTGTGCCCCGAAGACTCCGCGAAGAGCACGCTCGCCAGCATCACCGCGCCGAGCCCGAGGGCGAAGCGTAAGGGGCGGCGCGCGAAGAAATGATTGAGCAGCACCAGAGGGATGCCGAGCGTGAGCGCAAGCTCTTCCACCGTCTCCAAGTCGAACTGCGCGGCGAAGAGCGCGAGCCCGGCTGTGAGCGCTCCGGCGGCGAAGGGGAGCGCCACGTCCAACACGCGCGCGCGCCGTGCATCGCTCTCGGCGGCCTCGTCCGCGTCCTCTTCGGCTTCGCTTTTCTCGCTCGCGCCGAGCTTGAGCGTCTGGAACATCCTCATGCGTATGACGGGGCGCAGGTAACACGCGAGGAGGATGACGAGCGGATATTCGGCGACCGAGTCGAAGACGAGCGGCGCGACGATGGCGTTGAAGAGGCCACCGAGCGCGCCGCCGACCGACACCCATAGGTAGAACTCGGCGAGGTGTCGCGCGTGCGGGCGCTCCGCGGCGAGCTGGCCGTGGCAGACCATCGAGGCGATGAAGAGAAAGATGAGATGAAAGAGTATGAGGAACCAAGCGGGCTCAGTCGCGCCCGAAAGGTAGACGAGCGCGAGGACGACGCCCGCGCCCGGCAGCAGCCGCGCCATCAGTCGCCAAGACAGCAGCGTCCGTCGCGCGAAGACCAAAACGAAGCTGAGCAGGTAGAGCGTGAGCGGGATAATCCAGAGCAGAGGCGCGGAAGCCACGTCGGTCGTGATGTAGGTCGTCACGCCGAGCACCAAGCTCGAAGGCACGAAGGCGAGCAGCGCCCAACGCGCGCGCTGCCGCAAGGTCAAGCCCTTCTCGTCGCCCTGAACGGAATCCGGCTCGCCGTCCGTCTCCGCATCCCGCACGTAGTTCTTCTCTGCATCCCCCACGTCGTTCGTCGCGCCGTCTCGCGCGCCGTCCTTCCCCTCTCCATCGAGAGCGGCTTCAACGCCCGCGCTTTCTTCAACGGAGCGAGCGCGCCATGCCGCCGTCGCGCACGCGGCAATTAGCAGGACGAGCGCGCCGTAGCCCCAAGCCCAAGCCGTGCGCTGGCCTTCGAGCGTCCAGTTGGGTTCGAGCAGGAGCGGGAAGGCGAGCAGCGCGAAGAGGCTGCCCGCGTTGCTCGCCGCGTATAGGAAGTAAGGGTCTCCGGCTGAAGCCGTGCGCGTCTGCGAGAACCACTTTTGCAGCAGCGGCGCGGTGGCCGAGACGATGAAGAACGGCGGCCCCGCCGTCAGCAGCAGCACCTTCAGCAGCCAGCCAGCGGGGCTCCCCTCGGCGGGCACGTCGCTCGCCCAAGCCACGGCTCCCGCCAATCCGAACGCGATGAAGAGCGCGGCGGCCAGCATTAGCGCGCCGTGCAGCAAGACCTGACCGCGCGTCTTGAGCCGCCGGGTCAGAAGGAGGACGTAGGCGTAGCCCGCCAGCAGCATGCCCTGAAAAAAGAGCATGCACGTATTCCAAACCGCCGGCGTCCCCCCCAGCAGCGGAAGAAGAATCTTCCCCACCAGAGGCTGCATCCAGAACAGCAAAAACGCGCTGGCGAAAAGCGTGACGGCGAATAAGAGGGACATGCGTGTGAATAGTAAATGGTAAATGGTGAATGGTGAAAGACAGCTCTCATCTATTCACCATTTACCATTTACCATTTACTACTTGATTATCTCGAAGTCTATCCACTGCGTGGCCGTTGAGTTTTTACCTTTGACGAGCGCGTCGGTGACTATCATCTGAAGGACGTACTCGCCGGGCGGGAGTTCTGAGCCGAGGCGGATGCGGCTGCCCGAGGTGAAGTACTTCGCGCCGGTCTGCTGGCCGGGGTCGAAGTTCTGAACCTGCCCTGTGAAGACGAGCTGGCCTTCGCGGAAGAGGCGCATCTGGGTGCGCAGTTGCGGGCGCGCGCTGCCGCGCTCAAGCCTCGCGTTGTAGATGTTGAAGAAGTAGTCGGCGCTCGTGCCTTGCTGGAAACGTCGCACCGCCGCGTTGGTCAAGGGGTCTGGGTTGCTGGCCTGCCCCTCGCCCGCGCCGCCCGGCGACGGCTGCTGCGCAGGGTTCGGGGCCGCGTTTGCCGGGACGGCGGGAGGCGCGCCCTCTAACACGATGCCCGAGAGGGCGAGCCGTTTTTTCTTGAGGTCTGGGACTTCGATGAACTGGCTGGCCGAGCCGAGCCGCTCGGTCGCCGCGTCGCGGACGGCCACGCGCAACTGGTACGCGCCCGGTTTTTTGACCGGCATCGTCATCGTGTAGATGAGGCCGTGGTCGAGTATGTGCCGGAGGGTCGCGCCGCGCGCGCGCACGGTCTCAGTCCGGTTGAGTTCGTCCACGACGTTCCCGCTCTCGCCGAAGGTGATGGCGATAACGTCTATGGACGCCTTCTGCCAGTCGTCGCCGTCCTGCGCGAACTTCACCTTGCTCATGTCGATGTGCATCAACGAGGTGACGAACGCGCCCCGCTCCACATCGCCGCCGACGAGAGAGGTCAGGCGCAGTCGCACGTCGCCCGAAGCGAAGGGCGAGGTCAGCGCGCTTATCAGTTGCTCCGTGCGCGTGCGTAAAGCGGGCCGCGCGGCTTCCTCTTCCGTGAACCCGTAGAAGCCTCCGCGCGTGCGGACGCTCAGGCCCGCGCGTTTGACCTTAACCTCGACGCGGTTGAAGCGCCTGCGCCCGCTGACGGGGTCGAAGGTTTCGGCGTCGGGGCGAAAGCCCATGAGGTAGAAGCCCCTCTGGTCGTCGAGGACGCGCGCCACGCCCGCGCCGAGGTCGTTGGTGTTGCGCACCAGAAAACCGCCCGTCTGCTGCGAGAGATAACGCAAGGCGTCCTGCGTGTCGAGGAGCTTGGCCGAGCGAGCGCTCAAAGCCGTCTCTATCTCCCGCGCCGTCATCCCCGTAGTGCTATCCGATGCCGTCAGCCCGAGCGTTTGCAGCCCGCGAGGGTCAACCGTGTAGATGACGACCGACGCGCGCGTGGCGAGGTCTGCGAGGCGGCGTATGCCTTCGAGCATTCGGGTGCTCTGCGACATGTCGTCCCTTCTAAACATCGTGAAGCCTTCGGAGAACATCACGACCGACTTGCGACCGGGCAGCTCCTTCATCCCCTTGACGATGAAGTTGAGCGCGCCGAGCGAGCCGACGGCGAAGACCTCTTCGCGGAACTCGTCCACGCTTTCCCTAGCCTGCTCCGTCTCATTCTCCGCGCTCCCGCCCACGTTCGGCATGTCCCCCGTGGACTTACCTTCGAGCGCCTGAAAAGCCCCGACGCCCGAGCGCCCGAATGGATACCAGCGCACGCGCTCGATGGCCGCGTAGAGTTGCCGCTTGTCGGAGGTGAACTGCTGAAGCGCGCCCATCCCCGCGCTGGTGCGGATGATGGCGACCAAGTCGCTCGGCTGCATCTGCTCGTCCACGTACTTCTTGAGCGCGCGGCGAACGAAGTGCGTGCTCTCGAACGAAGTGCCGAGGTCGTCCACGACGAGCGCGATGGTGCGCCGCACCTGTCCGGGGCGAAGGCGCGCGGGTGGCACGGGCGGCGCTGTCGGGTCGGCGGGAAGTCTGGCCTCCGGCGAGCCCGCTCCGGCTGGCGGGGAGACGTTCGAGATGTAAGAGAAGTTCGTTATCTGCTGCGTCTCGCCGCCGAGCTTGACCTCGAAATCTTCTGGGCCGAGGTCTGTCACCTGCCGCCCCTGCTTATCGACCACCACCGCGTCGAACTGCACGAGGTTCGACGTGATTCGAACCACCTCGTCGTCCGCCTCGTCCTGCGGCGTCGCGGTGGGCTGCGGCTGCGTTGCGGGCGTCGGCGCTGGCGCGGGCTGCTGCTGCCCTTGCGCGCGAGACGCCGTCGGCTGAAGCATAGAGACCGTCAAGAGCGCTGAGAGAAGGCAAGGTTTCAAGCTTTTCATGGGATACCCCTGTCAGATAAAACGCGCGTTCAGGGCGCGTCGATCAACTCGGGTGCGCCGTGGTGCGGTACGGCTTCAGTCCCGCCGCTGGATTTCGCAGGGCTTATATGCGATGCTTCGGCGGCACTAGAATAGAACGGAGAAATTATGGCAGAGCCTGTAAAAAACGGCGACCTCGTGCGCGTACATTACACGGGACGACTCGCGGACGGGAAGGTCTTCGATAGCTCGCAGGACGGCGGTGACCCGCTGGAATTCACGGTCGGCTCCGGGCAGGTCATCCCCGGCTTCGAGGAAGCCGTGCGGGGCATGAACGTCGGCGAGTCGAAGACGATTGAGATTGAATCGGAGGAAGCCTACGGCCCTCGAAGCGACAACCGCATCATGTCGATAGAGCGCGCGCAGGCCAGCTTCCCCACAGAGCCGCAGGTCGGCATGAACCTCATCATGTCGCTCGAAGACGGCAGCCAGCACGAAGTCGTCGTCACCGAAGTCACGGACACGCACGTCACCATCGACGGCAATCACCCGCTCGCCGGAGAGAAGCTGATTTTCGACCTCGAACTCGTCGGCAACGAGCCCGGCAGCTAATCCTTCACCCGCCGAAATTTCAGAGTCACCGCTTCTGGATGCTCGAAAACAGAGTCCCCTTCCGTCAACGTTTCTTTCTCTTCTTCTTCGGCTGCTGCTTCAGTGAAGGGCGCAAGACCTCCGCGGCCACCGGCGGCTCCTCGTCGTCCTCTGGAGCGACGCCGAAATAGCTCATCCACTCGCCCAGTTCCGAAGCGGCGACGCCGTCGCGCGCCTCCCTCGCGGCCTTCGCGCCGCCCGCGCTAGTCCTTTCGTCGAGCCGCCGGCGGAACTCTCCCGAGCGTACGACGTGCGCTCCGTACTGCCGGACGTACGAGGCCAGCTCCCGGTCTGAAGTCACGACCTTGAGCGTGCGCGGCTCGCGAGAGGCTTCGACCAGACGCTTGATGCGCTCGTCGGCGTTCGACCCGCGCTCCGCGTAGAAGACGCGCACGCCCATGAAGCTCGAACCGTCGGGGAAGTGCTCTTCCGGAGCGCCGTCGAAGACCACCTCGACGCTCAAGCCCGCCTCGCGCACGAGCCGCGCCAACTCCCCGAGCAGCCTTCGCCGCGCGCCCGCCTTATCGCGATGCCACCCCACGCGTTGCCCCATCACGTTATTGCCGTCCACAAGGTAAGACACCTTCGACACCTGCTTCCCGGCCTTGAAGTTGTGATTAACATAACACTCCCGAGAGTATAAACTGCCCCGCCCGCCGCTCAATATCTGACAGCCCCCTCGCGGTCGCTTCCAAACGTTTACGGCGAGGCGGGAAAGGCATATACTCCCGCCGTTCTCACAAACCGTTCGACCGAGCCTCCCGTACAACGTGGAGCCGTAGAACGAGCTATCCGATTCCGCCCTCGTCAGAGCCGCAGCCTCAGAAACAATTTGCGGGGAATCAGCATGCGTGAATTAACAGCCAGCGTGCAGTGCCGTTCGACCAGAGGGGAGATGGATTATCCCTTGCTGGCGCAGGTCTTTTTTTTGCACTCGGCCTGCGCGCTGGTGTTCTGGGTGGGCTTTAGCTGGACGGCGCTCCTCGCGTGTTTGTCCGTCTATTTCATACGCATGTTCGGCGTCACCGCCGGTTATCATCGCTACTTCGCGCACCGCACGTACCGTACGAGCAGGGCTTTCCAGTTCGTCCTCGGCTTCCTTGCGACGACCTCTTACCAGAGGGGGCCGCTCTGGTGGGCGGCGCATCATCGCTTTCATCACACGCATTCCGACACGGAGGCCGACATCCACTCGCCCGTGCGGGACGGCTTCTGCTGGTCGCACTTCGGCTGGCTCCTCTACAGGCGCAACAGCGGAACCGACCCGAAGATGATTCCGAACCTCTTGCAGTACCCTGAGCTGCGTTTTCTCAACGACGTGTACCCGCTGCCGCCGGTGCTGCTCGCCGTCTCGATCTTCCTCTTTGGCGAGGCGCTCGGGCGCGCGGCCCCTTCGCTCGGGACGGACGGCTGGCAGATGCTGGTCTGGGGATTTTTCATCAGCACCGTGCTGCTTTATCACGCGACGTTTCTGCTCACCTCGCTCACGCACATCGTCGGCCAGCGCAGCTTCGACACGCCCGACAACAGCCGCAACAGCTTTCTCCTTGCGCTCGTCACGCTCGGCGAAGGCTGGCACAACAATCATCACTACTGCCCTTCTTCCGAACGGCAAGGGTTCTACTGGTGGGAGGTCGATGTCTCGCACTACGTCCTGAAGCTTCTCGAAAGGCTCGGCTTGGTGTGGGACATCAAAGCGCCGCCGAAGCGCGTCTACGCGCGCGAGAGGCGCGGAGAGAGAGACCGAAGGAGCTTCGCGGGATAAGCAACATGGAACATGAAGAACACATGCTCGCGCACGCGCCGCGCCGCCCGGCCCATCGTGTGATGTATCTCATCCCGAGCATGCTGACGCTCGGCAGCGTCCTCTGCGGCTGGTACGTAATTCTCACCTCGGTCAAAGGCTTGCAAGACATCTCGAACCCGGAGCGGGCCGCAGACCTCTTCAATCAAGCCTCGCAGGCGATAGGAGTGGCGATTATCCTCGACAACCTCGACGGGCGCATCGCGCGGATGATAGGCGCGACGAGCCTCTTCGGCGTCGAGCTTGACAGCATTGCCGACGCTCTGACCTTCGGCGGCGCTGCCGCTGTGCTCGCATACGCTTGGGGCTTCAGCTCGATGCCGGACTTGGCCGGAATGGCCTTCGTCGTCACGTTTCTTTTCGTGACCTGCGGGGCTCTGCGGCTGGCGCGCTCGAATCTACGCGCGCGCGCGCAACACGCCGGGGCGGCTTCAACGCAGCCCGCAGAGACTTCGCGCGCCCCGGAAGACCGCTCGTTCGTCGGGCTGCCGATTCCGGCGGCGGCGGGCATGATTGCGGCGATGGTTCATTTCTCTTCCGCACCCATCGGTGGGGGGCCGGTGGGAAGCGTCGCGGGCGCGGTCGACGCGCGGTTCTACGGCCTCGTCGTGATGGCCGTGACTATGCTGCTCTCGCTCCTGATGGTCAGCACCTTCCCGTACTCGAAACTCAAAATCCGCGCTCGCGGCAGTAAAGCGCTGGGCGTACTCAACCGGCTGGTCTTTCCTTCGATAGCGCTTCTTATAGCGGCGGGCGTCTGGCTCAACTCTCGCTGGGTGGTCTTGATTCTTGCGGCCCTCTACGTTGTCCACGGCCCATTGCTCAGGCTCGCGCGGCTCTTCAAAGGCTGAGCGGGGCGGCAGTCACAATCACCTTGCCCGCACACGTCGTCCGAGCCGCCTCAACTTTCGGCAATGACGACGACGGCGGTCTCAACACTCTCGGAGGTGAATCAGGATGAAAGTCGAAAGCGAACGGAAGCGAGTGCTCATCGTCAACTGCTTCCTCGACGAAACGCGGCGTTTGAAGGGACGGCCCAACTTCGTCCCGCAGGCGGTCGGCCCGGCTTATCTGGCCGGAGCCTTCAAGGCCGAGCTGTGCGAGATTCGACTCTACAACGAACTCTCCGCAGGGCCTCTGCTCGACGAAGACCTGCTCGGCTGGCCCGACATGCTCGTCCTCACAGGGATGAACTCGGCGTACGACCGGATGCTCCACGTCTCGGCCTACGCACGGGCCAAGAACCCTCGCTGCGTCGTCGTGGCCGGTGGGCCGGGAGTCCGCGCGCTGCCGAAATACAGCAAGCAGTTTTTCGACTACGCGTGCACGGGCGACATAGAAGAGTTGATGAACGTGGTGCGAGAGGTCTTGGGCGCGCGCTACGTCGCGGAGAGGATGGAGCCGCGCTTCGATTTGGTCAACTGGACGGGGCTTCTGGGCTACGTCGAGTCGAGCCGCAACTGCAACTTCAGATGCTCCTTCTGCTCGCTCACGGGCGAGCACAACTCCTACGAGACTTACGACCTCGAATACCTCCGGCGACAGCTCGACTCGGTCGGCAAGAAGGTCTGCATCGTCTTCGCCGACAACAATTTTTTCGGGAACAACCGCGCTTACTTCATGGCTAAGCTCGAACTGCTGAAGGAGTACTGGAAGAAGGGCGCGTTCCGCTGCTGGGCCGCGCTCGTCACCAACGACTTCTTCGCGCGCCCGGAGTATCTGCGGCTCGCGAAGGAAGCGGGCTGCGCCAGCCTCTTCTCGGGCGTAGAGTCTTTCGACCTGAGCGTGCTGCGCGGGTTCAACAAGATGCAGAACCTGCACCTGCCGCAGGTCGAGATGATACGCGACTGCCTGAACGCCGGAATCATCTTCAACTACGGAGTCATTTTCGACGTGAGCACGCGGACGCTCGAAGACATCCGCAGCGAGCTAGAGTTCATCACCGGCACGCCCGAGATTACGCTGCCCGTCTTCATGAACCTCACCATCCCGATGCTGCGCACGCCCTACTTTTACGAATGCCTCTCGGAGAAGCGCATGCTGCCCCTCACCAAGCTGCGCGACATGGACGGCGACACGCTCACGCTCGCGCCCAGAGACCCGGTCGAGGATGTCGTGCAGTTTCTCAAAGAGATGCCCACGCTCAAGGGCTACAGGGGGCGCGTGGCCCGTCACATCTTCAACTTCTCGCGCCGGTACTACCGCAAGCTCGACCCGCTGCAACTGGCCGTCGCCGTCGGCAACGCGGGCTTCATCTGCCTGCCCGCAATCGTCCACAATCACAAGGGCATCTTCAAGCGCTCGAAGCTCAAGGAGCCGCCGCGCACCTACATCACGACGACCGAGCCCGTAGGCCCGCTCTACGAGCCGCACTTTCAAGTGCCTAGCAAGTACCGCGATTACTTCAACCCGACGATGATTACAGACCACAACGGCGAGCTGGCCGAAGCGGTCGCGGAGGACTTGGGTAAGCCCGCCCCTCCTGTTCCTTCAGTCGTGCACGCCGTGTAATTGCGAAGCTGAGGGCCGCTTCACTCGATGATGAGGGTTTCGCCCGAAAGGTATCTATCAATCATGGGCGAGGCGCTGTGGCGCGAGGGCGGGTGGAAGGCTAGGCAGCGCGCGGCGGCGTAGAGGTAAGAGACTTCGGGCGAGTTGATGTAGGCCATGCCCCCGGAGAGTTCGGCGGCCAGCGTGGTGGAGC
>WUUC01228085.1_pt1 | contig 14222 bp, 11 predicted proteins | sample 6278441 | NCBI WGS metagenome assembly WUUC01 (sample SAMN13675441, study PRJNA597444) | soil metagenome | isolation source: soil | place: USA: Washington | collected 2017-10
CACGTGTGGCCGGCGGCCCGAGCGCCACCTGGTCGGCGCCGCGCAGGATCTGCCCGCCGGCGGACTGGACGAGCGAGTTGAACCACACCGTGTACCCCTCGTAGGCGGCGCCCTGGATCTCGATCCGCCCCGCCTTGGGCATCTTCGAGGCGGTGTCGATCATCTCGTCCCACGTCTTCGGGGGCTGCTTGACGAGGTCCTTGCGGTACCAGAGGAGCTGGGTGTTGGAGTTCGCCGGCGCGCCGTAGAGCCGGCCCTTGTAGGTCGCGGTCTCCAGCGGGCCCTTCAGCGTGCCTTGGCGCACCTCGCTCGCGAACTGCTCGGGCCAGGACTTGATCCACCCCGCCTCGGCGAACTCGGCGGTCCAGATGACGTCCATGCTCATCAGGTCGATGCTCGAGTCCTCGGCCGCGAGCCGGCGGACCAGCGACTGGCGCTGCGTGTTGGCGTCGTTGCCGAGCGCGTTGAACACGATCCGGTAACGCCCGCCGGACTCCTTGGTGCAACGATCGGCGGCCTGACGGAACGAGCCCGAGGGCTCGTTGTAGGCCCACCAGTTGAGCGTCGCGCCTTGTCCTCCGCCGTCACCGGAGCCGCAGGCTCCGGCCAGCAGGGCGCAGCCGACGAGCGCCGCGACCGACAACCCTCTCCTCATCGCACCGGTCGGATTCCCCTCCTCGCTGGAGCCGAAACCACGCGCCCCCGGGTCCGGCGCGCGCCGCCGCTCAGTCGCGCGCGCCCGGATGACCGTCGCCCGGCCACGGGGCGAGCACGAGCAGCAGGCGGGAGTCACGCACCGCGCGCACCGTATGACGCTCGGCGGGGTCGAAGATCACCAGCGTCCCGGGGCCCGCGCTCAGCGGCGTCTCGCCGGCGTCGATCTCCACCTCGCCGCCCACGACCACGACGTGCGCGCGCTCGTGCACCTGGTGCTCCTGGAGCTCCTCCCCGGCGGGCAGGCGGATCGCGATCGAGCGGGCCTCGCCGCGCGCCGAGTGCAGGATCTGCGGGTGGTGGGCGCGGACGTCGAGTTCGGCCAGATCCCAGTGCTGCATGGGCGGGGAGCCTACCCGCCCGAGGCGACCTCCTGCAGCTTCGCGACCGCCTGCCGGATCAGCCGCGAGACGTGCATCTGGGAGACGCCGACGCGCCGGCCGATCTCCGACTGGGTCAGGTCCTCGGCGAAGCGCAGGCGGAGGACCTCCCGCTCGCGCTCGGTCAGCGCGCGCATGAGCCGCTCCATCGTCGCGGCGTCCTCGGCGCGGGCGAAGCCGGGGTCCTCGATGCCGAACGCGTCCGCGAACTCGTGGCCCTCGTCCTCGTCGTCGGCGCCGCGCGTCCGGTCGATCGACACGGCGCGGTACGCGTGGGCCGCCTCGCGCGCCTCGAGCACCTGCTCGGCGGTCGCCCCGAGGCGCTCGCCGATCTCAGTGGGCGTGGGCGCGCGGCCCAGCGTCCGGCTCAGCTCCTCCCCCGCGCGGTCGACCTTGACCGCCAGCTCCTGCAGGTCTCGCGGCACCCGCACCGACCAGCCCTTGTCACGGAAGTGGCGCTTGAGCTCGCCGAGGACGGTGGGCACGGCGAAGGACGAGAAGGCGGTCTCGCGCTCCGGGTCGTAGCGGTCGATCGCCTTGAGCAGCCCGAGCGACGCGACCTGGACGAGGTCGTCGAGCGGCTCGCCCGCGCGGTGGTAGCGCCGCGCGAGCTGGCGGGCGAGCGGCAGGAAGCGCTCCACGAGCGCCTCCCGGGCGGCCGGGTCGCCGTCGCGATGGTAGATCGTGAGCAGGCGGCGGTCCTCCTCGCTGCGCGCCGCGCGCTCCGCGGTGCCGGGGGCCCCGATCCCGTGCGTGCGGGACGGCCCGATCCCGCCGGCGCCGCTTGAGCCGATCCCGCCGCTGCCGGGGGCGCCGATCGCACCACTCGCCGCCGTCGCGGCAGGCCGGTAGGCTGGCCTGACCTCGCGACCGCTGCCGACCCCATCGATGCCTCGAACGCCGTCCACGCAGCCTCCTGATCACCATGGCGCCGGGGTGCTCGGGCGCTGGTCGAGACGCGGCGGGGGTCTCGGCCGGGTCATCGTCAAGTGTACTCGCGCTGACGCGCCTCCCGCCGGCGCCGCGCCATGACCGTGCCGTCCTCCGCCCCCACCGAGCGCAACCTGCGGATCCTGGTCGCCGACGAGGACGCTTCCGCGCTCGACCACCTGGGCGAGACGCTCAACCAGCTGGGCCATCGGGTCACGCCCTACGCGGTGTCCGTCCAGGAGGCGGCGGAGATGATCGCCACCGAGGACCCCGACCTCGCGATCGTCATGGTCCACCACGACGACGAGCATGCGCTGGCGCTCATCGCCGAGGCCGTGGAGTTCGCGTCCGGGCCCGTGATCGCCCACATCGGCGACAACGACGTCGACTTCATCGCGCGGGCGGCGGAGGGCGGGGTCACCGCCTACGTCGAGTCCAGCAGCCCCGAGTCCCTGCAGGCCGCGATCGAGTTCGCGCTGCGGCGCTACCGCGACGAGACGGCGCTCAACCAGAAGGTCAGCCAGCTCGAGACGGCGCTCGAGCGCCGGGCGCTCATCGAGCGCGGCAAGGGCGTCCTGATGGAGCGCCACGGGATCGGCGAGCGCGAGGCGTTCGAGATGCTGCGCGTGCAGGCGCGGGCGACCAACCGCCGGGTCCTCGACGTCGCCGCGGCCGTGCTCGAGGGCCAGCCGCTGCTGCCCCCGCGCCGCTGACAAGCGGGCGCGTGGCCACCTGCCGCGGGGCGACCGCCGGTTAGGCACCCGGCGGTGGAGGGCATCACCGCGACAGCGGTTTTCCGGGGATAGCAGGGGGTCTGAGGATGATCGGCAGTCTCATCGAGCTCCGATGAGCCGGCGGGCCGGCTCATCCCGTCGCGCGGGTTCCCGCATGGAGCCCGCTGACTTCAAGCGCGCCTTCCAGCGCTTCCAGAAGGACGGCATCACCGACTGGGCGGCGGCGATGACCTACTACTCGCTGATGTCGCTGTTCCCCGCGCTGCTGTTCGGCGTCGCGGTGCTCGGCTTCTTCGGCCAGGAGGGCCTGATCGACCGGACGGCCGAATACCTCGCCGACGCCGGCGCCCCGCGGGAGACCATCGAGGCGGTCACGTCGGCCCTCGACTCCGCCCTCGGCAGCCGCGGCACGGCGCTGACCGCCCTGGTCATCGGCCTCGTGACGTCGCTGTACGGCGCGTCGGGCGCGTTCGGCGCCGCGGGGCGCGCGCTGAACATCGTCTTCCGCGTCCAGGAGGGCCGCGGCTTCGTGCGCCAGAAGGCCACGAACGTCCTGTCGACGCTGACCGTGATCGCGCTGGTCATCGTGACGTTCGTGCTGATCTTCCTCGGCGGCGGGCACGCGAACGACGTGTTCGGCGCGATCGGGCTGGGCGAGTCGGCGGCGACCGTGTGGCGGATCGTGCGCTGGCCGCTGGCGCTGCTCTCGGCGACGCTCGTCTACGCGGTCGTGTACTTCGCGGCGCCGAACGTGGAGGTCCCGCACTTTCGCTGGATCACGCCGGGCGCCGTCGTGGGCGTGGTGACCTGGCTCGTCGCCTCGGCGGCCTTCTTCGTCTACGTGTCGAACTTCTCGTCCTACGGCGCCACCTACGGCGCGTTCGCCGGCGCCGTGATCCTGCTCGTGTGGCTGTGGCTGACGAACATCGCGCTGCTGTTCGGGGCCGAGCTCAACGCGGTGATCGAGCTCCGCCGCGCGCCGGAGCTGCCGGAGACCTACGAGGGACCGCCGCTGCCCGAGCGGGTGCCCAACGCGTCCTGAGGCGCGGCGGCGGCGGCGGCGTCGCGCAGGGTCATCGCCTCGTCGTAGGAGCACAGCGCCCGCCGGCCGGGGCAGTCGCCGCACAGGTCGCGGTGGGGCCGCTCGGTGACCGGATAGTCCTCCGCCAGCACCCCGCGCGCGAGCTCGCTCACGCGGTCGGCCAGCGCGGGCGCGTCGGCGGGGCCGAAGCTCGCGGTCACGGGCTCCCCCGGGCGCTCCAGGAAGCAATAGGCGACCTCGGCGCGCGGCGCGCCCGCCCGCAGCGCGGCCAGCGCGTAGACGGCGCGCTGGGTGGCGTAACCGGCGTCCACCACGTCGGCCGGCTCGGCGCCCTCGAGCCGGTCGGTCTTGTAGTCGACGACCAGGGTCGTGCCGTCGGCCTCGGCCGCGAGCACGTCGAGCACCCCCACGACGAGCGGGCCGGCGCCGCCGGCGTCCAGCGCGAACGCGAACGGCGCCTCGCGGCGCACCTCGCGCGCGGCGGCGACGCGGGCGCGCAGGGGCGAGTCGGCGAACGCGGCCACGACGGCGCGGATGTCCTCGACCTCGGCCTCTCCGAGCTCGGCGCCGAGGTCGGCGCCCAGCGCGCCGACGACCTCGGGCGCCGGCGGGTCGGGGTGCTCGAAGTCCATCCGCTCGAGCAGGAGGTGGGCGATCGAGCCGCGCAGCCGGGGGTCGAGCGCGGGCTCGGCGGCGGCGGCCTCCGGGCCGGCGGCCCCGTCCGGCACGGCCGCCTCGCGCTCCACCGGGTCCTCGGGCAGCCGCAGCACGCGTTCGAGGTAGAAGCGGTACGGGCAGCGCGCGTAGGCCTGCAGGGACGAGTAGGAGAGGCGCTGCGGCGCGGCGCGGGGGCGTGCGGGCGCCGGCAGCACGCGCGGGACGGCGGGCAGCGCGGTCCCCGGCGCGGCGGCGCGGGCGCGGGCGGCGGGCGCCAGGGCGGCCCGCGGCAGCACCGCGTCGAGCGTCGCCGGCGCGTTGAGCCGCACCCGCAGCCGGGCCGTGCGCGCCTCCCAGAAGCGCTCGACGGTGCGGTCGGGGGCCTCGGGGGTGAGCGCTGCGGCGGGCGCGTCGAGCAGCGCGGGGGCGATCCAGTCGATCGGCGCCCCGCCGGGCCGGGCGGGCGGCCAGGCCCCGGGGTCGCTCGCGCCGGAGAGGATCAGCCGCTCGCGCGCGCGGGTCATGGCCACGTAGAGCAGGCGGCGCTCCTCGGCCGCCTCCTCCGCGTCGAGCGCCGCCGCGATCCGCTCGTAGGCCAGCGCCTTGACGGTGGTGCCGCCGCCGAGCGCGAGCAGCCGCAGGCCCACGCTGCCGTCGCGGCCGATCAGCAGCCGCTCGTGCCCGGGCGCGGCGGCGCGGCCGAGGTCGGCCACGCACACCACCCCGAACTCCAGGCCCTTGGCGCGGTGGATCGTCATCAGGCGGACGGCGTCGAGCCCCTCGGACTCGACCGGCGCCTCGCCCTCCCGCGCCTCCGCGAGGTCCTGCGTGACCGCGTAGGCGATGAAGCCGCGCAGGTCGCGGCCCTCGGCGCGCTCGTAGTCGCGCGCGAGGCGCATCAGCTTGCGCAGGTTCGCCATCCGCCGCTCGCCGCCGGCGCGCGAGAGGATCGCGAGGTCGTAGCCGGTGCGGGCCACCGCCCGCTCGAGCAGCAGCTCCACCGGCTCGCGCTCGGCCCGCTCGCGCTCGGCCGCGAAGATGGCGGCGAAGGTCTCGAGCCGCTCGCGGTCGCCGGGCGCGAGCTCGCCGAGCCAGTCGTCGGGGCCGGAGCCGTTGCGGCCGCCGCTCGCCCGTGGCGAGCCGGCCCCGCCGGGCGAGCCGGCCCCGCCGTCCCCGGGCGGGGGCCCGGTCGCGGCCAGCAGCGCCGCCCACGGCCCCGCGCCCCCGGCCCGGCCCGCCTCCGCCAGCAGCACGAGCGCGTCGGCGCCGACGCCGCAGAACGGCGAGGCCAGCACGCCGTAGAGCGCGGGCTCGTCGTGGGGGTTGGCCAGCGCCGCGAGGTAGGCGAGGCCGTCGCGGACCTGCTCGCCGGACCAGTAGCCGCGCCCGCCCACGACGTAGGTCGGCAGGCCCTGCTCCTCCAGCGCCTGCTCGAACAGCCGCAACGAGCCGGTGGCGCGGACGAGCACGACGATCTCGCCGGGGCGGCGGCCCGCGTCGACCTCCTCGCGCAGCCGGTGGGCGACCAGCCGCGCCTCCGCGCGCCGGCCCGCCGGGGCGTCGTGCCCGGCGAGCCCCGGGTCGGCGTCGCCCTCCCACCCCGCGGAGTCGGTGAGCAGCAGCTCGACCGGCGGCTCGCCCGCCGGCGGGCCGAGCTCGAAGAGGCGCAGCTCGGCGCCCGGGTCCGCGGGCGGGCGGCCGGCGCCGGCGACGAGCGGTGCGAAGCGCTCGCCGAACACCGGCGCGAAGGCGCCGTTGAGGACGTCGAGCAGCTCCTCGGCGGAGCGGAAGTTGGTCCGCAGGGTGCGGACGCGATCGGCGTCGAGCGCGGCGCGGCGCTCGCGGAAGATCTCCACGTCGGCGCCGCGAAAGCCGTAGATCGATTGGAACTCGTCGCCGACCGCGAACAGGTTGTCGCGCTCGAGCGCCTCCAGCACGTCGAGCTGTAGCCGGTTGGTGTCCTGGAACTCGTCGACCATCAGCAGCTCGAAGCGCTCGCTGAAGCGGCGCCGGATCGCGTCCTCGCGGGCGAACAGGTCGCGGACGCCGAGCTCGAGGTCCTCGAAGTCGGCGCCCGCCCGCGCGGCCTTGTGCTCGGCGTAGGTCGCGGCGAACGCCTCGAGCAGCTCGCCGATGAGCGCCACCGCCGCCCGCGCATGGTGGTCGGCGCAGGCCTGCCGGTAGGCGCCGAACGCCACGCGGTAGGCCTCGCAGGGCGCCTCGCCGAGCGCCTTGGCGCCCCGGGCGAGCGCCGCCGGCTCGAGCTCGTGGGGCAGCGGGATGGCCGCCCCCGCGGCCGCTGCGCACGCGAAGACCTCGGCGCCCGACTCGAGCGCGGCGAGCGCGGCCGCGATGCGCTTGCCGTTGCCGGCACCGGCGAGGTGCGCGGCCGCCGCCGCACACGCCGCGGCCGCCGGAGCGGGGTCGGGCACCGGGCGCTCCGGCGCCACCTGGAGCGCCGGCCGGGTCTGCCCGCGGCTGCGCAGCACGGCGTGCGCGCCCAGCACCATCCCCTGCAGGTCGGCCGGGTAGGCGGCGGCGAGATCGATCGCGGCCTGCCCGCGCCGGACTGTCCAGGACTCGAGCGCGGCGTCGTAGGCCTGGCCGGCGAGCCGGGTCGCCGCGGGCTCGTCCAGCACCTCGAAGCTCGGGTCGAGCCCGGCCGCGAGCGGATGGGAGCGCAGCACGCGGGCGCAGAAGCCGTGGATGGTCCCGATCCAGGCGCCGTCGACGGCGCGGGCGTGCTCGGTCTCGCCCAGCTCCGTGAAGCGCCGCCGCAGGCGCTCGCGCAGCTCGCCGGCCGCCTTCTCGGTGAAGGTCAGGGCCAGGACGGCGCGCACCGGCACCCCGTCGACGCGCACGGCCTCGGCGAAGCGCTCGACCATCACGGCGGTCTTGCCCGAGCCGGCGTTGGCGGCGAGCAGGGCGGAGCCGCTGCGGTCGGCGATCGCGGCGCGCTGCTCGGCGGTGAAGGGCGGGCGGCTCACTCGTCGCCGTCCTCGTCGCCGGCGGCCTCCCCCGCGCGGCAGATCGCCGGGTAGGCGCAGCCGCGTGGCGTGCAGCGCTCCGGGCACGGCCGGATGCGCCCGGCGTGCAGCTCGCGCGCCGCCTCCTCGGCGCGGGCGCGCGCCGTCTCAAGCGCGTCGGCGAACTCGCCGGGATCGGCGACGTCGGTGGTCACGTAGGTGCCGGGCGCGTCCTCGCGGGCCAGCCCGCGGACCGCGAGCTCGCGGCCGCCGAGCGGCTGGTAGACGCCGGCGACCGGCTCGAGGCCGAGCAGCTCGCGGGCCGCGATCAGGTACAGCGCGACCTGGAGCCGGCCCTCCTCCGCCCACCGGGCCCGCGGGTGGGCGACCTTGTTCTTGTAGTCGCGCACGATGGCGGCGCCGCCGGCCGGATCGACGTCGAGCCGGTCGACGCGCCCGGTGACCTCGACCCCGTCGAGCGCGAGCGCGCCCTCGGCGTCCCGCTCGCCGCCGAAGCTCCACTCGAGGCGCTCGGGCTCGAGCCCCGCGCCCGCCTCGGCCTCCAGGCGCAGCACGCGGCGGAGGTCGACCTCCAGCGCCCGCAGCGCGGCGCGGGCGCGGGCGCCACCGCCCGCGCGGGCGCCGAGCGCGGCCAGCGCGGTGCCGAGCTCCTCCTCGGCGGCGGGCAGCGACGCGGGAGTGATCCGGGCCGAGCCCGTGCGCTCGCGCAGGGCGGTCAGCGTGCGCTCGAGCGCGCGGTGGCCGAGCGCGCCGCGCCGCATCGGCTCGGGGTCGGGCTCGGTCCGGCGGGGGGTCAGCAGCCGCTCGACGAGCCAGCGCACGCCGCAGGCCGCGAACGCCTCCAGCCCGGCGGTGGACTCGCGCTCGCGCGCGGCCAGCGCCGCCAGCACGGCCGGCGCGGCGGGCGGGCGCAGCGGCCCCGGCTCCGGCCCGGGAGAGCGGGCCGCGAGCGCGCGCCGCAGCTCGAGCGGGGTCGGGGCCTCCCGCGGCTCCCACGTCACGTCGGCCAGCAGGCGGCGCCCGCGCTGCTCGAACAGCTCGTCGGTGAACAGCGCGCGCACGTCGTCGAGGAACGGCGAGTGCTGCTGGGGGTCGCCCTCCTCGTCCGCCGAGCGCCAGGAGAGGAACAGCACCTCCTCGGGCCGCGACGCGCAGGCGTAGAACAGGGTCCGCTCGCGCGCGAGGACGTCCTCGTGCATCGGCAGCACGAGCCCCGAGGCACGGGCGAGCGCGCGCCGCTCGTCGTCGTCGAGGAACGGCTCGGGCGCCGCCGCGCGCGGGAACTCGCCCTCCTGGAGGCCGCAGACGAACACCGCCCGGAACCGCCGCGCGCGGATCGCCAGCGGGTCGGCGAGCATCACCCCGCCGATGTAATCGGTCCCGCCCGGCGTCCGGACGCGGACCGCCGCCAGCGCCTCCAGCACGTCGCCGGGGCCGCCGAGCAGCGCCGGGTCCGCGGCGGCCAGGCCGCGCAGCTCGCCCGCCGCGGCCCGCAGCTCGCCGGCCGCGCGGGCGTCGGCCTCCTGCTCGACGCCGAGCACCGCGGCGCGCCGGCGGTGCGGCGCGGTCCAGATCGCGGTGGCCTCGCGCTCCAGCGCGTCGAGGAGCGCCCCGGGGCCCTCCTCCGCCGCGGCCGCCAGCGCGTCCAGCTCCGAGAGCGGCCGCCCGCCGGCCGCCTCCCAGTGCGCCCGCGCCACGCGCGCGTCCGTGACCTCGTCGCGGCGGAGGCGGGCGTCGAGCTCGTCGGGGGCGATCGGCGACGAGCCCGTGGCCGGGTTCCCCGGCGTCCGCAGCCACGTGAGCAGGTCGCGCGCGTCGCCGGCGCCGAGCGCGGCGCGCGCGGCGGCGAGCACGCCGGCGCCCAGCCGGGTGCGCCCCAGCGGCATCCGCTGCTCGGCGGCCACCGGGACCCCGTAGCTCTCGAGCACCTGCGCGAACAGCGGCTGCGCCGGGCCGCGGACCAGCACCGCGATGTCCGCAGGCTCCACGCCCTCGCGCATCAGCTCGAGTACCTCGGCGCCGACCAGCTCGGCCTCCGCGCGCTCCCCGCCCGCCTCGAGCAGCCGCACCGCGCCGTTGGGCGACCGGCATTCGGCCCCCGACTCGAACAGCGAGCGCTCGAGGTGGTGCAGCGCCGGCCGGGCGCCGGGCGCGTAGTGCTCCGAGCGGTCGGGCAGCTCGACGACCTCGGCGGCCAGCGGGATCAGCGTCTGCACGGTCGCCGCGGTGCCGGCGAGCGCGGCCCGGCCGGGCTCCGCGGGGAGCGCGACCACCACCTCGGCGACGGTGTGGCGCACGAGCGTCTCCACCGCGTCGAGCTCGACCGGCGTCAGGTCGTCGAACCCGTAGAGGAGGACTGGGCGCTCGCCCCAGCTCGCCGGGTTCGAGCGCAGCGCGTCGAGCGCGGCCCAGGCGTGGCCCTCCGCGTCGGTGCGCCCCAGCGCCTCGAGCCTGCGGCGGTACGCGCCGTAGAGCCTCGCGAGCTCCTCCGCGTACCCCGGGCCGGGGCCGTCGCCGGTGGCCGCCCAGGCGCGCAGCGCGGCCGTGAAGCGGGCCGGGCTGACGAGCGAGCGCCCGAGCTCGCCGAACAGGTCCCCCGCGGCCGCCGCGAACCCCGGCGAGGCCGCGGACGCGGCGAGCACCGACAGCCGCGCTTCGGCCACCGCGGCGCGCACCACGCGGTCGCGCGCGACGCGACCGAGCGGCCGCCCGCCGAGCCCGGCCTTCCACGCGATCTCGCGCAGCAGGCGGTTGAACGTGGCGACGTCGCCGCCGAACACGGTGCCGCCCGCCGACAGCTCGCGCCGGTAGTGGTCGACGTCCGTGAACGTCGGGACGACCAGCAGCGGATCGCGCGCCAGGGCGGCGCGGAAGCGCTCGAGCACGGCGCCCGCCTTGGCGGCGTTGGCCGGTCCGGTGATGAGCGTGAGCGACATCGGGCCGGATAGCGTCGCGCGCGCACCTGACGTTCTGACGAAAGACCCGCAAAGTGCGCGAATTTCGTCCCTCGCGCCCTCAAGTCGCCGCCCCCTGCGGCCGTTCTCAAGATATAGGGACTATCGAGGACTCCGCATGGCCTACCTGTACCTGCCCACCGCCCACTCCGACGCCGACCTCGTGCTGGCCGGGCAGGTCGCCCAGGCGGTCGACGCCGCCGAGCTCTTCGTCGTGTGGACCCGCGAGGCGGGCCCGGGAGCGGTGCCCCGCGTCGAGGCGATCCTGCGCGAGTCGATCGCGCCCCCGCCGCCCGAGCCGCGGTCGCTCCTGCGCCGTGCGTGGCGCGCGCTGTTCGCGCGCTAGGCGCCCCGCGACCGCTCTGAGAGCTCGCGCAGCAGCACCGCGAGCTGGTGCACGTCGTCGCCCGCGGCCTCCGCGAGCGTCGCGTGGCCGTCGCGCTGCAGCCGCTGGACGAGCCGCCGGTGCCGGGCGCGTCCGCGCGCGGTGACGCGCACGAGCACGCGGCGGCGGTCGTGCGGGTCCGGGCTGCGGTACGCGAGGTTGTCGGCGACCATGCGGTCGATCAGCCGCGTGAGGGTGGGCGGCGGGAGGATCGTGTAGGCGGCGATCTCGGACATCGCGTGGCTGTCGCCGTCGGAGAGCAGGGCGAGCGCGCGCCACTCCTCGACCGTGCAGTCCTCCCGCTCGAGGATCCGCCCGAGCTCGCGACGGACCCGGCGCTCCGCCTGGCTGAGAAGCTGGGAGAGCAGTTGGATCTCGGGCACCGGTGGCCCCGGCTGTCGGTCGTCGGTGCTCACGGCGGTCGGGACAGTATTCGATAGCCCGCATCGGCTGGTTATGATCGGTGCGCCGGGGCCACATCTGGCACTCGAATGGCGCGACCACTTCGACAGCTCGGCGGCACCCCGCGGCTGCACGAGTCCACGCTGGACGTGGCCCTGGTCATCCCCCTGCACGGCTCCGCGGGGCTGTTCGGCCCGTCCTGCGAGCTGTGCGCGCAGCTCGCCGTCGAGGAGGTCAACGCGGCCGGCGGCGTGCTGGCCCGCGAGCTCCGACTCTCGGTGGTGGACGGCTCCGGGCCGCCCGGGAAGGTCGCGGACGAGGTGGGCGCGATCGTGTCCGCCGGCCTCGTCGACGCGGTCGTGGGGTGGCACATCTCGGCCGTGCGCCAGGCGCTCGTGCCGCGCATCGCCGGGCGCGTGCCCTACGTCTACACCGCGCTCTACGAGGGCGGCGAGAGCGCGCCGGGCGTCTTCCTCGCGGGCGAGACCCCGTCGCGCCAGCTGCTGCCCTCGATGCGCTGGCTGCACGAGCAGCACGGCGTCCGGCGCTGGTCCATCGTCGGCGACGACTACGTCTGGCCGCGCGACACGGCGCGCAGCGCCCGGGCGTACGCGGCGCTGTGCGACGGGCGGATCGTCGACGAGGTCTTCGTCCCCCTCGGCACCACCGACTTCGCCACCGTAGTGCGCCGCCTGCGCGCGAGCACACCCGACGCGGTGCTGATGCTGCTCGTCGGCGAGGACGCGGTGCACTTCAACCGCGCGTTCGCCGCCGCGGGGTTGGACGACCGCTGCCGCCGCCTGAGCACGCTGATGGACGAGAACATGCTGCTCGCCAGCGGCGCGGCGAGCACCCGCGGGATCTGCGCGGCGGCCGCCTACTTCGAGACGCTCGCGACGCCGGAGAGCCTCGACTTCGGGGGCCGCTACGTCCGCCGCTTCGGCCCCGAGGCGCCGACGCTCAACAGCCTCGGGGAGTCCTGCTACGAGGGCATCCAGATGCTCGCGGCGCTCGCGCGGCAGGCCGGCCGCCTGGACCTCGCGAGGCTGTCGGCGCACGCCGCCTCGGCCTCCTTCGAGGGACCGCGCGGCGAGCTGCACGTGCGCGGGGACAACCACGTCGACCAGCGGGTCTACCTCGCCGAGGCGCGCGAGCTGGGCTTCGACGTGATCGCCCAGCTCTAGCTGCCGACGCCTTGACAGGCGCACCCGGCATGGAATAGTTCCACATGGAACTTTTGTCCGCGATGGACTCCGCCGCGGGACACCCGAGCACCCCACGGCCGGCGCCGCGACCCCGCCCGGCGACACGAGCGCGCCCCGGCGGGACGCCCGGCGCATCAGCCGAGGCCGCCGCGCCGGCCGGGCGGCGGCGCCCGTCCCCGCCCTCGGCTCCCTGGCCGTGCCTGGTGAGCTGGGCCGGCGCCGCCCCGACCGCCGGCGACCTGCTCGCGCTGCGCCGCGCCGTGCACCGCACCGACCCGCGGGGCCGGATGCTCGTCGTCGACGCCGTCACGCAGATCGTGCTGCTCGCCGGCGAGCCCCGGGACGGCACCACCCGCAGCCGGCTGCGCGCGGACGTGGCCGAGCTCGCGCAGGCGGTGCGCGAGCAGCGGCCCGCCGCCGAGGTCCGCTTCACGGCCGCCGGCCGGGCGCGACCGGGGGAGCCGGTGGCCGCGCTCGTCGCGCGGCTGCGCGAGGCGGGGCCGGAGCCCCGCCCCGGCGCGTCCACGCCGCGGCACGTCGCGCTCGACCGGCTGCTGGACCGCGTCGACCTCGACGCCGGCGCCGCCTTCGCCGACGAGCAGCTCGGCGTGCTCGAGGCCCACGACCGCCGCCACGGGACCGACCTGCTGCACGTCCTCGAGCTGGCGCTCGCGAGCGGACACCGCAGCGAGGCCGCGAGCGCCGCCTACATGCACCGCAACACGTTCCGGCGCCAGCTCCGCCTCGCCCTCGGGCTGCTCGAGGCCGACCTGGACGTCCCCGGCGAACGGCTGGCGCTTCATCTCGCGGTGGAGCTGCGCAGGCACGCGCGCGTCGAGGCCTCGACCGCGTCGGGCGGTTCGGGGTGCGCCGTGCACCGTTTCGGTTGAGGCGGGCCACCGGCGGAGAGATCGTGCGCCCTCGGGCGGCCGTGGTGGCCGTCCGGCACGTCGAGCGAGAGGCAGGTCCGCATGGCAGCGGTTGGGTTGCTGTTCGTCGGCGCGGTGCTCTTCGTCAACGCCCTGCTCCTGCTGGGCAAGGTCGACGGGAAGAGCGCAGCGCCCTTCAACCTCTTCGTCGGCGCACTGCAGACGGCGGTGCCGTTCTATCTGATCGCGACCGCCGAGACGGAGGACGAGATCCTCCTGGCCTCGGGGATCTTCCTCTTCGGCTTCACCTACCTGTACGTGGGGATCACGAACGTGGCGGGGTACTCCCCGGCGGGCCTCGGCTGGTACTGCCTGTGGGTGGTGATCCTCGCGGTCGCCTTCTCACTGGTGAACTTCATCCGCTTCGACGACACCAAGTTCGGCTTCATCTGGCTGAACTGGGCCGTGCTCTGGGGGCTGTTCTGGCTCGTGCTCGGCCTCGCGCGCGAGCGGCTGACGGCCTTCACGGGGTGGACGACGCTGATCATGTCGTTCACCACCTGCACCGCGCCGGCCTTCCTGATCCTGATCGGCGAATGGGCCTCGCTGCCCGGCTGGGTCGCGATCGCCGTGACCGCGGCCACGGTCGTGGTGCTGGCGGCGATCTGGGGACGGACGACGACGCCCGCGTCCGGCGACGCGGGTCCCGACACGACAAGGGGCGCGACCGCGAGCCCCGTGACCTGAGAAGGAGGAAAGCGTGCCAGAGGTCGCTTTCAGTGTGGACCAGTCGAAGTCGATGCGCGACCAGGCGGTGCCCGGCCACAACCGCTGGCATCCCGACGTCCCGCCCGCCAGCACGGTGAAGCCCGGCAGCGAGTTCCGCGTCGAATGCCGCGAGTGGACCGACGCGCAGCTCGGCAACAACGACAGCGCCAACGACGTCCGCGACGTCGACCTCAC
>WUUC01219299.1_pt1 | contig 14220 bp, 13 predicted proteins | sample 6278441 | NCBI WGS metagenome assembly WUUC01 (sample SAMN13675441, study PRJNA597444) | soil metagenome | isolation source: soil | place: USA: Washington | collected 2017-10
ACCGGCGATTGGCGCCAGCACGGTGTCACGGCGTTTGGTTAGAATCCGATCAGTCGACCAAGAGTTAAGAGTGTGAAGAGTGTAGTTGTAACGTTGGCATTCGGTGCGGTGTGCAGTTTCGCGTTGTTCGCTCGCGCGCAGTCGGCGAATCCACCGCGGCCCAGTGCTCAGCTTTATCAAACCTATTGCGCAAGTTGTCACAGCGGCGGCTGGCAAGGCGCGCCGGTTGCAAACGATAAGACCGAGTGGGCGCCTCGAATCGAGAAAGGATTCGAAGTGATGTTCAAGAATGCGAAAGCCGGCGTGGGCGCAATGCCGCCGATGGGCACTTGCATGGATTGCACGGACGAAGAACTGACAGCTGTCATCAAAGAAATGCTCGAGTTTTAGTTTTCGGGAGTGCGGAATGATTGCAATGCGTAGCGTTATGGCCGCGATGGCTTGTTTCGCACTCAGTTCGGTGTCGGCAGCCGACAAGGTTCGCGATACGTCTAAAGGAGAGTGGCCGTACTACGCCGGCAACATCTATGCGACGAAATATTCGCCGCTGTCGCAAATCGACGCAAAGAGCGTGCCCTCGCTGCAGATCGCCTGGACTTGGGACAGTGCCGACGATGCTTTGGTCAGTGCCGGCACAACTCGTGAGCGAGTGGGGTCCTTCAAGGCCACCCCCATCATGGTCGATGGTGTGTTGTACACGAGCACAGGTTTGAATCAGGTGGCTGCCATCGACGCAGCCACTGGCAAGTCGCTATGGGTCTTCGATCCCAAGGCTTACGCATCTGGACGTCGCCCTGCCAACTCCGGTTGGCAGCATCGCGGCGTTTCCTTCTGGGAAGGCAAGGTCGGCGACAAACAGGACAAGCGTATCTTCATCGCAACAGGCGTCGGCGACCTGATCGCTATCGATGCGGCGACCGGTCAAGCAATCGAATCGTTCGGCAAAAGCGGCCGCGTCGATCTGCAGGCAGCATTACTCCGCAAAGAAGAAGACCGTCGCGCAATCGGCTTCAACTCGCCGCAGCTCGTCGTCGGCGACATCATCGTCATCGGCTGCACGATCGCCGAGCGGCCCCTGCCTGGCGGCAATCCTACCGGTCATGTGCAAGGCTTCGATGTGCGCACGGGTGAGCGCAAATGGATTTTTCACACCATTCCGCAAGATCAGGAACCCGGCGTCGAAACGTGGGAGAACCAATCGTGGAAGTACAACGGCAACACGAATCCCTGGAACATGTTCAGCGCAGATCCGGATCTCGGCCTCGTCTACATTCCAAACTCCACGCCCACGAACGACTACTACGGCGGCGCGCGCATCGGCCATAACCTCTATGCCGAATCTCTGATCGCAGTGCAGGCGGCCACCGGTAAGTTGGCTTGGTATTTTCAAGGCGTTCATCACGGCCTGTGGGACTACGATTTTCCTGCCGCGCCAACGCTGGTCGATATCCGCGTGGACGGCAAGCGCATCAAAGCGGTCGCACAAGTCAGCAAACAGGGTTTCACGTATGTCTTCGATCGTGCCAGCGGCAAGCCGGTATGGCCCATCGAAGAACGTCCAGTCCCGCAGACCGATGTTCCCAATGAGCAGACTTCGCGCACGCAGCCGTTTCCGACCAAGCCACCTGCATTTACGCGGCAAGGCATCACCAATGATGACCTCATGGATTTCACGCCGGAACTACGGGCGGAAGCGTTAAAGATCATTTCCGAGTACACCTACGGGCCGCTGTTCACGCCGCCTACTGTCGTAGGAGCCAATGGCAAGAAAGGCACACTTATTCAGCCGGGTGCAATGGGCGGAGCGAATTGGGGTGGCGGCGGTTTTGATCCCGAGCTTGGATTGCTGTTTGTCGAAGCGTCGAATCTCTATTCGATGGCCGCACTCGTTCCCGGCGATCGAAATCAAGGGCAGCCGGACTATATCTCCTCGAGCACGACGGGGCCGCGCGGTCCGGGCGGCTTACCGCTGACCAAGCCGCCGTACGCGACAATCACCGCCATCGACTTGAACAAGGGCGAAATTGCCTGGCAGGTGCCGAACGGCGATGGGCCGCTCGACCATCCGTTACTGAAGGATCTGAAGCTTAAGCCGCTGGGCGCGTCCAGTCACACATTCCTCTCCAGTGGCGGACCACTGGTGACCAAGTCATTGTTGTTCATCAATCAAGTTCAAACTCGTGCCGACGGACCGGGCCTTTCGACCACAGAGTTTTATCTTTACGCGTATGACAAGAAGACCGGTAAACGCGTGTGGCAATTCAAGATGAAGGATGCGCCGTACGGCACGCCGATGACTTACATGCACCAAGGAAAGCAATACATCGTGGTGGCTGCGGGCGGCGGCGGATCGCCGGCGCGTCTGGTCGCTTTCGCCGCGGCGAAATAACCATCAGCTGAGTTCGCGAAACGCTAGAGATAGCGAGCCGACTGCTCGCGAAACCACCGATGCGCAGGATGTGCATCCACGTTTGCGTGCCAGTACATGAACACTTCCATTAGCGGCGCCTCGGCAGGAAACGGCAACATGGAGTTGCCGCAGTGGTTTACGTGCTCCGCATAGCTGCGAGGCATAGTGGCCAGCAGGTCCGCTGCGGCTACAACGTCGTTGGCTGCGCCGTAGTGCTGGCAGCGGACTTTGATGTGACGGGCAATATTGAGCTTTTGGAGCGCAGCATCGACGTGGCCGCCACCGTGCCGCCGTCCGGTCACCAGCACATGTTCCGAAGCTAAATACGTTTGCAAGTCGAGCGTGTCGCGCACCAGCGGATGATCCTTGCGAGCGAGCACAACGAGTGCCTCGGAGTTGACTCGTTGGCGGCGAATGTCCTCGGCCACCGGCAGCGCCATGTCGATTCCCAGATCCAACTCACCGCTCTGAAGGTCATCCTCCACGTCGCGACGTTCGATCCGAACCGTTGCGAGGCTGATTCCTGGTGCGCAGCGATTCAGAAACGTCATCATTGAAGGCAGGAACGTGCCTTCATGCGACTCGCGCATGGCAATCGTGAAGCGCCGCTGAGTCGTGGCGGGATCGAATTTCGCTGCGCCGCTCAGTGTGCGAGTCAATCCGCTCAACAGCCGGCTCACTTCCCCGGCAAGTTCGCGTGCGCGCGGGGTTGGCGACATTTCATTGCCATGACGCTCGAAAAGAGGATCGCCAAGCAGATCGCGCAGGCGCGCCAATGCATGACTAACGGCCGGTTGCGAAAGATGCAGCTGCTTGCTCGCGGGGGTGATGCCGCCTTCGCGATAGATGGCGTCGAACACGGTGAAGAGGTTCAAGTCGATCTGCGATAGTTGCATGGCAAGCTCCGGTTATCGCCGTGCGGAACGCGTAGTGCATTCATTCTGTTCATGACGAGGGATGCAAACATTGCATTGGCGGCCTGCAAGCCGCAAGGGCATTGTGATTGCAGGGCAGCGGGAGAATGCAATGAGCTTTGAAGAATCGTGGCGAGCGGGTGGATTGAAGGCCAGGCTTGAGTCCTTCTTCTTCGAACATATCCATCCAAATGTCGAGCGTTACGAAAGCGAAGTGGCTGCGAACCGTAGCGCGGGCCACTTGTTTCGCCCCATTCCACTGATTGAACAGCTCAAGCCCATCGCTAATGCTGCGGGTCTTTGGAATTTGTTTTTGCCGAAGTCGTTGCGTGCACCGCAAGGCCTGTCGAATCTCGAATACGCGCCCCTTTGCGAAATCATGGGGCGCGTGCCATGGTCAGCAGAAGTCTTCAATTGCTCGGCGCCCGACACTGGCAACATGGAGACACTGGAGCGCTATGGAACCGAAAACCAAAAAGCGACGTGGCTCGAACCGCTGCTGATCGGAAAGATACGCTCGGCCTTTCTGATGACGGAGCCGGCCGTTGCATCGTCCGACGCGACCAACATCGAATGCAGCATTCAAAGAGAAGGCGATGAGTACGTGATCAACGGACGGAAGTGGTGGTCAACGGGCGCGACGGATCCGCGATGCGAGCTTTTCATCGTGATGGGCAAAACGAATCGCGAGGCGGCTGCACACAGTCAGCAGTCGATGATCTTGGCCCCGGCCCACGCGCCGGGAGTGGAAGTCATCCGCCATCTGCACGTCTTCGGCTATGACGACGCACCGCACGGTCATGCAGAGGTCCGCTTAGACAATGTCCGTGTCCCCGCAGGGAACGTTCTGCTCGGCGAAGGGCGTGGTTTCGAGATTGCGCAAGGACGGCTCGGACCCGGAAGAATTCATCACTGCATGCGGTCCATCGGCACGGCCGAGGTTGCGTTGTCGATGATGTGCAAAAGGCTGGATACGTGCGTCGCCTTCGGTAAGCGCATTTCGGAACAATCGGTGTGGCATGAACGCATCGCCGAGTCGCGCTGCTTGATCGATCAAGCGAGGCTCATGGTGCTGCAAGCGGCCCATCTGATGGACACAGTGGGCAACAAAGTGGCTCGCAAAGAAATTGCGATGATCAAAGTGATCGTGCCGAACATGGCCGCCAAGATCATCGACTGGGCGATCCAGGCGCATGGCGCCGGCGGCGTATCGCAGGACTTTCAGTTGGCGCAAATGTATGCCGGACAGCGCTCCCTTCGCCTGGCGGACGGACCGGATGAAGTGCACCGACAGACCATCGCCAAACTGGAACTAGGTGCGCAGTTGGGCGCGGAACGCGAGCTGCGGACCTACAGCAATAGCAGATAGCGCAATCACTCAGCCGACGATTCGGTTTGGCCAAGGCCTCGCCGCCATGGGAAGCGGCGCGCGGAACAAGACTTACTGATCGCACGTTGAACGGCGTGTCAATCGAAGCCACAAAGCTGCAAGCAAACCAGCGATGAGCGATGCCAGCAGGATGGCAATCTTGGAGTCGTTGATCGTTGCTGGATCCGGCTCGAAGGCCAGATTCGCGATGAAGATGGACATCGTGAAGCCGATGCCACCCAGCAATCCTGCCCCTGCAATGTGGCTCCAAGTGACCGCGGGTGGTAAGCGGCAGAAATCAAATCGAACCGCCAACCAACTGAACAAGAACACGCCGATCGGCTTGCCGAAGACGAGGCCGGCGGCTATGCCGGTCGCATTAGTGCTTGCCAAGCCAAGAAGCCAGTCGGCAGAGAGTGGAATGCCGGCATTTGCCAGAGCGAATAGGGGCAGCACAAGCAATGAGACTGGTTTGTGGAGGGCATGCTCCAGCTTCGCAGACGGAGAAGCATCGCCTTGCGAGGATCGGAAAGGGATAGCAAACGCGAGCATTACTCCTGCGAGCGTTGCATGGACGCCGGACCTGTACATCAGCAACCACAGAATGACGCCGCCAATGATGTACGGCGTCAGTGCCATCACGCGAAGGCGGAAATTCAAAACGAGGAGGCCGCCCCAGAGGGCGATCGCACTGAGCAGGTAGCCGACGGAAATCTCCGCCGTGTAAAACGTAGCGATCACTACGATGGCGCCAAGATCGTCGATGACGGCAAAGGCGATGACGAATACCTTCAGTGCTGCCGGGATATGGTTCCGTAAAAGCGTGAGTACGCCAAGCGCAAAGGCGATATCCGTCGCCATCGGAATGCCGAAGCCCGCCTGTGTCGGTGCACCGAAGTTGAACGCGAAATGAATCAAAGCGGGCACTGCCATGCCGCCGAGCGCCGCGAAAATCGGTAGCAATGCCTTTCTTGGCTGAGACAAATGGCCGACATAGAGCGCACGCTCGAGCTCCAGGCCTATCAGCAGAAAAAAGACGGCCATTACTCCGTCATTGATCCAGTGCTCGATGCTCAGGGGGCCGATATGCCATTGCCAGGCCGACGCGTAAGCCGCGCTGGTTGGTAGATTTGCCAACAGGAGTGCGCTGATTGTGGCGGCGACTAAAAGTCCGGAGCCAAGCAAATCGGTGGATGCTTTATCAGCGTTTGAAGAAGTCATCGGTGCTGCTGTTGAGGTGAATTCGAATCGCAAGCTTACAATTGCCTACCCCACGCGTTGCCGGGGGAACCCGAAAGACAGGAAGAAGCGTTTAGCCAAGGCTCGCTTCGCGAAGACGACACCAGCGAGTATCAAGAGGAATACGCTGAACGCGACGACGACGTACTTGGCGACAAATTGCATGAGCTTTTCGCCTGTCATTGGGAACCACGGATCTGGTTCATCGCAGCCGCACCCGGCAGTAAAGTGTTGTGCGGACTGATCGGGTCTGCAGCGGTTCGTCGTCTGGCGGACTTATGGACGGCGCGTAGGCAAAGAAATGCGGTCGCGCGCCAAGGGCATAGGTTCACAGCAGGATTCTCCGAGGTTGGCGGCCCGACCAACCGATACCTGTCTTGCTATGAGCTAGCGTGACACCCGAAATGGATTAGACCTGACGTTTGAGTTGTGGGCAATGAAAACAGAATCCTGTGCAAGCCGGGCTGGGAGTTGCGAATGAGCTGTCCATCCAGCGCATGCTCGATGTGATGAGTGACTCCGGATTCGTAAAGAGTGACTCGGGACTTCGGGATTCGAGACTCGAGACTCGGCAGATGCGAGAATGAACGAATCGAAAGTCCCAATCCCGAATCTCGAGTCTCGATTGACCCACTGCGCACCTCAGCCTTTCGACTTTGTCATGGTCAGCCTTGCTGCCCACCGCAACCTTGACGTGTGGGCGCGCCCGCACTTCGTGCTAAGGTCGAAGCGATAGCGTCCAATGTCGCCGTTTCAGCGTTTGCGCTGCGATGGCACGTCTCTTTTCCGCTCGATCCGATGCCAAGAAAGTTCCTCCGCCGTTTTCTGCCCAACCCCAATAGCTTGAAAAGCCATCGGCTGCTCGCATGGATGGGTTCATCGCTCCATCATCCGAGACTTTGGCGTATCAGCCGTGAAGGCGTCGCTCGCGGTATCGCCATCGGTTTGTTCTTTGGGTTCCTGGTTCCAGTTGGACAAATTCCCTTGGCGGCAATGGTTGCCCTTGCGCTGCATGCCAATTTGCCCGTGGCAGCGGTTAGTACTTTGGTCACCAATCCGTTCACTTTTGCACCCGTCTATTATTTCGCCTATCGGCTCGGACTATTCCTATGGGGTATGGATTCCGATGCGGCACTCGATGAGCAGGCCTTTGCCGGGAATCGCGATCAGCTCACTGGCTGGTTCGAAGTATGGTCGGATCGACTGGTCCGACTGGGGAAACCTCTGTACACCGGCTTAATCGTTTTAGCGGTAGGAAGCGCGACGATCAGTTACTTCCTTGTCAGTTGGACCTGGAGAGTGCTCACCCTGCACGAATGGCGTCAGCGCGTATGGCGGAGACGGCGTCCGAAGTCTCCGCAATCACCAGAGTCACCAGAGTAGATAGTTGCTGTGAGACGATCGGGCCTCTAGGGGCGCTTCTCGTGAATCACTCGCTGCAATACCGAGCACAACTCGTCAACCGTGTTTGGCTTGTGAATCAAATATTGGACGCCCGCAGCCCGTGCGCCTGAGAGCAGCTCCTCGTTGATGTAGCCTGAAGTGATGACCACTGGCAAGTCCGCGCGTACGTTGGCGACGGCGCGCGCAACATCGAGACCCGATGCGCCGGGCATATTGAAATCCGTCACCACCAAATCGAAATCCTTCGGTGCGTCGCGGATGGCTTCCATTGCATCTGCCGCACGTTCGAATGCACTGACGCGGTAACCGAGCAACGTGAGCAGCCGATTGACGAGAAACACCATCGGTTCGTCGTCGTCGACATACAGAACGTGTTGGCCGTTGCCGCGTAGCGTGATAGGGCTGACGCCGGTGAACGAACGAAGCGCCGTACTGTCCAGCGGGCCGTAAGTGTAGGGCGCGCAAGGATCTCGAGAGCGATCCAGGCTCCCTGGCGATTCGTCGTAGTTTATTTCCGCATGCGGCGAACCCATCGCAAACTCCACTTGGCGTGATTGCCCATCGATACACGCCACGATTCATCTTCGCGCGACGCAACATTTGTTTACAACGTACTCATTTCACACAAAATGCAGTTCAATGCACATTCAGGGAATCGCTGGTGTACCGAAGGGCAGAAGATAGGCGTGGCAAATCGAAAACAACCTGCTTCCGTCAATTAATTGGCTTTCGGAACGCTTCGATTCGACAATGCGCGAAATGTCGGAACGCTCCTACAACGGCCCTTTAGCATGACAATCGACACTCAGAAGCCGTATTCGCCGTCGTGCGACCGAAACCGCGAACCCATTCTCGATGTGTTGCGCGGGTACTTTGCAGATCGGCAGCTCGTCTTGGAAATCGGCAGCGGCACCGGTCAACACGCCGCACACTTTGCACGAGCACTGCCGCATCTTGTCTGGCAAACGAGCGATGTGGCGGACAACTTGTCCGGCATCCGTGCCTGGCTGCTGGAAGCCTGCTTGCCGAATACGCCGGAACCGATCGAACTGAACGTCAACGGCGCCTGGCCGAGGCGCCGCTTCGACGCGGTGTTCACGGCAAACACGCTGCACATCATGAGTTGGGGCGAAGTACTGCAACTATTCGCCGCGTTGGATCGAATCCTGACACCCGATGCGGTAGTGGTCGTGTATGGGCCTTTCAACTTTGAAGGACGATTCACGAGTGCAAGCAACGCGGCCTTCGATGCATCGCTCAAGGCGCGCGCCGCCCACATGGGCATCCGCGATGCGGAGGCCGTCATGCTGCTGGCCGAGCCGCTTGGCCTGCGGTTCGTTGAAGATATTTCGATGCCCGCAAACAACCGCATGCTGATTTGGCGGCGCCCATAGCTATGGGCCGGCGGGCCGTCTTACACTGCAGCGCTGCGATTCTGGAGTAGGCGCTTGGACACACTATTACAAGACATCACCGTCCTGGATTTCTCCGAATACATTGCGGGGCCGTATTGCGGCTTCTTGCTGGCGGACATGGGTGCGCGAGTCATCAAGGTGGAACCTCCGGACGGCGCCGAAGAACGCCGCTTGGGCGGATCCGAACGCTATCTCGGCAACACGCGCATGTCCCTCGCATTCAATCGTGGCAAGGAAAGCCTCAGCATCGACCTGCAGACGCCCGAAGGCCAGGCTATCGTGCATCGGCTGATCAAAGACATCGATGTGGTGGTCCAAAACTTTGCGCCAGGTATCGCTCAAAGAATCGGCGTGGATTACGAGACGCTGTCAAAACTGAATCCACGGCTCATCTTCTTATCCAGCACGGCATTCGGCGAAGTGGGGCCTTATCGAAAGCGCAAAGGCTTCGACATCATTGCGCATGCGGCATCCGGAGTGATGTCCAACTATGCAGACGAAGAAGGTGCGCCTCGAGGGCCAGGAGGCATTCCGTATATCGACATCGGCACCGGTATGCTGAACGCGCTGGGCATCCTGGCGGCCATCCACCATCGCGATCGGACCGGAATCGGTCAGAAAATCGAAACATCGCTGTTCAGTACAGGCATGGCGCTGCAAGCCATTTCGATGATCCATGTGGAATCGTTGGATAAATCCCAGCACGCCGAAGAGGTGCACACTCTGCAGACTGCTCATTCACAGGGCATGAAACACACACAAGTAATCGATCACTTTGCCGAGCTGCGATTGCGCGCCGACCTGCCCGAGACAAGACGGCCCATCGAAGTGCCGGATTGCCTGCATAGGCCCACAGACCGGCAGACGTATCCCTACTATCGGGTGTATGCAACCGGCGATGGCTACATCAGTCTCGCAGCTTTGAATCGGGGCTTGCGAGAAAAGGTTTGTGCAGCGCTCGGCGTTGCAGATGCACATCTGGATAAGAACAACGGCGAGATTCCGGACGATGTCTATTTCAAGCAGAAAACGCTGATGCACACGATCGAGACTCGGCTGAGAACCGAGACCAGCGATTACTGGCTTGCCAAACTCGAGGCAGCGGGCGTTCCGTGCGGACGCGTCAACTATCGTTCCGATCTTTATTCCGATCCGCAAGCCCAGGCGCTGGGTTTGATTTGGGAACTCGAGAACCAAACCTTGGGTGCCTACAAGGCCACGGGTCATCCGATCCGCTTCTCCGCGACACCTGTCGTGGCGGGAGCGGGGGCGCCGATCAAAGGTGAGCATAGTGCGGCGCTGCTACAGGAATTCGGCTACGACGCGGCAACCATTGAGGCACTGTCGGTCGCGGGAATCGTCAAGAAAGCTTCGAGCTGAAAACGCCGAGACCGCAGCGCGGCGGAGTTGCGCGGCATTCTTCGCTAGAATGCAGTTCTCGCTACACCTTGGACAGCAATGGACCAGCTCGATAAGTCCGCGCCCGTATCGCTGCTGCGCCGTTGGCAGCTTTTCATTTGGCCGCCGCCCGAACCCGAACTGATCAATGCCGGGCGGGACGGCGAAATTGTCATTGCCAAGGCGCGCCTGGGTGTCGTCACCCTCTTGCTGTTGCCGAGCGCCGCCAGCTGGATTCGCTATCCCGACGCGCCATCCGGCTGGCTCAGCATGGTGACAGCGCTGGTCTGTATCGCAATCGGCATCGTCATTCTGCAGCGCGCACGCTCCGGTCGAATCGGCCAGCTTGCGCCTTGGTTGCTGACGCTGCTCGACATCACTCTGATCAGCGGCTTCCATGCCTTGTTGTTCCTGGCGGGCGAAGTCGCGATGGTGCTCGAAAGCCGCGTCACGTTTTCTCTTTACGTACTCGCTATCAGCGCGACTGCCTTGCGCTACAACGGTCAATTGGTGCGAGTCGCGGGCGTTGCCGCGATGACCCAGTACCTGGGAATCGTCGCTTGGATCAACGCGAGCGAGCGAACTGCGGCGGGGAGCAGTTTCTATGGTGATGCCACGCTGGCAGGCCAAGGCGAAGAGGTCTGCATTCTGCTCATGGCCACTGTGCTAGGCGCCGTGCTCGTCGACCGAGCACGTCACCTGCGCCTCTCGGGCATACGGGATCCGCTGACGCGCTTGGTGAATCGCAGTTATTTCGCCGAACGGTTTCAGGCGGTGTTACAGGACGCGACGGCATTGCAGCGGCCGGTGGCGATTGCGATGCTCGACATCGATCATTTCAAGCAGGTCAACGACACACACGGACATCAGGCCGGCGATCAAGTGCTGCGCTTTGTCGCGGCAGAGCTGCGTCAAGTGGGCGGAGAAGCAATCGTCGCGCGCTTGGGCGGTGAGGAATTCGCGTTATTGCTGCCGAACATGACGCTGGTAGACGCACACTCGAAACTCGCCGCCATGCACGCAGCCCTGCGTTCGAAACAGATCGAACTCGGGGCGGCGATTAAGATGAAAGTGACCGCCTCGATTGGCGTGGCTGTCTATCCGGATGATGGCCTGGACGCCGATACCTTGCTGGCGGCAGCCGATCGCCGCTTGTTAGCCGGTAAGCGCGCCGGTCGCGACGCCATTGTCACGACCGGCTGATGTCTTCACTCGCCCTTGCCTTCGTTTTCTTGGCAGCGATCACGCATGCCACTTGGAACATTGCAGCGAAGCGAGCGACTGGGTCCAGGCATTTCGTTTGGATGTACTCGGCGCTATCGGCCGCTCTCTATCTACCGATTGTCGTAGGCATTCTTTGGACGACGCGCCCGGTATTCGAGCTCCGACATTGGCTGGCGTTGCTGGCAACGTCAGTGCTGCACATCGGCTACTCGTTGATGTTGCAAGCAGGCTATCGTGCGTCGGATTTGTCGCTCGTGTATCCCTTGGCGCGGGGATCGGGTCCGCTGTTGTCGTTCTTGCTGGCGGTGGTGTTGTTGGGTGAATCCGTTACCTGGCTGTCCATCGTCGGCGTCGTTTTGGTTGTCGCCGGCATTTTGCTGGTTTCCGGATTATTGAGCGAACATCACAAGGCGCCTCGAGCGGGCATCTTTTTCGGAATTGGGACGGGAGTGTTTATTGCGGCTTACACCATCAACGATGGATACGCCGTGAAAGTGTTGTTGATCTCGCCGTTCATCGTCGACTTTACCGGCAACATCGTGCGCATGTTGGTGCTGAGCCCGAGTGCATGGCTCGATCGTCAGCGCCTTGCCCGCGAGATGCGCGAATACATGAAGCCGGTTGCGATTGTCGGGATCTTAGGCCCGGCAGGTTACATCCTGGTGTTGTACGCCATGCAGATTGCTCCGATCAGTCATGTGGCGCCGGCGCGCGAACTGGCCACCTTACTCGGCACCTATTTCGGCGCGAGACTGCTCAAAGAGAAGGCGGCGCCAGCGCGCATCGCGGGGGCCGCGTGCATCGTGATCGGCGTCGTCAGTTTGGCATTTGCGGATGCGGGTTGATCGAATCCTCTGATAGCATCGCCGCACAAAAATAAACAACGAGGAGTGGGGGACACAATGGACGCGTTTGCAATCTCGAGCCGATGGCGCATGGTGTGGATTGCACTGCTTGCCGCGGCGGCATCTGCCTGCACCACCGTTCCTTATCAATACGGCACGGGCCGCATCGCAGAAGACGGCCCTTTGTCGCCGCCGATGAAGCAACAATTCTTGTACGGCAAACCGAACAAGCTGCTGGACGCAGCGGATTGGTATTGGCCGGAAAGTTTGCTGGGCAAATTAATACTCTGGAATAAGAATATAGACAGCCATCAGATCTCGACAGAAACCGTCGACGCGATGAAAGCGTATGTCGCTGCGAACGATCTCAGCAACGTGCAGGTGTTGGTGAATGGGTACTACCCCGGCAACCAGTGGCAGCGATTGTTCAAGAACAAGACGGTCGGGAAAGGCTGGCGCTTTACTTTTGGGATCCTGAGTGTCGCGGGTTACATGATCTTACCCGGGCGATTCTTCGGCGGTGACGCCTACAATCCCTACACAAATACTATCTATCTGTATTCCGATGAGGCCGCGATAGCGCTGCATGAGGCCGGCCATTCGAAGGATTTTGGCAGCCGCAAATACAAAGGCCTGCACGCCGCGCTCTATCAGCTGCCTCTGCTTAGTCTGTATTACGAAGCAAAAGCAAGCAGCGACGCGTTGAGTTACGCGCGTTGCAATGTCGATTTGCGCAAGGACGCCTACAAATTGCTGTACCCGGCATGGTCGACGTATGTCGGCGGCAATGTCGGTCGCTTCGATGAAAACGCACTTTGGAATTTGAGCGTGATTCCGGGACACATCGTCGGTCGAATTCGCGCAGCGAACGTCGAGCCGTGTCAGCCGGGTGAAGCATCGCCGGTTGTAGCGGAGACTGGCGTCGACGCAATGCTGAATCTGCTGGCGGAAGCGCGGCCCCGCGATGCAACTGTCAGCGCGAACGGCCCGATTGAGCCCAGTAGTGTGAGCAGCATCGAGCCGACGCTGCCTTAGCGTCGGCCGACTTCCCGGCTCGTTGGTACGCGATACATCCTGAGGTCTACTTCGGGTCTTTGACTTCGACGAAGGCGATGCCAGTCAGCCGTCCATGATCGGTCTTCAACATCTTGGCATCTTTGCCGTTGAACTTTGCGGTACCCACTTCGCCGCGTAGCGAGGTGTAATAAAGCCGTTTGTTGCGCTCGTCCAGGGCGATGCCGATCGCCTCGTGCATTCCTGTCACCAGGATCTCCCGATCTTTGCGCTTCGCGGGGTCGAAACCAGCGGATTTCTTGATATCCATGGGGGCACGCGAGACGGTGTTGTCGCCGCGATCGGTCCAATAGATTTGCCTGGTTTTCAGGTCGAGTTCGAGATCGATGGGTTCCGGCAGACTTGCAAACAACACCTCAATATCTTGCCGCCGCGCGGGGTCTGCGCCGGCCGGCGGTTCGAGATTCGCGCGCTTGATCGTCCCTTGATTGGCGTTGTCGCTGCCCTTCTGAGTCCAGTAAACCTTTCCGCCTGCGACATCGATGGCAATGCCGACGCACCAGCGACTCTGATCCTTACGCTCTGCGTCGCCCTGGCCGGTAACGATGAGTGTTTCGATGTTCGAGCCGTCGTAATTCGCGCGCATGACACGCATGCCTTCGCGATCCGACCAGTATATTTTCTTGTGCTGCGGATCGAGTTTGATTTGCTTCGGCGTGAAAGTGCCGCCGGCAGCAACAATGGTGACGACATTCTTACCATCCAGATCGGCGCGCATGATCGAGCCATCGTTCTCGCTCACCTTGCCCATGTTCGACCAATACACATGGCCGGCAGCGGCATCGACAGCAATGCCATCCGGTCCGGTTCCCGACATGCCCTGCACGATGGGTTTGGCGTCGGAACCGTCAACGTTCGCGCGCATGACCTGTCCGGAGAGATCCAGGTAGAACAGGGCGCCCTTGGAGCCTGCCTGCGCAGTGAGCGG
>WUUC01010070.1_pt1 | contig 14219 bp, 10 predicted proteins | sample 6278441 | NCBI WGS metagenome assembly WUUC01 (sample SAMN13675441, study PRJNA597444) | soil metagenome | isolation source: soil | place: USA: Washington | collected 2017-10
GGGCCCTTTTCGAGGTCGAACGGCAGGCGGCTCTCCAGTGCGGACATCCGCCGGATCTCTGGATTCCGCCCCGCGGCCGGCAGGGCGCCGAGGTCGACCACGGGCAGCCGCGGCACGAATCGAGGCGCGATCACCTGCACCGGCTCGCCGTCCTCGGTGGCGGCAAACGTCGTGCGCAGGGCCTCATGGCGGTCGGCCACACCCGCGAGCGCGAGAGCCAGGGATGGCAGGTGGAGAGACCCGAGGATGCGGGTCGCCGACGGCAGGTTGTAGGCCGGATCGCCGGGATGCAGACGGTCCAGGAACCAGAGCCGGAGCTGGCTGAACGAAAGAGGGAGCGGAGCGAGCCGGTCCTCCCGGGGCTCGATGCGATCCATTCCCCCCCCTGCCTGCCTCTTCTTGCGGAGAAGGTCAGAAATGAGCTTCTTCTTGGCAGAAGAAAGTCCGGATAGCTTGTTCTGCGTTTGAGTCATCGGTCGTCCATCTCTCTTCGCGAGCTCCTGCCGCGATGGAAACAGAGATGATAGACGACCAGTGAATGGCGAAGCCTCACCGCATGGACGGCGGCTTCACCGCGTTGGTGTGGTGTGCGGTAAGCTAAGAGACAGGGGCTGCCACGGGAGGCGACCCGTGGTAGTGCGGAGGCCAACATGATCTGGACGGACATCCGCCGGCACTATCCTCACCAGTGGCTCCTGGTCGAGGCGCTGCAGGCACATTCGGAAGCGGGAAAACGGCAACTGGACGAGTTGGCCGTCGTCGATGCGTTCCCGGACGGGGAAACAGCTCTCCGTGGATACTTGAGACTCCACCGCGACGCTCCGTCGCGGGAGCTGTACGTTGTTCACAGCGATCGCGAAGAGCTGGAGATCACCGAACGCACCCTGCTCGGCCTCCGCGTCGCCGGATGAAGACCCGGCTGGAGCATGGACTGGCCTACCTGCTGCGGGCCGGTGCCCTCATTGATCTCCAGAGCCTCGACCTTCGTCTGCCGGACCTCCCGTAGTCGCGCGGGGCCATCGGGACCCAGTACCCCTCGACTGGCACGGTCGGCGAGCCCCGCCCGGGAAGACTTCCAGGCGGCCGGGAGTCGGCGATCTGGACTCTTGCTGCCGGGCGCCATCCTTGGCTATCGTGGCTCCATGCTGATCGACCCCAGACGGATCGAGGTGGTGGACGCCGAGATGGCCGAGGTGCTGCGGTCGAAGACCGGTGCCGAGCGTCTGGCGATCACCTGGAGGATGATCGCCTCGGCTCGGCGGATGATCGCGAGCCATCTCCGGAGCGAGCACCCAGATTGGGACGACCAGCAGATCCACGCGGAGACGATCCGGAGGCTCTCGCTTGGACATCTGGCAGATGATCCTGGAGCGCCTGGAGCCGGCACGCCCCGACCCCAGAGCGAGCTGATCCGCCGATCTTCAACGAGCCTTGATCTGCCCACGGTGACAACGGCCGGCGCGCCGGGCGTGCGCGCCGCCTGGGCGAAGAAGGCGTGATGGGCCAGCGAAGCCCGCGGCCTGAGGATGGCCTCAGAGCGGCGGTTCGGAAACTAAGCCGCCGCCGCGGAATGCTCGTGCCCGTGTGGGGAGGGAGGCGCGTTCTTCCCGCGGAAGAAGCGGCGCCAGAACGATCGCGGAGAGATGCCTTTGCGGTCCTCCTTGTAGAGAAGGTAGAGATCTGCCTTGAGGGCACCCCGGAACTCGTTCTTGGACGTCCAGATGGTTTCCAACTGCCGGTGCGTGTAGCAGCCCGAGTCCGCCGGCCGTGTGGCAAGCGCCTCGCGCAGGGCGCGGTAGGCGCGGATCGACTTGGGAGTGAGCAGGAAACCGGCCATGGCCCGGTGCCACTCCTCAAGCTCTTCCAGCGTAGCGTGGAGCGCTTCGGGAGTGATCGGTTTATCCTTGCTGAACAGGATCCGGCCGGTCACCTGATCGGTGATCTTGAACACCAGCGGATACGCCTTGAGGCGCAGATCGAGGACCTTCTCGGTGGACCGGCGTGTCATCTCACGCTTGTGGCGTTTGCCCTCCGACCAGGTCGCGACCAGGGAGACCAGAAGGGAGACGACGGCGGCGATCGCTGCCGTGAGGACTGCATCGCTCATAAGGCACCATCCTTTCGGGAGCAGGTGCTGATGAAACCCCTTTAGAAATCATTATAACTCCCGCGGGGTAGGATGGGAGCCGCGATGTGGACCCTCCCTCCCGACGCGGAGCGCCTCACCTCGGACGAAGGGCCGGACGCGGTGTGGGCCCGTGCTCTCCCGCTCCCGGGGAGCGCCGCCGAGGTCTATCTGGCCAGGCGGCGGGTGCCGCTCGCGGTGGCCGAGGCGGCGGAGGTGCGCTTTACGGAGGACCTGGAAGGCCGGGCCGCTGTGCTCGGCCGTCTCGCCGGGCCGGGCGGGGAGCTGCGCGCGGTGCACGGCCGGTATCTCCACAACGAGGCCGATCAGGGCAAAGTGCTCACCGTCGGACAGCCGGGCGGGGTTTTCTGCACCCCGGGCGGGATGGGGACCGATCCGCTGGTGCTCGTCGAGGGGCTCTTCGACGCTCTGTCGCTCGCCGCTGCGGGTCTCCCGGCGGTGGCAACGATCGGCCGCTGGGTGGACTGGCTTGCCGCGGCGTCGGCCGGCCGGAGTGTGTGGCTCGCATTTGACGCCAACCGGCCCGGCGAACGGTGGGTGAAGGCGTGGGCCCAGGCCCTGCGCGGCGGCAGTCGGCTCCACCGGCTCCGCCCGCCGGGTGGACGCGGCGACTGGAACAGCGCGGCGCGGCGGATCGGCGCGGCGGAGCTCGAACGGTGGGTGCGGCGCGAGGCGGTGCGCCACCTGAAGGCGATCGGCTGAAGTAGGATCGGCGGCCATGGAGATCTACGTCAGCACGGACATCGAGGCGAACGGCCCGATCCCCGGCCCCTACTCCATGCTGAGCATCGGCTCGGCCGCGTTCCAGGCTGACGGCACCCTCGTCGGCACCTTCACCGCGAACCTGAAGACGCTGGAAGGGGCGGGCGAGGACCCGCGGACCATGGCCTTCTGGGCGAAGCGTCCGGAAGCCTGGAAGGCGTGCCGCGAGAATCCACGCGAGCCCGGCGCAGCGATCGAGGAGTACGCCGGCTGGCTCGAAAGCCTGCCGGGCCGGCCGGTCTTCGTGGGCTATCCGGCGGCCTACGACTTCAACTTCGTCTACTGGTATCTGATCCGTTTCGCCGGGCGGAGCCCCTTCTCCTTCTCGGCGCTCGACATCAAGACACTCGCCATGGCTCTCCTGGGCACCGAATACCACGCCACCAGCAAGAAGGCCTTCCCCCACCGCTGGTTCGGCGACGCCCCCCACCGCCACATCGCCCTCGCCGATGCCATCGAGCAGGGTCAGCTCTTCTGCAAGCTCCTCGCCGAGGCGCGAGCCCGCCTGGCAGGTCCGGCCCAGTCGCCGGCGTGAACGGAATCGCGAGACCGGAACGAACTTCGGGGAGTCTGTACCAGGCTTCGGGTTTCTTCCCAAAGATCGCGTAGCAAGTGCCATCTTGCGGTCGGTCTTCACCCACGAGCGACCTTGCGTTGGAGGACGGAGAAGTAGATCTCCACTTGGTTGAGCCAGCTCGCATGAATGGGCAGATGGACGAGGTGGGCGTTGGGCCACTTCCCTCAGCGGGCCGCCGCCAGCTCGCGCTCATCCAAGAGGAGCTCCTCGGCGGCCAGGGCGAGCGCCGCGGCGGTCGTCCGCTCGAGGAGGGTCGCGAGCGACAGGCGGAGGCGGCCATGAGCGGCCTCGTCGAGCGATACCAGAGGAAAGCGACGGTCAGCGCCGCGGCGGGAGCGTGCGCCGGCCGGGACCTTCCCGGGCTTCCGTGCGGGGCACGGTCGGCTCGGCGACGCGCTTGAGGGGGGTCGCACCGACCGACAGCGCCCTTTCGATGGTGAGGCCGCCGCCCTCGGTCGCCAAGCGGGCCTGGAGTGCCGCGACGTCGCCGCACCAGAGAGTCTCGGCGTCACGGTCGCGGACCGGATCGGAGCCGGCGGTACCACCCATCAGCGCGACGGCACGCATCTGCAGACGTGCGGCGGCGGGGTCGCCCGAGATCTCGACGCCGTAACCGGGCAGCGCCGGCTTGCGCAGCACGACCCTGCCCTCCTCCACCCAGGCGGTCGCGAGCCCCTCCCTGACCTCGTAGCCGAGACCGGAGAGAGCTTCGAGGACGGCCGATCTTCGCGCCGCGGAGCCTCGGCCTTCGCGTTCCCGCGCGAGCGTCTCTCGGGCCTGGACGAGGAGGGCGCCGAGCGCTTCCAGCGCGTCGCTCACGCGGCGCCGTTCCTCGAGCGCGACGAGCGCCGGCGAACCCCCTTCCGATAGCTCCGCGAAGACCAAGCGGATCTCCTGGTCGAGGTCGGCCCGCCGCTTGGCCTCGGCGAGCGCCAGCCCGAGATCCATTTCCAGGCTGTCGAGCAGCAATCCTCGCCGCGGCGGCGCTTCCTCCTGTGCCCGTTGCAGGCGCACCGTCAGCGGCGCGGCCGCTTCCTGTCCTGCGGCACCGGTCAGTTCGGCCAAGCGCGCTTCGAGTCGTTCGATGGCGGGGTCGGACGGCGGCGTCGGCTGTCGGGCGAGCCAGTCGTCGAAGCTCGCGCGATCGTCCCCCTCCTTCAGGTTGCGCGCCCGCTCCCGGTCCAGGCCGGCTTCCGCCCCGCTCCCGGCGGTCAATAGGGCGAAGCCGCGGCGCATCGCGGCAGGATCGGGTGCACCACCTGACATCGGGTCCAATGCCCGCACGAGTTGGGGTTCGAGCACGGCTCTCTGGCGGTGGAGCGCCGCGAGCAGCGCACGGCCGGTCTCGCCGCGACGCCGTTCCGCCGCCCTTTCCTGCGCCGCGGCGGCGGCGGCCTGAGCGGCTCTCGCCACGCGGTCGGAGCGCAGGAACGCCTCCTCGAGGGGGGCCTGCTTCTGGAGGTCGAGGAAACGACCGGCGTCAAGCAGACCGCCCAGATCCTCCCGCCGTCTTCGCGCCATCACGAGGTCAGCCTCACTGACCCCGTCGGCGCCAGCCCAATCCGCGAGCGCCGCGTCCACTCGCGCCAGCAGCCCGCGGCAGAGGGCGAGGATCTCCTCCCGGCTCACGATACGGACGACCTTGGGACCGCTCATACCGCCTCCCCACGAAGGGCCGCTTCGATTGCCGCGCGCAGCCGCGCTTTCTCCTCGGCCGGTGCCTGGCACCAGCCGCGCGACGAGACGCGGTGGACGGCGGGGATCGAGCGCCGCAGCACGCCGGGCCGCCAGACCTCGCGCGGGCGCGCCCGGTCGAGAAGCGGATCGCGCGGCGCGTCGCACTCGATCGCGATGCCAAAGAGGCCGGTTCGCGGGTCCTCGATCGCGAAGTCGAAGCCGAAAACCCCCGCCTCCTGGACGAAAAAGGGGCGGAAGCCCAGACGCTGAATTTCCTCCTCCACCGCCCGCTGGAAACCGTCCTGGTCGTTGGCAGTCGGCGTGCGCGGACCGTGTCCCTTGGGTTCCGGCGCCAAGCGGCCGAGGAGCGAGCGCGCCCGCTCGAGCTCGCCGGACGAGAGCGCGCGGGCGTACTCGAAGTAAGCCTGCAGGTAGTCGCGGGGCGACTCCGCCTGACGAAGAGTCGCGAGAAGATCCGAGATGAGCGGGATCGGCATCGAGGTGACGAGGATCACCTTCTCGCGTGCCCGGGTCACGGCGACGTTAAGGCGGCGCTCGCCGCCCGTCTGCCCGAGCACGCCGAAGGAGCGACGGAAGGTGCCTTGCGCGTTGCGCCCGAACGTGGACGAGAAGACGATGATGTCCCGCTCGTCCCCCTGCACGTTTTCGACGTTCTTGACGAAAAAACCGATGTATTCCCCTTCCTCGATGCGGTCGCGTTCCTGAGCGAGGGCGGTGCGGAACTCCGGCTCCTTCTCGGCGAGTGCCTCGAGCCTTTCCTCGATGAGGTCGGCCTGTTTGCGGTTGAATGTCACGACGCCGACCGACTTCCTCTCCGCTGCGGGAGCCTTCCACAGCTCCGCCACCACCGCGACGACCCGCTCCGCCTCAGCCCGGTTCGTCTGCTCCTCGTAGATCCCGTCGACCTGGAGCAGCTCGATCGGCCGCACGCGGCGCACCTCGGCCTCGGGGTGGCGCGCCGGGACGCTCAAACGGTTTGCGTAGAACGAGGCGTTCGAGAACTGGATCAGCTCGCGGTAGGCCGAGCGATAGTGAATCTGCAGCGTCGTTGAGGGAAGCACCGAGCGCGCCAGTTGCAACAGGTCGGGGCAGTCCTTGATCTCGCGCCGATCCCAGGTCGCAGCAAGCTCCTCCCGCTCCTGCTCGCTCGCCCCGTCCTCCGCGCCGCCCCCCTCGAACGGCTCCTCCTCGTCGTTCGTCACCCGGCTCGAAAAGAAGGTGCTCGGCGGCATCTGCTTCTCGTCACCGCTGACGATCATGACGCGGCTGCGATACAGGCTCGGGACGGCGTACTCGATCGGCATCTGCGACGCCTCGTCGTAGATGACGGCGTCGAACAGGCCTCCGCGTAGCGGCAGGACGCGGCTCGCGACGTCCGGGTTCATCAGCCAGACGGGGCGGAGGGTCATCAGTCCGAGCTCCGCTCCGCGGTCGAGGAACTCGCGCAGCCGCCGTGTCCGCTGACCGGCGAGGCGAGTGATGTCCTCCCATTCGCGAAGCGGGCGTACCTTTGCCGTGTCGATCTCCTCGGCCACCCACCGTCGGTTGAGCGTCCTCATCTCGCGGTCCGCCGAGGCGAGTGCCTCGCGCCTGGCTGCGAGCTCCGCCGCCTCGAAGAGGAGGGCCGGCCGTTCGCTTTCGAGACGTGCCTTCCAGGCGAGGCGAGATTCGCGGGTGAAGATCCTCCGCACCTCGCCGTCGAGCGCATCGGCGGGAAGCTGCCTCAGCGCCGGGGCGACAGCGCGCAGGTCACGCAACGCATCGATCGCCAGCGACGACAGCTCATGGGCTCGCGGGCGGAAGCGCTGGTAGGCGGCGACTTGCTCCGGGAGGAACGCCGCGGTGCCGTCGCGCCATCCCAGGCCGCTCCCGATCTCGCGGCGGCGGTCGGCGAGCCAGGGCTCCTCGAACCAGGTCGCGAGCGGTGCGAGCGCCGCGAGGCTCGCCCTCTGTGCCCGATGACGATCGAGGCCCTGCTCGACGCGATCGAAGAACCGGTCGACCGCCTCACGCGTCGCGGCAGCCGCCATCACCAGGGCCGCCTCGCGGCGCGGATGCTCGAGGAGTCGGGCGGCCAGCTGCTCCGCCTCGGCGAACCGTTCGCGCAGGGTGCGAGCGGTCGCAGCGAGCACCGCCGGGGGGTGCTCTTCGAGCGGCAGCGGCGGCTCGCCGAGGCGAGCGCGCGTGGCGGCCAGCCGCTCGCGAAACGGGCGGACGGCGATCTCGTCGTCGATGGCGGCCCGCAGTGCGAGAGGATCGACGAGGCCGGCCGAGAGCAGATAGGTGCGGAGCTGCCGCCGCTTGCGGAAGCGCGACGGCGAGAACCTGGCGAGGAAGCGAACGGGGAGGGCCGACTCCGTCAGCTCGTGGATCGCGCCGAGGTCCGGCGTCGAAAGGCTGCGCGCCACCCGCGCCGACGGCGTGTTCGAGGGGCCGGCGGTGAGGACCGCCACCCCCTGCGCGATCATCTCGAGCTCAGCGGTTTCCCGATGCCCCTCCTCGTCGCGCTCTCGCGTGATCAGGGGGAGCCAGCGGGCGAGCCGCTCGCGAGCTCCATCATCGAGAGAACGGAAGGTCTCGGCGTGAACGGTTTCCCAACTCCGGCAAGCGTCTGGATCGTCGACCTCGATCGCGTCCGCGGTGCGCGCGAGGACGTCGCAACGCTCCCGATCGTGCTTCGCGAACGTTGCCAGATCTTCGGCAAAGGCCGCGACCGTCCCGGCGTCCGACGAGAACTGGCGGAGCACGGCGAGTTGACTGTCCTCATATTCCGACGGGAGCCAAAGCGCGGCGATGGGTCCACAGGTCTCCTGTAGATGGGAGACGCCGGCGGTGTCGACGGAGACCAGGTGTCTGCGCAGGCGGGGCACGTCGATCGGTGGCCGCGCTCCCGTCTCGGCGGAGATGAGGTCGTTCAAGACCAGGCGGTAGCTCAGGCCGGTCGCGGGATCGGCCGCGTACAGCGCCTCGTGGTGACGGTCGAGGTCTGCTTCCAGCGCTTCGATGCGGCCGGCCAGCTGACGGCGATGCTGCCGCCAGCCGGTCTCGCCTGCGGGGCGCGCCGCGAGCGACTCGAGCTGCTCGCGGACCGCGCGGATGGTCGGCAGGCGGTCCTTGTTCACGTCGTTGAGCATCATGACGCGGCCCCCCAATCCCGCTGCCTCCAGCCGCTTGTGCACGACCTCGAGCGCCGCCTGCTTCTGGCAGACGACGAGAAGGCTCCTCCGGCGGCCGATCGCGTCGGCGACCATGTTGACGATCGTCTGGCTCTTGCCGGTGCCCGGCGGTCCTTCCACCACCAGCCCACTGCCCGTGCGCGCCTCCAGAACCGCCTGGTCTTGGGACGGATCGCTGTCGGCGGTGACGTACCGGTCGAGCTCGCGCACCGGCTCGACACCAGGCCGCTCCCCCCGTTCCCCGATGCGGAATGCCTTCTCGAGTCCGGTGCCGGCAGGCGGGATCGATTTCAATTGGCGCAGGTCTTCGAGCACCGCCTGGCCGAGGAAGGAGAGGTTGAAGAGCACTGCGGCGCAGGCGAGGCGGTCGGCGCCGCGAACGACCCTCACGTCCTTGCCGGGAAGCGGGATGAGGCGACGACCCTCGACCGCGGCCAGACCGGCGAACGCGTCGAGCACCTCGCCGGCGGTCAGGCTCGCACGGCCGAGCAGGTCGCGCGCGGCCTCCTCCCAGCGACGAGCGGCCTCCGATCCCAGGAGGTGGTCAAACGCTGGATTGAGCCGTACCTCCTGGCGGTCGATGTCGAAAGCGAGGTCGATCCGCGCCCGAGCGCCGGTCTCCGGCCGAAGCCGCACCGGCCAGAGGAGAACTGGTGCGATTCGCGCTTTGACCGATGCTCGGTTCTCCTGCAGGAGGAGGAATGGGAAGCCGAGGTAGAGGCCGTCGATCCCGGTGTCGCGGCGGTAGAGCGTGGCGTGGGAGTGCAGCGTGCGCAGGCGACGCTCGAGCGTCGGATCGTTCTGGAAGACGGCGGGGTCGAGGTCGATCGCCGGTGCCCCGCGGCGGAGCAGGTGATCGAGCAGCGCGGCGGCCGGCCGGCGCTCGCCATCAAGCTCGATCAGGTCGAGGCGCGCGGCGTTCTTGCCGATCAGCATGCGGGTGAGCGGCCCGCGGACCAGCGCGTTGGTGATCCGCTTGCCGAAGAAGTCGAGGAGGGTCGCGACGTAGGCCTGCCGCGGCGGCTCGCGCCAGGAATCGACCGGCACCGCGAGGAGGGCGAGCGCCCGCGGGAGCGGCAGGCGGCGCTCGACTCGGAAAGAGTCTGCCCATTCGTCGATCCGCGCGTGATCACAGCGCGAGAAACCGGCGAGGCGCTTCTCAATCTCGAGGTAGATCTCGCGACGTGGCTTCTCGAGCCGGGCACGAGCGGCTGCCACATCGAAGCTTTCAACCCCGGCGCCCGCTGCGGCCCGTGCGGCGTCCTCGATCACCACGTCGGCGGCGCGGAGCTGCCCGATGTCGGCGGCGAGCAGCAAGATGTAGTCCTCCTCCGTCGTCTGCCGGCGCTCCATGAGTGCGACGAGACCTGGGTGGTCGGTGTCGGGGAGAAGGCTGGAGCGTTCCCGCCAGACCGCCTCGAGCCGGCTGCGCGAGGTGGCGAGGAGGTGGAGACGCAACTCTGCCTCGTCCAGGGCGATGCCGAGCTGCTCGGCCCGCTCGCGCACACGCAAGGCACGGACCTTCAATGGCAACAGCCAAATCTCCGGGTCCTTCCGAGCGAGAAGCTCGGGGGCGGGTCCGGAGATCAGCGCGTACCCTTCGTCGGGGTGCTCGAGGAGCCAGCCCGGCGTGATGATCTCGCCGCGAGAGACAAGAGGCATTGCCGGGTTCAGAGCCTTGAGCGCCAGGGTCAACCGCAGGTCGTCTGTGAGCTCTTCGGTGCGGGCGAGCTGCCGGAGCTCCGCCTGCAGCCGGTCGTCGAGCCCAGCCTCCTCGGCCCAGGTCGCGACCGCGCCGCGCGCGAGCAGCGCGCGCGCCTCGTCCCAATGCGCGGCCTCCGCGGCAGCGAGCGCGAACGCCGTCGGGCTCGCGTAAGGGGTGCCCCCGAGCGCTAGGGTCCGGGCGCCAGACGCCTCTGCCGCGGGGCGCGTTGAGGCGGAGACGGACGGCGACTCGCCGGCGAGCCAGCGCTGGGCGGCGCTCCACCCCCAGCGCTCGCGCCGGTCGCGCGTCAGGAGCCCGCGCAGCAGGAGGTCCACCTCCGGCGTGAGCCCTTCCGGGATCGGCGCTCCATGGGTCAGGACGTGGATCAGGAACGCCTGGTCGTTCACCCCGGCGAAGCAGGCGCCGCGCGTCACCTGCTCGAGGAGCAGGATACCCAGGCTCCACCAGTCGCTCGCCGCGGCCACACCGCCCGCGACCGCCTCGGGCGCCGTGTAGCGGGTGGTCTCGAGCGGCGAGACGACGTCGAGGTCGAAGTCGGAGAGGCGCGCCGAGCCGAAGCCGGTCACGACCAGATCGAGCGGCTCGCGGGTGCGGACGAGGATCGCGCTCGGGCGCAGGTCGCGGTGGCGCAGGCCGTGCTCGGAAAGAGCGTGGAGGGCGCTGCCGATTTCGGAGACGATGCGCGACAGGGTGGCGGGGTCGTCGGGCAGGAGGCCGATGTCGGCCAAGGTCCCGCCGCGCAGATCCTCGCTGAGCTCGTAGGCGCGCCCGTCCCGGCGGCCTGACTCGAGGAGGTCGGGGACGTGCTTGCGGTCGAGCGTTCGCAGCACCTCGTAGACCTCGGCGTCGGGTTCGTGCCCCTCGCTGTACACAGTGAGGATGGCGCGGTGGCCGTCCTTTTCGCGGATCGCCGCGTAGCGCTCCTGGACCCGGCTGTCGGACTCGATCCGGTGTTCGGTCCGCCAGCCGGGAATCGACGGCATCGCGGCGCCACCGGTCTGCGCCGCCGGCTGTGCTCCCCTCGCGGTAGACGGCGGGGCGGCTTCCACGAGATCCGCTCCGCACTGCCCGCAGAGGAGGTCGCCCGGCTCGACGGAATGGCCGTTCGGACAGAGCCCGGCCGGGTCCGGAATGGGTTCCGCGACCGGTGCCGGTGCGGGGCGCCAGCCGGGCTGCCGAGGCGGCACCTGGCTCAGGTCCCAGGCGCACGGCCGGCCCTCTACGGTCCCGTCGCAAAACATCTCGGCGAGACTGCGCTCGCTTTTGCATTTCGGGCAGAAGCGGATCATGCGATGCCTCGCGATCGGGGGGAGAGGGCGACGACATGGCCCGCTGCCTCGAGGGCGCCGCGCAGCCGGCGGAAGTCGTCGCGCGCCGGGATGCCGACGAACCAGACGGTGCCGTCGGCGTCGAACATGGCGTCGAGGCGGCGGTCGTCAGGCGCCGCCGTGCGCTCGAACGCGAGGAACGGCGCGCCGCGTGGCGTGAGCACGTGCAGCTCCTGGTTGTCGCTGCCGCGAAGGGCGAGCGTCTGCGGCGCGCCCTGCCGGAACGGACCGGTGACGAGCGCGTCGATCAGCCCCGGATGGGCGGCGAGCCAGGGTTCGACAGCCGCCCGCTCGAAGCCGGTGAAGACGAGCACGTCCCCCGGCGAGCCCGCGCGCCATCCCGCGAGAAGAGCGCCGAGCGCCTCTCCCTGCTCGAACGGCTCGCCACCCGAGATTGTCAGCCCGTCCGCTTCCGCTTGCCAGGGAGCTGGGGCCGCGAGCACCTCCTCGACCGTCGTCACCCCCGTCCCGTGCTCCCAGGTGTCGGGCGAGATGCAGCCGGGGCAGCGTAGCGTGCATCCCTGGAACCAGACTCCGATGCGCCGTCCCGGGCCGAGAGTCGTGACCGGGAAGTGGAGGCGGGAGATCCCGGCGGGCGTCATGCGCTCTCGAGGTGCAGGCAGGTGACCGCGCCGGGCTCGACGCGGCGGACGGCGACCGGCCCATCGCCGTCGCGGTCGAAGAGCGCCCGGGCGAGCGGGTTCGTCAGGTGGGCCTCGAGCTTGTTGCGCACCCCCCTGCCACCGTTCGAGAGGTCGGAGACGCAAAGCTCGCGGAGCGCCTCCCGCGCCTCGGGCAGAATCGTGACTCGGTGTCCCGACCGTGCCGCCTCGCGGAGTAGCTCGTCGACCATGCCGTCGAAGATCCGGTCCGCCACGTCGCGCCGGATGAAGTCGAAGACGATGATGTTCTCGCCGATTCGGTTGAGGATCTCAGGCCGGTTGAGGACGAGCTTGAAGTGCGCCTCGATCTCGGCGCGCACCCGCGCTCGCACCTCCTCGAACGGCTGGTCGGGGGTGACGTTCGGGATCCGCACGCCGTTCGCGTCCGTCTTGTAGATGCCGAGGTTCGAGGTGAAGACGATCAGCGCCTCCGAGAAGTAGACACGGTCGCCACGCCCCGAGGTTAGTACCCCGTCGTCGAGCACCTGCAGGAACTTGTCGAGGATGCGCGGGTGCGCCTTCTCAATCTCGTCGAACAGCACGACGGCGAACGGCTTCTCGCGGATCGCGTTGGTCAGCTCACCGCCCACGTCGTAGCCGACGTAGCCGGGCGGTGCGCCGATCAGCCGCTGGTCGGCGTGCTCGGCGCTGAACTCCGACATGTCGAAGCGGATGTAGGCGCTTTCGTCACCGAACAGCAGCTCGGTCACGCTTTTCGCGAGCTCCGTCTTGCCGACACCGGTCGGGCCGGCCAGGAATGCGACGCCACGCGGGCGCCCGCGACGCCCGCCGGCGCCGAGCCCCATCGCGGCCCTCTTCACGATGTCGAGCATGTGGGTCACCGCGTGGTTCTGACCAATCACCCGCCGCGTCACCAGCCCGACACCGCCGCGGATTCTCTCCTTCTCGATCTTCCGCCAGGCATCCTCGGTGACGCCCACCTTGTAACGCCGGATGGCGTCGGCGACATCGCCGAGTGCCACCCCCTCCGAACGCGCCAGCTGGGCAATCGAGCTCAGGTCCATGAGGAGCAGCCCCTCGGTGCCGTCGACCAGATCGTTCTCGACGCGCCGCAACGCCTCGGGAGCCGCCTCGCGGGCTCCCGGCAGGCCGCGGACGAGGGAGGGGGCGACGGCGTGGCGCGCCTGACGATCTGGGCTCGCGATCGGGATGTGACGGATGCGGGGGTTGCCGATCGTCAGCCAGTCTGGCAAGTCCCCTTCTTTGTCGACGACCCAGATCACCGTGTTGAAAAGTGGCGAGAGGTCGATTCCGAGGGGGCGGGCCGCCGCCTTCTGGCTGAGCACGAGCGCGGTCGTGAACAGTTGGTGCTCTGCGAGGCTCGGCGCGTCGCTGCGGACGAGGAGCCGGGAGGCGAAGTCGGCGACGAGAGCGATCGGCGCTCCGTCGCGTTGGACGATCCGCTGCAGCACCGAGGCGAACAGGTCGAGGCCGGCCGGAGCGGCACCGTTCGCCGCCGGCGTAAGTCCGAGCCCTGAGAGCACCGCCCGCGCGTCGGAGGGCGTGCCGTCAGGGCTGTCGAGGAGGCGGAACCCGCCGACTGGCTCGTAGGCGAGCACGGAGGCGTAGCCGGCTTGACCGAGCGATGACGCGAGCACGGTCTCCAGGCTCACGGCGGTGACCGCGCCGCCTGCTTCGTAGATCTGCAGGTCGCGGACGTTACCGCTCAGGACGAACTGGCTCTTGAGGGGCAGGAAGCGCCGCAGGTCACGGAGCCAACGAGGCGAGGGGTGGATTGAACCGTTATTCAGAAACATCCCTTCCGAGATTGGCCTTCGTACACCCCCGCGGCTGCCGTTGCACTCAAGCGGATCGCAAAAAAAAGACGCCGGAGGATGGCGGAAGCGGCGCATCGCGTCGGACCGATTCGGCCTGAAATCGTACGCCTGCTCCAGTTGAACATCAACCTGCTTGGAGATCTGTTGACGGCACTTCCCCTCTACGCGACGAGGAGCTGAAGAGGCGCCGAGCCGATCGTCCTCGCGGTGCTCCGACCTCTTCGCGTTACCAACCCGGAGCGAACTTCGGGGCCGCCGCCAGCTCGCGCACGAGCTCGTCCAAGAGGAGCTCCTCGGCGGCCAGGGCGAGCGCCGCGGCGGTCGTCCGCTCGAGGAGGCTCGCGA
>WUUC01152854.1_pt1 | contig 14217 bp, 9 predicted proteins | sample 6278441 | NCBI WGS metagenome assembly WUUC01 (sample SAMN13675441, study PRJNA597444) | soil metagenome | isolation source: soil | place: USA: Washington | collected 2017-10
GACAAGAACGGATTGAGGATGAGCGAGGTGAAGGTGGTGCGATCGAATTGCTCGAGAATGGTTCGGCATAGCGTCGTCTTGCCGGTGCCGATGTCACCGGTTAAAACGATGAAACCCTCTTTGCGACGAATTGCCTGCCATACCTGCTGCAACGCAAGATCGTGCGAACTGCTTCGGTAGAGAAAACGCGGGTCAGGCGTCAGGCTGAAGGGCGGTTGGACGAACCCGTAGTACTCCTCGTACATGCAAATCTAGTGGAGCGTCTCAACGATTTCTGCAGTGGTCAGCAGCGTGCTCGGCCGAGATCAGCGGCCGTTCCTACGGAACGGCCGCTTTACAATTCGACCATACATCCCATTAGAGGAGCACACCGATGATGCGGTGCCGGCGTGCCGCGCGAGAGGAGCATAACAGGAAGCCCGGGCGGCGTCACTTGGCGCGGTCGCGCGCCTGACGATACAGCACGTCCCAGTCGCCCGGATCGAAGGGCTGGATAGACTCGGTGATGCGCGCTCCAGTCGCCTCGGCCAATTCACGCCGCACGCTGTCGCCGACGTCTCGCGCGGCCGCTGTGTCCCATCCGCCGTTGTGGACAGCCACCGGCTGTCCGATGCGACGGTACAGCGCCTCCAGGGTTGCCGGGCTGACAACTGAAGGCTCATTGGCAACTTCAACAGCGTGTTGTAGCTCGTGAGCGAGGACGGCGATGGCCATCTCGCCGAATTGCTCCGGGTTAATCGAAATGCGCGCGTAGCGAAACTGCGCGGTGGTTGTGAGCCAGGTGAACGAACCGGCGACGCGGCTACGCAACAGCGGCTGCGTCTCGAGATACACGATCAAATCGCTTTGCTCGATGCGATCGATCAATCGGCGGATCCGGGGCGAACGCTTGATGCCCTCGACGATGAGGGCGGCGACGCGTCCGTCGTTCGCCCGCAGGCGCGGGCCGCCGCCGGGTACGGTAGCAGCCGCGGCGGGCGCGAGCTCCCTGCCCACCGCGGCGGGAGAGGAACATGCCATGAGGGCGAGGGCGACGCCGAGCAATTGACTGCGCATGATGCTTTCCTCAGCCAGCCCAGGACACAAAGGCAAAACACAAACACAAAACACGAAAGACGAAAGACGAAACACGAAAGACGAAAGACGAACGACGAACGACGGACGACGAACAAGACGGAAGGAAAGACGAAGCCGAATATCCGCCACCCGCTAGTAACGAATGAGGACCGCAAATGTAGACGGCCCACCACCGGATCGGGTTCGCATCGGGCGCGAGATTGGTGACGCGAGTCTTGGGACCAATGTGAGCGCCGTTCCTCGAGGCACGCCTGGGCGCCTATCGCCTTGCGCTTTTAGCCTTCCAGGTGGTCGTTTTCAGCAACCTGCTCGTGATGGGGGACGGCCTCGGTCGGTCGTAGAATCGTCCGTATGCGCATCCTCGCCTTGTTCGTCGTTGCTGTTGTCGGGCTCGGTGCGAGTCAGAAGCCGGTGCCCGGGGCTAAACCGAAGCCACCGGCCGCTGCACCGTTTGTGAATCCTTATTCCGAAGCCGACCTGCGCAACAAGCAAGCCGTGATTGAAACGAGCGCGGGCAACATCGTGCTCGACCTGCTCGCCGAGCGCGCCCCCAACCATGTCGCCCACTTCATTCAAACCGCACGTCAGGGCGGGTATGACGGGACGACGTTTCATCGCGTCATTCGGCATGGCATCGTGCAGGGTGGTGACCCGCTGTCGAAGGATCCGGCGGCGAAGGATCGTTACGGCACGGGCGGGCTCAATCGGTTGAAGCCCGAGATCAATCCCGAGAAACACACGCGTGGGGCCGTGTCCGCGGTGCTGATTCCGAATCGACCCGATAGCGCCGGCACACAGTTCTTCATTTGCATTTCGGATCAGCCCGCGCTCGACGGCCAGTACACGGTGTTTGCGCGTGTCGTTGAAGGCATTGCGGTCGCGCAAAAGATCTCCGAAGCGCCCGCAGACGATAAGTCGGCGCCGAATGAGCGCATTGTGATGAGCCGCGTCACGATCCGCGATCGGCCGGCACCGACGGCGGAGCCGTTCTCCACCGAAACGATTGCTGATTTAGCCGCGCACCGCGCCGTGCTCGAAACCTCGCTCGGCGATATCACCATCGAATTCACACCCGATAAAGCTCCCGAGCATGTGCGCAATTTCCTTCGGCTCGCCTCGGCTGGTGTCTATGACGGCACGAGCTGGCACCGTGTCGTCAAAGGCTTCGTCATCCAGACCGGACACATGCCAACGCGCCGTGAACCGCTGGGCGAGGCACAACAACGATACGTGCGAGATCTCAAAGCCGAATTCAACGATCAACTCCACGACCTGGGAACCGTTTCGATGGCGCGACTGACAGAGCCTGACACCGCCAACACGTCGTTTTTCATCGTCACCGCACGTGCGGCCATGCTCGATCAGAAATACACCGCCTTTGGAAAAGTCGTGAGCGGGCTCGACGTGGTGAAGAAAATCGAGGCGGCGGCGGTCAACGGTGAGACGCCGGTGGAGCGGATTGAATTACGCCGTGTCCGAGTCGAAAAGAAATAACACCGCCCGTGGCTCCGGGCCGCTCTGGGCGTGCCCCGGGGTCAATCCAACGGCAGTCGCGGGTAATCGTCCCGTATCGCCTTGCGCGGGCGCGCGACAACCTCTGATTCTTCGAGGTTGTGAACGCTGACGCCAAGTAATCGCACCGGCCGGGTGCCCGCGTCGGTTTTTGCCAGCAACTGCAAGGCACGCGAGGCAATGGCGTCGGCATCGCGCGTTGCGCGCGCCTCGCTGTGACTGCGGGTGATGGTGGTGAAATCGCTGTAGCGAACTTTGATCACGACGGTGCGCGCAAACAATTCGCGGCGGAGCAGAAACCGTGCTGCTTCACGTGCCATCTCGCCAATCTCCTCACGAATACGATGCACGTCAGTCAAATCGTGTTCGTAGGTGCACTCCGACCCCGCGGACTTACGTTCTTCATTGGGGTCAACGGGGCGATCGTCGTGCCCAAGCGACAAGTCACGCAGCCATTCCGCGGAGCTGCCGACCAGTTCGCGCAACTGATCGAGCGTTCGCGTGCGGACGTCGATCAGCTTTTCGATACCGTGCGCTCGCAGTCGGGCGGCAGTTTTCGGACCCACCCCCCATAACGCATCGACGGGCAGTCCCTGTAGAAACGATTCAATACGCTCAGGCGCTATGACGGTGAGGCCGTCGGGTTTCTGCCATCCCGATGCGATCTTGGCGAGAAACTTATTCGGCGCAACACCGGCCGACGCCGTGAGACTCGTGCCGTCCTTGATGGCTTGCTTGATGCGACGCGCAACGTTGACGCCCAGCGGCTCGCTCCAGGTGTTCCGCGTGACGTCGAGATAGGCCTCGTCCAATGAGAGTGGTTCTACCAGCGGCGTGACCTGACGATAAATGGCGAAGACTTGCTGCGACACGGCCTTATATTTTTCGAAGTCCGGGCGCACGATGATGAGCGCCGGACAGAGGCGCACGGCTCGCGACATGGGCATGGCCGAACGCACGCCGAACTGTCGCGCCTCGTAACTCGCTGCCGCGACAACGCCGCGTTTGGTCGGATCTCCACCGACCACAACCGGTTTTCCGCGAATGGCCGGATTGTCGCGTTGCTCCACGGACGCATAGAACGCATCCATGTCGATGTGCAGAATCCTTCGCACCGCGGGGTCACCGGCCCGTGCTGCCGAAGCCCCCGCGCGATACCGCATCGGGCGCGGCCTCTTCGAACTCGACGCGCGGCGCCGGAAGCACGATGCCCTGCGCCAGGCGCTCACCGAACCTCACCACGACAGCGGCAGCACTGACGTTCAACACCTGGATTTTCACCTCGTCTGTAGGGCCGCGATAATCAGAGTCGATGACCCCGACACTATTGGCGACGACGAGGCCCCGTTTATACGGGGTGCTGCTGCGGGCGATGATCGCCAGGAAGTGACCTTCCGGCACCCCGACGACCAGGCCCGTACCGATGAGTCGAATTGCCCCGGGTGGAATTTCGACGTCCTCGGCGGCGGCGAGATCGAACCCGGCCGCGCCGGGACTGCTGTACACGGGGAGTGGGACCGATGGATTGAGACGCGTGATACGGAGGCGCATGCGACACAATAGTCACATGAGATCCATTCGATTCGTCGCGCTCGCGATTGTGATGTCGATGCCGGTTTTGACCTACGACGTGGTCACACACGCATCACAGGCCGCGCCGGCGGCTGCACAGCCGCCCGCCTTGACGCTGACGCAAACCTTGCCGGTCGATCCGGCAGTGCGTGTCGGACAGTTGCCCAATGGTTTGCGCTACTACATCCGCAAGAATTCGCGACCTGCCAACCGCGTCTCTCTCCGGCTTGCCGTCAATGTGGGATCGATCCACGAGGATGACGACCAACGCGGCCTGGCGCATTTCCTCGAGCACATGGCGTTTAATGGCACGCAGAACTTCAAACCGGGCGAGTTGATCTCTTTTCTCGAAGGCATCGGCGCGCGTTTCGGTCCGCACGTCAACGCCTACACGTCGTTTGACGAGACCGTGTACATGCTCGATGTACCGACGGACAAGCCGGGTTACGTCGACCGCGGCCTACTCGCGCTGCACGACTTTGCCGCCGGCATGCAGCTGGCGCAGGCAGAAATCGACAAAGAGCGCGGTGTGGTGATCGAGGAATGGCGGGGCCGTCTGGGGGCCGGATCACGACTGACTGATAAACAGTTGCCCGTCCTGCTCGCGAAATCGCGCTACGCCGAGCGCCTGCCTATCGGCACGCCTGAAGTCCTGAAGTCCTTCCCGCGCCAACGCATTCTCGATTTCTATCGGCGGTGGTATCGGCCTGACCAAATGGCGGTGGTCGTCGTCGGCGACATTGAACCGGCGGACGCGCAAAAGATGATCGAGCAACGGTTTGGCGCGATCCCGGCAGTCAAAACGCCCATCGAGAGCGCCGAACGCGCGGTGCCGCCGCACAAAGAGACATTGTTCAGTATCGCCACCGATCCGGAAGCGCAAGGCTGGACCGTGTCGATCGCACATAAGCGCCCGATCGAGGTCGAGGCCACCGTTGGCGAGTATCGCCGTTCGCTCGTGCAGCAACTGGCGACGCAAATGCTCAATCTGAGGCTGCGCGAAATGGCGCGACGGCCCAACGCGCCGTTCCTCGCCGCGCAGGCGGGAGGCTCGGGGTTAGGACGCAGCGTCGAACTGTACGAGCTGAGCGCGCAGGTTCAGGAGGGTGCCATAGCTGCCGGCCTCGAGGCGCTGATGGTAGAGGCCAAGCGCATGCAGCAATTTGGCTTTACCCAGGAAGAACTGGACCGTGCCCGCGCGGGCCTGCTCGCGTCCTACGAACGTGCCTATAAAGAACGCGAGACGAGCGAAAGCCCAGGCTATGCCGACGAATATGTCAGGGCCTTTCTCGAGCGCGAACCTATTCCGGGGATGGAGTTCGAATACAAAATCGCTTCGACGTTTGTGCCTACGATCACGCTGGACGAAGTGCTGACCGAAGCGCGCAAGTTGATTCACGACGACAATCGTGTCGTGCTGGTCGTGGCGCCGGAAAAGAAAGACGTTCCCGTCCCCACTGAGCAGGCGCTGCGCGCCGTACTGGCCAAGGCCGAGAGTACGGCGGTCACTGCCTACACTGATCCCCTTGCCGGCCGCGATCTGGTCGACAAACCGCCGACTCCGGGCAAAGTAACTGCGCGCCGCACGATCGCCGAGCTCGGCGTGACGGTGCTCACGCTTTCGAACGGTGTTGAAGTGTGGCTCAAGCCGACCGACTTCAAAAAGGACCAGGTCCTGTTCAGTGCGTATGCACGCGGCGGATCGTCGCTGGCCACGGAAGCGGATTACCACGAGGCCAGCCTGGCGACGGCGCTTGTTGGCGTGGGTGGGTTGGGGGGATTGAACCCCGTTGATTTGAGCAAACTGCTTGCCGGCAAGATTGCCCAAGCAAGTCCCTCGATTGGCGACTACACCCACGGCATCAATGGATCGGCGACGCCGCGCGACCTCGAGACCGCGCTGAAGTTGAATTACCTGGCGTTCACCGCGCCAAATCTCACGTCCGACGCGTTTGATTTGCTGAAACGCCGCATTGCCAGCGTGCTCGAGAACCAGGCGCAAAATCCCGGCTACGTCTACAACGAGAAGGTGCAGATGGTGAACACCTCGAATCACTGGAGTGCGAAGGCGCTCACGGTGGCCGACGTGCAGGGCCTCGATCTCGCCACGATGCAACGTTTCTACAAAGAGCGGTTCGCAAACGCGGCGGATTTCACCTACTTCTTTGTCGGAACGTTCACGGTGGACGAAGTCACACCGCTCATCGAGCGCTGGATTGCGTCGCTGCCCTCCACCGGCAAGAAGGCGTCATCATTTCGCGACATCGGCGTTCGGTTTCCCGCCGCCACGGTGCGTGATGAAGTGCGCAAGGGACGAGAGCCTCGTGGGCAGACAGTGATCTCGTTTTTCGCCGATACCAAACTCGACGAGCTTGAAATGCATCGCGCACGCGCCGCCGCGTCACTGCTCGGCATCAGACTACGCGACATTCTTCGTGAGGAACTTGGCGGCACCTACGGCGTCAGCGTGGGCTACGAGAACTCGATGCCGTTGCCGGGGTACGGCGCCATGACCGTGCAATTCGGCAGCGATCCCGCCAACATTGAAAAGCTCACCGGCGAAGTCGTCAAGGAAGTGGAGCGTCTCAAGCGCGTCGGGCCGACCGCTGAGGACGTCGCGCGCGTCCAGGAACTCGAGCGTCGCGATTTAGAGAATGCGACCAAAGAGAATTCCTATTGGATGGGATCGCTGCAGACGATTCACATGCTCGGCTGGGACCCGCTCAGTATCACCCGTCGCGAGGAACGCATCAAAAACCTGTCGCCACAGGTGCTGCATGAAATGTTCAAGAAGTACTTCCCGATCGATCGTCACACCATCGTGACCCTCCGCCCAGAGACGCCATGAATCGCGGGTAAGCCGCCACCTCCACCAAGGCCAGCATCCTGGCCTTGGTGTTGGATTTGATAAGCTGCGAAGTTCATGGCTGCGCAATACATCTTCACGATGAAGAAGCTCGGGAAGGTTCATCCTCCCGACACGGTCGTTCTCAAAGACATCTGGCTCTCGTTTCTCCCCGGCGCAAAGATCGGCGTGCTCGGCGTCAACGGCGCCGGCAAGTCCACCATCCTGAAGATCATGGCTGGCGTCGATCCAGACTTCATCGGCGAGGCGTTTGCCGCTGACGGCATCACTCGCGGGTATCTTCCTCAAGAACCGGCTCTCAACGCGGCCAAGGACGTGCGCGGCAATGTCGAAGAAGGGGTGGCGCCGATCCGCGCCTTGCTCGACCGCTACGACGCCGTGAACAACAAGCTCGGAGAAGACATCACCCCCGAGCAGATGGACAAACTCCTCGATGAACAGTCGAAACTCCAGGACCGGATCGAAGCGGCGGACGCGTGGGACCTCGACTCGCGACTGGAGTTTGCGATGGACGCGCTGCGCTTGCCACCGGGAGATGCCGACGTTAGTAAGTTGTCCGGCGGTGAACGACGCCGCGTGGCGCTCTGTCGCCTGCTACTGCAGTCGCCCGACCTGCTGCTGCTCGACGAGCCGACAAATCACCTGGACGCTGAGTCGGTCGGCTGGCTCGAGCGCTTTCTCAAGGACTATCAGGGCACCGTCGTCGCCGTCACGCACGATCGCTACTTTCTCGACAACGTCGCGGGCTGGATTCTCGAGCTCGATCGCTCGACCGGCTATCCCTACGAAGGCAATTACACAGGATGGCTCGAGCAGAAGCGGCAACGTCTTGCGCTCGAAGAGAAATCCGAATCCAAGCGCCAGCGGACGTTACAGCGCGAGTTGGACTGGATCCGCATGTCGCCGCGTGCGCGACAGGCAAAAGGCAAAGCGCGTCTTAATGCCTACGAGCAGCTGCTGGCCGAAGATACCGCGCAGAAAGCTGACAGCGTCGAGATCTACATCCCACCCGGTCCCCGTCTCGGCGACGTGGTCGTCGAAGCCCGTCACTTGCGCAAGGCGTACGGCGACCTTGTGCTCTTCGATGATCTCAATTTCACGCTGCCGCGAGGCGGCATCGTCGGTGTGATTGGCCCGAACGGCGCCGGCAAGACCACGACGTTTCGGCTCATCACCGGACAAGATCAGCCAGATGGCGGCACCCTCAAGCTTGGTGAGACGGTGCAAATCGGTTATGTCGATCAGTCGCGTGACGCATTGAGTCCGAACAAGAGCGTCTGGGAAGAAATCTCTGGTGAAGAAGATGAACTCGCAGTGGGTAAGCGCACGGTGTCGTCACGCGCTTACGTATCGTGGTTCAACTTCAAGGGCGCGCAACAGCAACGCAAGGTGGGGTCGTTGTCTGGCGGCGAACGTAACCGGGTGCATCTGGCGAAGCTGCTCCGCACCGGCTGCAACCTTCTGTTACTGGACGAGCCGACCAACGATCTCGACGTCGACACGTTGCGGGCGTTGGAGGAAGCATTGTTGAACTTTGCCGGATGCGCCGTGGTGATCAGCCATGATCGGTGGTTCCTCGATCGCATCGCGACGCACATTCTGGCGTTCGAAGGCGATTCGCAAGTGACCTGGTTCGAAGGTAACTATCAGGATTACGAAGCCGACCGCAAACGCCGTCTCGGCGCCGAAGCCGACCAGCCGCATCGCATCAAATACAGGAAGTTGACGAGAAGCTGAAAGGTGAGTGAGCGGGGTTTTCCTGATCTCCGGTCTTTTCTCGATCGACTCCGCGACGATGGCGATCTCGTCCAGGTCGATGCCGCCGTTGACGCACATCTCGAGGCGGCCGAAATTCATCGCCGTGTGATCGCGGCAGGCGGACCCGCGCTCCTCTTCACCAACGTCATCGGCGCCGATTTTCCGCTCGTCACCAACCTCTTTGGCACACCGCGACGGGCCCAGCTTGCGTTTGGCGAGCGCCCACTTGGCCTGATCAAACGGTTGGTGCATCTCGCCGAGACGATGTTGCCGCCGACGCCGGGCAAGTTGTGGTCTGCGCGTGACATCGCTTGGGAAGCCACAAGAATCGGCATGCGGCGTCAGCCGAGCGGCCCTGTGCTCGATATCGTCAGTTCAGACGTACGTCTCGATCGCATGCCGATCGTCACGTCATGGCCGGAAGACGGCGGCCCGTTTATCACGCTGCCGCTGGTCTATACCGCGCATCCCGAGCGTCCGGGTCATAACCTCGGCATGTATCGCCTGCACGTGCACGACAAGCAGACGACCGGTATGCACTGGCAAATCGGCAAGGGCGGCGGCTTTCACTTCGCGGTTGCGGAGGCCAACAACGAAGCGCTGCCGGCGACGGTGTTTCTGGGCGGCCCGCCGGCGTTGATTTTGGCTGCGATCGCTCCGCTGCCCGAAAATGTTCCGGAGTTGATGCTGGCGTCTCTGATTGCCGGGGAGCGGCTGCCGCAGGTTGAAGCGCCGAACAATCATCCGCATCCGCTCATAGCATCCGCTGAATTTGCGCTGATGGGACATGTACCGCCGCGCGTGCGTCGGCCGGAGGGACCGTTTGGCGATCATTACGGTTACTACTCACTGCAACACGAGTATCCCGTGTTCAAGGTCCAGCACATCGCGCGGCGGCGCGATGCGATTTATCCGGCCACGATCGTCGGCAAGCCACGACAGGAAGATTTCTTTATTGGCGACTTGCTGCAGGAACTGCTGTCGCCGTTGTTCCCGTTGGTCATGCCAGCAATGGATCAGCTGTGGTCGTATGGCGAAACGGGCTACCACTCTCTCGGTGCGGCAGTGGTCAAGCAGCGATACAAGCGCGAAGCGATGGCCAGTGCCTTCCGAATCCTGGGCGAAGGGCAACTATCTCTGACGAAGTTTCTCTTCCTCACAGATCAGGCCGTCAATCTCAAAGACTTTCGCGCCACCCTGGAACACATCCTCGCACGCACGCAACCGCAGACCGACTTGTATGTGTTTTCAAATCTGTCGATGGACACGCTCGATTACACCGGGCCCGTCGTCAATGAGGGTTCAAAAGGTGTGTGGCTCGGGTTGGGGAGCCCGGTTCGCGATCTTGCGCGCGAATTCCGTCCGCCTGTGGAGCCGCCATCGGATGTGACCGAGGTCCGCGTGTTTTGCGGCGGTTGTCTGGTCGTCGGTGGTGCCGCCTATGCGGACACTCCCGATGCTGCAGCTCGAATTGCCGCGCATCCAGCGTTTACCGGCTGGCCGCTCGTGGTCCTCAGCGACGAGCCCGAACGTGCGACGCGCAGCGTGATGAATTTTCTGTGGACCACGTTCACCCGCTTTGAACCGGCCGCCGACATCCACGCCTCGGATCGACGCATCGTGCGCAATCACATCATGTACGAGCCGCCGATCGTCATCGATTCACGCATGAAGCCTTGGTATCCCAAAGAAGTCAGTTGCCGCCACGACATTGCGCAGCGTGTCAGCGACCGCTGGGCTGAGTTCTTCCCCGGCGGCAATGTCGAAATGGGTGACGCAGAGCGCGGGCATCTCGACTGAGGGATAATCAAAGGGTGAGTGTGACGACGACTAACGGTATCCGCGTGCAAGTGATGAGTGAGTTTCTTCCCGATCGGAGTTCGCCGCGGCAAGGCCAGTTCCTCTTCGCCTACACCATTACGATTTCCAACAACGGAGATGAAACGGCTCAACTCCTGAGCCGCCACTGGATCATCACCGACGCTGAAGGCGAAGTGCAGGAAGTGCGCGGCCCCGGCGTGGTCGGTGAGCAGCCCGTGCTCGAGCCGGGGACCTCCTTCGAGTACACGAGCTTTTGCCCGTTGAAGACCAATGTCGGGACCATGCAAGGCAGCTACACGATGGTTCGGCCGGGTGGCGAGACCTTTGAGGCCCAGATTGCCCCGTTCACGCTCGCTGTTCCGAACGCGCTCAACTAATGGGATGTATGGTCGAATTCCAAAGCGGCCGTTCCGTGGGAACGGCCTATGAATCCTTGGTTGAGCATGGCTGCTGATCTCTGCAGAATCCGTGAGACGCTCCACTAAATGGCACTGATGCGACCCGCGGGGCCCAGCATGGCGCGCGCAGAGCGAGCGGGATCTCGTACGGGAGCTCCGATTCGGTCCGCGGATGACGCCGCGGCGGGAAAGAAGAAAGTTTCGGCGTCCGCCGCGTGGCGCGAAGCGCGCGAGCTGATCAGAGTTCACAAGAACCGGCTGATTCTCGGCCTCGTCCTCATGCTGATCAGTCGGCTGGCCGGGCTCGTGCTGCCGGCCTCGTCCAAGTATCTGGTCGATGACGTGATTGGTAACGGCCGGCACGATCTGCTGTTGCCCATCGCCGTTGCCGGCGGCATCGCGACCGCGATCCAAGCGGTCACCTCGTTTGTCAATTCTCAAATCCTGGGCGTCGCTGCGCAGCGCGCAATCACCGAAATGCGCAAGCGCGTCCAGGCGCGCGTGATGCGATTGCCGGTGCGCTACTTCGACTCGACTCAAACGGGTGTGTTGCTGTCGCGCATCATGGCCGACGCCGAGGGCATTCGGAATCTGGTCGGCAGTGGCCTGGTGCAGCTGGTCGGCGGCATTTTCACCGCCGTACTCGGCCTCGGTTTGCTGTTCTACATCAATTGGCGCCTGACCATCGTCATCATTATCGTGCTTGGCCTGTTTGGCGCCGGCATGGCGTACGCGTTTCGGACGTTGCGGCCGTTGTTCCGTGAGCGCGGCAAGATCAACGCCGAAGTCACCGGCCGGCTGACCGAGGCTCTCGGGGGCATCCGGATCGTCAAGAGTTACACGGCCGAAAAACGTGAAGAGATCGTTTTCGCAAAGGGAGCGCATCGACTGTTTCGCAACATCGCCAAGTCCATGACCGGCGTCTCGGCGACGACCTCGGGCAGCACCGTGATTGTCGGCATTGTCGGCGTGATCATGATCTGGCTTGGTGGCCAGGACATTCTCGCCGGTGAGATGACGCTCGGCGATTTCATCTGGTACATCTTTCTCGTCGGTCTCGTCGCTGCGCCGATGGTGTCGATCGCGTCGATCGGTACGCAAATTACCGAGGCGTTTGCCGGTCTCGATCGCATTCGTGAAATCATCGAGACCGACACTGAAGACGATGTCGATGCGCACAAGACATCGCTCGGCCCGATTCGTGGAGACATCGAGTTCGACGACGTGTGGTTTGAGTACAACCCGGATCGGCCGGTCCTCAAGGGAATTAGTTTTCACGCCGCGCCGGGAAAAACGACGGCGCTCGTGGGATCCAGTGGCTCGGGCAAAAGCACGCTCATCAGCCTGGTGATGGCGTTCAACCGCCCACTCAAGGGACGCATTCTGGTCGACGGACGTGACTTGGCGACGATTCCATTGCGCGATTACCGCGAGCAGCTTGCGTCGGTGCTGCAGGAGAACTTTCTGTTTGACGGCACTATCGCCGAGAACATCGGCTACGCCGATCCCACAGCTTCAATCGAGGAAATCAAGCATGCTGCGCGGGTGGCGCACTGCGAGGAATTCATTCTCAGATTCCCGGATGGCTACGACACGATTGTTGGGGAGCGTGGCATCAAGTTGTCAGGTGGACAACGGCAGCGCGTATCGATTGCGCGGGCGATTCTCGCCAATCCGCGCGTGTTGATTCTGGACGAAGCAACCTCGAGCCTCGACTCCGAGAGCGAAGAGATGATTCAGGACGGGCTACGCGCATTGCGCAGCGGCCGCACCAGTTTCGTGATTGCCCACCGGCTCTCGACGATACGTAGCGCCGATCAAATCCTCGTGCTCGAGGGTGGCGAGATCGTGGAGCGGGGGAGTCATGACGAATTGATGGCGCTCGATGGGCGCTACCGGCAGCTGCACGATAAGCAGTACAAGATTGAAGCGAATCGTTTCATCAATCCTGGTGAGGACTTCACGCCGGAGCCGCCCAAAGTAGTCGTGTCGAAGAGCGCGTCGCAGCAGCTCTAATCGCTCTCACCTCCCGCCCAGCGGCGGCGATCTGGTGCCCCTCGACGTACCCATCCGCTCCGCAAACCGGATTCCGCATGCCGGAAAACTGCTGCTTCGGCGTAACGTCGGTGGAACGCGCGTGGGGCCCCCACCCCCACGCCTGTCGCTCGCCTGCGCAGCGTTTTTCGTGAGCACAACGGCATGCTCCATACGGTTTACTCCGCGAATGGGTACGTCGAGTCGGGCCTGCAGTCGCGCCGATAGTACGCAAAGCGTGAATTCTTCGTGGCGGTTTCGTGAGTAGAGCGCGCCTCCCGCCGATGTGTCTGACCTCCTAAAGACGTGGTCAGAAGTGGCGATTACAATAGAACTGCTTCCGATTCAGTGGACATGTTTGTAGCGTTGGTCTTCGTTCATTCCGTCCTTTCACCGCTCAATAACAAGCCTGGGCGTCCCCTCAAAGCAACCACAGCTCGCTTGCGTCCACACACCAGAGCGATGGCGGCGATCGCTCGCGCGGGAATTCGTCTGAGGCCTCCTCGCTCGGTGTTGTTGACTGAAAAGCGCGCCGAGAGTCCGCGCGACATCGCGTTGGGGATGGGGGCCCCCAACGCGTTTGGCAGGCCAGACAAATCGCCGAGAGGCGCGCTTTTCCGAGGGGCCGAAGCCGAATTGCCCGCGCGAGCGATCGCCGCCATCGCGATCTGGCGTGAGCCAGACCGGCTCGACGTCACACCCAGATGGCGTAAACGAACAGCACCAGCAACCCGGTCACCATCAAGGTCATGACGCGCAGGCCGGCAAACAGACGTCCGAGCGCGACACGCTTGACGTTGCTCTTCACGCTCAGACTATGCAGTTGAATGGCAAGCTCGGAGTTGAGCTGCGTCACGTGCACCTCAGTCCACACCTTCCAGTGCGCCTGCACGTCGCGTTGGATGACGTCTTCGTAATACCGCACCCGCATCGGATAGTCTTCAGCGCGCGGATTCCAGTCGCCAAGATGCGGTCGAAATTTTCCGGGCCTGAGCGCCTCAATTGCCTGAAAGAGAAAGTAGACGGCGGTGATGGCGTAGATCCCGAGTAGAGATGCGGCCCACAGACGTTGACGCGCATCCAGCGCCTCGACGACCTCGGTGCGGCTGGCCGCGATCACGACAAAGGCGTTGAGCGTACCCATGACGATCAAGGCGAAGCGCGCCTCACGATTGCTCA
>WUUC01030860.1_pt1 | contig 14216 bp, 14 predicted proteins | sample 6278441 | NCBI WGS metagenome assembly WUUC01 (sample SAMN13675441, study PRJNA597444) | soil metagenome | isolation source: soil | place: USA: Washington | collected 2017-10
TGCCCACCTCGCGGGCCACGCGGGTGACCTCGTGGGCGAACACCCGCAGCGTGTCGGTCAGCGAGTTGATGGTCTCGGCCAGCTCCGCGATCTCGCCGCGCGCGCTCACGGTGATCTTGCGGGACAGGTCGCCCTGCGCGATGGCTGTCGCGGCCGAGGAGATGGACCGCACCTGGTTGGTCAGGTTGGACGCCATGGTGTTCACCGAGTCGGTCAGCGCCCGCCAGGTGCCGGACACGCCGTGCACGTCGGCCTGGCCGCCCAGCTTGCCCTCGGTGCCCACTTCGCGCGCGACACGCGTGACTTCGTCCGCGAACGACGACAGCTGGTCCACCATCGTGTTCACCGTGCGGCCGATGCGGTTGAACTCACCACGCAGCGGCCTGCCCTCGATCTCCAGCGCCATGTGCTGGGAGAGGTCACCCTCCGCGACCGCCGCGATCACGCGGGCGATCTCCGAGGTCGGCCTGGCGAGCTCGTCGATCAGCGAGTTGACCGCGGCCGCGCCGTTGCGCCACCCGCCGTCGAACTCGTCCTCGTTCAGCCGCTCGAGCATCCGGCCCTCGCGGCCGACGACCCTGCTGATCCGCAGCAGCTCGCGGTTGCGGTGCTCGGTCAGCTCGACGAGCGCGTTGAAACCGTCGACGACCTGGCCGGCGAGTCCGCCTCTGCGGGTGAGCCGCACGTCGAACGAGCCCTGCCGCACGGTGGCCATCGCCGCCACCAGCTCGCTGAGCAGGCCGTCGACGCCGTCGTCAGGACGATCGTGCTCGGAGGCCGTGACTTCTGGTGCCGCCATGGGTCGCCTCCACGTGGTTGCGCTTGGGGAGAAGTCTACGAGCGTAGGGCGGTTGTGAAGCGTGCCCGGTCGTGCACTCTTGGCGACCAGGCAGACTGCGGGGCGTGTTCTCGCGACGAGCCCAGTTCCCAGGAGATGCCGGCGCGCCCAGTGCGGCCCGCCGTTTCGTCCGGGCGGTGCTGGCCAAGGTGAGACGCGACGACCTGGCCGACGACGTGGTGCTGCTCACGAGCGAGCTGTGCGAGAACGCCGTGCTGCACGCCGGCACCGGGTTCACCATCGAGCTGATGATCAGCGACATCGGGGACCTGACGGTGACGGTCACCGACCACGGCCCGACGCCGATGGAGCTGCGCAGGTCCGGGCAGCCCACCGCCCGGGAGTACGGCGGACGCGGGCTGGCGCTGGTCAACACGCTGGCGAACGCGTGGGGCAGCCGCCACGACCGCAACGGCCACCAGGTGTGGTTCACGCTCGGCGGCCGCACCCCGGCCGTCGTCGCGCCGCCCGCCGACGTGCCGCCGGAGTGGCCCGACCCGGACACCGCGCGCTGGCTGCTGCACCTGCCGGCGACCGAGGACGTGCCGCTGCCGGTGGTGGTGACCGAGCTGGCGCGGCGGCTCGGCGACGTGCTCGGCGCGGCCGGGGTGGCGGTGCTGCTGGACGGGGACACGGGCGCCGAGGAGCTGGCCGGGTACGGCGACCGGAGCCTGCCGTCGGCCGTCGTGGTGCCGCTGCCGCTCACCCCGCCGAGGACGGGCCGGCTCGTCGTGCACGGGTCGTCGGCGCCGGAGAGCGCCGCCGAGCTGGCCGGGCTCACCGCCCAGCGGGTCACGATCGCCGTCGAGGCCGACCAGCAGCACAGCGCCGACCGCGAGCGCTGGCTGTGGATGACGTACCTGGCCGAGGCCAGCGAGATGTTCTCCAACTCCCTCGACGTGCGGCTCACGGCGGCGATCGTGCCGCAGGTGCTGGTGCCGAGGCTGGGCCGCTGGTGCGCGCTGCACCTGCTCGACCAGCGCGGCAGACTGCGCCTGGAGGCGTTGACGCACGTGGACGAGGACGCGCTGGCGCCCCTGCGGGACGAGCTGGCGCCGCTGGCCGAGCCGGAGGGCGCGCTGTGCGTGCTGCTCGACGACGGCGGGGACGCCGCGGCGCTCGGCGCGCCGCTCGACGGGATGGCGGTGCCGCTGCGGGTCGGCGGCCGGGCCGTCGGCACGATCAGCCTCGGCCGCCCCGGCGACCGCTCACACCGCCCGGAGGAGCTGCTGATCGTCACGGAGCTGGCCCGGCGCGCGGCACAGGCCATCGACAACGCGCAACGCGACAGCGCGCACGTGGCGACGTCCCAGGCACTGCAGCAGGCGCTGCTGCCGAGGGCGCTGCCGGAGGCCGAGGGGGTGCGGTTCGCGGCCGCGTACCTGCCGGTGAGCTCGGGCGCGGACGTCGGCGGCGACTTCTACGACGTGCTGACCCTCGGCCAGGACCGGTGGTTCGCGGTGGTCGGCGACGTGTGCGGGAAGGGCCCCCGCGCGGCGGCACGCACGGGGCTCGTGCGGGACGTGCTGCGTGTGCTGCTGCGGGACGGCCAGCCACTCGCCAGGACGTTCGAGCTGCTCAACGAGATGATGCTGGAGGCGGGCGACCCGTCACAGTTCGCGACCGTCGCGCTCGCGCTGATCACCCGGCAGCACACCGAGCCGGCGTCGGTGGCGGTGGAGCTGGTGCTGGCCGGGCACGAGCAGCCCGCGCTCGTGTACGCCGACGGCACCGTGTCCTACCTCGGCACGCACGGCAGCGCGGTGGGCCTGGTGCGGAAGTTCGCGGTGCACCCGACCCGGCACGTGCTGCTGGCCGGCGACACCCTCGTGTTCTACACCGACGGGGTGACCGAGCACCGGCGCGGCGCCGAGCTGTTCGGGCCGGACCGGCTGGCCAAGGCGCTGCGACGGGCCGGGAACCGCACCGCCGACGGCCTCATCACGGCGGTGCGGCAGTCGGTGGAGGACTTCTCGGCCGAAGCACACCGTGACGACATCGCGATGGTGGCGGTCCAGGTGCCCCCTGGTGACCGTGGGGCGTGAGCTGGCATAGGCTTCGGCTGTGCCCGACCCTGTCCAGCTGCGGACCGACCGGCCGGCACCGGACTGTGTCGTGCTGTCGGTGGACGGCGAGGTCGACCTGGTCACCGCGCCCACACTCGAGACGGCCATCACCGAGCACCTTGCCGCCGCCCCCTGCCTGGTGATCGACCTGTCCGCCGTGACGTTCTTCGGCTCACTCGGTCTGGCGACGCTCATCAGCGGGATGAACCAGGCCGACGACCGCGGCACCCGCCTGCTCCTGGTCGCCGGCCCACGCGTGCGCCGCACGATGGAGCTGACGAAGACCGCGGAGCTGTTCACCGTGTACGACTCCGTCGACGACGCGTTGGCGTCGAGCACGTAAAAGGTTGTCGCCCCGGTGTATCGCGCCGGACGATGGGGTATCCAGCGCGAACAACAGCGGCCGCGAAGCGTGGGAGTCCGCGATGCTCAGCCACGACGAAGACCGGAGCCTCAGGGCGATCGAGCAGTGGTTCGAGGAGTCGGACCCCGAGTTCACCCGGATGCTGCGCAACCACGAGGCGCCGGAGCTCCGGCGCCAACGCAAGGCGGTGCGGGTCGGCATCTACCTGACCGGTGGGCTGCTGTTCTGCATCGGCGCCCTCGCCGCGACCGCGGTCATGATGGTGCTCGGCATCCTCGTGCTCGCCACGGGAGCCTGTGTGCACATCGCCGCACGCAGGTAGGGCCAGAATGGCGGTCATGGATCTCCGCATCATGACCGAGCCACAGCAGGGCGCCTCGTACGACACGCAGCTCACACTGGCCAGGGCGGCCGAGTCGCTCGGCTACGAGGGCTACTTCCGCTCCGACCACTACCTGCACATGTCCGGCGACGGCATGCCCGGCCCGACCGACGCGTGGGTGACCCTCGCCGGCCTGGCCCGCGAGACGTCCACCCTCCGGCTCGGCACCATGCTGACCGCGGGGACGTTCCGGCTGCCCGGCGTGCTCGCCATCCAGGTCGCGCAGGTGGACCAGATGTCCGGCGGACGGGTCGAGCTGGGCCTGGGCGCCGGCTGGTTCGAGGCGGAGCACCGCGCGTACGGCATCCCGTTCCCGACCGCCCGGCTCGCCAGGCTCGAGGAGCAGCTGGAGGTCGTGACGGGCCTGTTCGACACCCCGGTCGGCTCGACGTTCAGCTACGACGGAAAGTACTACCAGCTGGCCGACTCCCCCGCGCTGGCGAAGCCGGTGCAGTCCCCCGTCCCGATCATCCTCGGCGGCCTCGGCCACACCCGTACCCCCGCGCTCGCCGGCCGGTTCGCGCACGAGTTCAACGTCCCGTTCGCGTCGGTCGCCGACACCGCCGCCCAGTTCGACCGCGTCCGCGCCGCGGCGGCCGGCCGGCAGCTGACCTACTCGGCCGCGGTCGCGACGTGCGTCGGCAAGGACGACGCCGAGGTGGCCCGCCGCGCCGCCGCCATCGGCCGCGAGGTCGAGGAGCTGAAGACCAACGGCGTCGCCGGCACCCCGGCCGAGGCCCTCGAGAAGCTGGCCATGTACGCCAAGGCCGGCGCGTCGCGGATCTACCTGCAGATCATGGACATGAGCGACCTGGACCACCTGGCGCTCATCGCCTCGGAAGTGCGCCCGCACCTGCCATGATCAGGGCGTGAGGACGTGGGCCGCGGTCGGGGACGGCTGGCACGTCGGCGTCGTCACCGTTCTGGCGGAGGAGACGCGGGCCGTGCGCGACGTGTTCGGCCTCGCCGCCGGGCGGCGCTTCCACACCGGCCGGATGGCGGTGCCGGGTGGGGTCACCTACCTGGTCGCCGCCCCACCGGCCGGTGCCGGCGGGGTGACCGCCGCCCTCGCCGGGCTCTGCGCCCGGTACGACCCGCCGGTGGTGGTGCTGGTGAGTAGCGACGCCGACACCGACGTGCTTCTCGCCGGTGGTCGGGAGCCCGTGCTCGGTGCCATGGCGGCGTTCTTCGCCGCCGCCGGGGAGCCCGCGACCCTGCCCGGGTTCCGTGGGGCCGCGCCGTTCCTGGTTCTCCGCGACACGGCCGGCGGGCACGGCGAGGTGGCCCGGTTCTGCGCCGACGCCACCACCCGGCACGGGAAACCCCTTGCCTGGGCGGTGATCCACGGCGTCACCACCCACGACGCCGCCCAGACGCTGCGTTACCTCATCCCCTACCTGCGGCCGCGGCTCTAGCGCTGTTTCCCTTGTCACGCACGGGCTTCAGGCCCAGGATTGACCCTTCACGCGGCGATCGGAGCCGCGGCGACGAGGGGGAACCACCATCATGAACGAGCCGCGGCTCGCCACTGTCGTGCACCGAAGAATCGGCGGGATGGGCATCGCCGTGACCATCCTGATCGGCGTCGTCCTGGTCCTGGACGTCGCGTCGAACTGGACCACCTGGCACGTGTACGGGGTCACCCAGGACTACTACGTCGCCGGCGCCGGGGTCACCGATGCCCACATGTACGACGCCGACGCGATCGCCTCGACCGTGTCGTGGTCGTTTCTGCTCGCCACCACGGCCGCGGGCAACGTGTTCGTCGCCTGGCTGTGGCGGGCCCGTCTGAACGCCGAGCTTCTCCTTCAGGCACCGCACCGGCGCGGGCGGGGGTGGGTCATCGGGTCGTGGCTCTGCCCGATCGTCAACCTCTGGTTCCCGTTCATGATCGTCGACGACGTCTACCGGGCGAGCAGGCCGGACAACCCACCCGACCTGTTCGACCTGCGTTCCGTGCCGGGGAGCCGGCTGCTCGGGCTCTGGTGGGCGCTGTGGCTCGGCGGCTCGTTCCTCGAAGTGATCTCCTTCTCCCAGTGGTCGAACGCGGACAGCGTGGAGTCGTTGCACTCGGCCGCGGTCGTGGAGACCGTCGGCACGGCGTCGACGGTCGGCGCCGGGGTGGCGATCATCCTGGTCGTGCGGCGGATCAGCGCCTGGCAGGACGGCCGGGCCGCCTAGCCAAGGGTTCCCGCCACCACCACCAGCACCGCACGGACCTGGTCGATGATGTCCAGCTGGTTGGCCTCGAACACCGGGTCCGTCAGCTCCGTGGTGTTGTCCGGGCCGAACTGCAGCACCGGGGTGTGCAGGTGCCCGCCGGGGATGGTGAGGCCGAGCGCGTCGCGCAGCAACGTGGTCCGGTACGCGATCTCGTTCGACAGGTAGTTGCCGCCGCCACCGGCGCGGGCGACCGATCCCGGTGTCGGGCCGGTCGGGGACGTCACCGGTTCGGTCTGGCCCGCCGGGATCTCGGTCACGGAGGTGTTGTCGAACACCGGGAACCGGCCGGTCGGGGCGGCCACGATCGCCGCGTGCGGCAGGGTCGTCGGCACGAACTCGGGCGCCGGGGTCACCGTCGGCACGCCGGGCGGGATCGGGATCACGCCCGTGCTCGACAGGTTGTCGTTGTCCGGGAAACCGCCGCGCCACCGGCCGTTGTAGCGCTCCACGTCGAAGCGCCCGACCCGGCCCTGGCTGACCGTGGTGAACATGTCGATCCGGTCGAGCCACGGCTGGAACGTCCGCTCGACGACGCCGGCCGCGAACGGGTCCCACAGCACGGGGAACATCGCGGTCTCGATGCGGGCCGGGCCCGCCGCGGTGTCGACCACCGTGCCGTCCAGCGCCAGTGCGGTCGCGCCGGACGGGTTGCTGCGGCGGATGTCCAGGTCCAGCTGGAACGGGTCGAAGCCGCTCATCAGGATCCGCTTGGCCCCGGGCCGGTAGGCGATCGAGTCCTGGCCGCGGGACGACCGCTCCAGCACGTCGACCAGCTCCGTGCGCTGCGCCTGCGACAGCGGGAACGACGGCGTCCACTGCCGCAGCGCCCTCGTCAGCTGCAGCCGCGCCCAGTACAGCGGCCGGTCGTCGGTCACCGGGAGCGTGCCGGCCGGCAGCCGGCCCTGCGCCCGCGCCACCGCCGCCTCCCACAGCGCCCGGCCCTGCGCCTTGACCACCACGGTCGCGACCCGCGTGTTCGGCAGCGGGCACAGCGACGGCGTGAACACCAGCGCGAACCGGTCGAAACCGCTGCGGGACAGGACTTCCGCAGGGGTGGGCAGCGCGAGCCGCTGCTCCTCGACGGTCAGTGGCGCGGCCGGGTCGGCGCACGTCGGGACCGCGGCCGCGGTGACGGTCGGGACGAGCGTGCCGGCCACGCCGAGCAGGGCGGCGGCGAGCAGGGTGCGTGCTCTCATCCGGCCATCCTGCGAGAACGTGACGCGGCCGGCAAGGGTTCGGCGTGCCGCCGCGATTCCCAACCGTTCACACCGCATACTTGATCGACAACTCAACGGAGGGGGACGCGCCGATGATGGGCCGCACGCACGCGCTGACCGGGTGGTGCGCGGGGCTCGGTGTCGCACAGTTCGTCGGCGCGACGGCGATACACGAGGTGGCGCTCTTCGCGGTCACCACGGCCGGGTTCGCGCTGCTCCCCGACCTCGACCACCCGCACGCCCGCGCGTCGAAGCTCCTCGGCCCGTTCTCCCGCGCGCTGTCGTGGGTGCTGCGGCACGCCTCGGGCGCGCTCTACCAGGTCACGAAGGGCCCACGCGACGAGAAGCGCAAGGGCACGCACCGCCACCTGTCGCACACGGTGCTGTTCGCGGTCGGCCTCGGGCTGGCCGCGAGCGCCGGCACGGAGGCGGGCGGGCCGTACGCGGTCGCCGCGGTCGCCGTGCTGGGGCTGCTGCTCGCGGAGGACGCGCTCGGCGACTGGATGCTGATCGTGTCCGCGGCGGGGGTGGTGTGGTGGCTCGACCAGGCCGGCCCCGACCCGCTCGCCGACCTCGGGCGGATGTCGGGCGTGCTCGGCATCGCGGTCGCGGTCGGCTGCTTCACCCACTGCCTCGGCGACGCGATCACCGAGTCGGGCTGCCCGTTCCTGTTCCCGATCCCCATCGCGGGTGAGACGTGGTACGAGCTGCGGCCGCCGAAGCCGCTGCGCCTGCGCACCGGGAAGAAGGTGGAGCGCCTGGTGGTGTTCCCGGTGTTCGTGATCGTGGGGATCCTGCTGATCCCCGGCGCGTGGCAGTTCGGGGTGGACTTCGTGGAGCGGATGTTCCAGCCCCCGGCGACAGCCGCGCAGTGAGCATCACCGACATGCAGGAGTTGGCGCGGCGGCTCTGGTCGCACGACAGCCACTGCCACATCGGGGACCTGGCGTGGCAGCACCACGTCGGAAGTTCCGTGAACGGGATGGTGTGGCGGCGCGACGGGCAGGTGGTCGCGTGGGTCGGCGCCGACGGCCTGCTCGTGGACCCGGCCTTCCCCGCCGACGAGGTCGTGGCCATGCTGGCCGGTCGGCCGGTCGAGGTGCTGGACCGCGAGACCCACGTGATCGAGGCGCTCACCCGCGCCGGCTACGTCCGCGAGGACGGCCCGTACCACGCGGTGTACATGTCCCGCACGCTCGACGACCTGCCGGATCCGGTGCTGCCCGCGGGTTTCACCGCGCACCCGAGCACTGACGTCGAACGTCGTGTCGCCGTGCACCGGGCGGCGTGGCACCCGTCCAGGGTGACGGTGGCGCGCTACCGCGACGTGATGGCCGCGTGGCCGTACGACCCCGAGCTCGACTGGGTGGTCGAGGCGCCGGACGGCCGGTACGCGGCGTACTGCCTGGTGTGGCCGGACGCCGAGAACGGCGTCGGTGAGTTGGAGCCCGTCGGCACCGACCCGGCGTTCCGGCGTCAGGGCCTGGCCAGCGCGGCCTGCCTCGCCGCGATGCACGCGCTGCGGGACAAGGGCGCCCGCGAGGCGGTCGTCTACCCGGTCGCCAACCACCCGAACGGCGCGATCCACCTGTACGAGCACCTGGGGTTTAAACCGTACGCCCGCACCGTCCGGTATGTGAAACCCTGACGGGGTGACGACATTCGCGAAGAAGCAGGCGCTGCTGGTGCGTGGCGGCTGGGAGGGCCACAACCCGGTCGGGGCGACTGACCGATATGGGAAGTTCCTGTCCGACGAGGGCTATGCGGTGTCCACTTCGGACTCGCTGGACGCCTATCTCGACGACCTGTCCGGTGTGGACCTGATCGTCCAGTGCTGGACCATGGGCCAGATCTCTCCTGAGCAGCTCGCCGGGCTGTCGGCGGCCGTGCGCGCCGGCACGGGGTTCGGCGGCTGGCACGGCGGCATGGTGGACTCGTTCCGCGACCGGCCGGACTACCACCTGCTGACCGGCGGCCAGTTCATCCACCACCACAAGGAGTTCGTGCGGTACACCGTGGACCCGGTGGGGTCGCACCCCGTCGTGGCCGGGCTCGGGTCGTTCGAGGTGCACACCGAGCAGTACTACCTGCACGCCGACCCCGGCAACGAGGTGCTGGCGACGACGGAGTTCCTGCCCGACCCGGACCGGCCGGAGATCGGCACGCCGACCATGCCCGTGACGTGGGTGCGGGAACACGGCGCCGGGCGGGTCTTCGTGACGACCGTCGGTCACCGCATCGAGGACCTCGAGGTGCCGGCCGTCGACGAGATGATCAGGAGGGGGCTGCGGTGGGCGACGCGCTGAGGGTCGGGTTGGTCGGCATCGGCAACATCAGCGGGCAGTACCTGGACACACTGCCGCGGCTGCCGGGCGTCTCACTGGTCGCGGCGGCGGACCTCGACCCGGCGCGTCGGGTGCCGGGCGTGCGGACGACGACGCCGGCGGAGCTGTTCGGACTGCCCGACGTCGACCTGGTGCTGAACCTGACCGTGCCGCAGGCGCACGCGGAGGTCTCGCTGTCGGCGATCGCGGCGGGGAAGCACGTGTACAGCGAGAAGCCACTCGCGTTGTCCACTGTGGAGGGACAGGAGGTGCTGTCCGCGGCCTCGGCGGCCGGGGTGCGGGTCGGCTGCGCACCGGACACCGTCCTGGGCACGGGCACGCAGACCGCCCGCCGGTGCGTCGACTCCGGCATGATCGGCCAGCCGGTGGCGGCGACGGCGTTCATGGTCACCCCGGGCCACGAACTGTGGCACCCGGCGCCGGAGTTCTACTACCGGCCGGGCGGCGGCCCGCTGTTCGACATGGGCCCGTACTACCTGACGGCCCTGGTCACGCTGCTGGGCCCGGTCCGCCGGGTCGCCGGCATGGCGTCCACCCCGCGCTCGTCACGCACGACGGTCGCGGGCACGACGTTCCCGGTCGAGGTCCCCACCCACATCACCGGAACGCTGGAACACGAGAACGGCGCACTGACCACCCTGCTGATGAGCTTCGACGTCTGGGCGGCCTCCCTCCCCCGCATCGAGATCTACGGCACGGCCGGCTCCCTGTCGGTCCCGGACCCGAACAACTTCACCGGCGAGGTCCGCCTGTACACCCCCACGACCCCCGAGTGGCAACCGATCCCCCCGTCAGCAGGCCACCAGAACGCGGGCCGGGGCACCGGCATAGCCGACCTGGCCGCGTCCCTGACCACCAACACCGAACACCGCGCGAACGGCACCCTGGCCTACCACGTACTGGACATCATGGAATCCCTCCTACGCGCAACAGAATCCGGCCGAACAGAACCGATAACCAGCACCACCCCCCGCCCCACCCCCGTCCCCTAACCCCGCGAGTCTCGCCTTCAGCCCCCGCGAGTCTCGCCTTCAGCCCCCGCGAGTCTCGCGTTCGGCCCCTGCGAGTTCCGTTTTCGTGGCCGCCCCGGCGTACCCGAAAACGCACTTCAGGGGTGCTGAACGCGCGACTCGCGGGGGCCGGGAGCGAGACTCGCGCGTTTCTGGGGGTTACAGGGGGGCCGGGGTGGTTTCGCTGGCTATGCGGAGGGCTTCCACCAGTTCGCGGTAGAGGGTGTCGGTGGCCAGCAGGTGGTCGTGGGTGCCCTTCGCGCGGATGTGGCCGCGGTCCATGACCACGATCGTGTCGGCGTCGATGACCGTGGACAGGCGGTGGGCGACCGTGATCACGGCGCCTTCGGCGGCGCGGTGGCGGATGCAGTCGTGGATCGCGTTCTCCGTCAGGCCGTCCACCTGGGCGGTGGCCTCGTCGAGGAGCAGGACGTCCGGGGTGCGGAGGATGGCGCGGGCCAGTGCGATCCGCTGCCGTTCACCGCCAGAGACCGACGTCGACGACAGCGGGGTGTCGAGGCCCTCGGCCAGCGAGTCGACCTTGTCCGCCAGCCGGACCTCCGACAACGCGCGCCGCAGCTCCTCCTCGGACGCGTCCGGGTGCGTGAACAGCAGGTTGTCACGGATCGTCCCCGGCACGATCGGCGTCTCCTGCTCGACGTACGCGAGCCGCGCCCGCACCGACGAGTACGTCTGCTCCGCGTACGGCCGCCCCTCCAGCAGCAGCGTGCCCGACGACGGCTCCAGGAACCGCATGACCAGTGACAGCAACGTGGTCTTGCCCGCGCCGGACGGTCCGACGATCGCGACGTGCCCCCGCCGGGGGATCGCGAGCGACACGTCCCGCAGCGCGGGCTCACCGCCGTAGCCCGCCGTCACCCCACGCAGCTCCAGCACCGGCCCGCCGGAGGACACGACACCGGACGACGCCGCCGGTCCGTCCGTCTCGACCTCGAGGGCCTCGATCTCCCGGATCCGGCCCGCCGCCGCGATCCCGGACTGCAGCGCCGTCGTGTTCTGGCTCAGCTCCATGATCGGCTCCATCAGCCCGAACGCGTACAGGAGGAACGCGATCAGGCTCGACACCTCCAGCAGCCCCTCGCTGACCCGCCACGCCCCGACGCCGAGGATCAGCACGATCGCCATCTGGATGCCGGTCCACGCCACCACCCACGCGACCGCCTCACGCCGGATCGCGCGGACACCGTGGTCGGCGGCGGCTCTCGCGTCGATCATGACCCGCTCGGTCTGCCGGTCCTCCGCGCGGCTCGCCTTCACCGTGCGGACCGCCCGCAGCGCGCCCTCCAGCACGCCGCCGAGCCGCCCCACCCGCTCCTGCACCCGCTCCTGTTCCTTCGCGATGGCCGGCATGAGCACCGCGAACAGGATGATCACCACGGTCACAGCCGCGACCGTGGTCAGCAGCAGCACCAGGTCGAGCACGCCCATCAGCACGAGCGTGCCGATCAGCATCACCACCCCGTTGAACAGCCCGATCATGCTGGCGGCCGCCGCCTCCCGCAGCAGCACGGTGTCCGAGGTGACCCTGGTGACCAGCTCCCCCGCCGGCTTCCTGGTCACCGCCGACACGGTCGCGCGGAAGAACCGCCGCACCAGCGTCTCCCTGGCCTGCAGCACCACCCGCTCGCCGACGGTGCCGAGCAGGATCCACTGCGTCAGGTAGATCACCGCCCCCATCACCATCAACCCGAGCAGCGCGAGGATCGGGCCGGCCAGCGACGTGGACGCGCCGAGCGAGTCGAGCACCCACTTGGTCACCATCGGTGTCGCGAGCCCGGCCGAGGAGCCGAGCAGCGCCAGCACGAGTCCCCCGGCCAGCGCGGCTCTGTGCGGCCGCGCGAACGACCACAGGACCTTCAAACGTGGAGTATCCATGGTTCCTAATGGAACATCGATGTTCCAAAACTGTCAAGTTGGTTCCGTATTGGAGAGCGAGGTACGGTACGCCTATGACAGCGGTGGAGACGGGTGTCCGGGCACGGACCCGGCGCGCGATCCTGGACGCGGCGGTGGAGACGCTGACCAGGCAGCCGAACGCGTCGCTCGCCGACATCGCGGCCGCGGCGAACGTCGGCCGCACCACCGTGCACCGCTACTTCCCGGAGCGCTCCGACCTCATCGACGCCGTCAGCGCGGACGCGCTGGAGAAAGTCGGCCAGGCCACGGTGCGGGCACGGCTCGACGAGGGCACGGCGCCGACCGGCCTCGCCCGGTTGTGCCACGAGTACTTCGAGTTCGGCGACCTGTTCATGCTGCTGTTCACCATGCCCGACCTGCTCACCCGCCCGGAGTGGCAGGAGGAGTCCGAGTCGGACCGCGTGTTGCTGAACCTCGTCAAGCGCGGGCACACCGAAGGCACGGTCGACCCCGGCATGCCGGCGGAGTGGGTGCAGCAGCTGCTGTGGAGCCTGCTGTACACCGCGTGGGAGCAGATCCGCGAGTACAACGCGCCAAAGCACGACGCGCTCTCACTGTGCCTCCGCACGCTCGCGAAGGTGATCGCGCCCTAGCAACGCGGCTACCGGGCCAGCACGAACTCCACCACCACGGGAGCGAGAACCTCGGGCGGCACGACGTGCTCCTGGCCGCCGAGGACGCGGAGTCGCCCGTCGGGCAACGCATCCGCGATCTGCCGGCAGGCGTCGACCTGCCATTCCGGGCTCGTGCCGCCGACCAGGACCAGGCCAGGTGCGGCGATGCCGCGTGCCTGGTCGGCCGGCGTGCGGTCACCCCGGCCGCGCTCGCCCAGGACCTCGTAGTCGTGGAGCAGCGTGGGTGCGTTCGCCAGCATCGCCGGATCGCGGCGCAGGTGCTCGACGGCCTCGGGCGGCACGCCGGCCGACGACAGGAAGTACGCGACCGCGTCGCCGCGGCGGTCCTGCGCCAGCAACGCCGAGATCCGCTCGGCCTCCTCCCGTTCCGCCTGCCGCTCCTCGTCGCTGCCGGACCCGAAGGGCGGCTCGTGCAGCACGATCCTGTCGATCGGCAACCCGTGCGCCGCCGCGTGCATGACGAGCGCCGCACCGGACGAGTGGCCGTACACCGACGCCGTCCCGCCCGCCTCGGCGATCAGCGCACCCAGGTCCTCGATCTCCCGTTCGACCGCGTACGGGGCGGTGTCACCGCTGTCGCCACGGCCCCGCCGGTCGTAGTTGAACACGGTGAGATGTCTCGACAGCTCCACGGCGAGCGGTTGGTACGTCGCCCTGCCCTGCAACGCCCCGGCGACCACGACGAGCGGCTCGCCGTGTCCCATCCGCTCGAACGCGATGGAGGTGCCGTCCTGCGACCTCGTCTGGTTCATGGGCTTCTAGCCGAGGTCGGCGAGCGCGGACTCGATGGTGCGGTGGAACGTCGGGTAGGCGTAGATCATCTGGCGGAGCAGCGTGGTCGGCACCTCGGCGTGCACCGCGACGGCGAGCGCGGCCAGCACCTCGCCACCGTTGGGGCCGACGGACGTGGCGCCGACGAGCACGCCGCGGTCGGCGTCCTCGACGAGCTTGACGAAGCCGTGGTTGCCGACCTTGTGGATGAAACCCCGTGACGACGCGGAGAGCTGCGCGGTCCCGGTGCGGACGGTCAGCCCCTTGTCCTTGGCGGCGGCCTCGGACAGCCCGACCGAGCCGATCTCCGGGTCGGTGAACGTGACGCGCGGGACGGCACGGTAGTCGGCGGTCTCCGCGTCGTCCTCGCCGAGGATGTCGGCGGCGGCGATCCGCGCCTGGTACATGGACATGTGCGTGAACGCGC